>JAABUO010006753.1_pt1 | contig 13134 bp, 20 predicted proteins | sample 5559291 | NCBI WGS metagenome assembly JAABUO01 (sample SAMN10711878, study PRJNA513372) | rock metagenome | isolation source: Antarctica rocks | place: Antarctica: Victoria Land, Finger Mt sud
TTTATGCACTGACCAGTACCTGTCTTATGCTTCTGTAGATATTGCTTGCCATACTGGCTAGGAAGTATGACTGGGATGTAGACCTGACTGAGCCTTTGAAGACCTTTCCATTGCCCTACCCTGCTCGGGGCCTACCAATGACATTCACAGAATTTGAGACTGCAGCACTGCAGCCCCAAAAGTCGTCAATTCAGTGAGGCATTAGAATTTGTCTTGGCTCAGAGGCCGCATGCGCCACACAGCATGACTGTGGTGAGCTTGCATGCCAAAATGGCCAATAAATCTTATTAGAATGTTTTATGCTTGTCATGATCATGATCGCGCCAAAGCGTCTGTTATGCATGCACAGGCGGGGTGCTTTCTTTTCAACGTACTACTTGTTGATGACATCATGCTCCTTGTATGCATACGACTGACTTGAGTCTCAGTCTTGAATCACAGATACAGTCAAATTTTCTGTCTTTTGTCTCAAGACCAAGCTTGGGTCAAGCATATAATCATGTTTCTCAGACTTGGGTCAAGCACATAGATCATGACAGTGTTGCATATGCACGTTGTTAGGCGTCTGCGTTTGTGCGGTTGTCTTTTATCAAACAGTGAAGTGTGAGCTTGCTCTGTCTTTAATTTGCGCATGTACAAACACGTAGTCAAAAGTTGACAAGCTGTGATGCAAATTTCCTTTGCTGTTATGTCAGTGTTCTGCTGCATGCAAGCCTTTGATACACTAACAAAGCCATGCCACAGTTCTACAAGACCCACGCTTGTCATGACACAACTGGCTGTTGACACAGCAACAGGCAGGATGCAATCACAAGCTGAAGTATCGACCTTTTCTTGTTCTGCAGTTGCTCTAGCATTGTTGATATCAAATCATTTGCTTGATATCATACCTGATCAGGCTACCAGTGTGGCATGCACGTACATGCCCCTATCACATCTCAAGCCTGCTCGCACATGAAAGCGCTTAGTGACATCCTATGTCAATGGCTTTTCCTGAGAAGGCCTATGCTCAAAGGGATGCTATCACATCTAGCAAGCTGCTCCTTGCAAGGGCTCGCTACATGTACTGCCCTGAATTTCAGGGCAGTACACCGGGAAGGCCCTGTGTAGGGGCAGTCGTATGCTTTGTGTTCATGAAGCGTTGCACTGTTCCGCTCGGCATCCCGCTCGCTGATGGGCAAGCAGTCAGAAGGTCACGCTCAGAAGGCTCTAGATTCTCCGTGCGCCGACCTATACCAAGCTTCCCTTCGTTGTGAGTATTGCTGCAACTGCAAATCTCACCAGCCCAGCATCAGGATTTGGCGAGCTTGCCCCGGAACACTTTGCTGTGCCAAGCCTCCCTTGTCCACAAGTACTAACTTTTCCTATGTGTTGCAGGCTTGGAAGTGAACAAGTACAACAGAGACAAGTGTGTAGACGCTTTTACAGCATACAAAGAGTGTAAGAAGCAGGAGGTGCGCCAATACCAGTTTGAAGATGTTCGGTATCCTGCCTCATCAGTGCCTCACTAATTGAAAAGGCAATGCAGGTAGCTACAAGGCTAGAGCGCCGGCAAGAGGCCAAACGCAACAAGAAAGGCTGGTTTTGAAAGCAACAAGTACAGCCATCTGTGCCAGTACTGCATACATGAGCAATCTTGTGTGCCATACGGCACAGCTAGCAAGAAGTGTTGTGGAGCTGCAGCTCCAATGCAACGGGCACAATCGCGCCTTGTTACCTCTTATCAACGCAGCACAAGCACTCTTTACTTCCCCCCTGTTATCAGAGAATTCACAGGCTGATTCAGCAGCATTGTCCTTCAGATTGCCACCACCAATTGCCAACAGCGCTTCTCAGGCATTCTCAGTTGATGAGCAGCTGTACAGCAACCTGCACGAATCACAGCAGTCAGCCCCTCAGTGCCTGGGCATAGCAGCGCCATCCAGCTCAAATGACACGCAAGCATCATGCCATGCCATTTCTGCAAGCTGGCAGCTGCTGCCTCAGACACCTCATCATAGATGGTCCCGACAAAGCATGGGCCTCCATTTGCTTCCCCAAAGACCTGCACATGCTGTGCACACAAATACCACAGTGCTGGCCAGGCATTTTCACAGCACAGCCAGCTACAGGCAGCATCAAAAGTTCAGCCAGGACAGCTCCCACCAGCATGGCACTAACAGGCCACCGCCCAATGCAAGGCCAGGCTTCTCACGCCAACCACCTCCACCATCTTCAAACAGTGCATCTCGATTTGCTGAGGATCAAAGAAGACCCCCTGCATATGGATCTACTCAGCAACCTGCTCAGTCTGGTTCTCAAAGACCGCCCTTCCAGCAGCCACCTTCTCAGGGAAGCAGGAGTTCAGGTGTGAGCTTGTGCTGTCCCTCTGCACAGCTTCAGCTGCATGCTTTGGCATGCACTTGCTACTGCACTGCCCTGTCAGATGCAGAAAACAGTGATTGCTCTTTTCAATCCCGAAACATCTATTTTAACTCAGAAACGTCATCCCTACACTGGAAATCTAAACTCAGAAACGCGTGGGGACAGTAAGAACGCGTTTCTACATTGTGGACATGTTTTAGATATCTCAGGCTGACCCCACTGAAATGGCCTGACTACCACAATGCCAAGGCAATGTTGCTGTACAGGCAGCTGTATCCCACAGCAGGCCTGGGGCCCCACCTACAAGTACGCCAGACGTAATCCCAGGGCTCCGCCTGCTGAGGCTCCCCAAGTCAAGCGGCTGAAAGCCAATCAGGAGATCACTGCTCCAGAGGTGCGCCTTGTTGGCACAGATGGCACACATCAAGTCATGCCACTAGCAGAAGCTCTTCGGGCAGCTCGCGATGCCAAGCTAGACTTGGTGCAAGTTGCAGGTATTGCCTGCTGCTGCCAAATGCTTGTCATTGCCTTGCCCCTTCCATCTTTGCAGAAGGCTTATGCCGGCAGGTTCTTAAGTGTTCCAGCATCTCCTGATCAGCCATACAGTGCAATGTCTGCCCAGCCACAGCTATTGTGACTGAGGTACAACAGAGCAAGCACTTCATCTCATCATAGCCTCAACACTCTGTTGTTAAATGTGTGTGGTCTTCAATGTGGAGCTGCTTGCTGCTTCAGGGGCGGCTGCTCCACCAGTCTGCCGCCTGCTCAATCACTCTCAGGTGTCTTATGAAGCCAAGGTGAAGGAGCGGAAGGCAGAAAAGAAGCAGCATGAGAATCGCAAACTTGCCACAATCAAGGAGGTCAGTTTCTGTTTATTTACTTCTTTTGTACTTCTGCTGCTCTTTTCATGCTCTGAGTCTGCTGTTTCTTGCATCATTTGCCCTCTGGGTGATTGGTACCTGCCAGGTCCATTCGTGACCAACCAGGTGTGCTGATCTTTTTGCAGCAGCTGTAGCCAGTCTCGTGATTCTGCACGATGAATATGTTGGAGACTAGCAGCAGGGTACAAAACAGCATTTACGTGCTGGGTTGAGCTGATAGCGCATGCAGGTGCACTTTGGAGCCCACACAGCTGAACATGACATGCAAGTGAAGCTAAAGAAAGCAAAGGAGTTCCTAGAAAAAGGGCATAAGGTCAAATGCACTCTCAAGCACAAGCCTGTTAGGGGCCAAGGTCAGAAGGATGCCCTCAAAGCACTGCCAGTTTTGAAAGAGCGTATGGCTGAATTTGCTGAAGTCTCAGCTCCTCCTCCCATGGAGAGACAGACCCCAAATAGTCTGTCATTCTACCTGGCTCCTTTGCTTGAGCAAAAACAAGCTTGAAGAATACATCATATCCCGATATGCTGAAAATCTTCCTGCCCTTTGGCAATGAGCGCATGCATGGAGCCTCATGCATTGGCACACTGCAATGCATTTTTCTTCTCTGCAAGTTGTACATGATCAGGCAGGAAGCGCCATGCATTTTGATGCTCGTTCTGCTATATTGTGCCCTCCACTGCGGCAACAATGCAGGGACTTAATTTGATATACTACTGAATGCTGCAGCTGCCAGCTGCGTAAACATGGATGGTCTTGTGCAACAGGATCAAGTATCTGCCACAAAGGCCAGGCCTTTTGGTGTGATACTGTTGGTGCTACATGGTTGGTATGTATGTTTGCCTACGATACAGGAGCCTCCTCCTCCCTTGCAGTCTTGGCTTGCTGCTTCAGGGGCTGCTGCTGACGGCCCTGGCACACGACAATTGTGCTTGTAGGAAGCGGTTGGGATATGCGCTGTGTCTGCACCGCATCACAGATCGCTACGAGATCTGAGGCTGCTAGCAGATTGCACCTCTCACGGCTGCTGCATCGTTGCGCCGTCAAAGCCATCGGCGTCAACTCAGTTGCGCTGACAATCCCTGCAGTTCCTGCAAACCTGTGTCAGTCAAACATAAGACCGCAGCCAGGAAGTGTGGTCTTGATTCTGGCGGCAGCAACAGAGCTGTTTGCAGGCTCACCGACACTCAGGACGCAATCATCAGGAGCACTCTCGACAGATCAGTTCGGATCCCAGACAACGGCATAGACAACATATTATCGAAACCAAGATGCCTGAATGGTTGCATGGCACTCTGTACATTGGTGTTTTAGCAGGCAGGAACCTGCCTAAGCACAAGAATCTGTCGATCAGGCACGCCGTGCCTACGACGCTGGACAGCTGTTTGGGAGGCGTGGAGAAGGTTGCTTGTGCAAGCAGGCCCTCCAAGGCGTATTGCACAGTCAATGTGGGACCGACACGCAGGTAGAAGTGCTACACAAACCCGCATGTTTCGTTCTGTATGCCATGCGTGCTGCACAGCTGCATACATCTGCAGGGCCAGAACAGATGTTCTGGGCCACAGCTCTAATCCAGAGTGGGAGGAGCAGTTCGAAATTTTGGTTGCGGACGAAGCAGAGGAACTCTCTTTTACTGTCAAGGACGACAACTGGATAGGTCAGCACCTTGTCTGCTGAACTTTTGTGGCAGCTTGGAAAAACCTATGTACACTTCAACCTCAACATTTCAAGCTCTGAACTGGTTTGAGCTGCTGATAGGTGCTCCTCACTTGGGGCGTGTGGTTGTTCCCATAGAAGAGGTTGTATCAGGTCAGAGAACTGAGGGCTGGTTTGACCTCGTTGGTCCGACAGTGACACACAAGAATGGCAAACCTATAAAAGCTCAGGTACATAATCACACGTCAAGCATTGCTCACCACTCATCAAGTCTGTCTGGACCCGGCAAAGCACATACATGAAGGCTATCAACGTGATCACACCACCAGCCGCCTCTTGTAAGCTCCCAGCAGTGTCTTGATTGTAGGTGTGCTTGGCCTTCTAGACTAAATGCTAGTGCTTGCAGTGCCAGTATAATACTGTAGAAGCTGTGACATGAATGTTGCGGTTACAATCCCTCTCCTTGCAGCCGCTTGGCACACAATGCTGTAGTACAGGGCAATGTCACTGTCTCAGGGCACCGTCACCACAGCACAATGGGTTCCAGTGCTGCATTACAATGCTACAACATCGACCTGCAAAGTTGTGCTTTTAGGGATCAATTTATCTGACCATTCAGTACAAGCCTATCAGCCAGGACCCGCTGTGGAACTCAGGCGTGCTGGGCAGCAGCAGAGGCAAAGAGGATGACGTTCCGGATGGTGCTGTCCCCCACGTTTACTTCCCCATGCGCAAGGGCTGCAGGGTCACCATGTACAATGACGCACATCAGGTACATGCAAGGACCTTGCACATCTCATGAACATACCGATCATTGGCTGCGGGACGAATCTTGTGTGCAGTCACGACCATGTATGCAGCCCTTTGTGATTGTGATCCACAGTCATGGGTTCAACTTGCAAAGTTGCTTTGACTGTTGCACAGTCTTGCATCACATATTGCGATGTATTTCATATGATCAGCATCATTGCAGGCGCATCAGCCTTATGCATGCACATCTGCAGCTTGCACCAAGCTGTTTATGCTGGTAGCTGCCTGTTGCTCATTGGCATCTCAACAATAATGGAACCAGTACGCACACTGATGATGCTGTGCTGTGTGCAACAGGAGGCTGGGCACAACTCACAGGTGCGCCTGCCCAACGGGGTCCACTGGGAGCCTGAAAGCTGCTGGGACAACATCTATGACGCCATCAGCGATGCCAGGGTGCTGTGTTATGTTGTTGGTAAGCCTGCCTTGCTGCTGCTTACCATTGCTGACACCCTATACCTGCTTTTGCTGAATAATGGTGCATGGACGTAGGTAACAACCATTATTGCTGCTTGCTAATACTAGCCACACTTGGACTGACTCAAATAGTTTACACCTGACCAATACCTCGCATGTTTCATATCCTCCTGCTGCAGCCCTGTATTGATGATAGCTCAAGCGCCACCTTACATGCAACCCTAGCTGCAACCCATTATGTGGCCTGTAAGCAGTGATGCTTGTTCTCATGCAGCACCAGTATCTGCTATCTGGTATGCTGTCAGCCTGGTTTGCTGCCCATCTCAAATCTGCTACATGAGGCTGCTGCGACTTGGAACACAGGACATGCTGTGATGCCAAGATCACCAGATCACAATGAGAACTGCAAGTTGTACCAGATGCTGGCTCATCTACCAGCTCTGAAGTTGTGACTGCAGGCTGGTCCATCTATGACAAGATCAAGCTGAAGAGGGATCCTAACATGACCATGGAGGATGCACCCTTCTTGACGCTAGGTACATCCTTCAGCCGCGCGGTGTAACAACAGTGATAGCCTGACAAGACACTTGCACAGCATGTGTTGAGTACACTGCTGCCTGCACCTCTTCAACATACACAAACCTGAGAGTTATCACAGCTGTCCCTCCCGCACATGCATTGGCACCGAGGCAGACCACAGCATACGTATCTTTGCAGCACAGTCACAGAATGGCATGATCAAAATCACAGGCCACAGTCAGCAACTGATCGCATCAGTTCTCACACAGGCTGACATGTGCAGGGGACCTATTGGTGAAGAAGGCTAGAGAGGGAGTGCGGGTGTGCATGCTTGTGTGGGATGACAAGAGCTCTCTCAACTCCAGCATCATGGGAGGCTCGGGTATGATGGCCACCCATGACGAGGACACCCGCAAGTTCTTTGCCAACACTGGGGTACATATACACCACCTTCTTTGCTTGCCGTGCATCAGCATGTACGCTTGTACACACTTGAGGCATGCCGAGCAAAACAACTTGTTGATGCAAAGGGCATGCACGCAACGATGGCTGCCAATGCTGACATGCACAACTGCTCATTGCTCCAATGTTGTACACATTGCATGTAAGATAGAACCAGCTCAACCCTGCATGTCTGAGATAGAGCCAGCTCGTCCTCTTTTGCATGCTTGTTCCACATGGCATGTTGAGACTGTCAGGCTGCCTTGATGTTGTTCCTGTTGCATTGTTCCTGTTGCATTGTTCCTGTTGCTAGTCAGGAGCAGGCTGATCTCATTCACAGGCATGCCTAGTAGAAGAGACTCGCCAGCTGCAGCTGCAGGTCATCTGCACAGCATTTGCTCCCAAGCAGCTCAGCTGCACAGCTGTGTGCAAAGCCGGCATGCCGCAGCCACCTGCTCTGCACCCCAAAACTTGTAAAATCGGCACACTGCGCAATGCCATGAGTGGTGTGGTAGATGCAAGGGTGTCTCGTGCAGGTGCACTGCAAGATCTGCAAACGGAATGGCAGCAATGACGACAGCTTCCTGCAGCGCTTCACCACAGGCAACATGTTCACGCATCACCAGAAGAGTGTCATCCTGGACGCCGGGGGTCTGCAGGGAGGACCTCAGGTGGAACAAAAGCACTTGGGAAAAAGTACGTCTAGCCCCTCTGCTTATCAGTCCTCACGAGCTTGTTTAGCAGTCATAGCAGTCATGACAGTCTCTTGTGTTGTTGCTGCGTATTCAGACCATCACTGCCCAGGGGCAAAGACTGCAACAGCAACTCAAGAAGTGAACCAGCAGAGCTGAAGCAACACATGTCCACATTCAGCGCTCACCTAGCTGCATGGCAAGCTCCTGCCCTGGCCATCTTGCTTGACCATCTCTGGCCTCATCAACACAGCCTTGTGAACGCTCCCATGGCTGTCTCATGGCATTCACACACAACACACAAGGCTCCCAAGTAGCAAGCTGCTACCTGGCGGTGCATCCAGGCTTGGCATCACCCCTTGCAGCTGCTCAGCCCCACCGGTGTGTACTGCTGCAGTGAGCCCCAAGGGACAAGGTAGGCGTGCACAAGAGTGGACCAAGAACAAACTGGAGGAGCTGAGACGCCGCAGCCCGGGCCCTGACAAGAAAAGCCCTGCTCATCATGCCAAGCCCGGGCCCAATGCAAACATGGGGGACCAGAAGGAGAAGGGGCGGCTGGTGTGTTTCATCGGGGGCCTAGACATGTGCGATGGGCGCTACGACACCCCCAGGCACTCCCTGTTCCACACGCTGGCCACTGTGCACACTGAGGACTTCCATCAGGCCTGCATCACTGGCGCTGACATCAAGAAAGGAGGTACAGCGCCTCGAGCGTGCTTTCTTCTGTGACCCCCTGCAATGCCATGGCCATGTGTGCTGTTCAGTCTGTTGACTCAAGCATTGGATGATGATGAATGGATGATTGGCAGTCATCACACAAGCACTTCATCCAGACAGCAATGAGATTTACAGACCTGCATTCCAGGAAGTGTTAGTAGTCTTTTTGCTCTTTCCCTTACAAACACATCATTCAAAGCCAGAGAAACAGACAAGGTGGGATATGCTCTGCAGGGCCGCGACAACCTTGGCATGACATTCACTGCAAGCTGGAGGGACCAGTTGCCTGGGACGTCTACCACAACTTCATTCAGGTACTGTGCAGTGCGTTTACAGCTGCTGTTTTTGCTCTGATGCTTTAGCAACCAACTTTTGCTTCGTGTGCATTTATGTAGAGGTAAAACAGACAAAGCGGTGCTTCCACAATGAACTTATTGCATGCTGTGTGTTAGTACAGAGGTAGAACAAACAGCCAGATCCTGTTACAATAACACCTTTTGTTTGGTTTATGGTAGTCGTGAGGTAGAACAACCAGTCGGATGCTTGTGCAATGATCTACTGCTTGGTGTGTGTTGGTGCAGAGCTTTTTTCCAATCCCAAAAGGTCCGTTTCAATTCAGAAACGCCCATCCTACAGTGGAAATGTACACTCAGAAACGCTGGGGACAGTAAAAGCGTGGGTTTACATTGGGGAGACGTTTTAGGTAGAAGACATAGTCTGATGCTTGTGCAATGATGTACTGCTTGGTGTGCATTGGTGCAGAGGTGGAAGGGGCAGGCTAGGGAGTACCGGCAGAAGCAGTTGCTGGACCTGGAGAAGCCCAAACACAATGGCCGCTTGTACGTGCCCGACATCGCACGTGGTGTCAAGACAGAAGATATTGGAGATCCAAGGGTGAGCATCACACATGTTTAAAAGGAGAAGGTCACATCTTTGTGCATCTCCTGACGTGGATGTTGCAGCGTTGCCACAGCTGCAAAGCACAACACTGACCATACAGATGTGGATGTCTACAACTTCAAAAAGGCATGTGCTGCGTTGCTTCAATTCCCCTGTGCTGTGCAGAATCTTGCTCCAATGCTCACGGTGTACATCATCATCCGTCCTGGCAAGGTAGCATTCAGTACAGCCTTGATATCGCTGTGAGTGACGTCTTTCCACAGCGACCGCAATCCCCAAATGCAGCGACCGTGTTCCCCAAACAAAACAGTCTGGTTGTTTCAGGCAGCAGCATTGTGCTGAGGAAGGCTGAGATGTCTGAACCCAAGAAAAAATGTGTGTTGCAGTCGCAAGTGGGAGATCCTCAGAAGTTTGAGGAGACCTGGAATGTGCAGATCTTTCGGTCCATAGACAGCAGCAGTGCAGCAGGGCTGCCCCACACTCAGGCCGCCCTCAAGATGGGCCTCTCAGCACAGAAGGGCAAGATTGTGGACTTCAGTATACAGGCACATGCTTGCTGCTTTGAGCTGCTGAGTGTCACTACCTGCTTGCACAGGCCCTTGTTTAAGACTTTAGTATACAGGCACGTGCTTGGTGCTTCTAGCTGCTGAATGTTCAGCAACTACCTGCTTGAACAAGTCCTTGTTTAAGACTTCAGAGTATGCATGTTCTGCTTGAGTTTGAGATGTAGCTTGAGTTTACATTTGTAACATTTGTAGTGCACGTCTGTCTGGCGGAAAGTGTTTGAAGTGTCGAGGGTGCCTCAATAAGCATCTGTGCAGATGCAGTCCGCCCTCCTCACCAGCCACACTCTCAACGTAGTGTATGCATTGCCCCAGATCCACACATTCAGCAATGCTGTGGTGTTTCAGGAGGCGTATGTACAGGCCATTCGCCGTGCCAAGAGGCACATCTACATAGAGAACCAGTATTTCCTGGGGAGCTCTCATGCCTGGATTGAAGACAAGGGCGTAGGTGGGCCCTTACATGTTACCCACTTCTAGCCCTTGATATCAGGCAGCTCATGCTTACAGACACAGCCTGGCAGAATTCAAACCACTGGCATGCTGGTCACAGCATGCGTGGTGTGCCAGCTTGGCCTGCATGTTGCACTGACAAGCACAGCCCTATACTATGCGCCAGCAAACACAGATTAACAAGGCATTCTAGCTGTGTTGAATTCACAAGCACAGTCCTGTGTTGTGCACCAGCATAAACACTTTGTTAAGGCATGCTAGCTGTGTTGTATTGACAAGCACGGCCCTGTATTATGCCCCAGCATACATACTTTACCAAGGTATTCTAGCTGTATTGTACTGACTATTACAGTCCTGTATCATGTGCCAGCATTCGTATTTTATTGAGGCACTCTAGCTGTGTTGAAATGACAAGCTCTCTGTGTTTCAAAGGCAACGCAAACCACCTGATCCCTGTGGAGCTGGCCTTGAAGGTGGCCTCTAAGATCAAGGCTGGCGAACCCTTTGGTTGCGTCGTAGTGCTCCCCATGTACTCTGAAGGTACAGCGTTTGCATCAGATGGGCTTCCTGTTGGCGTCACGCAGATGCAGAAGTTTTTTGCTTGAATGCAGCCTTCTGTCCACAAATGCCTGCCAGAAGTGTCCTGCTGCAACTCCTGAGGCTTCTGGCATGTCAAGCCTCTGCATGCGCTATCTGCACCACGTGTAATACTCACAGTGCATTGCTGCACTAGCACTTGATTCCAAGCTGCGTCATTCTCAATGCACAGTGGGACACAGTCGTTTCTGTTTGGAATGCAGGAGTGCCAGACAGCGCATCTGTGCAGGAGGTTATCTTCTGGCAGGGGCGCACCATTCAGATGATGTACCACATCATTGGTCAGGCAATGCAGGATGCCGGTGTCAAGGACCAACACCCCAGGGACTACCTTGCCTTCTACTGCCTAGGTACAGTCGTGTTTGCCAAATTGGCAAGCCACGCTGTCCATGTGTGCCATGATAAGACCCTGTCAGCTGCTGAGGCTGCGCATTTGTATTGGGACACGGAGGGTAGGGGCAATTTTGGGAGAGAGGGGTACAGGTGGGGATGTGAGAGGAGGGTATTTGGAGGTGGGAGGGGGTAATTTGGAGGCGGGAGGGGGTAATTTGGAGGTGGGAGGGAGGGGGAGTGGTCCAGCACCAGATGGTGTACACCCATGTGACTCAGAAGGGCTTACACAGGGTCTAGCTCAGCAGCAGACCTCCTGAGGCAGCTTTCATCCACACCAACAATCCACATGGCAGCACACCATCCCGGCCAAGTGTCAAATGATTCTTTGTCTGTTGTACATTATGCTTTGTCTTGCAGGTAACAAAGAAGCTCACTGGGATGGGGAGCCCACCCCTCCTCAGCACCCTGCTGCAGGCACCCCCTACGAGAAGGCTCAGCAGCATAGGCGCTTCCAGGTCTACGTGCACTCCAAGATGATGATTGTGGACGACGAGGTACAGGACCCTCTGTGTGCAGCTGTGCAATCTCAGCACGGCATACTGTTCCACGCCCCTCGATGAGCCTCAAAACCTTTAGGACTCTTTGCATGCCCTTTGAAGCCTTAGCGTGGCATGCGTGATTGTCTGCTTTTACGTGAGTCATGACCCCAAGGACTGAATGCTCGAAAGCTAGACAGTCCTTGTAAGTCACCAGCCATGCAGGTTTCAGCAGGCTAAACTTATGCAGCATTGAGGATCACCACCAAAGTCATGCATCCAGCTGCTGCAAGTGACGATGCCAATTTGCTGCCTTCTGCAAGAATGCATGCATGGAGCAAAAGCATCAAGCAAGCTAATCAGAGAATCATCAGGCGGTGAAGAAGTAAGAGTTTGGCTGTGCAGTACATCATCATTGGGTCAGCCAACATCAACCAGCGGTCTATGGACGGGTCTAGAGATACAGAGATTGCTATGGGCGCATTCCAGCCCAAGCACTGCACCGGCAACACCAAGGGCAACTACCCTAGGGGCCAGGTTAGTCAATGTGCCACCTGGCATCTGCAAATGTCATCGCCAAGGCATTTAGATTCGTTGTTGACTTGTGGATGTACCTGTGCCTAGGTGAGATTGAGTACAAGGCATTTGTATATGTACACCATTGTCAGGAAGCGCTCTGGTATGTATATGCAATCCACAAAACTGTCGGTGCATACAGCAGAGGGTGTACAGTTCCAAAGCCTGAACGGTCATTCTGGCTGGACAGACGGTATGCATTCTGTCTTATACAGGCAGTAAAGATGACATCCTGTCCCATTATATACTTGCCTTGCCAACTTTTGCTTGCTCCAGGTCACAACTAGGCTTTGCCACAGCAGATGTCAAGTGACGCTCATTTTGCAAGCTTCACTTCAAGATTGCTGCCCTGTCAATGCAGCTAAGCCTCTCTTGCTGACTTTGCTGGCTGCAGATCCATGGGTTCAGGCTGAACTGCTGGGAGGAGCACACATGTGACGTGAAGGAGCTGTTTGAGAAGCCGGAGTCCACTGAGTGCATGCGAGATCTGGCTGCCATTGGCCAAAAGAACTGGGAGAACTACTGCAGTGAGGAGATGTGTGACATGAAGGGTCACCTCATGACCTATCCCATCCAGGTGACCTGGACGCCTTGATCATGCTTAGTGACATTGGGTATGACAACTTGCCAAAATTGAAAGCATTCACAATATGGAAGATGCCTCAAAGTCATCTTCCATAA
>JAABUO010006754.1_pt1 | contig 13130 bp, 9 predicted proteins | sample 5559291 | NCBI WGS metagenome assembly JAABUO01 (sample SAMN10711878, study PRJNA513372) | rock metagenome | isolation source: Antarctica rocks | place: Antarctica: Victoria Land, Finger Mt sud
CCCCAACCACCTCCCCCTTCCTCCCCCCAAAATCCCCAAACAGCATCACCTTCGCCTCCTTCCCCATCCCACCGCCTTTACCCCCCGCCCTCTGCCGCGCCCGCTGCAAATCATCCAAATTATCCTCATCCATCGCCAAAACATAATCAAACTCCGTGAAATCACTCGCTTGCACCTTTCGAGCAGCGTGCTTGTATCCCACGATCCCGTTCTCCGCCAGCGTACGCATCGTCCGCGAGTCCGGCGGTGCGCCCGCGTGGTACGCGCCTGTGCCTGCGGAGTCGGTGTGAGCGAGTCTTGGGTGTCCGGACGCGAGAGAACGCAGGACGGCTTCGGCCATGGGGGAGCGGCCTAATAAGGGAGGGTAGGGTTAGCGAGATGTGGCTAGTGTGTGTGGGGCCGGAGAGGGTTACAGATGTTTCCTAGGCAGACGAAGAGCACGGCGATTGGCTGGGCGGGCGAGGGGGGTGTAGTGCTAGGCATGACGCGTTGCGCGGTTCTTTGAATTGGGGGAAAGGGTTTTGATCGGGGCAGGGCATTGTCAGAGGGAGCAATTGGATTGAGGGCGGATTCGGTAGAGGTGAGAAAGGGTAACGCGTCGTTGAGGCTGAGGCTATGTAAGGCTGCAGTGGGCCGGCTTTATTTGCGCTTCCGCTTGCTTAAGTGCTTATTCGTGGAACTCGAAGAGTGTGAGGGCCCCCAAGGCTTTAGGCATAACCTCACTACATGTTATTCTTCAGCTCGTCGTCTTGATACATTGGTTGTGCCTGTGGAAAGTAGTCAAAGAAGCTCAGTGAGATCCATCTATCTCGGGCTGTACCTTATTTTGGATCACCCATAGCAACCAACAAACTCCCAGCTGTTCGTCATTCGTCCCCCACAATTTAGCATCAAATTTAACATCCCTTGAGATTTCTATTCTTCTTCTACGCCTTAACAGGTGACGAATCCGCTGCTATAGGTAGCAGGGAGCCAACATTCCTCGGTTCACCCCCGCCTCATCTATCCCAAACAAATACCTTAAGGATCGCCGATATGGCATACAATCGCTTAGGAGGTAGTCCCATGTTCTGTTTCATAGCAACGCTTTATTATTGTTGTTTTCACATCTTTATTCCCTAGCTATCGTGCGTGACGTCGTTTCAGCCTTTGTCCTATCAACGTTGTAAAGCATTCATATACTGATCGCGCGACAACCTACAGACTCTTCTGGACGGTACCCAGACGAAGAAGAAGAAGAATACCACCCAGCTCACATGGATCCCCGCGCAGGTCGCACTCCTTCCCCCGGCCGACCACTGCATGGCTATACGCTTGAAGATGGACCATATAGGCCTCAGCAAGCGCCTTTACAAATACCCATGGGTCCTGGTGATCGATTAGCAGCACAGCCTACATACTCTGTAGAAAACATATCGAACTCACACCACCACAACGACTACTACGAATCTCACAACCCATTGTCAAGACAGGGCTACGATCATGCAAGCAACGATTACGCCATATCTCCGGAAGAGCACCATGATGCCTACTACACACAACCATACGAGCCCTCGCCGCAAGACCACGGCCCGCCTCCGTTTTCGCAATTCCCTCCTCAAGACGAGCAGCCATTTTATGATGAGAATGATCATCAACCGATTCTCCAAGCTGATAGCGCCTACGGACCAAATCCAGAGATACAGTCGCCATTCGAGGATAGATACGATGCCCCTCCTCCTGGCACAACCCCAAGTCCAGCGCCCATCCGGCGCTGGAAGACGGTGAAGGAAGTCCAGCTATTCAACGGCAACTTGGTACTCGATTGCCCGATACCACCGAGGCTATTAAGTCAAGTGCCTCACGCCCAGGCCCCAGAAAGAGACGAATTCACCCATATGCGGTATTCTGCGGCAACTTGCGATCCCAAAGATTTCTATGACGAGCGCTTTACCCTGCGACAGCGACTTTTTGCAAAGGCCAGACATACAGAATTATTCATCGTGGTTACGATGTATAACGAAGACGACTTTCTGTTTGCAAGAACCATGACTGGAGTGTTCAAAAATATCGAGCATATGTGTTCTAGGACGAATAGCAAAACCTGGGGCAAAGAAGCCTGGAAGAAGATCGTTGTCTGCGTAGTTAGTGATGGGCGTGCGAAAATCAACCCGCGAACAAGAGCTGTGTTGGCAGGTCTTGGTATTTACCAAGATGGAATTGCCAAGCAGCAAGTGAACGGCAAGGATGTCACTGCACATATATACGAATACACGACTCAAGCAGGCTTAGACCTCAAGGGCAAAAACGTAATCATTAAGCCCAAAGGAGGTACTCCTGTGCAGATGATATTCTGTTTGAAGGAGAAGAATCAGAAGAAGATCAATTCGCACCGGTGGTTCTTCCAGGCCTTTGGCCGTGTACTGGATCCCAACATCTGTGTCTTGCTTGATGCTGGAACCAAACCAGGCAAAGATTCTATATACCAACTATGGAAGGCCTTCGATTTGGAGCCAATGTGCGGTGGAGCTTGTGGAGAAATCAAAGTTATGTTAAACGCAGGCAAGAAGCTACTGAATCCTTTGGTGGCTACTCAAAATTTCGAGTACAAAATGAGCAATATCCTTGACAAACCCCTCGAATCTGCATTTGGATTTATTTCCGTCTTGCCTGGCGCTTTCTCTGCCTATCGATATGTTGCTTTGCAAAACGACAAGAACGGCTCGGGGCCCTTAGAGAAATACTTTGCTGGTGAGAAAATGCATGGAGCGAATGCGGGTATCTTCGCCGCGAACATGTATCTGGCGGAAGATCGAATCTTGTGTTTCGAACTTGTGGCGAAGAGGAATTGCCGATGGATCCTACAGTACGTCAAGTCGTCGACTGGCGAGACAGATGTACCGGACACCATGGCCGAATTCATTATGCAACGAAGAAGATGGCTGAACGGCAGTTTTTTCGCCGCTGTCTATGCCCTGGCACATTTCTACCAAATCTACCGAAGTAATCACAGCTTCATGCGCAAGATCATGTTCCTGGTCGAGTTCACCTATCAAACCATCAATATGCTCTTCGCTTGGTTCGCCATTGGCAACTTTTTCCTCGTCTTTCACATCCTTACGAATTCTCTCGGCGACAAAGACCTCCTCTCCACCACCGGCAACATCCTGGGTGTCGTTTTCGAATGGCTTTACCTTGCTACCCTACTAACTTGCTTCGTCCTCGCCCTTGGCAACCGCCCCCAAGGCTCAAACAAGTTCTATATGACCATGGTCTACTTCTGGGTTGGCATCATGATCTACCTCATCTTCGCCTCCGTCTTCATCACCGTCCGCTCCATCCAAATCGAAACCCACGCCAAAGGCTTCAACATCTCCGACCTCTTCAAAAACGAGCTCTTCTTCACCCTCATCGTCTCTCTCGCTTCCACCTACGTCCTCTGGTTCGTCATCAGCTTCCTCTTTTTCGACCCCTGGCACCTCTTCACCTCCTTCATCCAGTACCTCCTCCTCACCCCGACGTACATCAACATCCTCAACGTCTACGCCTTCTGCAACACCCACGACATCACATGGGGAACCAAAGGCCCCGACGTCGTTGAGAAACTCGGCTCCGCCGTCATCAAACCAGGCGGGAAAGTCGACGTCGACATCCCCCAAGATTCCGACGACCTGAACACCCAGTACGAAGCCGAACTCGCCAAGATCGCCGTCAAAGCGCCCAAGGAGGTCAAGGTCGTGTCCGAGAGCGAGCACCAGGAGGACTACTACAAAGGGTTCCGCTCCGCGGTCGTGCTGGTGTGGATGTTCTGCAACTTTGGGCTCGCGGCCGTCGTGTTGAGTGCCGGGGGCTTGGAGAGGGTGGTGGTGGGGAACAGCACGACGCAGCGGAGTACGATTTACATGGCGGTGGTACTGTGGAGTGTGGCGGGGTTGAGCCTGTTTCGGTTTTTCGGGGCGGTGTGGTTTTTGGTCGTTAGGCTGGTAAGTTGTGATCTTCTTGAAAGATGTGGGGTTTTGATGAACGCCTTGCTAACGGGTTTTGTCATAGTTCCGCGGTGTCTGAATCTTACATCCCTTCAAGTTTTCTCGGTTTCGATGGCGGCGATCTGATACCCCGAGGGCTTAATGATCTCAGCTTCTTGTTGTCTGGAAATCATTGAAACTATGCGGCTGCGATGTGTTTAAATGGAGTACAATTTTTACTGCCGTCGCGGACTTTGTTGATGATGGGATGTAACATCTGGTCAGCTTCCGAATCGCGAGTTTTTTGTGGTCAAGGGGGTTACAAACGTGTATAGGTATCTACGGCATTCAAGCTTTTTATTGAAATCGCCCAGTTTTGAAAAGGCTCCGGATTTGATGGACTGGGTGCGCACATATCTTTCCATTTTCTTTCAAGTTCTTCGTTGCAAAGCTCGTTTCGTTGGTTCCGAGCTCACGTCAACGATGCAATGATTACGGTTGCTCTTGCGGCAGAATTCCATGGCGTTCGTCCCCTAGTCTGATACGTCCTTCCCGTTGCGACGCCCAGCGATCTTGGAGTTTGAAACCCCAGTGACACAGCATTCCAGCCAGGAAGCCAATTGCGTCGTTGCGGAATGCAAGGATGCCTCCGATGGTGAGTAGCATAACCGCCCATCTCCTTTTCTTTCCTTCGTCTGTTAGGTTTTTGATTTTCTGGTCACTACGACTGCATGTTGCTTCGCTCTCGTTGTCGTCATCCTCGTAAACGCGCAGATCCCGCGCGCCGGCCGTGTTGAGGCTTTCGCCCACATTCGCTAGTTCCAAGCCAGCTGCCACGACCATGACGGCGAGGAAGCCGGTCGGGAAAGAACGCAGGATCGAGGAAGTGAAGGGGCCGGCGAATAAGCCAAGGAGAAGCTTTAAAAGTCCGAGAAATATAATACTAGCGCCAGAGCGCGCTCCAAACCGGTATTGAGCGGCTAAGCCTCCGCTACCGTGACACACGGGCATGCTGCCGAACCAGCAGCCGATAAGGTTCATGGCCATGACGCTCAGGCCCATTGATGTGATTGAGGGGGGTTGGCGATGGGGTAGAAGGTCAGTGGCGAGGAAAGTGACGGCGATGACGGAGTTGAGGGCTGTGAGGGGGATTTGGCCGAGACCGGCTTGGAGGGCGCCGGTGGCGAAGGTGGGTGGAGAGGGGATGATGGGGTGAGGGCGCCAGATATTGAAGATGGAAGTGTTGGATAAGGGTGGTCCGGAGACCGCGACGATGAGGAGGCCGAGGAGGAGGAAGATGAGGGCGTAGGGGATGCGTGAGGAAATGGGGAGCCAGAGAAGGGCTAGGAATGCGAGGAATGCGAGGGTGAGGGATAAGGAATCGTGGGAGAACCAGGTAGATGGGAGGTTGAGGAGAGTGCTAGAATACATAATGAGGGAAAGGCCGGTGCCCATTTGGATGCCTTTGATGACGGGGATGGGTATATTCTTCGTGAACCATTGTAATAGGCCTGTAAAACTCAAAAAGCCAATCACCGCGCCGACGAACAGCCCCCCGGACATCGTCTCTGCCTTGCTAAATTGCTGACGTAATGCTATAGCGGCAATAGCCTTCATGGGTTGAACGGGCAGGGGGATGCCGAAGAAAATACCGGTAAAAATGTTGGATAGACCGCTGAAGATGAGTGTACTGGAGAGGGAAATGGAATTAGCGTTAGCTAAAGCAATCATGATTGGGAGGAGAGTTCCGAGGTCGCCAAAGGAGCCTGAGATCTCTTGCCATGGCTGACGAAGGAAGGTTTGGGCATTGTAGCGTTGGATGGATCTGATTATGTGGGCTTCACTGCGGAAAGCTGAGCCGAGATGGGCTCGGACGCTTTGGATCCTACTAAGGGAACGGATTTCCATGCTCAGGAGAATTATCTGCTCGCTCGTGGAGACGGGCGAGGTGGAACTGGTAAATGGCCATTTCGAGATAACGCGGCTAGTCGGCAGCGCTTACGGAGAACTTGAGCTAAGCCCTTTATATCTCATCTTGAATCTTCGCGGTGAAGACATGGCCCAGACACAGCCAACGATCTTATTGTCACCATGAGTCTGGCCAATTCATCTCGGCGGCTGGCTCAAGCAGGTAGGTTCTTATTTTTACAACAAGTCTCGATCGTGGATCGCTTACACTAGTCCCCTCCTAGCCACTGCCCTCAAACCCTTTCCCCCCCATCCCCATCTCCTCCCCTCCATCACGCTTCCCCTCGCATGCCGCCGCTCAATCCTCGACCGCTTCCTCGGCCGCAAAATGCCCAAAACCGACTTCCTCGACCCCTCAAACCCCTCAAACCTCATCAAAAAACCCGCCAACGCCGAACAACTCCCGCCCAAACGCGGCGACATCTCCTCCTCCTCTATCTTCGACGACGCAGCCCCCAAACCATCCGGGATCTCTGCCACCTCCGGTCGTGACCCGATAACCATGGCCCCCGCCCTCGACCCCAATCCCGCGGCGCGGAAGCGCTGGCAACGGAAAATGGTGATTAGGGATATCCAGCAACGCGGCCGCTTGACCAAGGCAAAAAAAATTCTGCGGACCGAGCGACAGCATCTGGCGAAATCCCCGTTCTTCAAGACGAGTATTAAAAAGCTCGGTCCCTTGGCGCGGCAAATTGCCGGTAAACCCATCGAGGAAGCAATGATACAAATGCGCTTCAGCCCCAAGAAAGCCGCCGTGGAAGTGCTGAGGCATTTGAAAGTCGCGCGCGATGAGGCGATGGTGGCGCGGGGTATGGGGTTGGGGCTGGGTCCAGGGAAGGTGGATCCGCAGACGAGGAAGGCGATTATGCCGAGTAAGGGAGATGCGAAGAAGGAATTTGAGGGGATGGTCGTGGAGGATAAGGAGGGGAAGAGGCGTTTTGTGAGCGACAAAACAAGCATCTACGTCGATCAAGCGTGGGTCGGTCGTGGTGAGTACGCCTTCGCGCTGGATCATCGTGCGCGTGGGCAGATTAATAGAATGAAACGACCATCAACCAGTGAGTTCCCCCCTTCCCCTACCCTCCCACATACTGCTGGCCACTCATCCATCACAACACCTTTCCGTCCCCTCTCTCTTCTTCCCTCTCATTTATTATATAAGCATGTGATCTAATACCCTCCCACAGGCATCTCCATTATCCTCAAAGAAGAAGCAACCAGAATCCGGTTGGCGGACGAGCGGGAGCAGAAGCGGCTGAGGAAGAAGGTCTGGGTGCCGTTGCCGGATCGGCCGGTTACGGCACAGAGGCAGTATTGCCTTTGGTGATTCTGTGCGATTGTGAGGGGAAGAGGGAGTGAGAGAGAATGGGGGTCTTGTATCATTAAGATGTGTAGCCGATACATAAGTGAAGATGTCCTTGAGCATATAAATGCATTAAGTATAGGAATATTTTCACACGCACCTCCATTTTCCAACCCCCCAACCCCAAATATCTCCAATCAGCCATTCACAAACAAGAAATATAAACCCTCAGAGCCCTCCAGAGCCCTCGAGGTGTATGCACTATGCTAGAGAACAGGCCCTTGTGTGATCCTTAATCGCCCTTACCTTATCTCACCCTGCTGATGCTTCTCCATCGAGAAGGGTACCATTAACAATCCCAACAATGCCGGATCAGACTCAGGGATTAGATACGAATGTGTGAGGGAAAAAGCGTGTAAGGAGAACTGATTGGTCAACCATGCATGGGGATGCAAGTATTAGCATCGTCACACGCACAGGTGCTTGGAGATTGGTACTTTGACTTTTAGAATTACACCCTCGCATACTTTTGGCATACACATAAAAACTCTCTGCGTAGCCCCCCCCCCCAGTCTCGGAGACGAGAAGAGTTGGGTAAGTCGCATGCTTGTTTCGACAGAAGAAAAGAGGGGGGGGAAGTACAAGGGAAGAGCATGAAGGTAGGCGTTACAAGCGCCTCGCCCCTAACGCTTTGAAGAAGAGAAGATTGAGTGTACAAAACAGTAATCCACCCCTCAAACCCTCAACCCCCCTGGTCCACCTCATCCATCTTATTTAGTACTCCCAATTCAAAAAACCCACTTCCCCATCCTCCGAACCCTAGCCTTTCCCACCTCGATATCACGAAGACTAAAGCCAAGCCGTATGGGCGTAAAACACACGCAGCCCATCCTCAAGACTCCTCGGAGATATCCGCAAAATGCGAATCCTCGGCGCTCTTAAGCTCTTTTGCTTTGCTGTTGTGGCGAGCGGGGAGGATGGGTAGCTGATGCGCCGGATTGACGGAGCGGAAACCCAAGATTGTTGAAGGCGCGGGGGAACTGGTATCTGTGTCTTCCAAAGGCGATGTAGTAGCGGCGTCTGAGGAAGCTTGAACGAGACGGCGGCGCTTGGAAGCTAGTTTTGCATCAGCAGTGGGGAGCTTTGCGGAGGCGGAGACGGCTCGTTTGCGTTTGGTGATGGTGGTTGACTTTGCAACATGTGCGTCGGCTTTGGGTTTCTGAGGGCTTCTGGTTGCTTTGTTTGCAGGGTGGAGGTTCTTGTCGATGTTGGGGAGGAGCTCGAAGCCGGGGAGGTCTTTGGCGTTGGTTGTCATGGTTTCGGTCTCGATGGCTTGGAGGACTTGGTTGACTTCCTGGAAGGATTTTCCGCTGCCGAGGTAGGGTTCGAGGAAGCTTTCGCGGTAGGTTGGCTGCGTGTTGTTCAGAAGAGCGTGCCGGTTTGCGATGGCCAACTCTTCGCGTTCCTTCTTCCTCAGGGCAATCTCCCAGTCGATGACGCCGCCCCAAGTATCCAGCCTAGCGAGTTGGCGCTTGATGATGTCGAACTGGGTGCGTTTCCAGCCAGTTTCCTTGGCGCGGAAGCGGTGGCGTTGGTAGTGTTTACGGCAGTAGAAAATCCAGCACTCGGAGGGGATCTGGCTTGTGCAGATCTTGTTGCGGCCAAAGATGTGAGAAACGACCTTACGGTGGTCGCCAGAGTTTGCTACGCATTCGGCTATAGCGGTGCATAGAGGATCTACGACTTCTGTTTCGTCTTGGTCTGCTTCGTCTTCGGATTCGAGGTCATCATCCCTCTCGTCGTCAGCAGATTCGGCCGGAAGGTCTTCGGTAGCTTGGGGGATAGATTCCATGGCTGATCCAGGTAACTTGTTAGCTTCTTACTTCTAGCACATGAATAGCGGTGTAACTTACAATCGGCTGGGGAAGTTTCGCGTTTGATAAAGCGTTGCAGTGGATGTGTAATGCTGGGACTATCCGGAGTCAGGTCAGGAGGAATATTAGACTTCCTCAGTCGAGAAAGACCGTCCACCGCGTCCGATTCTTGCTCATGCAACCCCTGTGTGGGTCGTACACGATGTGCATTTGGAAGCCATGGATATTCTGGATATCTGGGCGACGGGCTCTTAGAGGCCACAGGCGTGGGAGGAATCGCGTCCATCGAGGGTTTTTCTGATATGTTTGGATAGATCTTACAAGAGTGGTTTGGGATGGGAGGTTTTAAAGGTGAATGAGGAGGTGAGGAGGTGAAGTGTCTTGGCAACGTAGAATGTTCCAAATAAGTACAACGAGAATTTGTCGATCGAGATAAACACAAGATAAACAGTGGTGATAGCGTTGATTCTCAGTGTGTCAGAAGAGCTGCCAGAACTCGAAAGATGATGTTGGAAGGAGAGGGATAAAACGTTGAAGACCATATAATGCTCTTATAGTCGTGCGCAGACAAATATGACCCAAAGCACACGAGTGAAGGATTTGTTCAATATGTTGAGTTGTTGTCATAACTCGATTAGGGACACATTCACGGCTTCGTACAACACCTTATGCACACCTCTACCTTCACTGAAAGCCTCTTGGCTAAGCAGGCTTCATTTTTCTCACCTGCGTCGTCTGTATTGTGACCATCTGCGATTTCGATTTTGCGCTATTGTAGTGCTTACTTATCTTCCTGCTCGACTGCCCACGCCCACCTTGAACCTCCTGATTTCATAGTTCCTTCTAAACATATACCTATACTTTGAGAAACCCGTGAAATGTCTAGGAATATTTAGAAATTGAGTGTTGTGCTATTCAAACATTAATCTGCTCGGGCATTTAGAGGCCGCAGATCATGACTGTGAAGTCGAACTCTTGGGTTCAATGATTCGGAGGGCTGGAATTGTGAGCAACTTCATGCAGGAGCCCAGCGAGCCTTTTGCAAGGTTATTGACAATGTTTGAGATTTGATAGAATAGGTTGGAAATTCCGTGAATCCTCCACTACGATGTATAGCAATTGTAAATTCGACAGAGAAGGTCAAGAGGGAATCAGCCAATATCTGCTGCATGTGAGTCTTGAACTTATCATTGTTCCTCTACTCCATTTATCACACTGAAAAACGTGGATAAATAGAGATGAAGAATAGGCAGCCTCGCACAGCCGATCCATTTGCGTGTGTGATAACAATCAGTGACTTAACCGTGAAAGAAATTTGGAGAAAGCCATAGATACCCATATCATAACAATGGCTGATTTCTTATGTCTTGACCCTGCATTGTATGCTGACTGATGTTTCAGAACTTCCTACAGCTGCAGCAAAGCTGGATTTCGCAGCTGGTATTATCACGTGAGTTTCATGCCAGTGAATTTTCTATTCGAAAAGCCATAAGGAATAATATTTTCAGGCGAAAAAGTCCAAATCGTCAATCAAAAAGCTCTAATCAGTCTGGCAAGCTTAAATTGATTCAATGACAGTTTGAATAGAGCCTCGAAGCTAGAAGCAGAGACATGTAAGATCGGAAGTGAAAAAGACAGGCATAGTGACCTGCTCATCTTACCTCCATTATTCTTTCGTGGACTTGTTAACCGCGGAAGCGCCGTAGCGCGATCCACCGATTAGATAATGATGAAAGATCTTGCCCTAAGCCGTTAGAGACAGCACGAGAAGAATCATGCCTTGACTCTGAGTCTCTGGATTCTGAAGTGTATCCTCTTGTTAGATGCGACGGCTGTGTATTGTCTATCTGAGTCTCGTGTGTTGACTATCTGCGATGAGCTAAGCCCTACCAGGCACACTATCTAGGAATTACTCCAGGAACGGTCTATCTGCTCCACTGTCTACGATTCGACGATGGGGAACTAATGTCACCTTTTGTCGGCGACTTTTTCCTCCCATTTGAAGGATTCGGAACAGGATATTGCATACATTAGAGTTATTACTCGCGATGCGCAGACGTAAGCATACTCGAGTTCTATCCTCCACAGCCCGTAGATTCAGGTATTAAGTTGGTATAGCATCACGGACCTAAGGCTGGTCGGAAAGGTTAGGGTGGTGATCGCATGATCCGGTCATCCAGAAGCGTTGTCATTGCCAACCTAGGTACGCTGCTATCAAAGTTTCTCAGCTCCCCCAGCCCCTACTCCGCCTCCAGCACTGCAACCACCTCCCTCTCATCCACCTGCACCCCCCCTCTCCTACTATGATCCCTATCCGGAAATGGCAACTTCCATCCCCCTTGCCCCTCGGGCGTCGCCATCCAAATGCGCATCAGATGCCGCTTCGGCATCGCTGCTCCGTCTTCGTGATCCTCGTATGCCGTGCGCCGGTGCAGGATGTGCTGGTTGTGCAGGAACTGGACCTCGCCGACTTGCATGACCATATGCATTTGGAGGCGGGTGCAGGTTGCTTCGACGACATCAGCCGCTTCTAGTTGGGCGGGGAGAGAGGGGGAATGAGGCCGGCGGCGGAGAAGCGGGTGGGGGAGCGGAAGAAGTGGGGGTCGAACCTTTGGCGCGGGGGTAAGTCGAACGGCGGCGTGGTGGTGTGCGGAAAGGATGCAGGATTTCTTGAGGAGTTGTGGGTGAAGAGGTGAAAGCGGATAGCACTCACTTTGCAAACATTCGCCCCTTGCTGCCTTTAGGTTCAAGGAAGAAGACACTGCTTCGGGTCCACTGCTCTTGGCCTTTGCTGACTTCGCCTTTTCTGTCAAAGTACCAACTAGGTTCTATCAATGTTTTCAAGACGTCTGGTCGCTCCTTTCTCAGGGTGTTGTAAACGTGGTGCGTAGAGACAATATCAGATTCGCCGCCTTCTTTTGCGCGAGCCAGGCACAGTAAGCCTACTATGTCGCTGTAGTCGGCATGGAAGTCTTGTCTTAATTACATTGTTAGCCATTCCTGAAAATATGACTCGTGCTGTTCTGATCGTCTGTAAAGTGAAAGGTTCTACCCTTTATTAGTCCTGTAAGATCGAATCTTACCCACTTGTGACGCATCCTCGTTCATGTTCTTTGATGTGCCCCAGTGTGTGTCCTTTGCCATTTTGGGAAATCAATTTACCAAAATATGCGCCAAGCCCCAAATATGCAATGCCCGTCTTGTACCTGCTCCATTCTGTGATTGGGAGCCCTTTAAATAGTATAAAACCCTTGCCATTGATCAATTCTTCCCTTACTGATTCAATATATTTCGACAACTGTGGCAGCACGAAGTTATCCTGATTATCTCGTGTCAGTTTACTTTATAACTAGAGAGTACGTTTCTTCAGTAGACTTTTGATATGTTTAACAGCGGTATTTCCGCTGCTTTGAACTTTTCAGCTGCATCGCTGATTTCCTTAATTTCTTCCTTGGTCAAATGATGAGTCCATCGCTCAGGACTGTTTTGGTATTCCTCTGCCTTCCAAACTGTAGGTCCAGTGATTTCCTTAGGAAACTCCTCGTATGATCTAAGCTCATCATAGTAAGGTGCATGCTGGCCGGAGGTTTTTATGCCATCGGGAAAGTGTCCACTGAGTGGTGTGTACTCGCTCGGAGCTAGATTTGAGAAACCATTGACCAAATTTGTAGACATGATTGAACAAAGTCAGATATCATTAACATGACAGAGAAATGATAGATAAAAGCGGGAGTTTTGCGAATATGAATTGAAATTAGGCGCGCTTCAACAAAACCTTAGCTTTCCATCTTTGAGTAGAACGATGTTCGTTGTCAGTGTCAGCATTCCTGTCACAGCTAGTTTGGGAAGCGATTTTGCACCAATGAAGAGCGAGGCTTCGGTTCCCTGCATAAGAGCTGCATCCAGTGGCCAATGAGGTTTGCCAGTGCCTTATGCCTTCATATTGGCATTTCTGTGCCCCGCAATTATGGCAAGTACCTTAAGTACCCGCTGTGTCTAGCATGATAGCGTTAAAAGGAACTTGGTAGATGGATTGGCTAC
>JAABUO010006755.1_pt1 | contig 13127 bp, 16 predicted proteins | sample 5559291 | NCBI WGS metagenome assembly JAABUO01 (sample SAMN10711878, study PRJNA513372) | rock metagenome | isolation source: Antarctica rocks | place: Antarctica: Victoria Land, Finger Mt sud
CAATGCTGTGAGTAGTTCACAGTGTTTGTTGGCAATTGCAGGCCAGTGCAAAGGCTGAGTTGGCAGGAGTCGAGCGGGAGTTCAGCGAGTACAGAGCTGCTCAGCGCAACACTCCTGAGGCAGATCTGGTGCGCCAGCTGGCAGATGCCAATGAGCAGGTCAGGAGGGCTGAGGCCAAAGCTGAGAAGGCTGTTGCTGCCAAGCAGGGCTATAAGGAGCAGGTCTGTCGTCATCTGTTTGTCTGTCTGTCTGTCTGCTGCCAGCAGAGCTACAAGGAGAAGGTTTTTGCATCTGTCAGTATGTGTGTTGGCCTGCCTGCCTGTCTGCCCGTCTGACTCTACAAAAGTCTAGCTGCTTTTGTCTGATTGTGTTTGCGTCTGCCTGCTGCTGCTGTCAGGCAGGGCAACAAGGAGCAGGCGCCTGTATGTTTGTCTGGTGATCTGCCCGTCTGCCTGCCTGTCTGTCCGTCACTGGCAGTCTGCCTGCCTGTCTGTCCGTCACTGGCAGTCTGCCTATCTGCCTGTAGATATAAGCTTGTGTGGATCAGCAATGTAATTGTCCTTGTCTGCACCTGTGTCCTTGTGTAGCAGCTCAGCAGGATCGCAAGGAGCAGGCAGGCTGATGACAAGAGCCCGGCACGTCCTTGCATAGATGCCTCATCATGCAGCACAAGCATTATTTGCATTGTTGTGGAGACAGCTGCAGCTTTGATACATGCAACATCATATCAAAGTCTCTGTGGGCTTTGGTCCAAAAATCTGGACGTTCACCTGTTATACCACAGATATCTGAGTTTGTAGGAAGGCATCCAGGGCCTGTCCACAGCTCAATACATGTTGTCAGCGAGGTGATTGGTGTGTGTAGGTGCTGAAGCTGGCACAGGATCTGGGCAGTCTGCAGCGCCAGGTGGCTCAAGACCAGGCAGCCCACCTCTCACTTCAGAAGGTGTGCTGCTGCAGTGCACACCAAATGTCCAATTTCAGGCACAAGCAATTGTCAGCTCATGAGGCTCGCTGTGCTGACGTGCTTGAGCGTTGCTCCTCTTGAACCTTCCTGTTGTCCAAGGATGACTAGTCTACTGGACAGCATCTTGTGAAATTGCATTGGTGTCTTGCAAACCCATTCAAGTACAACTTTTGAGGCCTTGCTCAGCATCAAGCATGCTTTGTTGTGTGATATATTTTCTCAACGCCTTACTCTTTTCCAACCGCGGCTCCAAAGCAGGCAACATGTCAATTTTGTCAATAGGCACAAAGCCAATTTTGTCAGTCTGTCCTGAATTTATTAGTATGCTCCTGAGTTTTTGGTTTGTTTGGTGACAGGCTCAGCTGGATGATACAGCGGTGAGGCTGGCAGCACAGGAGGCTGCCCTCAGAGGTGCCCAGCAGAGGCAGCAGCTGGCCTCCCTCAGAGCCCAGCTGAATGCCCTTCAGCATGCCCCCATCAGCAGCCCTGCCACCCTCCCTGCAAAGCAGTCCAGCAATTCTCCAACCCATGATGCAGGTGTTGTTGCGGTCTTGCTGCTGAGATGAGCATGTTGTCAGAGCATGGGCCACTATGTGGTGATGAGTGTTACTGATTTAGGCTGCGTAGGGTGCACAATTCATTCAACTGAAGTCAGCAGCACTGTCTGAACCCCATTCAGAAAGCTGGCGGCGTCCTCTCTGTCAAGTCTCTGATGCTGTGCTAATTACCTTTCCAGCAAGAATTGACCACCAAGACACAGTGACATTGGTCATAAGTGTGGTTCTGCAGTGGCATGATGACACATGAGATTGCTGTGCCATGCAGTGGCCTCGCCTGAGGCACAAACAGCACAGGCGACAGAGAGGAAAATTGATCCTGGTCATGACAAGGCAGCAGCAGCAGCCAAGCCCTTGGCTCAGATGGAGCATGTGGAGGAGGCCAAGAGGCTTCTGCAGGAGAGGTCCAGCCTTCTCAGGACGGGCAGCTATAGCAAAGAGAGTGCTGTGATCCAGCAGTTAGATGCTAAGATACAGGAGCTGGGAAACAAGGCTTTGGGCACCTGGGCTCCAGCTAGCTAATGCGTCTGCCAGATGCCAAAGTTGGCGGCATAAAGCAGCTGCCAGTCTAGAGAACATCCCAAGCATACCAAGCGGCTGCCAGCTGCTAATGTTGGTAGCATAAAGCCGCATGTTAGATTAGCTCTTATAGAACTGGCTGTGCTAGTGCACTCATGACATTTGACAAGGGGTGTGGCAAAATGAAGGGGGTATGTCAATCAAACACAGTCTTGTATAATCTGCATTGGTGGGGCACCAAATTTGATGCATGCAGGATATGTATTTTTTGGCTGACACATTTGGTGCCATGTATGGATGCCATAAATATGCTAGAGCTGCCCGGCCGAATTGGTACTGCATCAGCAGCAATAACAGCACCGAATCCTGTGCAACCTGCAGATGAAATGTGAGACACATCGTTTTCTACCTGCTGCGTTTCAGCTGTGGACACTCATCACTTTTGTACATGTGCGTGTAACGATCTACTGGAAGGCCCAAGCAAATGCACAGCAGCTTGCTAGGTCCTTACCCATATACAAATACTGGGCCCATCAGGGGAGAAGTGCTTGCTAAACCTTTGTTACACAGGGTTCAGCATTGCTGACCAATCGGTTCAAGTCATGCTGCCATTAGCCAGATACGCAAAATGCCCAGAGCTGCATGCTGGTCGCGATGTCGATGTTGCAAGAAAACAGTAGATTGCGTCTACAAAAGCACATGCATGACCTTGACGAGTATCATGCTGCTGCAAACGAAAGCTACATAGCACTATCTAGTTGTACTTAGCATATGGTCCATGACCATCAGAAGCTGCACGCAAGTCAGACAAATCGTCGCCACCCAAGTTCTCCTCACCATACCCTGCATCAAAACAGAGGACATTGCACTGCATTTCTGCCACAGTATGTGATGACACCCATCAAATACGCGCAGCCATGAGCTTAGCATGACGTAAAAAATGGTAGTGGCATGTATAGCACTATAATGTACTCAACACAGTCATGTAGTTAATGACCATCGAAAGCAGCACACAGCTCTAAACCACATCAGCGCACAATCAGCGGTACACTTACCAAACTCTGTGGCGCGCAGGAAGTCCTCCCTGCATAGGAAAACACTCTCGTCAGACATCTGAGAGGGGTCAGCAGCTATTACACAACATGCAGCGTTTGACAATGCCGACAGCACAGTAAAAAAAGCTCAACTCATGTGCAAACGTGGGCAAGCATCGTTGGGTAACAGGCACATGACAACAAAGTGAGACAAGAGATGATGCTGCTTACCCCTTCATGACCTTGCCCTGAGCATGCGCCTGGGCGTCATCAGTCTGGTTCTCTAGGCGAGGGTCCCCGACTGAGTACACACCACGACTCCGCAGGATGTCCTCAGTGTTACTGGGGATCTCACCCTTGCTCCAAGCAGCCTCAAACTGCAACCACACATGATCTGTGAGCCCAGCGCCACAACTGTGCAATGGAAATAAAGGCAATATGTACAAGACATGGAAAGTATATGCACTGTTGACAATGGCAACATGTACAGGACATTGACTGTGTATGCACTGCAGCACAACACCCCCACATGCATGCCAATGCATGCGCAATCATGACTGCACTCACTTGCTGGTGGCAAAAATGCATGTCGTGTATTGAAGCAAAGGAAGGCTTACGTAAGAGTGAGGAGTCATGGCATCGTGCCATGACTGCTTGGCCTGGTCAATGTTCCTGTTCAGCTCGCGGTTGGTCTCATTGTACTTGTCCTTGATGCTGTCCTTGGTCTCCCTGTAGCTGCCCTTGATACTGTCCTTAGCATCATTGTAGGTGTCCTTCACATCGTCCTTGGTCTCCCTGTAGCTGTCCTTGATGCTGTGCTTGGCATCATAGTAGCCGTCCTTGACTGAGTCTTTGGCACCATAGTAGCCATCCTTGACAGTGTCCTTGGCATCATAGTAGGTGTCCTTAGCATCCTGTTTGGTCTCACGCGCAGCCCTCTTTGTTCTGTCATAGTCTCCATTCCTGTTGTAGTCTGCAGGAAGCATAGGACGCATGGAAAGCATGAGAGGTTGAGTGTACAGGACACTTCAGCATGCGGTCACTGAACGCTAGTCAGTTCAGTTCTGAAAAGGCCAACACTATGCCATGCTACAAGCCAATGACTGCAAGGCCTGAACGAATGCTGTGGATGTGTTATATTGCAAACAGTGTGAAGCTAACCCAGCAAAGCAACTACAGGCCACCATTATGCCATGCTACAAGTCAAATAACTGCAAGATATGCACAACTAGCCTGGATGTGTTACACTGCTTACGAAGAAATGATGATGTCAAGCTGTGCTGCAAGGGCAAGCAACATGTGGGCGTACGTACCAGCACTCCTGTTGTCACCATTGGCAACAGCACTGCCACGGCCAGCCAGGTAACGGCCTGTGTCTACAGTTGCATCCTTGGCGTTTTCCCAAGCTGCTCTACCTGTGTGCAGCATTGCAAGCAATATGAAATCAGATCAACAAGAAATCTGCCAGAGATTGTCAGGCTGCCTATTTGCAGTGACTCACTTGGGTATATAGCATAGCAAGGTCACATTTGACATTTCAGTGTACACGACAGTGCAAACAGCAGCCCACTGCGGCCAAGAACAAATGCAAAAGCCAAGACAGCCAGAAGCAAGCAGCAGTACAGGTGATGTCATGTGTCAAATGTGCAAGGAGGATGACAAGCAACAACAAAGACCACTTGCAGTTCCTTGACAAAAAGTAGGACATCTTTTGCTACAGAAATAAGTGGTTTACCCTCTCTTCTGATGTCACCACCAGAGGGGGTGTTCTCATAGCCCCTGTTGAAGCGGTCTTGAGCAGCCCTGGCACGGTCACGGCCATAGTCAGAAGCATCCTGGGCCCTGTCCTTGCCTCCACCTACAGCAATGTGCACACCTCTCAGTTGTTTTCAATTTGATCCATTAAGCTGCATTGAGAAGACGTATGTGAAAACATGACCTGTAGAATGCTTGTCGGCAGGAGTGTGCATTGCCCCATCCAAGCCATGCATGCAGGCAGTTCATGTTGCACACGAGTCAGCCCGATGACAACATCAATCAGGTACAGAAATGGGGTCAGCATACAGCTCCCTGCGATTTTGGCAACCTCACACAACACTCATATTTATCACAAGACAACCCACAAACAATACAGCAGCGTGACTAAACATACCAAAGAAGTCCTGGATGCTACCCCAAACGCCCCTGCCCTTCTCCTTGCCTTCCCTGTAGGTGTCCTCAGCCTTGTCACGAGCACGAGTGCTGTACCAGTCCAAGTCATCTTTGACATCATCCACTTGCTGGTCAGCAGGAGAAACAGACCTAGCCTCTTGACCATAGTGCTGCGCCCTGCATCACACAAATTTGCTGTTACTGTATCTGGCTCAGGTGAAAGTCTGCATGATGCAGTGCAATGCATTGCATGACAACTGCGCCAATGAGAATGATATACAATGCATCCAGGTGTCAAGCTTGGTGCAGCATGCTCAACATGCGTTTCATCTGCCTGATCAGGGCAAGACTTCTGAGCAAAATTAATTTACGGATGCATGCTCAGTTGCAGTGGCGAGTAATTCACCTGTCCTGAGCCTTGCGGCCGTAGTCCCTAGCGCTGTCAGCAACAGCCTCCTTCAGCTCATAGGCTGAGGTCTTGACGTCCTTGCCGGCGTCTGAAGCAGCATCACCAGCGTTGTGCAGGTGCTGGCGGGCCTCTGAAGGCTCCTTTGCTTCAGCACTAGGAACAACCTTGTTGTACACAGCTGTAGCAGCGTCTGAAACCTGCATGTCAGTGTTGAGCGTGACAAGGATTGACAGCGAGTTAGTGTGCCTGCTGATCAACATGCTCCAAGGTCAGCCCCTTTCTTTGGTTCTGTTGAAGTGTACAATGTGGTTGCATGCAATAAGGCAGCTGCAGCCGCAGGTAAAGGTAAATACAGTTTGCCCAAGGGGACTTACTGACTCCAATATGGATTTCTGGTTGCTGTCCTTGCTTGCTGTGCTGTCATCAGGCTTCACAGACTTCTTCACGTCATGAGCGGTGTCAGCAGCTGCATTTTTGAAGTCGGTGATCTCAGGGTCCTCCTACAGCCATGATTGTACAAGCTCAAATGAAATTTTCCTCATTAATGCCACCAAGAGCAGACTGTGCATGATGTACCTTGGAATCTGACTTGGTCTTCATTTGTCCCTCAACATACTCAACAGCAGATGCTGTTTGATCCCTGGCATTGTTTGCAGTGCCCTTGGCAGACTCTGAAGCCTGCGCGGAGCCGTGACTGACATCTTGTTGACTGTGAATGTTGGTGAGTTCATTTGAGATAAGGTCGTCAGAAAGGCTTTGCAGTGAGTTGTCCCCAGAGCTGCCCTGATACAAAAGCACAGTACTCTTTGCAGAACAGAATTGGCAGATAATAATGCATGGTGAGCTGCATGTGAGCTGCAGATGGGCTACTGTGATGCTTGAACAACGGCCGTTTGGCAGTACAGACCCTTTGTTGGTCAAAAGTTTCACCAAATCACAAGATGCCGTCAGGCTGGGAAGTCATCAGAAAGCTGTGCTGGAGTTCACCGACCTGAGCTGTCTGCTCCGTCATCTTGTTCTCGGCGTCATTTGAACCACCGACTACAAACTCCTTGGCACTCTGCAGAGTGGTTGAGACACTCTCCTTGGCATCTTGTGCCGCCTTCTGGAAGTCCTCCTTGTCCAATTCTTCTTCCTGACCAGCGGGCTTGGTACTCAATTGTTGCTTGTGGAGATCAACCTTAGTGACACCCTCTGACGTCATTGCAAGCGCTTCCTCACGACTGCAGAAGAGGACAATAGGAGTCAAATTCGATTACAGTATATACGATCGATCTCCTGCACTTGATCTACGGCAGCTGCTGAAGCTTGGAGGGCTCGCGATCCTGCTTACCTCAATTGCAAGCAGATCAAAGGTGTTCGGCGGAAACAACTGTCACAATTCGAGCTTGCTCCCGTCAGAACGACAAAGCAAATCTTCTTGGAGCAGAGCGTGAGTCAGCTAAGAAGAAGCTGCAGCTTGACGGCGAGACTCGGTCGGGCGGTGGCCGCAGCCAAAATGCTGTAGCACACAATGTATCTGATGCAATTTACTTAGTTGTGATTCCGCAGACAGCTTCCCAAACTTGCACTATTTGATGCAGTTGCTTTGTGTTCATGGTAAACAACTTGGTTGTCACACACGCCTTGGAATGTATTTGATGCAGTTGTTTTGTATTCATGGCATACAACTTCAAGTTGTTGTCAACTTGTGCGTGGTTGTTGATGGACGATGCAAATGCATAGAGCTCTAGAGCTCGAGCTTATTCAACACTGTATGTCATGTCGGCAGGTCCGCTCAGGTACACTGTAATCATAGCCTCTGACACTCACATCAATACATCTCCAGGGGCGCATCAATGCATCCCCAAGGTCGCCAGTATCTGTTGAACTGTAACATAACAGCATTCAGACATTTAGGCATTTAGACATTGAGACATTTCGAGAGCATTGGACTGACATTGGACTTTTTTTGTTAAGCTTTTTTTGACACCATACCCAGATCATGAATCAATGTGATCAGCACATCGTGAGCACCAGCTGAGAGCAGCACATCTCTAAGCATTGAAACCAACGCGGACACTTCGCTCATTGTTGCGATGCGATACCCGCCCAACCGGGAGCAAGCCTGATCATCAACGGAGGCACGGCGTTGTGTGACGCAGCTGTATGCCGATTTGCAGTCCGTTCGGCAGGCTCAACAAAGCATCCTTTATCACTGATTTCACCATGAGCACTGCCGAATTGGGTAGGCAGGCCTGGGTCAACGCTTCAAGTGCGAAGTAACACCCCAGGCACACATCCAAGACTACAAGCATGTCCGCTCATCAAGGGTCAGGAAGCAGCATTTCAATACCAGTACGGTTGTTGATATTCGCGATTGGCGTGCTGGGGGCGATAGATGCTGTGAACGCAAGCACAGGCGATAGGGACTTTGCTTTCAGACAGTGCACCAGCATCTGTGAAACCACAGGTTGCATCCAGCTTCAGGTCGGCAAACAGCTGATCGAAGCTGGCTGTGATGCAGCTTGTCCAGGTTTCAACAGAAAGCCTGTTCCCCTGCACCTGATGTTGACACAATGGACCTGCCACGATGACTGCAGGTATGTGCTGGTGTCCATCAAGCCACATTGTTCAGCATTTGCTATGACAGCCTAAATATCGCGGGATTGCGTACAGTCATGAAAGAGACTGGACCCTGCCATGTACCTCATCATACCAAGTTACATGAAAAGTCTTGCTGTGCTTACATTGGGTATGTTGGCCTCAGATATAGGTGCATGAACTTGCGTAAGCTGTACACCATTGATGACCAGGATGGCAACAGGTGCAAATATTTTGGCAAATGGCCCTTCCAGCGCGTACTTGGAGTTCAAGAGCTGCTGAGTGTGGTCTTTTCCTTGGCAAACCTGGCTGCCCATGCACACAACATGCACAAAATACGCACAGCACAGCTCATCAATCAGCACCGACCTAATTTTGGCAGCTCGCAAGGTCTTGTTTGGGGATTGTGGTACACCTACGCATTGGGATCGATCAATGCTTGGTGGTGGTCAGCAGTGTTTCACAGCAGAGACACCCATGTGACCGAACGGCTAGATTACCTTTCAGCTGATGTGAGCATTGTAATTGGGCTATACGTGTCCATAGTGAGGGTGCTTGGAGTGACAAGTTTGCAGTCAAGGCTAACATGGGCTGTTCCTCTGGCCTTTGCTACTGTGATACACTTTTACTACATGCTGTTTATCAAATTTGACTATGGCTTCAATGTCACCCTTTGTGTTTCAGTAGGTGTCTTGCAGCAGGTCATGTGGTGCACATGGGCTCTGATGAATAGTCACCCCTGTAAAAGACAGCTGGTTGCCTTTGTTGTGCTCATCAATGCTACCTTGAGCTTGGAGATTCTTGATTTTCCACCCATCATTGGTTTTCTGGATGCTCATGCCCTGTGGCATCTATGCACGGTTCCACTGATCTATCTCTGGTACTGCTTTATTTTGGCTGACGCTAAATGGGCTACAGCATCAGCTGCACATTTGACACCAGCAGACAAACAGCAATGACAGTGTGCAACTGTAAGTTACATCATCCGATACTGTCAATAGACATCAAGACAAGCATCTGAAAACTCAGCTGCTTTTTATTATAGCGTGTGCTCGGCATCTATACTCTTGTTTCCCTCACATACCCAACTTGCTGATGAGCAATTGCTTGCAGAATGTGGCACAGTTCACGACGACAGGTTTGATGTCATTGCAAAAGAAAGCAGGCAAGTTCACCCCCATTGCTCAGGGTCTGCATCTGCAGCTGATTGATGCGCCACCCCTTAAGGCTAGCTTGCTGGCCAGGGTGCTGATATCATGACCCGTGATATGCGAGGCGGGCTCAATATGATCCCCACTGGGATGGGGCTCCTGACACAGTCGCACAAGTTACACCTGAGCACAGGCAACCCAGAAGAAGATGTTTTCGATATTGCTAACCTATGCTGGATCTCTGAGATGACACCCCTTGCAGACCTTAGCATGTCATTTGGCAAATGTGCTGAAGACATGATGCAGGGTGTGATTTTGCTGACTAATCTTACTAGTTTGGCTGTCACAGGTCTGGATGATTGTGAAGAAACATTAGTGAATATCAATATTGATTGACACAAGCTGCAGGCCTTGCAAGAGCTGTCCATATGCAACTGTAGTATGCAGCTTGGTCCTGGTATTGGCGGTCTGCTGAAACTGGACAAGCTACAGCAAATTTCATTTCAACGCAACCGCATAGAAGCTGACAGGGAAGATTGTGACATTTCAAACGTGTCATGTTTTGGTGCTTTGACTTACCATCTTGCTAGACTGCGTCCACAAGTCGAGCTACTTTTGGACAGTAGCGATGTGCTAGACTACTTTCCATGATCATTCTTGCAGCCTCCCTGCACATATCTCTGATGTGCATTGCGGTGACAAGCTAGCAGTCGTAGGGTTAATCTACGGAATCTATGTGTATACATTCATTGCATGTCAGTGAATTTGTTGTTTCTGCTAATCAAATGCTTTGTCTGTTAGCTTTTGAAAGTGCACTGTTGAAGACAATATTGTATCATTAATGCACTGGACGTCACACTGTTGAAGGCAATGCACTGGACGTCACACTGTTGAAGGCAATGCACTGGACGTCACACAACACAGATGCATTCAAACTCAATGATAGTTGCCTTGCACCGCAGCATGCAAGCTGGCAATGTCTGCTTGGACAATCCAGGTCAGAGCCTCCCCCCATCGGCTGGCCGGGAGGAAACTTATGAGCATACCCATAGCTGTTGCACATCTATGCACATACTTTCTGAAATTATATATGCTATAAGGCTGACTGTTGAACCAGGTTTGCCAGTATACTAGTAGGTCTTGTGATGCTCACTGCAGTGATGGCGTTGATGTGCAAGTGCATATGTATGCATTGCAATGCAGGGAGCGCATGCAAAGTAGGAACGCAGTGGAGTGCTTGCAAGGTGACAGACTGCACTGAGTGCAGCAATCTGCCTGTTGAGAGTGGTCAACCGCAATGTCCCTGTTGTCTCTGAAGTGCTTAGCTATTTCTAGCCTAGCTACAGACTGGTTCAAAGATTCAATCTTTGTAGAACTGGTGAGCAATAATATAGTATGCTGCATAAGCACCATGGCACATGAACCCAAGTGTGCAATGCCTAATCAGGTGAACAGGACCTTCATTGTCTAGGTCAACGTCCGTGTCCAAATTTATATGCTGTAAATAACCAAGCTGACGCTTGTCTTAGAGCAGCCTCATGCTAATTGCCCATATATGCACAACAAGTTCAGGCCAGCTGCAGCAGCTGCCTGATGTATAGTTGCTCCCACCTCTACAATACTGTATACAAAATTATAGAGCTATTGATAGCTCGACACTCACTGCCTCCAAGACAAAAGAAGATCAGAAGATCGGGTAACCGGTATACAGTTACTACTTGCGTGCCGTTGTATCTTTGGCAAGGCAAAAACAAAAGTGGAAACGACTAAAAAGTCGCCCGAGAGCGAAATAGCGAAAACAATCATACCCACGTGTGATGTCGCACGGTTGCTCCCGAGCCGCGTGCACGTTACCTGAACCTTGACGTGGTGACTCAGATGTCTGGATGTTCGCTGGCCACGAGCGCTGAGGAAGGCAACAGTATAACCTCGCTGGGGTGATGAATTAGGAATACCTGAAAAAGCAAGCAGGAGCACGGCCTTGAGCTGTCTGAAATGGCCAAGAGCGTCGGAAATCCACTGGTACAGGTACAGCAGAAGGCACATGCACAAGGCAAACACGTGCTCGCGGCCAGCTTCCGTCGTCTGTGGTGTAGTAGTAGGGGGGAGGCGCGTGTACTGGAGTATGTAATGTGTGAGTGTCGCAAGAGGGGAGCCTGTTCGCTGAAGCAGCAGAACCAAGCGCAGCTACCTGCAGACTAGCAGACCATATGGTCACCTGACCCTATGGTCAGTAGTCAGTTAGACAAATATATGTCTCGCAGCCCATGGGCGCCTTGCGCATAACCAGTGCACTGCACCCAATGACAAGGCATTGCAAAGCATTGAATGGCAGGGCATGTCACTGCAATGAAGTGCAATGTCTATGAGTGCAGTGCAGTGAGCAACATATGTATCAATCGGTTTCAGTGATCGCCATGTCTGCCCCGAGTCAACCAGATCCGCGGCGCCTCCTGCCTGCAGACCTCAGCGCTGATAGCGTACTTAGTATGAGCAAAACGATGGCTGAGGAAGCGTGTGTCCGGTACAACATCCCTCACACATCAAAGGAGGCACTCAGGCAACTGCAAAGCAAACTACTGTATCATCGGGACGTCTTGTTGGTCGCCGCTGCTGTAACAGACCAGGAGTCGAGGATCACCAATGCGGTATATGACAAGGTCAAACTGGAGCTGAACCAGCTGCGAATGGACCCAAGAGAAGACACTGGGAAAGGGCTGCAAGACCAAGTTGCAGCCCTAAGTCGGGAAGTCTCTGTCCTGAAATCCCCTGCCAGTGGTGCACCTGCAGATGCCTCAGCACCTCCTCCTGCTGCTCTGCAATATGAGCAAGTGGTCCAAGAGACATCCCTGCGCCACTCACGCCAGCTTCAAGTTGTCATTTCCAACCTGAACACATTCCCTGCAGAGTCTCCTGACAACATCCAAGCAGACACTGAGAAGTTCCTGCGGGAGGAGATGCAAGTGGCAGAAGCTGACAGCAAAGTGCTAGCTGCCAGACGCTTTCGAGGAACAGAAGGCAGGCTGGGCCCCGTCATCATCACCTGCTCCTCAGCAGCTCAACGCATCAGCATCCTGCAGGCAGGCAAACATCTCAAGGGCAAGTCAGTCTGGGTCAACCCCAATTGGACCAAGATGCAGGCCCAGGAGCAGTTCAAGCTCAGGCAGCAGCGCCGTGAGGCCATCAGCCATGGTTTCAAGGCGTACTTCAAGTCGGGCAAGCTCATCATTGACAGACAAGCGCAACAGGTCACAGCTGAGCCACAGGCCACTACATACGCACAAGCCATTACATCACAGCCAGCTGCAGGACCATCCCCTTCATCAGCACCCTTGCAGGCAGCACCTACAGCTTCCCCAGCCCAACCCCCGACAACCACGCCTGCAGCTGCAGCTGCAACCTCCTCTCAGCAATAGGGTCGTGGGGGCCACAGTGGCTTTGTCATCCTGAACCACAATTCACATGGGCTCAAGGAAGCAGACAAGCCTGTCCTCTGCAATCACCCCTTCCAGCAAGCCGACATCTTTGTTCTCACTGAAACATGGCTGACAGCAGGCAAATTGCCACCTCAAGTTCCTGGGTACTTCTTCTTCAACGTCAATGCCAAACAGCCAAGACGCGGAAGGGGGGCTGGTGGCATTGTTGTATATTGTGCCAACAAGTATTCTGGCAAGATCAAAATTTGGAAACAAGACCTTGCTTTTTTAACTCGTATATGGCTTGAATGCGACAAAAGCTTGTTTCAGTGCAATGAAGC
>JAABUO010006756.1_pt1 | contig 13127 bp, 18 predicted proteins | sample 5559291 | NCBI WGS metagenome assembly JAABUO01 (sample SAMN10711878, study PRJNA513372) | rock metagenome | isolation source: Antarctica rocks | place: Antarctica: Victoria Land, Finger Mt sud
TTTGAATGCCTGGATTCTTGCTTACAGCAAGCAACAAAATCCAGTACAAATTTTGCCGCCCATGTTCTTCGTTCTTGTTTCTGCAAGTGCATGCTACTGCTTAGGCAGATGCAAGCTGGCTCTTGCAGCGTGTTGTCTCAGACAGCACGGAGTTTGTATTTTCCATCATCCTGCTTGCTATGTGCAAGCCGCCTGAAGCAATGTGCATGACTTGCAGGCACTGCTGCTGAGTCACCCAAGAAAGATGACCCGTGACACTGCTACCTACCCACCCCTGATGATGTCAGTGGGCAAGGGTCAGAAGGCAAAGTCTAGGTCTTTGCGCCATTTGGCGGAGACAGAGCTGGGTCTCAGCATCCAAGCTGGCGAGCACAGCCCTGTTGATGATGCAAGGAGTACTCTCTACTTGTATCACAAACATCGCAAGGTGTGTGCAGCTGGTGCCTTGATTAAGTTCGTTGTAAGGAGCCGAGTGTACATAATGTGCCTGCCAGTGGCGCTGTGTCAAGGGCATGTTCAAGATTGTTGACAACTTGTGTCTGTAATGGCGTGTTTTACTGTTACTTCAAGTGTACAGGCAACTGCAAGCAAATCACCTCTCATCAATCAACAGGCCTTGCACTCAATAACAGAGACAGTAGGAAGGCAGCATGTTGCATCAGCAGCCAATTATATCTTCTTTGCAGCTTTTGGTCGTCAGGAGCACATCGATCTGTGTGTCAGCCTACGCTCAAAATCCAGCTATGGTGTGCAGGATTGGGAGCATCACCTGCAACATGGGACCCTCAAAGATCTTGTGGCTCCCCGCCTCCAGAAAAAGATTGTGCTGCAGCAAGTTGAGGAAGCTGCAGCTGCTGGGGTGGATGCTGCTGTCATCAAGAAACCCATCCATGGGCGCAAACAGCAGTCACTTGCGCAGTTGGCCAAGCATGATAGCATGGTAGACTTGTGATGCCATGCACAACAACCTTCAAGCATTTTGGAGACATCACTCAGTGGGTACAGCTCTGTCTCAGCATCGCTGCAAAGTTTGAGCCAGCTGAAACCCAGACACATGCATGCATGCATCATATGATAGCTGAAAATCTTTTGCTATTGTGAGTAGTCTCAGCTTTAGCTCGCATTGTGGGCACTCTGCAGTGAAGCTTTTTTATGCAGGCTTGTGTGTTGTAGATTGACAAAGTAAGAATGCTTGAGAGCTTCAATGCAATAAGTTGCCTTTTTCGAGCCTTTTCCGAGTCTCAGTGTAACAGTTGCAACTGTTACAACAATTTTAAACTCAGATTCAATGGAAATGCGTTAGGTGTTGCACAAAATTGGCACCTTCATTTTGTGTCTTTGCAAGTTTCAACAAATTGGGCGTCTAGCAGCAGCCTGATGTACATGTGTTCAGCATGACGTCATGTGCTGATAGCTATCAGCACTATAGTGCACTTCGGCTGGGGCATTGCAGCGCATGCTCCGGCTGACAGATGGCACCTAGTGCCGGTGTATGTGAGATTCACCGAATCCAGAGAATAGATGGCATGTCTGCGACTCGTGGCAGAACTGTGATGTAAGGGTAAATGAGCTGCTACGAATTATAAGGCAGCTGTGCACAGCTGTTTCGTCACGTTGTTTGATCCCTCCAAGAGCCTGATTGCTATCCTTACGCACGGTCCAAAATGAGTGGTCACAACGGTGGTCACAATTTAGTGCTGCTGCTCACGTTCAAGCCGCCAGACAGTTGTTACTCAGATTGCGCAAAAGGTCAGTGCCGCTGTGGCGTCCTTTGTTGGCGGTGACTAAAAGCACGCATCTGCAGAGCCAGCCGGGCAATGGTTTTGACCTAAAGCTGTTTGCTTTCATCGTGCCATTGGTGTTAACAGTCCTTGCACCCTTGTGCTGTGCGCAGCGCACGCCTAAGTCACATTGCACAGGTGTGGGCCATCTCTGCCGCCGTTGTTTCCAGAGCGTCTTGTCCTGTCTTCGTGGACCTTTGCTGATTTTGGCCCCTGTTGCAGAGCAACATTGGCTCATGAGGGTGCCTTTGACCACTTAGATCGCCTTGGAGAAAGGTTCGGCGCGCCGGCATGGAGCTTATGAACAACGTCACACACAGCACAGACGCATGGATCGGATACGACCACTTGGCAGTGCAGACAGACTGCCAACTCGAAGTCCGTCTGCACTGCCAAGTGGTCGTATTCGATCCATGCGTCTGTGCCGTGTGAACAAGTTGTTGAACGTCACATAGCTCCAAGGATTTCCTGACGAGACTGTGAAGCTTGTGCTGCGCGCGCGCGCGCGGTATCGGCTTGATGTGCCTGCGTGCACCTATAGCGTCTGCGGCCGGTCACACACCTTGACTGACCTGGAAGCAATCCTCCTCACAGCAGACGAAATGGCGTACTTGCCTGGCAACGGGAAACATGTGCCAATGCAGCTCAGAAGTACCAGGTGAGCCAATCTCATGCAGTGCAAACCTTTGCTTAATAAGACAGAGTGTGCATGTGCCACATCTTGTGCTAAGCATTTCAGCCTTAAAGTTTCAAATTGTGTTCTAAAAATTTGTGACCACTGCAGTCTGCAAACTGTAACATGATCATGGTCATGACAAGAGGACAAGATATTGTGGAAGCTTCAGCAGCTTACTCAAGCAGCTTGTATTGCAATGACAATGCATGTGTTTCTTCATCGGTCCCCTGCTTGCCTTTACATAAGCCACCAGACAGGTTTGCTCTGCATTCGTGCCTTGTTCAAGCTCTGCTGGACAGACTCATAGTCAGCTTTCAATGCAATTTGATGATGCGTTTGAACACCTGAGCTAGCCTGCGTTTGGCCTGTAGCTCATGACTAATCACACAACACTCAATCTAATGTGACTGATCAACTTTTGAGATATGAGCATGAATGCAGGAGTCCGCAGTGAATTCTTCGCACACAAAAAAAGACTTCTACCCCAGACCTTAGCTTGGTGTACCTCTAGATGCTAAAGCGATACACCAAGTCACTTCATACACCTCACAACGGTTGAGGTGGGTGTAGAAGTCTTGGACTTCCTTATGCGCATTATAGAAGAAGCTGAGAATATGAGATTCATGGACGCATTCTCAGCTTCTTCTAATAGAATAGTATGTAACATCAACAGTTGCGCATAAGGAAGTGCAAGACTTCTACACAAACCTCAACTGCACCCCAGCTGGCATACCAAGCACCATGTGATGCGCTTCATGACTGAGTGTCTGGCCAGACGCCAGGGTTTTGCCAAATGCCAGGAAGCCAAGACTTGTGCTGATTGAGTTCAGTTTTTGGCAGAGCAAAAGCACAAGTAGTTGAAGATGTTCAAACAGCTGCCGTAGGCTTGTTAACAGAACTGCAAGCAGAGACGCACTCTTGACGCTGACTTCCAAACTCTGAAAGGAAAGGGCTACAAGTCTTTTGTCACAAACTCAGTTTTATTGTACCGCCGCAACAACCAGGCATGTGTTGGCCAGAAGGATAAAGCAAACACTGTTCCACCTGCTACATAGTATACCGGTACTGTGTGTCTTTTTGGTTGCATTTACAGCATTTTTTTGGTCTTGATGTATTTGAACAGACTGTTTGCTTTCTGAGTGCTTTCTGCAAGCAATGAGCACCTGACCTTTCATTTACTGTATGGCGCATTTCCTCAAGAAAATTTCCTCAAGAAGATATTTCCTCAAGCGCAATGACATATTCTGATCTGTTCTATCAGACTTGAACAAGATCTTGAGATGCTTGCTGATGAGTTTGATCAAGCATATAAAGCTTGCTGACTCAGAGACAGACACAGCCTCTTGCAAAACAGCCTCTTGCAACTTGTTGAACTGCGCTATTGCTTCTTGGCAATTTCCGTAACTCAGTGCATGTAAATGTAGATTTTGACTACGAACTTGTGGCCCAGAACAGCATTGAATAACTTGTGTCATTCAAACTCAGCATTCCTCAGAGACTTCCCAGTCATTGTTTGTGTCCTAAGGAAATGTGAATTGATTGGTTAGATTGATCTTAGACTTGATGACCCAAACATGAGTGAAATCCCTGTCAACACCATTTGTGCCACAAGGCCGCAGTGTGTGTGTTTGTTTATCATCAGGCTGAGATATCATTCTAGGCTTTTGAGAGAAACTTGTTGCATAAGTTTCAATATTGCATTAATGCATCATTGTCTGACTCAGTGGCCCCCACCATCAAGACCTTGTCACCTGTACGGGTACATGCGTGCTGACAAAGCTGGCAAAGTGGATCAATGGCCATTGCATGCAACCATACTGGCAGTCAATGCACACGCGTACAGTGCATGCATGCATACTGCGATTCATGCGTCTAACATGCCTTGGATGGATGGTGTTCTGATAGTCCATAGCCTAGCCTGGTGCAGCATGCTGGAACATCGACTGCTCCATTCATGACAGGTCTTCCTGGCTTGCAGTATATCAACATAGCGTGCAAACGACGCAAGCTTTACCCAATCAGACGACCAAGCTGCTGTAGAAGCCTGCAATTACTAAAATTTTACAGATATTGGAGTCACAGGGGACAAACACACACTCTTGCTTCCATTCAAGGGCCTTGTATTCTGGACCAATTCGGTGGCTGCTACATCTGGGTGATCAGCGCTGCTTAGTGCTTGAGCAAATTGGCAACCTTGCAACAACTGGCACCATGCCGTACCATGCCGATGCGTCATCAGCATATGCTGTGTTTAGAACAAATCAAGGTGCAGCAGAAGCTCACAGTAGCTAGCATGCCTGGTCGGCCAGTCAACACAAAATGCATTGGCTGGGCGGGCCTTTGGCGTTCTGTTCAGTGCTCAAGCTCTCAGACCGCCATGTCCAAGCTGCAATGAATGACTCAAGCTCATCACCACTACCACCCTCCAGTGCCTCGCGAAGGACAACGATCATCGCGTTGAACGATGTCCTCTGACTTGGCGTTTTCGAATTATTTGAACTCTGAAATAATGAATTCGGACTGGAATTCGCAATGTCTGCAACAAGTTTAGTTGGTTTGCAGTGCTAACACACACCGTCACATCTCTGGCCAGACGAGGTTTGCAATCATCTAATATGTAAAGGCCGAAGCTGAGCAATAGCATGGACAGAGGTGTGGCCTTATTCAGCCAGTTTGGGCGGACATGCCGTTCAGCACGGGGCAAAGCTGTGTGTACAGGCCTGGCAACCGCAAGCAGGGCGTGTAGGCCATGCAGCACCGTCCTGGACGCAATCACCGGCGTGAAAAGATTCACCAGAGTGGTAAGCGACCTCGTGCAGTCAGACCACACACTGTAGTTCGGCTGCAGTCCAAACTGGATTGTCATCAACCCTGAAACCTCACTTGGACACATTACGGTCTGTTTGACGCAGAGCAAAAAGCTCGCGACAGCTCCAAATCATTTCCTGGAGCTGCTGGTTCCATCGATGGCTGTGTCAGCAGTCCTGGCAGCCTTGCGCTTGCACTCTCTTGTCCTGCGAGTCGATTTGGTTGTGCAAGCCAAACACAGCTCATTAACACAGGTAAGCACCTGGAGGCCACCCGTTTCTTGAGGTAAACAGCACCTAAGTTTAAGGCTCTTCTGCACAGAGCGACCCGTATGTCTCACCAGACACAGCAGCAGTGTGAAGAGTTTTGCAGCAACAGCTTGTGCTAAAAGAGCTAAAACATTGTTCCATAGTGTGAACATGCCTGCCATGTTAGTCATATATTTTGCTGTGGATGCAGACTCTCACAAGCACAGAGCCCTGCGAAGCAGGTGCATTGGAGCTGTTAGATGTCTCGGTCATGGGCCTGCTGGCTCATATGGCTCATGGTGCATGGATGGGAGCAGAGCACACAGCACGAAGTCAGCTGCACGGAAGCTTTCAGGTGCGCATAAGTGCTAAGCCTGTGCCATCTGCACTCTCAAAGCAGCACGCATATGCTTACACATGCCTCTTCTTGTGTGGGGGTGTACCAATACATACGCCTGCGTGCTTGTGTTGCACGTAAAGGACACACAGGTTGAGCATGTCACATACACTGTATCCTGCTGCAGCCTGTCTGACTGACTGGCAGCAGTGTCATTATGCCGGAACCTGCTTGGGTAAGCTTAGTAACACAACTCAAATGTGTATGCTGGGGGAAGGCCGTGACCAAATGTCTTATCACCCGGCCGCTGCCTCAAACATATTTGAAATGACTTCTGCAAGCATTGATTGTGTTTTGCTTTTCTCCTGCAGGCTCTACATTGCTGCTTTGACACCTGCTCTTATTTTGATGTATATATCTGCCCATTGCCACACATTGCAAGCAGCAGCATGCCCAATTTTATTGAGCACCTTCAAGGCATTTCTTGCACCACAATTCATGACGCTGAACATCATGTCTTGTCTGCAGTGGGTGATGCAGCTGGTGACTGGAGGAAGCGAGGAACAACTGGGTGAGATGGCAGCCCAGGCAGAGCGTGATGTGGACTCCCTCATTGCCATGTATGCCCAGGTACACAGCTTCCCCTTCTATCAACATTAAGTAGTTTCCTCTGCTGCATTGTCATGAGGTTTGTGTCATGTGACACCCATATTTGCATGCAAGGCAATCTGTTGCTCACATGCAATGGCGCCAAGGTGTGATGGGAACCAAGACATGCTGGTGCAGCTTTCTTTGCACATTCACAGAGGCTACATTGTGACTGCACACCTAAGACACTGTACATATGCTGTCCAATTGCTTTGACAACTGTTGATGTGCTTCAACATCTTGTTCTCCCAAAGTGTTGCAAATCATTCACAACCAAACATGCTTTATCTGTGTCCCACAGCCAGCTTCATTTGGCATCCCCAGTCTTTGAGACATAAGCATTGCACTGCTGAGTTACAAGCAAGCCTGAAGCAATGGTTGTTACAAACATGTCTACATCGGTTGTTGCAAATTAAGTGAGTTGCAGCAGCAGCATCAAACTCAGTGGAAAGATGTCACCTCAAATTTGGAGATGAAAACCGCAAAGACTACCTGTTTGCTGTTACTGCTGGTGTCTGCAAGCTAGAGACGATGTCTTCCAGTCGAGTCTGATGCTGCTGCTTGACTAATTTTGACAGCAGCCTCTGCTACTGCGTTTTGTGTCTTCCAACAGCTGTCATAGACATCTTTCTTTACAAACATTGCTTAAAAATTTGCTGGCCGCTCAGCTTGCTTCATATGGTCTGACCCGTGAATCTGCTGCTCACGTGCAATGTTGCAAGGCTTGATGTGATACACAGCTATTTGCAGCTGGAGCGTGTTCATCATCACATAAAATGGTGCTATGTGGTCTTCCAGGAGCCTGCTCTTCATGCAGTGATTCAACATGATAGTACGCTGTCATCTCTTTGTCTGACAGCACAAGCATTCAGACGGCTTCAGTACCTTGTCCCTCTGCTATCAGCTTGCAACCATTCACGTCCACAAACAGCTGATTTGTCCCACAGCAGATCTCATCTGGAGCTCTGCAGCATCTGAGGCGTGTGCATTGCAATGGTGCAGAGAATTGATGGCGGGAACAAGGTGTTTGGGGCATCTGCTGGCTTGGCTGAGCACCTGTACGCCATCATCAAGAGAGGGGACCTGCCAGCATTGGTGAAGGACCTGCTGCCTGCCACCTCTTGCGCAATAGCCATGGGTCTGCTTGGGCTGGACCTGACTCTGCCAATGCTTGCTCAGGTGAACAACTTGGGCTTATGGTTCTAGTCAGCAATGGCTGCAGTCAGCCTGCCTGGTCTTGTGTCTGTTCGTTCTTTCTGTTTGTAATTTCATTTGTTGTTTCATTCATCAGTTCATGCATTCATGCATGCATTCATTCATGCATGCATTCATTCATGCATTTATTCATCCATCAATTTATTATTTCATCTATCCATCACCTCGTTCATCCATCCATCCATCCATCCATTCGCTCAGTCATTCATTCAATCATTCATTCATTCATTCCTTCACTCACTCATTCACTCACTCACTCATTTATTCGCTTCTTCCTGCTTCCTTTTTCACTCACTCCATCCACTCACTCACTCACTCACTCACTCACTCACTCACCCACCCACCCACCCACTCACTCACCCACCCACTCACTCACTCACTCACTCACTCACTCACTCACTCACTCACTCACTCACTCACTCTCACTCTCTCTTCGGTACTTTCAGTAAATCATTTCAATTCATTCATTTGTTCATCGTTTCATTCATCCATTCATTTGTCCATTCATTCATCCATCCGTGCATGCATTCCTGACTGGTTTATTCATGCATGCATTCATTCCATTTTACAAGCTCCTGCAGGCTTTGGAATGACCTATGCTGGAGGTCTCTTCCTCACCTACCTCACCTACCTCACCTTCCTCACCTGATGACCCCTTGTTGCTGACCCCTTACTGCCAACCCCTTGTTGCTGACCCGGTGCTGCAGACCTCTTGTTGCTGACCCCTAAGTGCTGACTCCCTATTGCCAACAGCCCATCTGGCATCTGGTGCACCTATCTCCCCTGCTGCTCCTGAAGCAGTGAAATGGAAATCCCAACAGACACCATTTGTTCAAAGCCAGGTCCTCAATGCAATGGTGTGTGTTGATGTCACGTCTGACGTCAAGCTGCCTTTGCAGGAAGTGCTTGTGGCTGCTGATGTCCTGCAGCAGTCAGAGGAGCTGCTTGCTGGCCCATCAGAGGAGCTGCTTGCTGGCCCATCAGAGGAGCTGCTTGCTGGCCCATCGGCTCCATCAGCAGACAGGCAGCCAGATGACAGTCACCACCTCCACCAAGAGGAAAGTGCCTTTCAGCAGGCAGCTGCCGTTCCAGCAGGCCCCTCAGTGACCACAGTCAATGGGCTTCTGGAGCATCATGTTGCCCTTCAGCAAGCGGATACTCAGGTGGACAACTTTGGCTTATGGTTCTAGTCAGTGACAGCTGCAGTCAGCCTGCCTGTCCTTGTGTTCATTCGTTCTTTCTGTGTGTTTCTTCAATTGTTCTTTCAATCATTGGTTCATGCATTTATGCATGCATTCAAACATGGATGCATTCATCAATCCACATACTCAATCGCTCACTCACTTACTCCCTCAGTCACTCAACCTCTCTTTCTCTTTCTCTTTTGTACTCGCAACAAATCGATTGAACTCATTCATGCGTTCCATTCATTCATTCATCCATTTATTAATTCACTCATGCATGCATGCATTCCTTACTGATTCATTCATGCATGCATTCATTCCTTCCTTCATTCATGCATGCATGCATGCATTCCTTACTCATTCATTCATTCATTCATTCATGCGTGCGTGCACTCATTCCCTTTTAAATGTTCTTGCTGGCTCCGGAATGACCTGTGCAGGTGGTCCCTTCCTCACCTTCCTCACTTGACTCCTTACTGCCAACCCATTTTTGCTGACCCCTTGCTGCCAACCCCTTGTTCTGACCACTGAGTGCTGCCTCCCTATTGCCAGCAGCCCATCTGGCATCTGCTGCTGCACCTATTTCTGCTGCTGCTCCCGACAGTGCAAAGCAGTGAGCTGCAAATCCCAACAGAGGCATGCAGGTCTAAAGCCAGGTCCTCAATGCACTGGTTTGTGATGATGTTGTGACTGACATCAATCTGCCTTTGCAGGAAGTGGTTGTGGCTGCTGATGTCCTACGGCAGTCAGAGGAGCTGCTTGCTGGCCCATTGGCTCCACCAGCAGACAGGCAGCCAGATGACAGTCACCACCTTCACCAAGAGGAAAGTGCTTTTCAGCAGGCAGCTGCCATTCCAGCAGGCCACTTAGGTATCACAGTCAATGGGCATCTGGAGCATGGTGTTGCCCTTCAGCAAGCAGAGACTCAGGTGAACAACTTTGGCTTATGGTTTTAGTCAGTGACAGCTGCAGTCAGCCTGCCTGGTCTTGTTTTGATCGTTGGTTCTGTTCATTTGTTCTGTCTGTTTGTTTCTTCAACCGTTCTTTCAATCATTGGTTCATGCAGTCATGCATGCATGCATGCATTCATCCATCCATTAATTCGATCATTCACACACCTCACTCACTCACCCACCCACCCACTCACTCACCCACTCACTCACTCACTCACTCACTCACTCCCTCCCTCACTCACACACTCACTCACTCACTCACTCATTCACTCATTCCTGCTTCGTTTATTCCTGGCTTGCTCACTCACCCACCCACCCACCCACTGACTCACTCACTCACTTGCGCTCTCTCTCTTTCTCTTTCATACTCCACAAATTGTTTTAATTCACTCATTTGTTCATTCATCCATTCGTCCAGGTCATGCTTTCCAGATGCCTAATGATAGATTGTGTAAGAAGCTTTTGTTTGGTGAAGTCAAGGGGCCTCGCCCACCTGGCTGCCCTAGGTCTAGTTTCAATGATGTTACATTGCGTGATTGTCAGAACTGTCAAATTAGTAGACCTTACAGGGATGCACAAGACAGGCTGCTCTGGAGAGGCAAGACTTGTCCTGCACGTACCTAGCTCATCATGAGCTGGAAAACATTCTAATTGTTGTTTTCATTATCATTACTGTTTATTCATTCATGAATGCATTCCTTGCGCATTCATTTGTGCATGTGTCAATTTCCTTTTAAAGCTCTTGCTAGCTCCAGAATGACCTGTGCTGGTGGTACGTTCCTCACCTTTCTCACCTGACCCCTTACTGCCAACCCTTTGTGGGGCTGACCCCTTGCTGCCAACCCCTTGATGCCAACCCCTTGATGCCAACCCCTTGATGTCAACCCCTTGATGCCAACCCCTTGATGCCATCTCCTTGAAGCCAACCCCTTGATGCCATTTCCTTGATGCCAACACCTTGAAATCAACCCCTTGATGCCAATCCGCAGTTGCTGTCAGCGCAGCAGAAGGCGCTGCTGGCTGCTTTGGGGGCAGGGCTGCAGCTGATGACCTGGGCATGGGTGCTGAGGCAGAGTCTGTGCCAGCTGCCCCTGCAACCAAGGCCAAATCCAAATCCAAGCCCAAATCCAAGTCAAAGTCCAAGCCCAAATCCAAGGCAAGGGCTGCATTGGAAGACCCTGCAGGAGACGCTGAGGGAGACATGATTGCAGCAAGACACCCTGCGGGCCAAGCTGGTACAAGTGGCAAGGCTTCCACCAAGCCCAAGACCAAGAAGCGGTCAGCCAAGACCAAGGCCTCCACCCAGAGCGAATCAGCATCCACCTCCACTCTTGACTCGGCAGATGCAACAGCAGCAGGCTCTGCAGTCAGAGAATCAGCACATGCAACAGCAGCAGCCTCAGCAGCTGTCAAGGTAGCAGCAGTGCCTGAGTCTGCCAGCAGCACAGCACCAGTCGCTGTGACTGCGGCTGATGCAGCTGAGCCTGTCCAGAGTGGTGTGGAGGGTTGTGCCGACAGCAAGTATGAGGTGGTCCCTGGTGATCAGCGCCTGGAGCGCCTGAAGGACCCCAAGGCCAGACAGCTGTCCTCTGGCGCGACAGCTGCTGTATACAGGTAGCTTTCTCACTGCCATCAACCAAGAGCTGTCTGTAGTCTGTCAGGCACATCAGTGCTGTATGTTGCCCAGCTCGTGCTGTCTCAAGCTGTGGACAAGCTGCAAATTCCTGCACAGACTGTATGAACTTTCAAGAGGATTTTGTTTTCTTCTCGTGTTCAAATCAATTTGAGCATCGTAACACGACTTATGACAGTTTCACATGGCATCTTTCTTGTTTTGGCCAGTTCTCTACAATAACATGTGTGTTGCACATGCAGGGCCAGGGTGAGGTCTGAGGCTGACCTGCATGCTCTACAGCCTCCTCCTGATCTGGGCAACCTGACTCACGGCCAAGACGTGGCGGTCAAAATGATCTTTGTGGACCAAGGATCAAACCAAGCTCTGGCAGAGCGTGAGGAGGTCGTGCTGAAGTCACTGGAGGGCAAGCCTTATGTGGCACAGTTCTACGGCTCATTCAAGAGTGAGGAGAGCGACCAGCCGAGGCGTAAACAGTCCAGGCGCAAGATGCGGCCATGTGCCAATCTGATCATTGGGTGAGGTCCATAGCTATTCTCATGTCGGGTGTGCGTGTGAGCGTAAACGTGCATGCTATGTCTCATGAGCAAGGTGTGGGCAAATTGCATGATGAGCACAGAGCCATGGAACCCTGTGTGGTGCTTCTGCAGAGACACAACAGAAGTTTGCTGTCAAACAAGATGAGCGTTGCAGCTGTGTTGCAGCCAGTGCTTGTGATTCACCATGCATGTGCTACACAGCTTTGAAGTTCACAAGAGACACTGCTGTTGCCCCCTTATAGATGAAAGCATAGCAGCCTAGCAAAACATGATTTCGGCCAATCAGACGATCCTTTTCGTTTTCCAAGCACACATATACACATGTCATTGCGCAGGCTGCAGCGTCCTGCATGCATGTCTTTGCCACGGTAGGCAGCCTGGCATGCAGACTGCATTTCAATTGCAGATGGTGCGACCCGTCTGCTTACAATGCAGCTTCGCACAGATTTGATTTGTTGCTGATTGTGACAAAAGCTGGTTTTGAGTGTAGGCTGGTTCCAGGCAAGGACCTGCAAGCAGTGTGTACGGCTGTTCAGCAGCGAGTGGTCAGCCTGCTGGAGAACGAGGGGGATGAGGAGGACCCTGAGCTGAAGGCCCTGGCAGCCTGGGTGTGGCACGCCACCATGCATGTGGCGTATGGTTTAGCCCAGGTGATGTGTTGGTGCTCTCAGCCGCCCCAATGCCTCTTGCATGGTCTCATGTTGCTCTCAGCTGCCACACTGCAACACCTGATGCTGCTCCAAGATTCTTGTGTTTAATTTTCATGGACCCCAGGCAACAGCTGCGACAATTTGCTGTTCTGCATGCTGTGACCTGCCGCATTGACAGCAACACGTGACTGCATGTGGGCTCACAAGATTGCTCTCCCCTGCAGATCTGCAACATCGGCAATGTGTTCTATCTGTAGCAATCATACGATGAGTACCTGATTGGCTGCCAGCATGCTGCTATCAGCGTTGATTGGCCCGGCCATTGCATGCTTGCATGAACACCTGCTTCAACGTATGTTTGACGTGCGCATGTGCTATGTTGCAGATTCTGGACAACCTGCACGAAGAGAGGAGCCACAGGGACATCAAGCCGCACAACATCATGGCTGTCTGGG
>JAABUO010006757.1_pt1 | contig 13125 bp, 20 predicted proteins | sample 5559291 | NCBI WGS metagenome assembly JAABUO01 (sample SAMN10711878, study PRJNA513372) | rock metagenome | isolation source: Antarctica rocks | place: Antarctica: Victoria Land, Finger Mt sud
CCAGCCGCGCACGCGCCCTGCATGAGGCCCCGCCCGCCCGCCCGCCCCGCGCCGCGCATCTCGCCCGGCCAGCCACTTGCCAGGCGCCTGCTCTGCCAGTGCACTGACGGCGCATGGAGCCCTCTGCAGGCAGATCCACATCAGGGGAGAGGCGCGCGGGCGCCTTCTGACTCTGCTTGAGGCGCCCTGGCATCAGCCCCAAGCGCACGCCTTACATGCCCGGCAACCTGACGCCCTGTCGGTCTTGAGGGGACGGCCGTGCCTGGGCGGGCCCGCGCGCGTCCGCTGCGGGCGGGGCTGACGGCGCCGGGCTCGCAGGCGCTGATCGCGGCCGCGAGCGGCCCCGGTGCGGGCGCTTCCAGCGCAGCGAACGCCGAGGGCGTCATCTACGGCTACCGCCTGGGCCGCACGGGCACCGCGGGCGCCGCGGTCGCCGCGACGCAGCAGCTGTACGTCAACCGCAGCCCCGACGCGCGCCAGTACGCCCTGCGGCCCGCGCCCCGCGCGGCGCTCACACACACATGCGCCGCCGACAGCACTGTTTGAGCTGTGCTGCTGTGCCGCCGCTGGTCGCTGTGCCGCCGCAGCCGCTTTGGCAGCCGGCGTCCCACCAAATTCGGGGCGCTCTCGTGAGGCGCTTGCAGATCGGCACACGGATGCTGCCGCCCCGGGCTGGCCCTCTGGGTGATGGCTCCAGGGAGCTTGGGCTGTGCGGCGCGGCGGCCCCTGTCACTCCCTCGCCGGCCAAGACATGCTCGGCGCCAAAGCCCTGCTCCCCCGTAACAGCGCCCGCGGGCCGCAGGAACCCCGTGTTTGCGCGGACGCTGGCGCTGTCGGCCGACGGCGTGCGGCTGCTGGCGGCGGGCGGCGCGCCGAGCGGCGCCCTGGGCGCGCCTCCGGGCGGCGCGCCTGCCGGCACCGCGCCCTCGCGCGCATACATCTTCCGCCTGCAGAGCTGCGGCACGCGCGCGCAAGCCGCCGACCCTGTGGGCGCCTGACGCGTCGGCACTGCTTAAGGTTTGGGGCGGCTGTTGTCCGCGCCGGTGCGCGGCAGGGGCGCGGGCGGGCGCGCTGCCCCTGCCGCGCCCGCCCCCACCGGGCCAGTCGTTCCACGCATGGCAGACAGGGTCCGGTCCGAGCCCGCGTCGCCATGTCCCCAGCTGCCTCCTTCTTCGTCTCCTGTCCCCCTGCCGTCCCTGCAGGATGCCTCCTTCCAGCCTCGCCATCGATATCAGTGACCTGCGTTCAGCTTGGACGCGACTAGCTGCCGCATGGCTGCGCCCTTTTTGCAGCCTCATGACGGAATGCCTCACCCGAGCATATCACAGTGCGTCCTGCACGGGGCACTGGGTGTGCTGCTGTGCCTGTGCAAGCGCTGAGGAGCTCCGCGCAAAGCTAGGGCACACGTTGGTGCATGGGGTTGCCGCGGTGCAGGCTGCACAGGCACGGGTGGCGGCAGGCCTGACTCGTATCTTGCAGCCACGCCAACAGGGCTGCAAGTGAACAGGATGCAGCAGTCGAGCAGGACCGTAGGCCGTGCGTATTTACGAGGGACGAAGTGGGCGCAACTCACACGCATGTAGCTGTCTTGTTGGGTCCCGAATTGTTAGGTGCAGCCAGCGCATGTTTTGGCGGGCGCGGGTGCTGACACACAGTTGCATATCGCGGGGTGAATAAAGCAGGTGCTTGCAGCTTCTTGAAGAGCCTCTCCGCGTATATGTTGTGAGCCTGCTTTTGTGGTCGTGGGCTGGTGGTCGAGTGTCCTGGACGAGCGGGCGCATGTCTGATCGTGCCGCTCTTGCCTCTGCCTGATGATGTCCGAATCACGCGTGCGCCTTGCGCCTTGTCAGGATGACTAGTGCTTATTTGCAGCATGCGCCGGTATATAATATAAGCAGACAGCACCGCGCATGGCGCACCTCGAGCTCCATGTGATGTGCCAACACTGTGTGTGCGGCAAACACCACCAGGTCATAGCATGTTGTTTCATGTCATCACTTGCGAGTGTGCGACTTCTGGCCGCGGCCATGATGCCCCACTCAGTCACAGCTTCCATCGCTCACAGTGCCAGGCAGCGAGTGCTGCCGCCGGCCTAGTGCTGCGCCTGCCAGCTCGTCCCTGGGCAGAAGCTGCGACCCCGCACGCGGTCGCGCGCGCGCGCGCGCCGCGGCAGCGCCTCAGCCGCCGCCGCCAGGCCGCCAGCGCGGTGCGCAGACCGAGCGGCGGCTCCCTTATATGGCTCCTCTCTGCCTCTACTCTCTACCTATCATGGCTCCCTTGTATGGCTCCTCTCTACCTCTACTCTCTACCTCACATGGCTCCCTTGCATGGCTACTCGCCCGCCGCGCGCCGCCACAGGTCCCGGTCGCCCGCCGGCAGCGCGCCGACGTCCACGCGCCCCAGCGCGTCGTGCGGCAGGCCGGGGTACAGCAGCACGCCGGGGTCCAGCGGCGGCAGCAGCACGCGCTGCAGCACCAGGCCCTTGGCCTCCGCGGCGTTCCAGCCGCGGTTGACTGCGCAGGCAGATCATTCCTCCACATGAACAGAGCTGCAAAGACCACCTAGCGCACACCCTGCATGGAATGGCACCCGTGCCTCCCACACGGGGTGGGCGAGGCAGTGCAGACCCCCAGCACTCTGCTGAATGCAACTTTCACACAGTGTTTGCCGCCATGAGCACTGCCGCAAGCTCATCACAGGCAAGGCGGGGCCCTGGCGGGCGGCGGGCGAGCGCGCGGGACGGGCGCGGGCGCGGCACCGGGCCGGACGCTGGAGCCCGTCGCCAGCAGCTCGGCGATGCGCGCCGGCGGCAGCGCGCCGCGGCCCACCATCAGCAGCGCGCCCACCTGCCGCGCTCCGGCAGGCCTCAGGGCCACTTCCGCAGGGTTTGTGGACCATTTTGGCTGGACTGAGCACTCCTTAGGCTACAAGCGCGCTCGTACATGGGCTGCAATTTGGTGCTCGCCGAGCGCGCGCGCTGGCTGCAGGGTGCAGCGAGGGCATGGTGGTCAGGGCAGCGCGCGCGCGCACCATGTGCCGCACCATCCGCCACAGGAAGCCGTCGCCGGCGACCTCAATGCGCAGCGCCGGCCCCGGCCCGGCGACCAGCGCGCAGCGCGCCACGCGGCGCACGGGGTCGGCGTCGCGCTCCGGCAGGTTGGCGAACTGCGCAAAGTCGTGCTCGCCCTCGAACGCGGCCGCGGCCTGCCTGCCGCGGCGCGCGCGGCGGCGCCCTCCAGCGCGGACGGGTGCAGTGAAGGGCCGCGGACGCAGCGGTCGCAGCCTGCTGGTGCGACACTGGCGGCCCTCTGCCAACTAGGTCGAGAGAATCCCCGCCGACCGGCCATGACGTGGTACGCACGCTGCTGCTTGCTGCACAGCCTAAGCCTCAGGCGCACATGCAGATGCCCAGCAAGGGCCAGGGTTTATGGCCATGCCCTGGCCGGGGAGCCGGGGCGCAGCGGGCAGGCCCCGGGGTAAAAGTGAAAGGAATAGGACAGTTTAGGGTTTGATAGGGTGGGGATAGGGTAGTGCAGGGGCGCGCCGCATGAGGTCGAGGTCCAGGCGCTGGTGGACGTGCTGCGCGTAGCGCGCCGTGAGCGGGTCGTGCATGATTGCGTTGTGGATGCGGAAGTGGTACTCCTGCGCTCGCGGGCTGCCTTAAAGCCAAGATGTATTTCTAGCAAAAAAAAGAGAAAAAAAGAGAAAATGTAAGAAGGAGCCGCGGCGGACGCGCATGGCCGCGCTGTGGATGCGGGAGCGCTACTGCATCGCGTGCGGCACACAATGAAACGAGCCGCAGCTCCTTACTCCCTTCACGCGCGAGGCATAACAGGTGACACGACGCCTAGCGGCCACATGCATCTCGCTGCTGAGCCTGCGCCGGCGGATGCGCCCACGGCGGTCGGCGCCCTGGGCGGCGCCGGCTGCGCTGCAGCCTGCGCGCGGGCGCGGACCTTGCCCACGTTGCTGAAGCGCGCGATAAAGTCGGGCGGCGCGGCCGCCAGGCGCATGACGCGGATGTCGCGCGGCAGCAGGCTGTTGGCCTTCAGCAGCAGCCGGTTGTCATCGGCGGCGCCCCCCGTACGGCTGTAGAAGCTGACCACCTGTCGCGGAGCGCGCTCAGGGTGCCTTCCGCTGCCGCCCAATCCCCACACTGCCCGGGGCACTGCACTGACATCGCGTGGAGTCCCTGTGCCGTCACGCCCCTCCAGCATAGCGACTTATGACGGATGATGACAATGTCTACAGCGCCATGGGCGCTGATGCGCATGCAGACGAGCGGTGTGTATGGCTGTGCTGGCAGCGCAGGGTGTGGTGTGCATGCGCTCAGGCACACACAGCGGCACAGCAGCTGGCTGCACGCGCTCGAGGGTGCGAGCGCGCCAGCAGACCGGTGCTGCACCAGGTCGCCACTGACCAGCAGGCGCCGCATGCTCGCCGCAGCAGCCCAGGCCTGACGTTCGCCAGGCTCAGGCACGCCGCCGCGGTGCCGCAGGCGGGGCTCACGGGTGCTTGGTTGCTGGCAACGGGGGCAGCCGCGTGGCCAGAGGGGCGCGAGCCTGGTCCGCAGCGTGCACGCCCGCGTCGGTGCGCGCGGCGGCGCTCATGCGCAGCGTGCCGCGGTCCTCCTGCAGCGCGCAGCCCAGCGCCCTTTCCAGCTCACCCTGGACGCCAGCGCACACCGATGTGACTGTCACATATCGTGCCTGACAGCTCGCAGGGTTGCGCAGTCAGCGACAGTGTGCTGTTGAGGCAGGCACGAGGAGCAGCGCGCTGTCAACTCAGAGGCCGCAGCTCGTCCGCCACCGGCAGTGGAGGCCTGGCGCCTCGCTCCAGCGCCCGCTGCCAGTGTGGCGCCAGTGCCGTGGCGTGCAGAGGGATGGGGCTATGCGAGGCCGCCAAGCACCTGCACGGTCGGCGGTGGCCCGGCCCTGCGCGCCCGGGCGCTGCCGCGCCGCGCGCGCGCCGCCGCGTTGGCGGCCGCGCCACGGCGGCCCACCGCCCCGCGCCGCAGCCCCGCAGCGCCGGCCGAGCCCGGCAGCAGGGCCGCCGCGCCATCGCTCTCGGCTTCTTCCGCGAGGCCCAGGCCGTCATGGGCCTCCGCCTCTCCGGCAGCGGCGTCCGGAGCATCACCAGCCGGCGGCGGCAGCTGCACCTGGAAGCCCTTGTACTCCGTCCCCTCATAGGCCACCCACGCCACGTAGGTGTGCCGCGCCTCGTCAGCAGGCGCGCGCGGCGCCGGCAAATGCGCGCATGGAGCGGCGGACGCACTCCTGCTAGCACGCGCTCAGCACGGGCTCTCCGTGTCCCTTGCCAGGTCGGCCTGCAGCAGCCGCGCCTGGAGGTCAGGATGCGCGGGCAACCGCGAAGGAGCTGGGTGGCGAGAGCGAAGGGACGACGCATGCAGAGCAGCGTGGCTGTCCAGAATCGCGCTTGTATCAGCCGACCAGCGGTGTTGATCCAACTGCATATCAGCTGTGTTGGAGGTGGCCTGGGATGCACATCCTGGGCGCAGCCTGCGCCATTTGCTTCCTCCAATCAACCTCAGCTCTGCAAGGCTAGCCTGCCTGACAGCGCTGACATGATGCCTGACAGCGCTGTCAGGCATCATGTGCCCTAACCCACCGGCACGGGCGCTGAGGCCCTACGAGCATTGAAGTCTGGGTTCAGACACAAAGCATCGGCATGATTTGCTCAATTATTGCATCCGGTTGCCTTTCTATCAGATACACTTTCCCTGACATGCTGCTTGCTTGCGATGATATATTGTGTTGACCAGGAACTCATGTTCGCCCTGTTGTGACTGCATGCCACAGCAAGACACTTCCAGACAAAATGTAGCTCACATCGGCAAACAAGCTGCTGGTGCGGGCAAGATTTTAAAGGAGATGCGCGATTAGCAATGTGTGCAAGCAGGTGTACAGCATTCATGTAATTAAGCTGAGCACTCTGGATGCAGCATGCGCCTGCAGCCAGTACTCACCAATCAAGTTTCCATGCAAGTGTCAGGCAATACGTATGCCTGGCTGCTTGCTTTCAACATGTCTCAGGCCGATTTGAGCACATCGACACAGCCAATGATACGTTCAAGTACAGGTTCAACAGCAGCATTGGCAATATCTGCACACGCTCGTTCCCGCTTGCCTCGTCAGGCAAGCGCAACCGCCCAGCGACCATGAGGAGGTGTCGGGCAGTGCTGCGGACTTCGCAGCATGTGAGCCAAAGCAACCACCATCCACAGACCCGCCAGCAACTCACTGCTTCAGAACTCCCTTAGCAGCTTCCATGCGCACGCCGCTGCTGCCAGCCGCCTCCGTCGCCGCGCGCCGCTGCAGCACCCTGCACGTACAGCATGCCCACATCATCAGATGCATAGACTGACATGTGCATGCAAGTCATGCATAATGACTGGTGTCCTGCGCCAGGTCCAGCTCTGCGTGTCATGCTACACAAGGTTGACCGCTGTGAACTTGTGTGCAGAAGGGCCGCCTGACGGCAGCGAGTGCCATGTGTGTCGGTGTGAGCAGCATGCAGGAAGAAAGAGCTGTAAGCGTGTAACTGCATGAGTACAGCAGCCAAGGGTCAGAAATTTGATGACAGCCGGCAAAAGCTGTGGACAAATCTAGGTGCCTCAGCAAGCCCACTGACGCTGCATGCAAGAGAGCCACTATGGGCGAAGACAGGTAGCCAGCAGAGAAGAAAGGGCGGGGTGCACCGTGCTACTGCGGGCGTCAGGGCCAGCGTTACTGGCGCGCGGACGGGGAGCAGCGCTTTGGTGCACAGGAAGGCGATTGCCAGGTCGGAGCCCTTGCTCGTCAGCGCTTTCGCCAGCCACCCGCGCTCTTCCGCATCCTCCCGCAGCTCCTCCTCTGTGCGGAGGGGCGGTGACAAGTTGACGAGAGAGCGGCTTCGCACCAAAACTCAGCCACATGTGTGGCAAAGCAGGAGAGGCGTGCACGTGTCAGCAAAGGGCACGCACGCACGCACCAGACAGCATGCCGTACTTGACGAGCAAGCTCTCCAGCTTGACCTTCCTTCCTGCCGCAAAGTAGCATCCTGCCGCGCCAGACACCGATTATGCAACGGTAGAGAGCTTGTGGGTCTTCACAGGCACGCAGTTCGTGCAGACGAGGACGCGCCTGTGAGCGTGGCGGCATAGACAGAGAGGTGCACGCCGATGGCAACCTTGCCATACTTCTTGAACAGCTCCTTCACTTTACTGGTGTATGACATGCTGCCATTAAGCTGAAGGGACGGGCGGACAGTGCATCATGGCCTCTATTTAGCGGGTGCTCTTGCTCCTTAACTCTGGTGGATATACACAAGCTGCCATCACGCTTGAGGGACGGCCGCTTGTTTCTTTACCAACAGCTTTGCTAGCACTCCTGTGCTTACTCTGGTGCTTGAGCTTGAAGCATGTACCAGCGCCGCTTCTTGACAGTGGCCAACTCTCACGCAGTCCTTGCCAAGGACTCCTTAGGCCTCATGTGCCCACCCACTCTCATTTAGTTTCACTCAGGGGCATTAACATAATGGCTTCATGTTCAGCAGGAAGAGCTGCATCAAGGCACATTCCGCTGCTCTATTTACAGGTCAAACACACCTGCTGGCTTCCCAACACGCCAGACAAGCTCACAGTCTTGGCAGCTACGCTATGCCTGAGTGGCAGGGACGGGCAAAACAGACACTCAGAAGCAGTACAAAGTCAACAGCCCGACTGGGTGCACACGACCGACACGGAAAGTCACACAACACGGTCACAGAACCTGCGAGCCGCATCACTCATATGTTAGCTATTCGGACCCACCGGCAGAGCACCCTTGGCCAACGGCTTATATATTTTGTGCCCGCCCTGCGAAGCCAGCAGGGTGCACAGACCCGGCTCATGCAACCTGCAGGCCCTAAAGGGCCGCGGCCGCCGGCGGCAGCAGGGCGGCTTTGTGTCCACAAGTGGCCGTTCTGCAGATGCAACTGCATGGACACCCCAACCCGGCTGAGAAGCCCCAGGCACATGGTGAAGGCGAGCCGCCCTTGCCCAGCAGGCAACATGCCAAGCGCGGGCGCCCCTTGCCTAATGCCGCCAAGGGACGTCTGGGCACACACGGTCCCGCGCGCCGAGTCAGGCTGGCCCACGGCCAGGCAGACTGGGCAGGTGCCATACGGGAGTGCCTGCCAAGCAGGTGACCAAGCACGCAGTGCAAGGTGGTGGAGCGCATCTACAGCACAGCCCCGCGCACTACGTGTCTAGTTTCCGCCACCTCGCCGGCCAGAGCAATAGACGCCCACAGTCAGCTGCCGCCCGCGTCAGGGCTGAGGGTCTAAAAAGCCCCCTGCATGCGCTGTCGGGCCCGCCACCCCGAGGCTCAGCCAGACGTGGTCGCGCGCGCGGCGCTCAGGTCCAGGGGCGGCGGCGGCGGCGCCGGGCCGGACGCCGGCGGCGCCAGCTGCGCCACGACGGCGGCGGGCAGGCCGCAGCGGCTGTACGGCAGGCAGGCCGCCAGCACCTCTGGCTCCACGGCGTCGATGGGCGGCCGCTGCAGGTGGTACTGCGAGGCCGCCTGCCACGCCATGGCGAGCGCCAGCACCTGCGCGCCCGGCCGCCGCTCGGGCCCCAGCTGCAGCATGCGGTTGTAGGGTTAGGTCAGGGTTAGGGCTTGCGCATGTTTGTACACCCAGGCTCCGCTGCAGCGGTCGCCGCGGCAAACGCCCTGCCGTGTTAGCGCAGGCGCCGGCGCCAAGCCACCCGTGCCGGGCTGCCCCTGCAACACTTGCGCATGTCGTCAAGCGGCGGGGCTGCATGGGTGCAGGCGTGAGGCGTCCCTGCTACAGCGGCTGAGCAGTCCACGAGGGCGACACTGGCGTCAGCCTGATGTGGACCATTTACATAATGTCTGCATCTCGGCTGCCGCGCACCAATGCGTCACCGTCCGGGGCCGCGAAGATGCCGGCGGAGATGACTTGCCGGCGGGCACTGGTCGGCGCTTCAGGCAGCGCCTGCCGCACGCGCAGAGAATCAGCGCCATGTCAGAAGATGCGCTATACAACAACTTCTTGGATTAACTCCTTGTACTAGTCTGCATGCTGAGGCATCCCGGGCAATATGCTGGCGGGCATGCGCATGCACGCGATGCACCCGGACCGCCCGCCCAGCACACTCCAGCAATTCTCCACGCCCGTGTCAGATATTGATGCACCTTGAGGAAACGAGGGCACTGTTCGACCCTAAGAGACCTGTAAGAAACACGCCAGACATCAGGTGTGGTGTCCAGTGTGGTCAGATGCGGACCCCATGCACTTGGCACGCTACGCGATACTTCCCTTGCAGCCATCGCAGCGGCCACGCTGCTGCAGCCGAGCAGGGCGCGCACCGCCAGCGCAACAGGCGCCGCCATCGTCGGCAGGCCGGCCAGGTTGGCCATCGCGAGCTGCTCGCTGGCATTGCCGACGAACGCGTCCACGCGCGCGGCCTCCATCGCGCCCACCACCTCGCGCGCCAGCACGCCGCGCGCTCGCTGGGCCTGCGCATCCATCCCCGGTGGGCCCAAGCTAGGGGTTGCTGCTCCGAGGCGCCGCGGGTGGCTATCTGGAGTCGAACAGGACATGGGCTGGGTCTGCTCAGCGCATCGCTACGGACGCACACATATGCACAGGCGCAGTCATACTCTGGACACTGCGCACCTAACAAGCTCCTTGAAACCCGCAAGCAAGGTCTGCAGCATCACGGCCACCATAGAGAATGCATGGCACGCACTGCCGCCTTGCAGATGCATGGCATGCACTGCCACTCAACAAACATTGCTATTGTGCACAAGGAGCAAAGAGGTCGGCCTCGGGCGGCGCGCGCCTGCACGTACTCCACGCTGGGGATGAGGCGCGCCAGGCGCAGCAGCGGCGGCCAGAAGTCCTGGCGCCGGTTGGTCTCGGCTGCGCCGCTGCGCTGCCAGAAGTCGAAGTTGGCGGCCGCCTCGGTCAGCATCAGCGTGGTGATGATGTCCTGCGCGCGCAGACATGTTTCACCTCGGGCGCCTCTGTGTGCTGCAGCGCGCATTTATGCGCTCATCCCGTCTCCCTGTCAGGGCGACTGACCTGGGTCTGACAAGCAAGGTCCCGGAGCTAAACCAATTGTGAATTAAGACTGGTGCAACGATCCATAATGTCAAGTGCAATGCCATTAACGGCAAGCCTGCCTTGGTGACACAAGCACACCGCCATGAGCATTGCAAGGAGATTGTGTGATGCTGGCGGGAGAGCGCCCTGACCTGCGCGGGGCTGGTGTAGTTGAGCTGGAAGGGCACCACTGTCACACCGCGCGCCTGCAGCGCTGCCGTGAACTGCACGCGCAGAGCACGCGTCAGCGCAAAGCCCACCGCCTTGAGCGGTGCAGCGCGCACCGTCCTGGTATTGAGTGCATCAGCGACATGCATCCGAGTGAGCAGAGCGCAATGTCTCAGCGGGAAGCAGCTATCAAAGGCAAATGCCATGAGCAGACCGGTCCAGTCTAGGAGACATGCACGGCTGCTGTGCGCGCTGGCGCCGGCCTGGGCGGCGCCGCACCTCAGCGCCCCACTCCTGCGCGCTGGGCAGCATGCCGACGGTCAGGCCCGACACGTTGAGCGCGGCCGGGTCCGGCAGCGCCGCGTCGCGGCTGCCCGGGTCGTCCGCGTCGCGGCCGCGGATGACGTCGTACACCGCCGCGCAGTCGGCGGCCGCGCGGCAGAACGGGCCCACCTTGTCCTGCGCGCCGGCGCCTCCTCTTTAGACCTCTCCAGACAGGAGGTAAATAGTAAATGAAGCGCGTTTTGCCCATACAGTCCAGCTTCACGCCAGCCACATATCTCGTTTGACAGAACTCTCGAAAAAGCGCACAGCGACATGCCACTCCTGTACAACACCCTCACACGCTGTTGTAAGTACTCTCTGTGGCGTCGCGGCAAGCAACGGCGCGGGATGCGCACCAGCGAGTCCACCAGCGACATGACGCCCGAGCGCCCGACCGCGCCAAACGTCGGCCGCATTGCCGTCGCACCGCAGCGCTCCGCGGGCGCCATCAGGCTGCCCTCCGTCTCGGTGCCGACGGCAAACGGCAGCGCGCCGGCCGCGACTGCCGCCGCCGGCCCCGCTGACGACCCTGACGAGCCCTGCGCGTCGGGCAGCCGCCGCCCCTCAGCCTCCCGTGCTCCTGGCGCGGTCCCAGGTGGCGCAAGCGCGAGCGTGCGCGGCTGCGGAATGCGAGCAATCGAGACCCACGGCCTCATGATGGTGCACCTCTTACTGGCACTGCTGGCCTCGCCAAGTCACCATGGCCACCCCCACCTTTATGTGTAAGACAGGCTCACATGCATCGCATGCGGTGCTTGGAGATACCATGCTGTCCATGGCGCGACCCTGTGCGCCTGCACGCGCCCGCAGCAGGCCTGCAGCCCGCAGGCTGTGGCGGGGGCGCGCCTGCGCGATGTTCCACGGGTTCTTGACCATGCCGCCCCACCACACGTCGTCAAAGGCCATCTCCCCGGTCGCCAGCTTGGCCACCAGCACCGCGCCCGCGCGCCGCAGCCTGCGCCGCGCGCGCGCCTGAGGCGCCGCAGCGCGCCGCCTGCGCAAGAGCCCCAGCACGTGCTGCCCTGTACAAATACCTGCAGGTACCTACACTCTTCACAACCTACCTCTGACAAGATGTGCGTGCCCTGGGCCCGATGGTGCACTGACGCCCTAGCTCAGTGACAGCCGTCGCGGTCCAAAGCGTGATCGTGCGCGCCCAGCGTCGCTGCTGCCCTGGCTGCGCATACGCCGCAGCCGTACGATCCCCCAAAACATGACACTGTAAACAAGGGCTTACTTTGGGTCGTGAGGATGCGGCGGGCGGCGCACCGGCCGTACACAGACGCGCTGTCCGGCAACACCTGCGCGAGGTAGGCCGGGGCGCCCCAGGTCGTGCGGTAGCCCTCCACCGCGATCAGGTCCTTCAGGCCGTACGGGATGCCCTGCAGCGGGCCCAGGTCCACGCCCTGCGCGGCGCGGCGCACGCACGCGTCAGCGTGCGCCTGGGAGCCAGGTATACAGTGGATCGATCACGACTCAGGAGCGCTCGCGGCTCAGACAATTGTTTGCCATCCTGCCGGCGACTCAGTGCCCTGATCCGCGAGCTGCCGGTCTCACTGCGGCTCACCCTAACCCTACCATACACTAAGCGCGCAAATGCAGTTCCAGCCCGAGCGGCGAGCGGCGCGCTGCTGCGGCCGTCGGGCTCGCAGCTCTCCTCTTGCGACTGCACCCAGCGGCGGGGCCGCGCGTGCGCAAACATGAGGTCCGCCTGCGCGGCCTGCTGCTCCGCCAGCGCCTCGGTGTACGTCACCACATACTCCAGCACGCCGTCGTACCTGCGCCCGCACGGGGCGCACCGCTTGCAAGGAGGTCAAGGTCCAGGGTTTTTGTTTGGCAGTATTGGGAGGACAGGGTGCTCACATGGCCGGCCCGCGCCCGCCACCCCAAAGCTGTCAGCCATGGCCATACTCAGCAAAATCCCCACGCGCGCCGTGCGAGACGCAGCAGGGCAAGCAGGCGCGCGGCGCGCGGAGGCCGGGGCAGCGCCGCGCGCGCACGCACCGCTTCAGCCGCTGCGTGAACACGGCCGTCAGCTCGCGCGACGTGACCTGCTTTGAGCGCAGCAGCGCCGCCAGCTGCAGCACCTGCCGCGCGCGGCATGCCGCCCCTTCGCGCTGGCCACACGATGCGCTCCCAAGCAGGTCGTGAGCAGGGCACGCGAGGGTGGCGCGCCATGCACAGCGCCAAGCACAGCGCCAGCACTGTGTCCTGGCGTAGCAGGAGGTCGGATTATGCAGGTCCAGGTGCGCGGGTTACGCCTCACTGCCAACAGCGCGCAGCAGGACAAATGTGTGCGGCTGGCAGCACAGCGGGCCGAGCGTGCGGCCGCGCGCCGGCATGAACGCCAGCGAGTCGTTGTCGGCGGGCCGCAGCACGCCCTGCGGCAGCGCCGCCGAGGCCGCCCACGCGCCCGGCGGCAGCGCAGGGCCCCCTTTTGGCGTCGCGCTGGTCACTCCAACGCCGCCGCCGCCGCCCACCGACGCGGCCGCGACCAGGCTCGCTGCGAGGGCCGTGCCGGCG
>JAABUO010006758.1_pt1 | contig 13125 bp, 3 predicted proteins | sample 5559291 | NCBI WGS metagenome assembly JAABUO01 (sample SAMN10711878, study PRJNA513372) | rock metagenome | isolation source: Antarctica rocks | place: Antarctica: Victoria Land, Finger Mt sud
GTCTCTACTTCCCTCCTCCCTCCAGCCTCTCAGATTGACCCCTTCACTTCCAGTTGTTTGCGGCGCGACCCACTAGTGGTGGCCGTGGCCACCGGCGCCCTCCCCAACGCGGCGGCCGCTTCGCACGGCGCAGGGCATGCCTCGATGGGGAGGGCCTTGACAGCCGCGGCACGGCTGGCCCCGGCCCCCATCGGCGCCCCCTCACGGCACGTCCGCCCCGTCACCGGCACGCGCGGGAACGATTGGGCGCCGCTGGCGCTCCCATCCGCCGCGCGGATGCGCCATCACGATGTCGCGTCGCCCGCCGGGCGCCACCCTGCGTCCGTAGGCGAAGCCGCCGCCCTCACACTCGCGCTCCCGGCGCCGCGCCTGCCCTCCCGCGGCGTCCCCCCGGCCGTGTCACGGCGTGCGGTCCACCGGGGCCACGGAAAGATCGCCCCACGGCTGCTCCGCGCCGGGCTCGCGGCTCGCGCCAATCACCGCCACGGACCGTCCGCGCGCCGGCGCCGGGGGGTCACGAAGGACCAACCGCGCCCCGTACGGGCACAAGCGCATGCCAGGCGATCCCCGACCATGGCGCTGCGGCCCCCGACAGCCGCGCGCACCGCCAGCGCGCCGCAGGCGACCCATCCCATCGCCATCGCCACCGCGGCGCGGCAAGCAGCCACGAGCGTACCGTCCGTGGCGCCAGCGCCCGCGAGCGTGACTGCGACCACGCCCGATGGGCAGACGGCGGCGCGCCAGGCGTACGTGTCGCCCGACTCCACGGCGACACCGACACGGGCGCCCGACTCCACGCTGTCGGGGAGCCCGGCCGCGCCGACCATCGCGGCGACGCCGTCGGCCAGCACGCCGTCGGCCAGCACGCCGCCGGCCAACACAGCGCCATGGACCAGCACGCCGCCGTCGACCGCCTCGGCGTCATCGACCGCCTCGGCGCCATGGACCAGCACGCCGACGCCAGCGGCCGCGGCATCGCCAGCGGCCGCGGCATCGCCAGCGGCCGCGGCATCGCCAGCGGCCGCGGCGAGCGCGACCCCTCCGCCTTTGGACGCCCGCCCGGCCTCCGTGACGGCCTGCACCGCCAACACATGGGCCGGTCTCCCCTACCTCAACCGCTTCTACGACGGCAACACGGACGGCAACGGCAACTGCACGACGTACGTGGCGAGCAACAGCTTCGCCGCGCTTACGATTAACCCAGGGGCTACCGTAACGTGCCCCGATGGCGCGGCCGCGAACGCCTGCATGGAGGCCGACGTCACGGTGAACGTGGGCGGCGCCGTGGCTGTGAACGCCGGTGCGGCGGTCGACGTATCCGGCGGCGCGCTGTACGTCGCGGGCCGGCTCGCGGTCGGCGGGACCACGGCAAGCCCCGTCGGCATCGGCAACGCGAACGCCGGTGCGTGGGGCGGCATCGCCTTCCGCCCGGGCAGCGGCGGCAGCCTGGCGCATATGACCCTTTCGGGCGCCGGGGCGTCCGTGACCGGGAGCGATGGTAGCACGTCCTACAACGCCGCCATCCTGGTCGAGAACGCCGCCCCGACTATCGCCGGGTCCATGGTCACCGCGAGCGCCGGCAAGGGCATCGAGATCCTCGCGGGCGCCGCCCCGACACTAAGCGACGACACCTTCGCGGGCATCGCGGCGGGCCAGTACGCCGTGCAAGTCGACGACCTCGCCTCGCTCCCTACGTTGAGCGGCGATACGTTCACGGGCTGCACAGTGCAGGTCTCGCCCGACGGCGTGGACCGCCTGAGCAACCTGACGCTCGACCCGGGCCAGACGGTCGACGTGCTCGGCGGCGCGCTGGGCAAGAACGACGCGTGGACCGACCACGGGGCGCCGTACCGCCTGGAAGGCGACGTTACCGTCCCCGCGACTGCCACGCTAACCGTGCGCGCCCCCGCCACACTGGAGACCGCGTACGGCCTGTACGTTGGCGGCGCGCTGACCATGAGCGGCACGGCGACGAGCCCGATTTCGCTCACCACGAGCAACGCGTCGCCGGCGCCGGGGCAGTGGGGCGGCATCGCCTTCCGCCCGGGCAGCACGGGCATGCTCGACCATGTGCATCTCTCCTACGCCGGCGGCACGCTCTACACCAGCGACAACACCACGGCGTACCAGGCGCAGGCGGGTATCGTCGTCGACGGCGCCAGCCCGACGGTGAGCAACTCGACCATCGACGATAGCAATGGGCAGGGCCTGCACGTCGTCGGCGGCAACCCCACGCTCACGAACGACCGCTTCGCGGGCAACGGCGACTGGGCCGTGTACTACGACTACCTGCCGGCCGACTTCGCGGGCGACAGCGGCCTGAGCGCGAGCGGGAACAGGTACGACGCGGTCGGCTTCCCTGGTGGGGCCATCGCGGGCCGCTGGGACACCACGGGCCTGGGCATCCCGCTCGACATGAACGGCGACCTCCATGTGAACGCGGGGGCCACGCTCACGCTCGGCGCGGGCAGCGGCCTCTACACCAACAACGGCGTCTATGTCGAGGGGCCGTCCGGCCAGGCCGCGGGCGGGATGCTGAACGCGGCCGGGACAGCCACGCAGCCGGTCAGCATGACCGTGCTCCCCGGCAGTCAGTCCCAGTGGGGCGGTATCGCCTTCCGCCCGGGCAGCCAAGGCACGCTCGACCATACACATGTGTCCTACGCCGGCGGGTCGTTGCTCGGCGGCGACGGTAGCACGAGCTACCAGACGAGCATCCTGGTCGAGGGCGCCAGCCCCACGATCAGCAACTCGACGATCGACAACAGTGCCGGCAAGGGCGTCGAGATTTTGTCGGGCGGTACGCCGACGCTGAGCAACGACACCTTCGCCGCCATCACGGTGGGCCAGTACGCCGTGCAGGTCGACGACCTCGCCTCCCTGCCGACCTTGAGCAACGACACCTTCAGCGGCAGCACCATCCAGGTCTCGCCCGACGGCATCGACCGCCTGAGCGCCCTGCACCTCGATCCCGGCCAGACGGTCGACGTGCTGGGCGGCACGCTGGGCAAGAACGACGCATGGACCGACCACGGCGCACCGTACCGGCTGGAGGGTGACGTTACCGTGCCGGCCACCGTCACGCTCTCGGTACCGTCACCCGCGACCCTCCGCATGGGCGGCAGTCTCTACATTGCGGGCACACTCGCCATGACCGGCACGGCGACAAGTCCAGTCTCCCTGACATCGCCACGGGCTACACCGGCCGCGGGCGATTGGGGCAGCATTGCCTTCCGGCCGGGCAGCGCTGGGTCGCTCGACCATGTCCACCTCTCCTATGGCGGGGGCAAGCCATCGTGCCGCAGCGACCAGTCCTACTGTGGGTACAGCCCTGCCAGTGTCCTGGTCGAGGGCGCGAGCCCGACGATCAGCGATTCGACGGTCGACCGCAGCGCGGGCGAAGGTATCGAGGTCTTCGGCAGCTACGGCCCCAGGCTCGCGGGCGACACCTTCCTTGGCAACGCCGACTGGGCCGTGTACTACGACGATTTTCCACTCTACTACCGGGATGAGGATCTGCGTGCCAGCGGGAACGGTCACGACGCGGTCGGCTTCGGGGGCTACCGGATCGATAGCGTCGACGCCTCCTGGGATACGTCGGTGGCGCGTCTCCCTATAGTCACAAACGTGCGTGTGGGCGCGCGAGCCACGCTCTCGCTCGCCGCAGGCAGCACCTTCTATATGGCCACCAATGAGGGGGGCTCGTACAGCGGCGGCATCATCGTCGACGGGGCCACGGGTGATGGAGGCTACGATGCACAGCACGGCGGCAGACTAATCGCCAACGGGACGCCCGGCGCGCCCATCACCTTCACCTCGGCCAACAGCCTGCCCTACCGCGGGCAATGGCAGGGGCTCTCCTTCGGACAGGGCGCCTCCGGCGTGTTGTCCTACGTCCACATCTCATACGCGGGCGCGAACGACCCGTCCGTGGCGGTCAGCGGCGGTAGCGTCAGCATCGCCAACTCCACGATCGACAACAGCGCGGGCGATGACGTGCGGGCCTACGCGTACTCCAGCGCGTACTCCAGCGCGCAGTCCTCCTGCATCCTGCACAACGATGTGTTCGGGGCCGTCCCGGCGGGCTTCTACGCCGTCGAGAACTATTCGTGGTACTCAGGCGGGGGTATGCGGCGCGTGGACGCAACGCACAACTGGTGGGGCGATCCGAGCGGTCCGTCCGGCGCGGGACCCGGCGGCGTGCCCGTGAGCGCCGGGGTCGATTACACTCCCTGGTTCACCAACCCGCGCGTCCCCGGCGGATCGGTTACACACTATCTCGTGACGGCGCACACGCCGCAGGCGACGGGTCGCGCCTGGGCCGAGACGGTCACGGCCTTGAACGAGCGCGGGATGACCGACACCGTCGACGCGGCCGTGCTCACGGTCACGGCGCCGCTCAGCGACACCGGCGCGCCGTCCCAGGCCCAGGTCTTCGCCGGCATCACCGCGACCACGCCGGTCACGCAGGTCGCGCTGCGCGGGGGCCGGGCGACGCTCTACGTGCGCGATGCGGCGCCTGAGACGATCCGCCTCGCCGTAAGCGACGGTACGTCCACGGGTGTCTCCGCTCCCATCGCGCTGCTCGACGCGACGGCGCCCCACACCCTGCCCGTGCCGGGGACGGCGGATCTTGCGCTAGCCGGCCAGCCCGACGGCACACCCTCGGGCGGCGATACCGCGCCCGCACAATCGCCCGCGGTCCTGCCAGTGCTGGCTGGCGCGACGATCGCCGTCAGCGCCATCGGGCAGGTAGGATCGCGGTACGGCGGCGGCAACGCCACCGTGTCCGACGGACCGGACGCGACCAACGAGAGGCCTACCTCCATAGATGGCAGCTATATCCCGTCCCTGCCCAACGGTACGGGGATCAGCGACATCCGCGCGCCAGCCCTCTCGCTGGTAGGCGTTTTCCTCAGCGACGGCCCGCCCGATTCGGGCGTCACGCCGCCGGTACTCGAATTCTTGCCTCAACTTGGTCAGAGTTACAGCGCGTACTTCGGCGTAGTGGCGGGCGGGACCAGCTACGGTGTGATCGCGCCGCGGCTGCAGCAAACGTTCTTCATCGGCGACGGCCTCACCGGCGATGGCTCCGGCCATCAGCAGGCCATCGTGGTCCCTCCCGGCGCCACGCGGCTGTTCCTCGCGCCGCTGACCGGCGCGGGCTCGGTCGGCACGGGCGCCTACACGGCCACGGTTAGGCCGGCCTCCGCGACGCCCACGCTGGCCGGTTACCGCGTCACGCCGGAACTCGCCCACGCGGCCGGCGATAGCTGGGCGGCGGTCGTGACCGCGGTCGACAACCTGGGCGACCCCGACGCCCGCGACACGAGCCCGCTCAGCTTGACCGCGCTGCTCGCCGGCACGAGCACGCCATCCTCGCACCTGGGCTTCGCCACGTATGGCAATGACACTACTCGCCAATGCGCGCCGGCCGGTACCCCCGGCCAGTACTGTACTAGCGGGGTGACAGTGACCGACGGCCGAGGCACGCTTTTCGCTTACGATCCCGTGTCCGAAACGATACAGATCCGTGTCACGAACCCGGCCACGCCGAGCCTCAACAGCCTCTCCGACCCGGTCAAGGTGTGGACGCCGTCGCGGCCGGCCGGCCCATTCTACGTCAGCGAGCCAGACAACGGCGCACTGGCCAAGGTCACGGTCGACACGAGCGGCGCGGCGACGGTCAACCATGGATTTGTGACCGGGCTGAGCAGCCCACAGGGCGTCGTGTTCGACCACGCCGGCCATCTGCTCGTCGCCAACGCGAACGACGGTACCATCGCGGTGATCGACCCGACCAGCGGGAGCGTGCTCACGCGCACGCTCAACACGACCCCAATCCCCAATATTTTTGCCCTCGCGGCCGATCCCGTGGGTCAATACATGTGGGTGACCGATGGGTCTACCATCACCCGCGTTTCCCAAGCGACCGGCGAAACAGCCCAACTGCCGGCGGTGACGGTGAGCGGCATCCACGGCCTCGCCACGAACGCGACAGGCTCGCGCCTGTTCGTCACAACGGACGGTGGGGTCGTCGAGGTGAGCCTGACCGATGGACACACGGTCAACGCCCTGCCACTCTACAGCATGGATGATCGGACGGCCTGCAGGTCCTACGGGATAACATACGATGGGTCCACAGGCCACCTGTTCGTCGGCGACACGTCATGTGACGTATCGATCGGCAGCGACACCAGCCCAAGTCTCGCGCTCGTCCGCAACCATGGGTATGTGGGCGGAGATAGTCTCGCCTCGGACGGACATGGGCACATCCTGCTGCTGTCCCCCGGCCGTCTGGATAGCCTGGACCTCGCGACGGATCATGTGCTGCCCATCACCGGCGACGTTACCGGAAATTCCCGTTACGTGGGCGGCGTGGCGGTGGCGTCCCCATAGCGTCATCATTGCAGCGAGAGAAAAGGCGCGAACACGGGGGCGGGGCACATCGACAGCGCCCTGCCCCGCCCTTCGTCAAACCTGCCATCGGCTTATACGGACATCACGGTGCTACGTGTGAGACGCGAGCGAGTCGGGCGAGCCCGCGAGCATAATCGCTGGAGCACTATCCCGACAACCACGTCGGCCGGCATTACGGCACGTCGAGGGCGAGCGCCTCCTCGATGGCCTGCTCCAGCGGCAGGGCCTGCCCCGCCGCCCACGCCGCCGCGAACGCCTCGTCACCGAGCGCCGCGCGGAGGTCGCGCACCAGGCTGTCGTGCGCGGCCAGCTCAATCGGCGGGGTGGGACCGCCGAAGGCGGGGCGTCCCGCCTGCGCGGCCGCGCAGAAGGTGGCCGCGCGTTCCGGCTGCCCGCGCGCGCTCAGAACGGCGGCCAGGTTTTGGAGCACGGAGAGGATGCTGCGGCGGTCTGCGATGCCCTCGAAGATAGTGATGCTCTCCAGGTATAGGGTGACGGCGCGCCCGAGGCCGCCGCGGCGATGCGCCACCATGCCCAGCCGCTCCAGCGTGAAGGCGATGCCCCGCGTGTCCCCCGCGGAGCGTAGGGCGGTCAAGCCATCTTCCAACGTGTGCGCCGCGTTCGCGAGATCGCCGCGCACGGAGAGCGCGTACCCCAGGTTGCTGAGGGCGGCGCCGGCCCCCCATGTGTTGCCCGTCGCCCGGCACAAGGAGAGATTCTCCTCTTGCAGCCGGATCGCGCGCTCGACATCCCCCTGGTCCTGCGCCACGATGGCCAGGTGGTTGAGCGCGGTCGCCGTCCCCCGCGCGTCGCCACGGATCCTGTATAGGCGGAGACTCTCCTCGTGCAGCATTTCCGCGCGCGTGGCGTCGCCCTGCGCCCACGCCAGCGAGCCTGCCCCGGCGAGCGCCTTGGCCCGCGCGTCGGAGGGCGCGGGCGCGCCATTGGCCGCGCCGGCGGCGTCGAGCAAATCCTGCAGCCAACGGCGTCCCTCGGTTAGATGGCCGTGCATGAGCCAGAAGCGAGCCAGCGCGCCGGCCAAACGCAAGCCTATCAGCGCATCCCCGCGCTCCCTCGCCCAGCTCAGCGCCGCGCGCAGGTTATCCCCTTCGCGCTCCAGGCGCGCCAACCACAGGGACTGCGCTGGCCCCTTGAGCTCCGGCTCCGCCCGTTCGGCCAGGTCCAGGTAGTACAGCGCGTGCGCCTGGCGGGCGGGCGCGGCCTCGCCGCTCTCCTCCAGCCGCTCCAGCCCGTACTCGCGGATCGTTTCGAGGAGGCCGAAGCGCGGCTCCCCATCCGTCTCCACCTTCTGGCGCGCCAAGCTCTTGTCGACGAGCGATGAGAGGCCGTCCAGCACGCTCATTGACGGGACGTTATCCGTGTCGCATACGGCCTCGGCCGCCTCCAGCGTCCACCTACCCGCGAACACGGCCAGCCGGCGAAATAGCCGCTGCTCGTCGGCGTCGAGCAGATCGTAGCTCCAGGCGATGGCGGCGCGCATCGTGCGCAGCCGCGCCGGCAGGTCGCGCGCCCCGCCCGTCAGCAGCTGTAGGGGCGTATGGCCATACACCCGGTCCAGGCGCGCTACCAGCGCCGCCGGCGTGAGCACCTTGACCCGCGCCGCCGCCAGCTCGATCGCCAGCGGCAGCCCGTCCAAGCGCGCCACGACGGCGGCGACCGCGGCGGCGTTGTCCGCGGCCAGCGCGAAGTCCGGCTCGACCCGCCGCGCCCGCTCCACGAATAGGCGCACCGCCGCGACCCGCGCCAGCGCTTCGTGGTCGGGCGCGTGCCCCGGATCGGGCAGGGCGAGCGGCGGCACCGCGAACTCCTGCTCGCCGCCCACGCGCAATACGGCGCGGCTCGTCACCAACACGCCTAGCCCCGGGCAGGTCTGCAGCAGGTCGACGATCAGGTCCGCCGCCGCCACGACCTGCTCGAAGTTGTCCAGCACCAGCAACATCCGCCTATCTCTCAAGTGCGCCCGCAGGCCCTCGCGCGCCGTTTGCCCGCCGGACTCGCGCACCCCCAACGCCCCCGCTATCGTCGCGGCGACGAGGCCGGGATCGCTCAGCGCGGCCAGCGGCACGAACGCGACGCCGTCGGCGTAGTCCTCCCGCACCATCTCGGCGACGCGGATCGCCAGGCACGTCTTGCCCACCCCGCCGGGCCCGGTCAGGGTCAGCAGGCGCACATCGTCGCGACGCAGCAGCGTCACGACCGCCGCCGCCTCGCGCTCGCGCCCGATCAGCGACGTCAGCGGGACCGGCAGCGGAGGGAGAGGCGACGCGCCGGCGGCGGGGACCGCGCGGGGGCGACGCCGCCGGGTGATCGAGCCGGCGAAGACGGCGCGTTCCGCAGCGGTCAGCCCGAGGGCGTCCGCCAGCTGGCGGGTGGTTTCCTGCTGTGGGGCAAGCCGCTCGCCGTGCTCGAGCGCGCTGATCGGCGCGGGCTCAGGCCCGCCGCCTCGGCCAGCGCCTCCTGCGAAAGGCCCGCCGTCACCCGGTAGCGCCGCAACAACTCGCCGAAGGTCCCCGTCTCGACCGTCGCCATCGCCCACCTCCATTCTCTCGCCGGCGGCTCGCCGCGCGGCGCCGCCATACGCATCATGTGTGATAGTACCATGCCCGGCGGTCGCCCGTCATCCTCGCCCCACGATACCACGATAGGGCAGGGTCTGTGAAAAGTCACAAGCCCTGCCCCGCGATGCCGGCCTGTACTTGTGCCGGTTAATTGTGCGTCTCGTGCCTGGTCGCCGTCGACGGCGGCGCTCACAATAGGGAGTAGAGGTTGGCGAGAGTCCCGGCAGTAGGACATAAGACATAGGACATAGGACAGAAGACAGGAAAGGACGGTGGCCAATGCCCAGCACGCCCATGCTTGCCCCGCCGCGCGCGCTGTGGGACGGCGCGCACGACACACTCGGGGTCCCCGCGCGGCAGGGACGCGGCCTGCCCGCGTATCAGGCGTACCCCGCGCTCCCCCCGGCGCCCGCGCCGCGTCGTGAGGAGCGCGCCCGCCGGGCGGCGGAGGGAGGAGGGCGGGTCATGGCACGACAAGCCGCGACGATCCTGCTCGTCACCGGCGACCAGGAGGGGGCCGACCTCGTGCGCTACGCCCTGGCGCGCGAGGGATATGTCGTCGACGTTGTCGGCGCGGGGCGCGCGGCCGTGGGCCGCGCCCGCGGAGCGGACATCGGCCTCATCATCCTTGACGCCGACCTCTCCGGCCGTGAGGGCGTCGCGGCCCTCGCCGCGTTGCGCGCCGCCACGCGCGCGCCCGTCGTCGTGACGGCGACGCGCGCCACGGACGAGGACGTGCTGGCCGCGTTCCGCGCCGGCGCCGACGACTACGTGACGAAGCCCTTCAGCATGCGGATCCTCGTCGCGCGCGTCCAGGCCATGCTGCGCCGCACCCGGTCGCGGCCGGACGCGGTACAGGAGGAGATAGCCGCCGGGCTGGTCTACAATCTCGGGGACGCGACCTTCGACAGCGCGACGCACGAGGTGACCGCGCCGGGCCTGCATGTCGCGCTGTCGCCGACCGAGAGCCGCATCCTGCAGCTCCTGCTCACGCGCCGCGGCCATGCCTTCTCGCCCGCCTCCATCCTGGAGCGTATCTGGTGGGGGCACGAGAGCCTGAGCAGCGCGCGTGTGATCAAGACGCATGTGTACCGCCTGCGCGAGAAGCTGGCGCTGCTGCCGAGCGAGGACCTGCACATCCGCACCGTGCCGGGCCTCGGCTATAGCCTCCCGGCCGCGGGCCGCCGCGACGAGGGCGACGGGAATGACAGCGGCGACGGCGGCGACGAGGGCGACGGCGGCGACGAGGGCGACGGGGATGACGGCGGATGGTGAGGACGTCCCATGCCCCGTCGATGAGCGCCAGCTGAGGCGAGCGGCGCATCGACACACCGCTCCGTGATACACTACGGGTGTCGTCGCTTCCTGCATCAGCCGCAACGACGCTCCTCGTGAGATACCTCTGGCGGGGGCGTTCCCCACGGGATGTGACCCATGCGAGAAGGGGCAGGGGATCTCGAAAGAGCCGTCGCCCGGCCACCGGGGCCGAGGAATCTGTCTGGCGACTCCGCTTCTCGACGCGCCACGCTGGCAGTAGCTGCTGGTCACCTGGCGTACCGCGCACGCCAATTAGGGAGTCGTCGCACCGTATGGCTCCCACACACGCCGCCCCACAGGCAGGGCAGGCGCAAGCCCCTGGCTGAAGCCAGGGGTCGGTGACATCGAGCGCTGGCCGGAGATCCTGCCGCACTACCGCTACGTGACGCTCCCGCGCGACGAGGGCGAGCGGCGCCTGGTCGAGATGGCCGCCACGCGCGACGGCGTCCCCGTCAAGTGGGTCTCGATCCAGGAGCCGTTGTCAGAGGCGGCGTGACGCGCGGCGGGGATGAGGCTGGAGCGGCGTTAGAGAGCGGCGCCGCGCACGCTTGGATGAGGATGGTCGTGCTCCGCAACCGCTCGCTGCTGGCGATCTCGCTGGTCGTCGCCGTCACGTTTATCGGCATTGGTATGGTCGTGCCCGTGCGCGTTCTCTACGCGCAGTCGCGCGGCGCCTCGCTCGCGATCATCGGCGCCATGGCCTCCGCCTTCCTGCTCTCCAACTTCCTCTGCCAATACCCCGTGGGCTGGCTCTCCGACCGCTGGGGACGCAAGCGCATCATGGTCTGCGGCTTGATCGCGCAGGCGGCGCTCGGGCTTGTCTATTTGGCGGTCACCGATCCCCTTGCGTTTGTCGTGCTGCGCCTTGTCGAGGGGGCTTTCGCGGCCGCCGTGCTGCCGGCGGCGCGCGCCTTGGTGGCCGATATTGTCCCACCCGAGCGCCGTGGCGAAGCCTACGGCGTCTTCGGGGCCTTCCTCAATGCCGGGTTCCTGCTCGGGCCGGCGCTCGGCGGCCTGTTAGCCACGACCGGCTACGCCAGCGCTTTTATCGGCTCGTGCGTCTTTCGCCTGGCCGCGCTGGCGATCGTGGTGACGCTGGTCCGGGACGAGGGGCATGACCGGCCCGCCGCCCGCCTTCGGGCGCGGGCCGCGCCGCGTCGCGCGCTCGTCACGCGGCCGCTGCTCGGCGCGTACATTCTGGTCTTCGGGGATAACCTCTACTTTGGCTTTGACCTCACCTTGATGCCGCTGTGGATGCGCCAACACCTGGGCGCGCCGGTCGCCGCCATTGGGTTGGCCTACGCGGTGTGGGCCCTGCCCAACATCATCGGCGCGCCGCTGGGCGGCCGGTTCGCCGACCGCGCGCGCCGCTCCAGCCTGATCATCGCTTTCGGGCTAGCGCAGGTACCCCTGTACGCGGCCTACGGGCTATCGAGCGCGATCGCGCCCGTCATCTTCATATTCGGTCTGCACGGCGCCGTCTACGCGCTCATGCAGCCGGCGGTCGACGCCACGCTGGCGACCGCGTCCCCACCCGAGGCGCGGGCGCGTGTGCAGGGCGTCTACAGCGCCGTGGGACTGGCAAGCGCTTTCATCGCGGCGAACACGCTGAGCGCCCTCTATGGCCTGAACTTCCGGCTGCCGCTCTTTGTCATGGCCGGTGGTTTCGGGCTCTGCGTGCTCGTGGGCGGCGCGCTCATCCGCCTCTCCGAGCGCGACGGGCCGGCGCCGGCGGCCGATCACGCCACGACCGCCGAGGGGAGCGCCGCCCGGTAGGCGGCCGCGGACGCCAGATGAGGTCTATACATGTCAGCGGGTTCTGACCAACGCCACCCGCGGCCTTCCCTAATCCCTAATCAGCGCTTGCACGTTATCGATCAGAACAGAAGTATGTGACTGTCGTTTCCTGACGTTTGACGCCTAATCACCGCCGCCGCGCGCCTCTTCGCCCATATTGAGGTAGTGACGGATCATGATGGCGGCGGTCGCGCCCTCGCCGACGGCCGACGCGATCTGCTTGGTGCTGCCGTGGCGGCAGTCACCGGCCGCGAAGACGCCGGGCATGCTCGTCATCAAGGTCTCCGACGTCAGCACGAAGCCGTTGGCGTCGAGGTCGGCCTTCCCACGCAGCAGTTCGGTGTGCGGCGTGAGGCCGATGAACACGAAGGCCGCCGCCGTGGGTAGCGTCTCCTCGGCGCCGCTCGCCTCGTCGCGCACGCGCACCGCTGTGAGGCGGCCGTCCGCGCCCTCGAAACCCGTCACCTCGGTCTTCGTGCGCACCGTCAGGTTGGGGTACTCCGGCAGCTTGTCTTGCGCCGTCTTGCCGGCCGTCATGTGGTCACCGCGCACCAGGATCGTGACCCCTTTGACGAGGCCGCTGAGATAGGCCGCTTCCTCGGCGGCGCTGTTGCCGCCGCCGATCACCACCACGTCGCGCCCCTTGTAGAAGGGGCCATCACAGGTGGCGCAGAAATGCACGCCCGCGCCGATGTAGTCGTCCTCGCCGGGGGCGTCGAGTCGCCGGTAGGTCGAGCCGGTGGCGACGAGGATGGCGTCGGCGCCGTAGCGGGAGCCATCGGCCGTGGTAACGAACAGCCGGTTGTCGCGCCGGCCAATCGCGGCCACCTCGCTGGCGACGAGCGTTTCCACGCCGAAGCGCGCGGCCTGCCGCGCGACGCGGTCGGCGAACTCGCCGCCGGAGATGCCCTCGGGGAAGGCGGGGTAGTTGTCGACGCGCTCGGTGATGGCGGCCTGTCCGCCCGTGCCGGCGCGGTCGACGACGAGCGTGTCGAGGCCCTCGCGCGCGGCG
>JAABUO010006759.1_pt1 | contig 13125 bp, 20 predicted proteins | sample 5559291 | NCBI WGS metagenome assembly JAABUO01 (sample SAMN10711878, study PRJNA513372) | rock metagenome | isolation source: Antarctica rocks | place: Antarctica: Victoria Land, Finger Mt sud
CTGTGCCGACACACCTTAGAGCTGGAATAGGGCATCTGCTGCAGTGACAGAGTTCAAGTATAAAGTCTTGGTCAAGACAGGGCTTCTCACATCACGATTGAGCAGGGCATTGGAATGGCGCGCCAAACATTTCTTTGCCCCTTGACATTGCTGATGCCATCTTGGCTCTACCCAGACAGACTCCTTGAAAATTTTGAGTCAGACAATCAGGCAAACATCCAAAGATACAGTAAATGTACATGATGCAACCCCGCCAAACATCTTGCAAACAGAAATACTGTTCAGTTCATTCAGCAGTGACATGACGAGTCACTGATCTTGCATTGATTCACGACCATTGCCTCCTTATTGCAACAGCCTTACATGATGGCAAACTGTGTGAGATTTGCACACAATCGTCCCTATGCACAACCAGCAGGTCTGAAAAATCTCACCTTGAGCACCGCGTGAGCGTCACTGAGCTGCTCACGGTCTCCAGCACACTTCACAACTTCCTGCTCAGTTGCAGTCAGTTGCTTCTGCAACTTCAGGACCTGGCCTTTGTAGCCACTCAGGCACTTCTCAGAGTCCTGCTGTGATGCCACAGCAGCAGCCAGCTTCTCAGACATGCTGTCCCTGTCTGCCTTCACTTGCTGTAGCTCTCCAGCAGTGCTTGCTAGGTATGCAACGGCATCTGCCAGTTGCGCATACAAGCTTTGCCTGTCTGACACAACACGCTGTGCGTCCTTAGCAGCAGCTGCCTTATCTGACATAGCATCTGCCAGCTGTGCAGTCACCTCCTTATTGTGTGCAGTAACACAGTGTAGCTGCTGCTCTGCTGCTGCCTTGCTTGACACTGCGTCTGCCAGTTCAGCTGACACATGCTCACTGCGTTCCTGAAGCTGCTGGACATGCTGCTCAGCTGCCGCCTTGCCTGATACAGCGTCTGCTAGCTGAGCTGTCAGAACACTGTTGCTTCCCTGCAGCTGTTGCACCTGTGTGTGAGCCGCAGCCTGACCTGCCAGAGCATCTGCCAGCTGCCGGGACAGGTCAGCATTCTCTGACTTGAGCTGTTGCACATGCTGCTGAACTACTTCCCTCCTGCACTGTAACTCCGCATTCTCAGCCTTGGCCCGTGCATCAGCTGCTATCTGGCTGGACACCGCCTGTGCTAGCTGACCTGTCACGCGATTGACAGTGCCGTGGAGCTGCTCAAGCTGGGCGTCAGCTGCTGTCTTAGCTGACAGAGCCTCTGCTAGCTGAGTTGACAGCACGTCACACTGATTTGCATTGAAGTCACGGTCATGCTGAGCCCGGGTCAATGACTTTTCCAAGCCTGAGATGACAATGTGAGCTGTGGCGTGGCGCTCTTCTGCCTGGTCCCTCTCTCTGCGGGTGATGGTCAGCATCTCGGCCAGCACACCCAGCCGCCGCTGTGACCTCTTCTTTGCTTCTTTTGCCTGCTGCAGTTTCTGCTCCAGCTGATGGGCAGCCTGGGCATCCAGCCTGCTCTGTTGGCACGCAGCATCTGTCGTTTCCTCATTGACAGCCAACCTGGCTCTCAAGCTGTTTATCAGAGATGATTCATTGACCTTGGTCTCCTGCAGAGCAGATCGCAACAAAATGAATCTTTGTGATGATTGATACTTCAGGGAGCCCGCAGTGCATCATGGCTGGATGGGCCGATGGCCTCCTGGAGAAGCACCTCTGTTGCATCAACTGCTCCACCCTGTCTACATGTCAACACATCTTTGAGATGAATGACAGTCCCTCAGGAGATGAGTGACTGCTCCAACAAATGCTTTCACCGATGTAAGCCTGCCAGCTCCTTCACAACATGGCAGGAAGCATCAGCAATGTGCACCTCATGACTATCACTGATAGCCAGATAGAGGAAGCTGTTGTCAGAAATGCGCTCCAAACAAAAACTGGGCATGAAGTGGCACAGATGGACCGCGCTGAGAGATGAAGATGTATCCAGGGGTGCTCAGCAGGCGTGTATGCACTCTAGCACCCTTGGAGTACATCTTCATCTCTCAATGCGCTCCAGCTGTGCCTCTTCATGCCCGATGCTACATGCAATGGCCTTTCCTGATAGACAGTGCGTACATCCCTTCTGAGACTGAACAAGTGACTTTGCCCTCTGTACTTGCGTTTACAACTGTGCATGCACATTAGAGAAGCAAATTTTGGGTGATGCGTGCAGATTGAGGAGCATGAGGGCTGCAGGCCTGACTTCACCGGGGCGCAACTACATCACCGCGCCAACAAACAGACGAGCACATGCAGGAGAGGACAAGCAAGCTGAGTCACACCAGCTCTCAGCCGCTGTGTCTTGGAAGGCAGTAAAGAGTTTCAAATTCTGTCTATTTGCTAGCTGTTTGCTGCATTCTGACCACACCTGACATTTTGATGTGCTTCACCAAGATGGGTTCGTTATTTGATGGCCTTCACATGGCGGTCATCGCGCTTTTACCTCAATGCAGGCTATTTACTTGCTGAGACAGACACAGATATATTCATGCATTTTGTCAGACATATTCTGTGTGACGTGTTTTGCTGAGACGTCTTCTGTGTTTAGGTGCACATGGATGGTCTACAATGTGAATCTTTCTGTGGTCCGGAACAGCATTGAATGACCTGTTTCATTCATTCATTCAGCAACCTCAAAACCTTCAGCCATCGTCTGTTGACTCTGCTGATGAGCATTAAAGACAGAATTGATTGAGTGATTGATATAGCACATGAGCAGGTGCATTAGTGAGCAGGTGAGTGAGTGAGTGTGTGCACTGACTGTCACCCTCATACCCCTGTAAGGCACTGCCAAGCAAGAGCTGCATCAGAAGCCACACTGCTCCAGCAGCTACAAGCCGCTGCAACACATTTCACCCAACACCATGGCCCAGCATGTCCATCTAGGAAGCGCACCTGTAGCTCGGCTGCCAGCCGAACGTGAGCCTGGGTCATCTGCTTCAAGACCACTGTGGTGTGGTGTAGAGCAGCCTGAGCCTCCTGCAGCCGTGCCTTGTTGGGCCTCAGCCCACCAGCTGCACCCGAAAGCTTCTTCATAATCCAGAAGCCCAAACTGGTGATGCTGCTGACACAGCCAAGGCCAGCCTGAAGCCGGCATGCGGCGAGGAAGGAGCAAGGCCAAAGCACAATGCTGACCAAGGTCTTGACACTGTTGAAGATGATGGCAGTGAGGCCATGCCAAGCCTTGATGAGGCAAGCTGTGAGGCCACAAGCAAAGTCCCAGATGAGGCGAGGGGCAGCCAGCAGAAGGATCACCTGCAAGCAGATGAAAAGTCAAAAGTGGTGATGATTCAGTTCGTGCGCGTGTGTCCTCCCCCTATGGTCAGGTGCTACAGCCCTGACTGGCTCCCTGCACGTTGCAAGCAAACCTTCCTGCAGCAGAAGCAATGCTGCTGATGAAACTGTGCATCAGACATGTGTCTCCCAAGGAGCTTCAAGTATGTGTACTCCTGATGAGTGCCCTGTGCTCACACATCAACATTGGACAAGCAGGCAAGTAAAAATGTGGAGCAAGGCTGCCTGTACAGCATGTTGGGTCAAGTGCCTGCGCATGCCTCTGTGTTAAGGTTGTCCGCAGCCATACAATTTCTTACCTTAGCCGTCCGCAGCCATACAATCTCTTACCTTAGCCCATTTTGCTGAAAACGCAACTCAAGCTGGCATTTTGCAGCAATGTGTGATGCACATGGACATGTATATCGCCTTGCAGAAAAGGCCTGATGTTATGCATGATGCTTCATCTTGAGGTGTAGTGTAAAGGGTATACCATGCTATCAACATTATCCTGGTCTGCATGTTGAAGCAGCTCTGCCAATGTCAATGGGTTTGTCTTTGGTTCAGCTGCGCTCTCTGCTGTGAAATGTGCATTCCACTTAGCGCGCCTTGCGATGCCTTTGGATGGCCTTTGCTTGCACAGGTAGTGCCTGTGCTTGGAGATGGTGTTGGCCATAGCAGCTGCCAGCACCGCAAAGATTGCAAAGGTCACCACCTGTCACCAAGCAAGATGGCTCAATGCTAGCAAAGGAAATTGTGTGACAGGGACAACAGCTAATGATGAGCAAAGCTCCAACAGAGCAGCAATGTCAGCTCAGCATCTAGTTGAGGAAGCAATAAGTGCAACCGTATCAAGCATCAGAGCGCACCAGCTTGCCAGTCTCTACTGATTGCAGCATGGCAGCAATGCCAGTTCCAGCAGAACGCAGAAAGCCCCAGGGAATCAACGATATAATAATTTGGTGCAGCCAAGATGTTTGTGCTAGCAAAGCAGACTGCAGGCATGCCTCCATGCAGCTTTTCAGCTGCTCTCTGCTGTGCTGGCCAAGCAGTGTAAATTGAGGCATGGTATGGTTAAGCCTGCTGGGACCACCTAGAAGGGCTTCGGCTGACAACAGGTGCTGTACAGCTGTATTGCCATGATATCTGGTTTTAATACCTGCAGGCACGGTCAGAATCAGGGCTGTGTGACTTTTTGATTCCGGGGAGCTCCAAAGTCAAGGATTCAACAGGCGTGATAAACTGTCAGGGGTCTCTTACCACATAGGCCTCCAGCGTAGCACCATCCCAGCAGGACAGCAGCAACAACAAGTATGGTCATGGTCACATACTTCAGGTATGCCCGCAGTCTTCGCTGCAGGACTTCCTCGTCACAGACGTGCTGTTGACCATCTAGTAAGCTAACATCCCCGGAGGGCAAGTACCGCTGCATTATTGAGTTCAAGCGGACAGCAGCGCAGCAATCTTCGGCATTAATTCGTGCCTGCGCAGGAACCTAGTGCTCATTTGGTCATCCATGACCAAGACCGGAATTCTGTCTGTCTGTTGTGATGCAGTTTGACGTTGACCAGCAGTTGAGACTTTCCCACTTAGCTCTTCTTCTCCTACGGTAAATCCTGTGACAAAGATATTCTGAGTGGGCATGCTCTACTCCATGAAGTGGCCATTGACTCAGAAAAACTCCAAAGCATGATAAAGGGTGGGTAAAGGAGCAGTCTGAGATGACCGCAATGACCTTGAGACTCTTGCTGTCCAATGTGTTGCAACACTATAGTGAGGTAGTACTCATCATGATCAGACCAGACCTAGGTATGCATGCATATATGCTTGCGCAATTTGAAGGTCAGCGCAGCAACTGACCTGTAGGGCCCTCAGCTGAGAGCATCGATACAGCCTGCCAGAACTTTTGGCAAGGTCAGAGGTTGATGTAACATTGTTTCTATAAGGTTATTTTCAACAGGTGGCTCAGGTGAGTTGCAAAGCCTGCATATGATGCAAGGTCTTAATGAGTGCAGTCTGCCAAGCATGTAACATTAATCAGTTTTGATTCATCACAGCCACGGTACACGCTAGAAAGTCTGTTCCCAGGATGAGCACCAACAGCTGTTTGCAAATGCATCACCAAACGTGGTTCTAATAGGAGCATGGTAGTCTTAACAAGGTTTGGCAGGGCACTTACCTGCATACACGCAGGAGAATGGAAAGCTGGAAACATAGCAGCATGTTGGTCTGTAGTGCAATGCTGACAAATTTACATGGCATTTGGGTGCAAATCAAACAACTGCGAGGTTACTGCTGATATATAGCTCTGGTCATCTCACAAAGCAGACTACACATGTCATAGCAAATTGCCAGGACAGTGGACCCAAACATCAGAGAAGCTTCTGAGGCAATGTATTGCTGACACAGTTGGAAGCACTCAATATGGCATTGAATTGCACTAGCAAGGTACATGTACTGCAATGTATGCTTTGCTTGAAGTACTGTGTTGAGGGATTGTTTGGCTTGCTGTCTCGAATGGCTGCAAGATCTCTCCAATACCCTCATGACCACCATTGCAGAGTACTGCCTTTGATTTGGAAGGTCTTATAGTAGCATTACTAGACACGGTGTGATTGGAGCCAGCAGCTATTTTGGAGGTGACTTCAAGGCAGATACCGCATTAAAGTCTGTGGCACACTGGTTTTGCTATGATTGTATTGCCACCTCCTTACAACTTTGCCCTTGGCAATCTCCGACGCATTCTCAAGTTCACGTTCAAGAAGTTTTATTTGTTCGTAGTCCTCATCTAGCTCATCGCTGTCATCATATTCGTCATAGTCCTCTACCCGCCTGTTGTGATAGGATAGCAACTCGTGAAATTCTCTCTTTTCCTGCAGCAAAGCTTTTGTAAAGGGGTACAGCAAATGTGAAAGCAGGAGGCAAACGTGCTGTTTGTCTACACACCTGTTGAAGCACCTCTGCATAATTGGTATTTTCAAACAACCAGGCCATTTCCAGCATGACAGTCGCTATGTGTGCAGGCTCCCCTTGGCCGGTGGCAATGTAAGCAGAACAGAGACGGCTGTCTGCGCGAAGCTGTAGGCCATTTTTAGCCAAGCAAGCCTCCAAGATTTCTTTCCTTTTGGCAGTCTTGATTTCTTGCTTATGATTAAGGACGCAGTTGTACACAAGTAGGGGGACGCTGGCTGGACGTGCTGTCAGCGAGTACTGCGGGCACATCATAGATCCCGGGAACGGATGTCCATAGGCAATACTTTGGCACAGTGGGATCAGTTTGTCAAAGGAGGAGCTGGCACATGTACGTGTTTTTCGACAGACTGATTGCAAAGAACACAGATCTACTGCTGCTTCAAGCACAGTTCTGGAGTCATCCTCCTCATGGGTAAGCCACTGGGCTATGGCAGACCACAGCTCGCCGGGCAAAACGTCCATTGTCAGCCTTGGCAGATCGTTGTCAGAGAAGCTTCAGAGATTCTTTCCTGTATCCATGTACCAATGTGTCGCTTGAGCAGTCTGGACTGCAAAAGTCAGGAATCCAACCGCGCAGCGGCTAATCACAACGCTGCATGCATGCGGTGCATGCTACGCTGTTTTCAATCCCGAAACGTGTATTTTGATTCAGAAACGTCATCCCTACACTGGAAATCTAAACTCAGAAACATAGGTATGTACACAATCCTCTCCTGTTTCAAAAAGCTTTGACTGCAAGCTATTATCAAGTCATGATGCATTCAGCAAATCTATTCATTCAAGCTGTAACAGTAAGGCCATCTAACCATACATGTAAACTGTTTGTAAACTGTTACAGTAGTTTGCAACAGTTTTGTACAAGAATGCAATGTGGTACAACGCCCTTTCAAGTAGCTAATGGTGGGCTGTCTGCTTCATGACAAGCAGCATACAGCATGTCTGCTTACAATGGTACAACAACCTTGACACGCGTTGCTCATGGTGGGAAGGCTTGTCCATTCATATGCTGCCATGTATACACATCCAAGAAACAACCTAGCAATGCTTGGTCCTGCAGAGCCTAGGGCCAGCCGTTGCCCCAAATGTCTGTGTCCTGTGGACCTGCAGAGCACACCCCTGAGCTTGCAACCAACATGCATACCAATGTAAGCAGAGCCATCAGCATGTGGAGTCCTTGCTGCACCTCTGGTGACAAGCAGAGGGATGTCAGGACAAATCATGTAGTGGTCTCGTGGGCAGTCGCTGCCGCAGACATGGTATTGGATACCCACTAGCATGACATGACATTAGCTTACAATGCAGACAGCATGCATACCGATGCACCATTGATGATGCTTTTCATTTGCTTGAATACGGCAAAAGTTGCCTTGCAGATGTGCAGGCACACCTATACCCCAGGCCACAATGTCAATGTCTGTTTATGATGTGTGCCGAGTGTCGTCAGCCACACCAATGCACCTCGCTTTGGCATGCTGCCTAACTGACACAAGCCCCGTGTATCAGTCATTTGAACATGCTCAACTGTGCAGGCAGGTGCTGAAGACTGCGCACATGTCAAGGTGCTGTCTGACACACAGACAACATACTGACACACAGACAGCGTACACACAGGCAGGTACTGAAGACTACGCATGTGTGTCAGGATGCTGTCTGACAAGCACATTCAAACAACCAAGGGCAAAATTGCATCTGCAGTTCTGAAGACACAGCCAACTTTTGCATATGATCACAATGTCCACTTTTGAGGTGGACAATGTTGGCGATGTGCTACAGGGTCAAATGCTTTGCCATGTCTGACATGTCTGTACACCACAAAGCAAAACGCACCAGATGCTCACGCTTGAAAGCTGAGCTTGGTGATAGCACCTCTGTCCAGACCATGCCCGCCAGAGCAGTTTCTGCAGCAGTCGCCTGACAAATTTTCATCCACCTATTGACAGATAGTACACATCGAGTCAGGAACTTCAAACTGGCCAGCAGCATAGCCAAGAACCATTGTACATTTCTCTGTAGAGTAACCACCAAGGAGACGTAACAAAATGTCACTTCACGAACTGATCGGTAAAGGTACCACAGCATTGCCAGGCAAACTCAGGACAATAGGTAACCAGCTCAGGCGAGGGAAGTAACCTGGGCAGCACTGGTCTCTGTAGCAGCTTGTGAGGTCTTGCAACAGCAGTGTAATGCTCACCCATCTATGCAGTTGCTCGTGAGGTCCTCAGGGTTTGGGTCCTGTGGCTTGTCAGGTAATTAGGCTTGTCAGCTTGTCAGCTTATCAGGTCCTTGGGTCCCCAAATGGACACAGCAGTGTTGGACATGTGGCATGCTTGCTCCACACAGGCTAGACGCCCGTGACCCCTGCATCTTCATTGGGCTGCAGCATACTGGCATCAGGGCTGTGCAAGCACCGTGCGCTATTCTCAGCATTGCTCGACAAACTTCTCCGTGGGGAAGTCAGTGGCTGGCTCATCAGGGAGCTGATGCGTCCCCAGTAAGATGGGGACTGGTGCTGCTGCTGACTGGGCTGCATGCTCTTGACCAAGTAGAAGCCGCGCTCTGGCAAGTGGGCCTCTGGCATGCAACTCTTGTGACGTTCCCTTACTGGCTGGCTAGCCAGCTCTTGCATGTTTGCTAGTTGCATACCCATCTGTGTCTCAAGCAACCGCTGCAAGTGGCAAGCAGCCACAGGTCAACTGAGGTTTGACAAAGGTTGAGTACACATGTTGTCACTGAGTCTATAGATTAGCTAATGCTGCAATGCAAAACCTACATAAATTTGGTCATGTGGCCAACACATAGCATGCACAAACAAACATTTGTGAAATCCGTGCAGCATGCAGCATTGAGAACGCTCAAGACCACAACAGTGCAAAAGAAACAGCATACACCGGCATGCTCCACATGTCAGGATGCTGTGACGTCAAGGCAGAACACAGAGTGAAAACACAGAGTGGAGTATGGCAGTGATCTCACTCTAATGTATGGAGAGGCCTGAGCAAGCCTGACAGTGCCAGCCATGCCGTTTTCAAAGCCTTTATGACTAAACTGGGCCAGAATGATGGATAGAATAGCATGGTAGTAGTTTGCCAGTTTATGCTGGTCGACGCTCTGACCTGCACATGTCAAGACACTTTGCATTGAAACTAGTTGCGTCTGCTGTGATTGCATGACCATTCATTGGAAAGCATTACACGGCAGTAATACATATGTGACTTGTCTGTTGAACATTTTTTCCATGTGAAAGACATGGTGTCCAGCACATGCATCATCATGGCAGAGACGGATAGATCATTATGCATGCAAACGGGGCCATCTGCTCAGGCCCAACAGGTGTGAGAAGACAAACACGTGGCCATGCGTACCTGCAGTGTTCTGTTGCAGAGTAGCCTCTATAAGGGTAGGGCACACCATCATGTGACCAAGATCATTCACAATCACCCGCTTGCCAGGGCGCTTATAGAGGTAGAAGAGTTTGCCGCCTCGTGTCACCACATCCTGCACATTTGGGTCCATCAGTCAGCTGGTCATAGTGCGTGAGCACATATGAGCTAGCTAGCTAGGTAGCAATTAATGCTGACTTAGTCCAGCTGTGAAGCTTGAGAGAGCTCATACTACCAGTCCAAATCAACAGCATGCATGCACACCGTTGGGCTCATCTCAGACTGCAAGCTGGCATCATGTGTGCTGGTGCATTGCTCCTGTTGCAGTACAGAGCATACCTGGTTGTTGATGATGCTCCAGGTGTCCGGCACCACCTTGTTGTAGTCTCTGGCAAAGGCATGGCTACCGGTCCTGGGCGCTCCAAAGGAGTAACATAGCAGCTTCACATCACCTCTGCTAGCTTTCAGCAGCGCCTGCTTGATGTCAAATGCTGCCAGTGTAGCTAAAGCTCCGCCCAGGGAGTGGCCTGAAACAGCCACAGATCACTTCATCCATGTTTGCAAGCTTGTCACAACATTGGGGCTGTTGACGCAAAGCAAGATGGGTTGCAGCTGCAATGACTGGAAACTCCTGTCAATAGATCTAGCCAGTGCAAGGTGCTGTACAGAGTGCTGACAATCTTTGTTTTGCGGTAACATTTAGATGAAGGAATTATAGACCTGTACAGTTGGTGTGTGGGTTAAGACTGTCAATGCTGTTGCAAGGCAAGAGCAATGCTGTTGTGTTGGGGTAGGGGTACCTGTGACATAGATTTTGAGGGGCTTAGCATGCGGCCCGGCAGGGCGTGCATGGACAAGCTGCATGATGCGGCCAACCACCTTGTCATTCAGCCCTCCTGCCAGCCAGCTCTTCAAGAAGCCCACATGCACCAGGGGCCGCGTGAACATCCAGTGGTGCCCCCTCAATGGTGGATGCGCCACTCTCCACACCTGCAAGCAGATCATCCAGTGATCCTGCAAGCAGATGATCCTGTGGTGCTGCAGGCGGATGATCCTGTGATCCTGCAAGCAGATGATCCTGTGATCCAGCAGGCAGATGATCCTGTGGTGCTGCAACTGTGCAAGCAGATCATCCAGTGATCTGCATGCAGATGCTCCTGTGGTGCTGCAGACAGATGATCTGGCGATCCTGCGTGCACATGATCCTGTGGTCCTGTGAGCAGATGATGCTGTGATCCTGCAGGCTGACGTGGGCTCCTGTGATGAGGTAGAAACAGCAGAGAAAAAGCTTGTATGGCGTGCTCAGTTCTTGGCACCATTGGCAAACCTATGAGAGGTTGCTGCATAATTTGCATGCTGTACAAACAGGACTCTGGCTGTACAATGGTAGGCTGCTGGCACATCATAGTCATCTGACGGTCTCAGTGTCTGACTTTATTCACAACCTGAATCACAGCTTCACAGCACTCTGGATCAACACATTAAACATGCAGTCAATGTAGCAGTGCAGGTCAAATGCTGTGGACAAATCAGCGCCATTTGGAGGAGCAATCTTCAGCATTAGGATGCACAAGATCTGCCAACGACCTGCATGTCTGCTACTGCATTTTGCCTAGAGGCAGAGCCTCTGAAGGCACCAGAGTGCACAAGGTAGTAGCCTGCCAATGACCTGCATGTCTGCCACTGCATTCTGCAGAGAGGCAGAGCTTCTGAAAGCACTACAGTGCACAAGGAAGTCTGCCAATGACCTGCATGTCTGCCACTGCATTCTTCATGGAGGCAGTGCCTCTGAAGGACACCACAATCTTGTCCTGACTCCAGCCCATCAGGCAGCGAGTGTCCGTCTGAAGCTCCCAGAACAGCTCACTGTCCGTGAGTCTGTACAGGCTCAGGGCAGTTGGCAGGTCCATAACTGTTCTTGGTGGCTGCACAGGAGCTGGTTGTGGTAGAGCCTGCTCTTGGTCCAGCGTGTGGGTGGTGATATGGCGCTTGGACGCCTTGGTTTTTGGCACTGGAAGTGCCTGCAATGCAGCAACATGTCATGGCTGCTAAGAACATAGCCTCAAGAGGAAGCCTTATATAGCCTGCTGCTGAAAGCAAGGTATGGTGTGCAAGCTGATTAGTTGCTGCCAGGTACAAGGTAGCAAAAGCAATGATTTCCATTGCATCCTGCTGAAAGTCACTATTTTTTCCTTCTGACCAAATTTGCATGCATGCTGCAGACTCACCCGCTTATGTTCATATGCGAGGCAGCTCCAGTAGAGCATGTGCATCATGGTCTCAAAGCAGAACAGCGGCTGCTGGTTGTACTGTGCTGGCAAGGCCAGACTACGAGCTTCAAGCATTGCATCCTCATCTTCCTCTGTCCATGCAAACTCTTGTAGCCACACCTGTGAAAGCCACGCCAACCTGACATACGGCATGTTCACATGTCATATGACATTTATGCCTTTGTCCATTTGCAAAAGTCAGCGGAAATTGTTGGTCATAATGCTTGACACGTGTTGTTCTGCCCCATGGGTTCTTACAAGCAGCATGAGCAGGCATGCAACATGCTTTCAGATGTAAATAAAAGCATTGAGTATGCTGCCAGTATCAAGTTTAAACTGCCAAGGCACATTATCTGCGTTGTCAATGCATGCAAAGCCTGTTTTCAGTAGTCAGACCAGTCTCTCCATGCTGTGCAACAGGCATGCTTAACAAGCAAAGGGATGGGCTGACGCATCACCAGTGTAGCACACAACACAAACATTGGCCTGGGTTTTGTGGCAACAACATCAAGAATCGTACCAAACCCAAAACGCACCTGCAATGCTGCAGCATGTGCTGGTGGGTTGTGAGGCGTGGCCATGAAGCTCATCACAAAAGCATTAGCGCTCATCACAACCTGCATGAAAAGACACCTTGTCGGCCTATCTTAATGAGGGACCCATACCAAGGACAAAGTTACAGTACAAAGCACAAAGGCTACATGAGCACTGTACGAGCAGGGAGGGCAGGGCAGTGTCAGGAGGAGCCTTGGGGACCTGTTCATGATCACCATGTGCAGCTTTTTGAAAACTTATCAAGGTTGCTGATGTAGACAGCAGGGCCTGCCTGGCTTAGATGGCCAGGATCCCAAAGGATGCTCCTGACCAGACAAAAACAGCATTGCAACAGTCTGAACCACAGCAGCCCTGAGAAGGGTGCTGCAGCAGGCTGGGGCAGTGCAACATTATAGGACAAGCTGATCACGACAGTCCTAATGCAGCAGCACAAAGCCCCAATTTGCATCAAGGAGGCAAGGCAACACTGCAGGTGTGGCTATGGCAGCAGCAGGAGCAAGCAGCAGGGCAGGGCTGGGCAAGGCAGCGCAGGGCAGGGCAGGGCGGGGCGGGGCGGGGCAGGGCAGGGCGGGGCGGGGCAGGGCAGGGCAGGGAGGGACAGAGCAGGGCAGGGCAGGGCAGGGCAGGGGCAGGACCTGCATGGGCATAAGGCCCAGCCAGGA
>JAABUO010006760.1_pt1 | contig 13125 bp, 11 predicted proteins | sample 5559291 | NCBI WGS metagenome assembly JAABUO01 (sample SAMN10711878, study PRJNA513372) | rock metagenome | isolation source: Antarctica rocks | place: Antarctica: Victoria Land, Finger Mt sud
TCTCCCCCCCCTGTCTCTTGTCTACCCCCCTCTCACCCGGGGATCTTCTCCCCACACCCTCTCTGTCTCCTTCTGCCCCTTCTAGATTTAATCAACAGCATGCTGAAAAAGGCGTCTTCTGAGCGAAATCAAAGCTTCATGCCTTGCTGCAGGCTTTGGACAGGTTTAGAGGGGAGGCTGAGGTGGTGGTCATGCTTGCCAGCCTGTTGGCCAGCGGCACTGGCATCACTGTCACTTGCGCCTCTGAGGTGGTGCTCATGGAGCCCTACTGGAACCCCTTTGTAAGCCCTGCTGGACTCTTTGTGACCCCTGCTGGGTTGCCTATGCTTGGCAATGCTCTGGAGCAGTGGCTGCCGCTGCTGCACAGCACAGCACAGAGCATGATGCGCTGTGATGCTTGACCTACCTTGCATTGTCCTGTAGAGAGAGACTGTGCAATGTGCTATGCTGTGCTATGCTGTGCCGCGCAGTGCTGTTCCAGAATGTTGTCATTGGTTGTCATACTTGTGGTCTCCTGTTTTAGCTGCCTGTATGGTATGCTGTGCTGTGCTGTGGTGTTATTGCCATCAAAACTGATCCTTTGTGCTATGCCGGGCAGCGCTGTGCTGTGCTGTGCCGTGCTGTGCTGTGCTGTGCTGTGCTGTGCTGTGCTGTGCTATGATGCCACTGTCATCAGAGTGAAGGTGTGCTGGGGGTACTTCTGGCCCCAAGGCTGTTCAGCTGCACACGCCGTCAGAGCTCTGATAGGTTTGGCTGGCTGCAGGCCGAGAACCAGGCCATTGACAGAGTGCACAGGATTGGTCAGGAGCATGACGTCACTGTGCACAGGCTGTACATGGCAGGTAGCTATCATGTATATCACAATCACTATAGTCTATAATCACTATTGTTATTGTTGTCGTTATGAATACTGTTGTTTTTGCAGACAATGTCAACACTCAGCTCTTTTCAATCCTAAAACAGTTGGTCTGACGTCGAATTCAGAAACGTCTGGGGACAGTACAAACACACTTCTACATTGGGGAGATGTTTCAGGTCTTTACACATCTGGACCCTGTATAGCAATCATCGTCCTGCAGATTGTGCATGTGTGGTGTGCCATGCTGTTTTACCACCACGCTAGGTGATGCAGCTCATGTTTTTGTAGAGCATTTGTCTGAACGAAACAACAGCCTGCAGACAGCAGTCTCATCAGTGAAATGCTGTGTTGAGGCACACCTTCTGCAAAGAACAAGCATACTTGCTCACGTACACACCACAACACAAGCAAGGGTCATGCACATAAATAGACTGCATTGTTCAGGGGAGTAAATGGTTTCTTGAATGCATGCTCAATGATCAAATGGTTGATGCAGGCACTGTAGAAGAAAATCTCGTGGATTTTGTTGTAATGTATCTGATGCATTTAAAAATTGAATTGAAAACAAAATCCAAAAAATATATATCAAAAAAACTAATTTCATCAAATGGCTGTTGCAGGCACCGTAGCAGAAAGGATCATGGAACTTAATCTAGCACGCTAGTGGATTGAATGAATGCATGAATGCTAGTGCATTGTGTAGTGCATTGAATGTTCACGGAACTTCATCTAGCTATGAATTGAACGATCGCGGAAAATTCATCTAGATTGAATGAATGCATGTATGCTAGTGCATTGTGCAGTGGAGTGGATGAACTGATAATGAGTTGTTGCAGGCACTGTAGCAGAGAAGGTCATGGAACTTAGTTTTAGCGCGTTAGCGGATTGAATGAATGCATGAATGCTAGTGCATTGTATAGTGGATTGGATCCCTGGGCAGCCCGGTATCATACTTGGCTTCTCATTAAATTGACGCCGAAAGGTGTAGTCTTTTCTTTTCTTTTCTTTTTCTAGCAGATTGGACGAAATGATAATTAATTGTTGCAGGCACTGTAGAAGAGAAGATCATGGAGCTGCAAGAACGTAAGCTCAAGATGCTGGGTGCCATCATAGAGCAACCAGACTCTGCGCTGAGAGTCAAAGCAAGCAGGCTGACTGCAGCTGACTGGACTGCGCTGCTGAGCTGATTGGACTGCTCTTCTCAGCTGACTGGACTGTGCAACTCAGCTGACTGGACTGCGCTACTCAGCTGACTGGACTGCGCTGCTCAGCCGAGCGCAAAGGTGCCAAAGGTGCTTTCAGCTGCCCACAGAAGGTGTTGCAAAGGCGCTTCACCTTTTGGGCCATTGGGCCCCTGGATGCCTTCCAATGAGGCAGCCATGCGCTCTGGAGGTGTTCACCTGCCTTTTGATGAGGCAGCCATGCCCTGTGGAGGTGTCCATCTGCCTTTTGATGAGGCAGCCATGCCTTTTGGAGGTGTCCATCTGCCTTTGAAGCTTGGAGCAGAGCGATTGACAGGCAGGTTACGCTTTCACACATTAATGGGAGATGCAACATGTGTACCAGGATGCTGTTGAGTCAGCGCGTCCGTGCCTTGTGCCTTGTTTTGGCAGTCAGCAGAGATTGCTGATCATGATGCTTGAAAATGTGCCATTTCATGGAGCTTGCACCATGTGACTCAGCTTATTAGAACTGATGGTTTTTTGGCATCTATCACCAGGGCATTTTTTTGCACATGAGCAGAACAATGTTGTGGTCAGCCCATTGCTGCTCTCTGTGCATGCATTTTGAAAATGCGGCGACACAAGCACCTCTGAGTCACCATCCTGCTGACTTTGTACAGGCCTGGGCACAGGAGCAAAACGCAACAGACTTGGTCAGCTCAAGCAGTGAGTGTGATTTGGGTCTAACAGAAGGCTTCTTGTCAATGCAGTTACAAAAATGATTGCGTGACGGGTCAGATCAGAGCGTCAGCAAAGAATTGCGTGATCGTTGCAAGTCAACAGTGAAGTCAGCTGTGGAAAAGCCTCTTCAGATGACAATGGCCAGCAGAGTCCATGCCTACTTCATGCTGATATCCTAGGCAAATGCACAGGTGTGCGAAGGAATAAAAAAACTTATGCAACATGTGCTTCCTGCGTGTAAGCCACAGGTGGTCTGCTAGGGGAGATCAGCCGACGGCTACCAGACAACTGAAAGCATGCAGTTGCATCAGCACATGCTGACCGACTTGACTGCTTGTAGGCATGCTTCTAGGTTGCAATGTTTGTCTTTCAAACAGCTGTGACCAGCAAAATGGCTGATGACGCATCGTATCATGTTGGCAACAGCCACTGCTGTCCACTCCACACAGCTGGAGTATGCAGAAGCCTTTTGCAGGAAATGGTTAGGCGTCATGAAAGACAAGCATGATATGGTTGAACTGTATGACTTGTGTTTCCTTATTTGAGTATGGGTTTGCTGGCAGCTCAATCATGCACATGTTTAGAGTTCTCCACCCTTGCAGGAGAAGATGACAACCTGCACAGTGAGTGTGAGGGCTCTGCAACAGCAGTTGTGGTGCAGCCCAAGGGTTGCTTGTTGTTCAGGTCCATGTCAGCGTTGGATTTGCAGCACTGGGTGATGAGGACCATATCAGCATTGGCTTGAGGCATATGGTGCCAAGGACAGCATAATGTTGACACAGGGACTCGAGGACAAGACTAGCTGCCTAAGTTGGCCCACACAGGGGAATTGGGAAGGAGGGCGGGTTTCAAAGTTTTCAATTCACAGGCAAAACTACAGTCAGACCATTGAACAAAGTTAAATGCCGTTCTAGCAGAGAACTCCTATGAGCACTGCTGAAATCAGCGCTTCGCACAAACACGATGATGCAAGCAACAGACAGGTGCACTGATGTGCACTAGAGAAAGTCTGGATTGCGGCACACGCTAATGTACTGCATACTGTAGTACAAGATTCCTTGTATATATTTGCTTGAATGCCAGTTGATCTTTGTGCAAGTACTGCAGCCTATCACAGATAAACTCAATATGTCTACATGTCTATGATTTCACATGTTTAGGAGTCAGGTCCATCAGGCCTAGAATCATGTCACGATTGGGACTCAACACCGTCTACAAATCGTCGATGCTACAGCCCTGAGCCTTGCTTTTGCAGTGCTGCTGCTACAGGCACTGCACTGGCCGCTGCTACTGTTCCTGCAGAAATGCAGGGCCCTTGTGACTTCAAAGGAAGAACTAGCATACTGTGATCAAGCCATGTATGTCTACAGCAGACCCAGAAAGCAGCAATAACACCTCAGCAAAACCAGAATCACAGGTTCATGTGTGACAATGCTCATTTCGACAATTCATAAGGCCATTGCCACAATGCCAGCACATGCAGCAGCAATGTAAGGATGCTTGACGTCAGCTGAGTCAGAACTGCATCAGTCAGACGCAAGACTATTATGGCTGTCAGCAGATACATTTCCAGGGAGCAAAATTGGCAATAGATTACTTGCCTGTGCCTGCAAGTTGCACAGCTCCTGGAGCATTGATGGCGTGCTGCTCAAACCAGGCTGCATTCATGACTCTCAGCTGATCATATACAATCTTCCACGGGCCCAGACTAACCAGCTGAGCAGCTAAATCTGCCACCATTCTGCAGGTAGGCGTGGCGTTGAAAAAATCAACAATACAGGACAGCTGTGAAGATTGGAAGCGGTACAGCAAGGTGTGTGGGTCAGACTGCATAAGTGGTGCATCCATTGCAACCTGACTTGTGCATGCGTCAAAGGCCACACAGTGTTTGCACATGTGTGATGCATCAGGACATATGTACACACCATATACACATGTGTTTTAGATAGCACATATACTAGCAAATATGCATACGTATAAAGAATAGTATGCAAATATAGCTAGACTATGTTGCGTTCATAGGTGCGTGTGTGTGTGTGTCCCCACAGATGCCTGTGCAGCATCCCCCATCATGAACATGCAAAGTCATAGCAGCATATCATGACCATTACTGCATGTTCCCATGGCTTCAGGTCAAGCCACCAGGCATAACTGGCTGCTAAAATTGTGAATGGCATCTGAAACGGCCTCTGACCATCACATCAAGCTCTCAGGACTGATAAAATTGACGCCAAAAGGTGTAGTCTTTTCTTTGTTTTCTTTTCTTTTCTAAGCTCTCAGGATTCTGGGCATGCAGCATGCATACACAAGAGCAAACAAGACACAGGAGAGATCAATCCCACAGACACAGTCCCATACCTGTTGGCATGATTTTGTAGCATGTACACAATCTCCACAAAACAGAGTCTCTTGAGAATCTGTGGCTCAACAGTGTGATGCCGGAAGTAATACAGCAGTGACTTAAGCTGTGCTTCAAGAGACTCACTCCTGCACAACCACATAGACAGACAACATGCAAACCCGCGTTCAAACTTCTGTATGCAGCAAAAGCAGCAGCTGAGAGGCTTGAGTAAGTGTGAGCCACAGATCCTTGCTCCTTGCAATGTCCACTGAGGAATTTGGTCCCGTCTGGGTCTTGCCAGACAGAAGTGGCATATTTAGTAGACAGAAGTGGCATATTTAGTGGACAGAAGTCGCATATTTAGTGGACAGAAGTGGCATATTTAGTGGACACTGCAGGGAGCAGCTCTGCAGATCAGATGTACTCAAGCTGCTGGGTGGTAGACAGGCCTGTGCACAGTGGTAGACAGGCCTGTGCCCAGTGCGTGGAATGAGCTGCACAGTGTTGAGTGTGTTGCTGACATGAACAGGCAGCTGGATCTCAGAGCGCGTCTTCAGCAGATTGTGTGTCAGCTAATGGCCAAAACTTGTGTTTGCAAAGGACCACCACAGACTGTAGGCGCAGTGACACAGAACCTTGAACTCTTGCTCAGTGACTGCTTGAACATGTGTTGCACAGCGCACGCCAGTGCATCAACAAAATCAGAGTCTCGTACAGGAGCCATTTTCAAATTCCAAAAGTCAAGAAACAATTGAAGAAGTCCATAAAGTTGAACTCCGTTACTGGTACAGAATGGCCCATCTGCACCAGAGTGAAGAACAAATTCTCCAAAAAAATGGATCATGGAACTGTACATCTGTTGAAAAGAGGCAACAGCTAACCTGGAGTTATCCTGTAGGGAAGCATAGCCCTTCAACAGTGTTGGTCTCAAAGCCAACAGCTCAGCTTCATCAATGGTGCAAGCATGCTTGACTTGCTGAGCTGCCTGGGCTGCCGCCATCACCCTGTCTGTCTGTGCGCTGTCTGTCTGTGCGCTGCTGGGCATGCTGTGTCTGTCAATGCTGTGCTGCTGATTGCTGTGGGACGGGAGACCTGGTTGAGTTGCTGCACCACAATTTGTGTTAGCTGTGGTGTTGTGTCATGCAATCATGCACTCACTCAGTTGCTCACTCACCCACCCACTCACGCACGCAATTGGTCGCTGGCTCATGCACTCACTCACTTACTCACTCATGTTGTCTATTGTCACAGGCACTTGCAGTGTGCTTGTATGCCTCGAGGCCGCCTAGTTTGCATGCTTGGTAGCAGCCGACCCCCTGTTTACACGGGTCCGAGGGTTCAAAATTCTGTTTGGGACCAGTTATCAGGATTCTGTTTGGGACTTTCGTTAACATTTGTCAAATAGACTTGAAAAAGGGTTTTATCAAATAACGGTTGCTGAAATATGCCAACCTGTGTCTAGCTGAGCTTTCTGGGCCTCTTGCCTGGCCTTGGAAGAGTTGGCTGCTTTGTTCCTCAGCCTTGTACTCTCCCTGACTGCGCTGTTAGGACTGGTGAGCTCTTCTGGGCGGGAAGATGTGCTTGCCACTCTTGGCAGCTCGGTATCCTCTGCATAACATGAAAGTCACAGAAGCAGCTTGGAACATGAACAACATGGACATTGGAAATGCCTTGTCTGCTGCAGGATATAAAGCAAGCCAGGCAGTCCCTGCAAGAAAGGCTGTATCTAAAAATCCGGTTGTCGGGAGGCCATTTTTGGTCTCCCAAGAAAGTCACACTACTCTTTTGGACGGAGTGTTCTTGTCTTCTCTTTCTTTGCTGTTCGTTACTCTTTGCAGGGCCTGTCGAGCATATGCCTGTCGCGTTGACAACTGCTTTCACAGTGTTCTCAGCAGCACTGCTGCGAACTTTTAGAGGTAATGCTCACATAATGCCGTGTCAATGCTGACAGCAGAGTCATGCTTCTGAGTAGCATGTTGCAGCTTTGAGCAGCTGTCCTAAGGCTTTTCTGAGCAGCTGTTGCTGTGAGGTGACTGCTGCAATTGTGCTGAGTCTTTCTGGCTTGCAAACCAAGTCTATGACAGGCCTCTGATAGCCTCACCTGTAGGCAGTGCAGCCCTGGCTGGGGAAGGAGATATCCGCACCCTTTTCTTCTGATGCTGATCATTTTGGAGCTCCTGTGTCAACATGTTTGATGTGATGACAGCGCTCATTGTGCCATTCCGCAGCTTGCCAGTAGCAGGAGTTGTACCTCAACTGATCCAAGTGCTTCTGAGCCTTCAGCCTTGATGTCACGGTCTGGGATCATAGGACCACTGCGTGGTTCCCCTTTCAGGCAGAAAGCGTACTGGTATACGTATGGGCTGGGATGCAGCTGTTGGTGAGCAGTATGAACAGCGCGTTAGGTCAGACTTGTCACCGTGTCTGCCAGGGGCACAAGACCGTGCCACTGCCCTTGCAAACAAACAGCAGGCTTGCTATCTTGATAAGCGCACAGCACGCCTTCAGGCTCGACGTTTTCAAGGGAGATTTGCCGCTGGCTCGCAGTGATCTTTGAACCCGAAATGGGCCTGTCTTGTTAAAACACACGGAGGCGCAGCCTGAAAGCTACTGTCAAAATGTAGTTTTGATGATAGAAGGATAGTGTATATGCTGACAACATGCTTTGCTGCATGCTGCAGGCAAGTGCATGCAGGAGATGTATCGTCGTTCACCTAGTCCCGACTTCTCCGTTGCATCGCCTTTGTTGTTGCATTCAATTTCAGAAATCTTAGTGGGCGCATTGTCTGTGCAGCAGCACTTGGTGAGCGGCGGCAAAATTGCCTGCACTCACCCGCGGGGACCTCTTCGCTGTAGGTGATGTGGACTGCTGCTACCACAACGACAACGTTAGCCTTGGTGCGACATTGCCGTACACCTCTTGCCGGATGCAAGTCTTTGTTTGTTTCTGAGAAGGCTGCGCGGAGTTCTAAGAAGCCCTGTGCTGTTGTATGCCTGTGATTGATGCCTCCTCCGTGTTCAGGCGACAGCAGTCACATTTATCATTTGGCGAGCAGCGCAGTGGTTCAACAGCGTAGACGCAGAAAGCCACTTTGAGGCTTCCCAGCATTTCTTGGAGGATCCCAACTCGTTTGAGAAGGTGCGCAGTGCCCACAAGCCGCATGACTTTTGCATTACAGCATTCCAGCAGATTTCCTGTCAAAACAATGCATATACACTTGTGTTCCACAGCACTACATATTCTGCAGGTCCCACCACCTTCAATCTTTGCAGAGGCAACAAAGTCCCTCTCGGTGGTCATACCAGCATACAATGAAGAGGATCGACTGCCGGTCACCCTAGAGGATCTCATTGGGTAAGGTTGCATGCATTGATGCACATGGCCACAAAGCTACTGCACAGATGCTGTGATGGCATTCTACATCCAAACACAATGATCAGACAGATGCATATGTCACACAGGTATCTACGCCACAGAAGGGACACACAAGACACAAATTTCACATATGAGATTATCATTGTGGATGATGGTAGCAAGGATAACACATCAGGGTATGCAAAACAACTTCAGGCTCACATTCTTGTGCTGCTGAACTGTTGCTGTTGCTCTGCTCTACAAATGTCCATGCCTAAATTCAAAGCACGCTGCCCTGTTACCATTTTCAGTTTGTTATGTTTGTTACCTCAGTTGAGTTGTTGTAGATGACTGATTGCGTGTCCGTATGCCTCTTTGTGGTTCACTGGCTGCGCGCCTATACAAGCATACAAACTACAGTACTCTGCAGGATTGCTTTTGACTTTGTGCGCAAGTACAGCTTTGAAGCAGTGCGCGTCATCAGGTTGTCCAGAAACATGGGCAAGGTCAGTACACTGCTTACCACGCTATAGCTCCATGTTTGTCATGCCACTTGCTGTGCTGTTTCTGTGACAGTAGGCAATCCTGCATATCTCCAGTCACTGTGCTGTGCTGTGCTGTGCTGTGCTGTGCTGTGCTGTGCTGTGCTGTGCTGTGCCAAACGCAACTCCTGTGGGAGGCATACTACATAATTCAATTCTCAACACCAGCATGCAAGCTGCACGCATAGACTGCAGTCAGAGTATATGAGTCTAACAAGGTTGAGCTGAATGTACCTGACATCTCATGCTGCCCTTGATTCCTCCCATTGGCACCAGGACATAGTCGGGCTTTAGGGAAAGATATTTTGATGTTGTGCCGGTGGTGATCTTCTGTGCCTCTACTGTTGCCACTTGCTCCATCCTCAGATTGCCCTGGGCTCCGGGCACCCTGCTGCTGTTAGCTCCAGACCTTTTGATGTTGTGCTCTTGTCAGTTTGTTCCATGGTCAACTGCTGGTAGCCAGTCAGTACTCATCTGACCCTAGGGGGAGACTCATGCTGAAAGAGTGAATGAATAGAAACTCACTTATCAATGCACGTGAAGCTTATGACAGAGTGTATTCAAGCAAGGGAGCATCAAAAGGGTTAACGTGGTGCCTGACATAGCCTTGAGACTTACAGAAATGTGATGCATGGCAACAAGTGATAAATGAGATATAGGAGATACTGCAAACAAGGTGGAAGTTACCACAATACGCTAGTTACATTTTAGGTTCCATAGTTCTGGTGGGTTATGACGGCGTCTGTTACGCACTGTATGTCACTGCAGGGCAGTGCAGTGACAGCAGGCATGGTGATACAAAAGTTACAGCTGATTTACCGTAGTTCTGGTGGGCTGTGACAGCATATGTTATGGTAACTGTTACAGTGTCTGTATGTCAGTGCAGGGCGGTGTATTGAAGGCAGGCATGATGATACGGTAGTTACAGCTGATTTACCGTAGTTCTGGTGGGTTGTGACGGCGTCAGTTACGGTGTCTGTATGTCAGTGCAGGGCGGTGCAGTGAAGGCAGGCATGGTGATACGGTAGTTACAGCTGAGTTCTGGTGGAGTGTGACGGCATCCGTTGCTGTGTCTGTTACGGTGTCTGTGTGTCAGTGCAGGGCGGTGCAGTGAAAGCAGGCATGATGATAGCGCGAGGGCGGCAGCTGCTGATGGCAGATGCTGATGGCGCTACCAGGATCTCAGACCTAGCCAAGCTTGAGGCAGTGATGAAAAGCATCACAGACCCAGGTCGGCAAGCCACAGCTCCCACCTGCCTCACATATAGATGCATGTTTATGTGCAAGCTAATTTTGTCAAAAGGGGGAAAGGCTCGTGAGCCTATGAGTTATGGCAGTCATCTGTCAATTACCTTTTTAAGGATTAAAAGGTAAAGTTCTGCCTGTATAGCTTGTACAGCTTCCAGCCAATTGTTTTGCCTTCCCAAACAGGAATGCACCATTTGACAACCAGCAGAAGCGCCTCCTTTGGGATCAGCTGCTATGGGATATGATGAGACGTAAGATCTACAAAAGGAGGTCATACAGGCAGCTACTCAGGACTGTGCATACCTATCCTGCTAAACATATACATGCTCCATACAGCATACACATATATACAATACTGTTTGCCATTGTGGAACATGATCATTGTTCATCACATGTATTAAATAGGATCTGAACAGAGTTAAATGATCCTCTAGTACACAAATACATGACACATATATGATATTCGTGTATTAAATATACATATAACATATATGACATATATATGTTTTTTCTATGACACATCTTGAGTGTGTTTAAAGGTGAAGCACAATTCAGTCGGGCCATTCAGCAGCAGAGTGAGCTGGGCATGGTCATTGGCTCAAGAGCCCACATGCAGCAAGCAGCAGTCAACAAACGAGCATGGCACAGGTACTATTGCCATCTTGTGTACGACTGTAGATCTCAATATTGTTTATAAATCACAAGTTGACACAGTCCTGTCATGCTGTGCAGAACTGAAAATGCTATTTACGTGCTGTATACAACGTACCTTAGTTGTATACAGAAGTTGTAAGTCATAACTCCAGCATTGCTACACCTGCTGTGGAGGCTTGCATCTCTACACACATCAGCAGGAAGCCATTGGCCAGATCATGTTGGAGGAATCACAGGACTTCATCAGCTGTAAGCCATGATCGTTGCATGTGATACTCAAACTAAGTTAGGTGATGACATGGTCATTGGTAGCAACATCAGCTAGGTGATGACATGGCAAGCTGGTGTGTGGAAGCATCTTGTCATTGGCACCACCATCACTCGTGAATGTGCAAGCTCACAAGTGGATTGCTGGCAAGAGCTGTCTATGCCAAAAGACATTTGTGACACGAACTAGGCTCAAACATACCAGTGTCATGCCAAAACCTGGTCACAGCGTATTGCGCACTGTACGACTCACATGCAACAAAAGTGACAGAATTCGTTGACCTGCGGTAAGCAATCTAATTGTGAATTGCTTGCAAATCGGCTGTTCATTTAGCAATAGACTGGTATTTTCATGTACAGGAATTTACTGATGCGCGGCTTTCATTTGCTTGTCATGATGGTCATTGGAGATAAAGTCAAAGACACCCAGTGTGGCTTTAAGGTACAATTTTGACATTGCATCACCTCAGACTCCAACATGTCAAGCTTGTACCACCTGACGGCGACTTACATCATTCATGTTGCGCTGTCTCCATGCAATGTCTTTGAGCCAGATGTGTTGGTGCTATGCAATGCTCTGTGTAATTCCTTAGTGATTATTTGGTCCTGGTTGCAATCCTTTGGTCCCAGATGCGACTCCCTGGTCCCTATTGCATTGTCCCCGGGTCCCCGCTGCGACCTCCCGGTCCCTGATGCAACTTCCTGGTCCCTGATGCAATTACCTGGTCCCTGATGCAATGTTGTGGTCCCCATTGCAATCCCTTGGTCCCTGTTTTCTGGATGTGCACATGGAGCTTGAGCTGCCTTGCAACCCTCCAATGGTCCTGCACTGGATCAATTTTCAAAACTATACCAAGACTCAACTTGTATCAAAGACAGTCGTGTCTGTATAGAAGAATGGTGAACACAAAAAGGTGAATGAAATAGCCAAGACAGTTTGACATTGTTTATTGTGATGATGCAGCTGTTCACAAGGAGAGCTGCCCGGTCTCTGTACAAAAACCAGCGAATAAAACGATGGTGCTTTGATGTGGAGCTGATCTACCTAGCGCAGGAGTTGCACATACCTGTCAGAGAGGTTGATGTAGAATGGAGGGAAGTCCCTGGTAGGCTATGCACTAGCTTTGCCATGCTGTGACTATGCTGTGAGCTGTGCTTGTGAACAATGCTGTAAAGCACACTGTGTACCATGATATGAACTTGCTGTTGTATGACAAGACATGCAGCATGATTCAATTCACATTTCGATCATGATTCAGTGTCCATTTTTTTGCTCTTGTGACCAATTGATTTTTGAATATGCCGAGTTGAACAATACAACTAAGGACAGACAGGTTTCAGCATGTGGTTCCCTGCAGGCTCAAAGATTCGGGTCACATCCATGATCAACATGGCTATGGAGTTGTTAGCTGTATTGTTGGGGTATAAGGTGTTCAGACGATGGCTCATCAAAACAGAAGCAGAAGCATAAGCGTTCATTGATGCTCTAGATGCCGGTTGAGTCAATCGTGTGCAACAATGGGATAATCCTTATTTGCAGACCAAAAGCTGCTGTTGCTGCTGCACCCAAAGAGTTCCGGCTGAGATGTAACTCAGAATTGCTGACTCTGTGATTTAGGCCATGCTGTACAAGCTAAAATTTTCATTGCATTTGCTGTACAGCAACTTGTCGCTAAGTTCAGCAGGGCACCTCCAGCGGTTGATTGCTAAGTGTACTACTTGGCTACCGTACCTGTTAATTTCGGTCTGTACTACACTACTAGACCAAATCATCTGGTTCAAACGCAATGAGAGACGACGCAGCTGATGTGCATGGAGGAGGGATATGCAAAGGGCTGCATCACTGTCAGCAACATTTGCTACCTCTGCAGCGTGTGGTGATACAATTAATGATGATCATCAGTGCTTCTCATAGCTCGCTGCAGTCTTTTACACTCACAGCCGCTGTAAAAATG
>JAABUO010006763.1_pt1 | contig 13123 bp, 17 predicted proteins | sample 5559291 | NCBI WGS metagenome assembly JAABUO01 (sample SAMN10711878, study PRJNA513372) | rock metagenome | isolation source: Antarctica rocks | place: Antarctica: Victoria Land, Finger Mt sud
GCCGCAAGCCTTAAGTGAGGCGCCTGGCGCCAAGCCTCCAAGAACCCACTCCCCGACCGCCCCGCTTGCAGCAAGCACCTCCATCAACACCTGAGCACCAGGATGCGGCTGATGCAACCTCCCGCACGATACTCAGTATCGGTCCCCCCGGTCGCGGTCGCGGCCGCCACCGTACCCGCCGCCGCCGCCGCCTCCGCCATAGCCGCCACCCCCGCGGTCGTACCCTCCTCGGTCCCTGCAGCGCGCGCACGCTAAGGAGCCGACCGCCACATGTGCCCTGTGGCAACTAGCGCCGCGCAGCGTCACCGCCGCGCCCGCTGCCCTCCAAATTTCACATAGTCATCCGCTAGCTCTGCCAGGTGATCGAGTCACAAGTGCAAAGCGCGACGGTGTTCGCTACGACGGCGAGTCACCAGGTACGCTGCACCCTAGGCTCGTAACAGTTCAGCCTGACGACAATCCACGACGACAGGAACAACAGAGATCGCTCTCCACCAAAAGATACTACGCAGGCTGCCGTCCTGAGGTCCCCGCGCCGCACCTGCCGCCGCCGTAGCCGCCGCCATCCCTGCGCCCGCCTCCGCCGCCGCCGCCGCCATAGCCGCCGCCGCCGCCGTAGCCGCCGCCGCCACCGCCATAGCCGCCGCCGCCGCCGTAGCGGCTCCCGCCGCCGCCGCCATACTTTTCCGGCTTGGTCTCCGCCAGGCTGACGGTCAGCGTGGACCCTGGCGCAGCCAGGGTATCCCTGTCAGCTCACACGGCTGCGGTGGCACGCACCGCACCGCACATGGGAGGTGGTGCGAACGCGCTGCAAGCGCGCTGCAAGCCCTGGGCACACGGAGCTGAGCTACAGGGCGGACGCCAGCGTCGCGTTACACGGGCACAAGCCCCAGCTGGCCGCATCTCTGGCCCTCGCTCGCCACGACCGCGGCAGCCCACAGGCAGGGGCGCGGGCGGAGGAGCGGCCCGCGCACCCTTGAAGTCCTTCCCATTGAACCACTCCACGGCTGACGCGGCGGAGAAGGGGTCCTCGTAGGACACCGTGCCGTCCCCCTACAATCCAGTGCCACAGGCAGGGGCACGGTCAGCGCCTGCACCAGCGCGCAGGACACAGGAAGGTCCACGTGCCAGAGGGAGCTGCCACTGTCTAGCGAAACGGTTCGAAACTGGCCCAAGGCTGGCACAGCCCGCGTGCGCTGTGACTGTGCGGCGCCCGTGACGCGGCACGCCGTGCGCTGGAAGCCAAGCCGCCGTGGCACTCCAGGCGATGAAGGCCAAAACTGTGCAGCTCAGCGCAGCAAAAGCGAACGGCGACCGGGCGCATGCGCTACCCCAGGCGACCGGGCGCGACGCGCGCGACTGGCTGCCGGCTGGCCGGGCGCCCGCGCGCGCCTTGAGCGCGCCGGTGGCCTTGTCGCGGTAGAGCCAGATCTTCGGCTTGCCCTTCTTCTTGTCCTGCTTCAGCACGCCGATCGTGCCAAAGTGCGCGGCCATGGCCTCCTCCGTGATGCCCGGTGGCAGGCCGGCGACGTATATCATATCCACGTCCGGCACCGTGAAGCTCAGCGTGTCCGGGTTGTACGCCATGGCGGCTGCCCAGCGGTGCGCGCGCCGCGGCCGAGGCCACAGCAGCCCGCTGGAGTGCGGCGCGCACTAGCTACACCGCACTGCTCACCAAGTTCAGGCTCAGCACCGTGCACTGAAGCGCTGCACCCTCCAGATGCCTGCCTGGCCGCCTCCTTGAACCGCGCCACAAGTATGCACCAGGTTTGTGAAGTAAGCTTGTCCCCTGGTTACTTTATGTTCATCAAAGGGCACACTTTGGCACTCATCCATGCCTGTGCCTGGGTGCAGCCTTGGGGGGGTTTGAGGTGCCCTGGGGGCCGCTGGGCGTGCATAGCTATGCAGCTTGGCCAACTCGGAAAACACTTTTTCCCACACTTCCCAGAGTGTAGAACGCTCAAGTGCTCTCCGCGGGCGCCAAGCCGTGGGTGCGCAACTTGCAAAGCAGAGAGGAGGCTAGGGAGGACCGCCGTTCTCCTGTCCTTGCAAACGTACCGCGCAGGCTAGACAGCAGACCGCCCGACTGCAGATGGCCTCGGCGGCGCCTGCCAGCGGTGCATGCCCCAGAGTTCGGACGCTGCTGGTAGACCTTGATGGCACGCTCTACGACATAAGCAACGGCTATGAAGAGCATGTGAGGTATGCACGCTTTTGCGTGAACAGAGCAAGCCCATATCAGCCAAGTGGGGCAGCTGAGGCGGGCAGTCCCTGCGTTGGTGGGTAAAGCAAGTCGTGCTTGCAGGCATGCAGGCAAACTCGCGCTCTGCTCACGCCGCATTGGCATCAGGCCTCCGCCATGTAGCACCAAAAGGCCCTGCAGACCTGGTGGTCAAAGTTCGGCCTTGCGCAGGCAGAACGTGTTTAGGTTCATGGTGCAGCGGCTGGGCGTGTCTGACGTGGCGACGGCGCGCGGCATCTGGAAGCAGCACTTTGCCACCTACAACCAGAGCCTGCGCGCGCTGCGCGCCGGGGCCGGCTTCCGCTTCGACACGACGGAGTACTGGGACTGCATACGCGCCGGCGCCAGCGACTTTCTGAGGCCAGACCCTGCGGTGAGCACACGCGTGTGCAGCAACTGACATGCGCAACAGGCGCAGCCTCCTGCACGGTGGCCTGTGCCTCCCAAGGCGCAGAGGGGCTGGCCTATGGCATTGCTTGCGCGGTCGTATGTTGAAAGGCGTGCGCCCGGCTCGCCGACCCGGTGTTGTGCTGCGCGCAGCTGCGCGCGCTGCTGCTCTCCCTGCCACAGCGCAAGTGGGTCTTCACCAACTGCAGCGAGGCGCACTGCCGAGCCGCGCTCAACCTCCTGGGCCTCCAGGTGCGTGCTGGCGCCTGCGCCTGCGTCCGCCAAGTCGAGTGCCCGTAAGCAGCCAACGTTTGCTGATACACGGTTGTACCTCATTCATTCTGCACCTGTGCCTGTCTGTTTGTGGGTGGCAGGCAGCGCATGGGAGCACATGAGCAAACATTAACAAACTCCACCAAAGTACACCAACAGTGCACGCAGACTCACACACTTGCAGAGCACGCAGCCTCAATCTGACCCTACAGCTCTGCCCAGCAGCGGGCCGCGGCGCTGACGGGCCCGCCGCCTGGCCAGGGCTGCTTCCAGGGCATCATTGGCGCGGACGCGATGGGCGACTCGGCCAAGCCCAGCCACGACGCGTTCCGGGTCGCGCTGGCGGCCGCGGGCGAAGCCCCCGGGCCCCACATCGCCATGTTTGAGGACAGCCTCAAGAACCTGCGCACCGCCAAAGCGCTGGGCCTCACCACGCTGCTGGTCGGCAGCGCGACGGCGGCCGAGGAGGCGGGCGCCCCGGCGGCGCTCGGGCGCAAGCCCTGCCAGGGCTTGGGCGGGGTCGCCGGCGACGTGCGCGGCCTGGGCGAGACGGGCGTGGGAGCCGGTGATGCTGCGGCAGGTGGGGCATGCAGACCCTGCCAGGGTACCGGCAAGGACGCGTGCGCTGAGGCCTGCGTTGACGCTGCAGTGTCCGCGCTCACTGAAGCTGAGCTGCGGCGCGCACTGCCCCACCTGTGGGACTGGGACGGCGACAGTTGGGAAGGTGCTGGACCTTTAGGGGCACACGGTACAGCAGCGCTGCATTGCACTGTGTAGAGGTTTTGTGGGCTTGAACACGAGCAGCTGTGCGCACGCGTCCGGGTGCTGCTCTTGCGCTGGAGGGCATACCCGCAAAGTGCCTACAAATATTTATTTGCTGCACGCAGAGCTGATGTACGGCGGGGGATTGTCAGCCTGTCCCTGTGTGCACAATGCATGACCTCCCTAGCGAGCTGGCACATCTGTTCTTGTAGCAACATCAGTTGTGAACGCATATCAACAATCATGGTAGGTAATGAGTGACGCGAGAGTAATGAGAACGTCTGACTGCTTACATTGCAAGGACACTGTTGTTGCATTTTGACATGCATGCAGACTGACCAGACAGCCAGTCTGGTGAGCACCTACATTGCAAGCCAAATGCACACCATCACGCATCCCCATTGCTGCGTCAGGGCATGCGCATGGGGTGGGGTGTCCTTTCTTGCACCGCAGCACCGGCGCCTCCTTTCCTGCCCCTTGCCAAAGCGCGCCCACGCGCATCAAACAGCTTCCGGCGCCGTGGGGCGCCTGGAAAGCGCAGCCGACGGCCACGCACGACGGGGATGTCCTGCTCGCGTAAACAGCTACGTTCCCTGGTACCATGCTTGGCCCCAAAGGCAGCCATAGCAGCATCCCCAGAACGGACATCCGCTACACAGGCTTCCGAGCCCGCTGCCCCAGCTTCGCTGGACGCTGCGCCAACTGCTGGCCGCTCCCCGCGAGCGGGCCCCGATACCCCAGCCACAGCAGCCGGAGGCCCTGAGCCCTCAGCATGAGCGCACTGCATGGCAGCAAGGCCACCCCCGCCATGCATGGGCCCCGGCCCAGGCACCTGGCCAGCGCCAGGCGCCGGCGGCCCCGCAGCGCGTTGCACGTCCGCCAGCACGGCAGCCCATGCGTGGGCGGGCAGGCCGGCGGCTGCCGCGCCCTTCGCCCAGCGCAGCGGCTCAACGCGGTTGTTGAGCACGTGGGGGTGCCGCCTGGCCAGCTCGTTCGCTGGCGCCGGCCCCCTGCCGTTGCCAAACGCCGCGCTCAATCGTGGTACTCCAGCAAGCCCTTGAAAGGTGTTGTGCTGGAGCACCTCATCCCTTGGGAGCAGTGTACATGCCCAGGGCATGATACTTTGCTAAACAGCGCGCCAGAGTACCGCGCTGGGCCCCTGCTGCCATGCCCGCCTTGCTGTTGAGGCTCCTGCAGTATTTGCACGGTATGAGGTCCTGCCGTGTGAAAAGTTCGAATTTTGCAGGGACCTCACAAGCAAGGCGGGCTTCACAGCAGGGGGGTTGAGCGCGTGGTTGGACGCGCTGTTCAGCACGGCGTGTACGCTTGTGCTGGGGAGACCAGCCAGGTGTGCAGGAGCACCTGCTGTGGGGCAGCAGGGCCAGGATTGCTTGGTCCCACCGCGCCAGGTAGGTGGCGAGGTAGGGCAGGTCGCGGTAGCGCGCGTACATGCGTGCAAAGTTCACCAGGCGCTGCATGTGCGCTGGGCTCCCGACGCTGCGCTCGCGCCAGAACGACCTGCTTGGGGCCCACGTGACACCTTCCTCGCCGACGAGTGTGGGAGTGACAGGGGAACCTCAAGTGCCTGCGTGCTCCACAGCAAACAAAGCGCACCGCAGCTCCATTTCGCGCTGCGGCTTGAGAGCGATGCTAAAGCGCTGGTGCTTTGTTGCCGTGTGCAGGGCGGCCAGTTTGGCCCCGGCGGGCGGAAGAAGCCAAGCTGCATGGGCCCGCACGTCGGCATCCCTGCCCCTGGCACAGCATGTCTGTATTGCTTCAGCACGTCTTGGTGTCATACGACCTTGGGAGTGAGCGCTTTACAGAGTGCAAGGAGCTGTAAGCACACCCGCTGCTTGTGCAAGGCACAGCATGCTTCGTCAAAGCTCGTTGGCCCTCGAGCAGCTGCGCCGCTGGAGCTGCAAAATTGTGCGTAGGCTCCCGGCCCACAAACAGCAGCCAGACTGGGACAGTGCCCAACTGCTTCAACCCGCGCATGTACCACAACCCAGCAGTGCCGTGAATTGTCTATCCAAGGCTCATTGGCTGCTCTGCGCGTGTGCTTGAGCGCACAAGGCTGTGCTTCACCAGAGAGGCTGTACTAGTACACCGCACGTGCACACTGGCGGGCAGAAGATAATGCATAGTCTGTGGGAAAACTGTTTCATGGCTGCAGCCTGCAGCCAGTGCTGGACCTAGAACGGCATCTGGTCTGTCCTGCTTCCTAGAGCCTGATGCACACAGCACCCGAGAGGGGTCTAGAAGTCAGAGCTTCGAGGCAGTGCCTGCATACTGGTGTCACTGCACACACGTGGAGCTGCTTAGATTCATCCTTGACGGCACTGCTTGCACTGCCTGCATGAAGTGATGTAAGTCGCGCGTGATGGGGCAATCAAGTGCGCACAGCGTAGGCACGCTTGAAGGCGGAGCGCGCGCTCAAAATGTTTAGCCTGCGGAGCGGGCACACAGGGCCGGCCGCAAAGCCTCCAGAGCGCCATGGCCGGGGACATCAACAGCCAAGGCATGCGCACGCCTTGGCCCTGTCGCTTCGGGCCCCTCCCTTATGCGAGTGCCAGCACGGTGGCGCAGCTTATAGCGCGCTATCTTTGGAGACAAGTCGCTCGGAGCCCTGCATCGTGATATGTAGGTTGAGTTGCCGCGCTGCCTACCGCGGTGTCTGCACCGCTCTGCTCACCTGCTTCGGCAGAGCTCCACCAAGGCTCCAGGCAGGCGATCAATGGCTTGCATCCTGTGCAGGGCGGAGAGGCCGGTGCGGGGCCTGAGCGCGCGCTGGGCGTTCCTGCTGCTGCTGGCGGCGCGCCTGGTCAGCGCGCGGCTCAACCTGGTGCACGACTGCGACGAAGTGTACAACTACTGGGAGCCGCTGCACTTCCTGCTGTATGGCTCCGGGATGCAGACCTGGGAGTACAGGTGCCGCGGCGCCGCCCTTCACCTTCCTCTTTACAAGGGCGCCCTGCTTGTACTGGCATCTGCAGGGCCGGTGATGCTGTCCGCACTGCTTGTTTGCTGGGCCACGACAGCCTGCCCAGCCTGCCCTCGCTTGCGGTCGTACTAGGCCAAGCATGGCCATGCTGTGTTCGGATGGCCTGCGACCACACGCCTGCCGCGCGCAGCTCGAAGTATGCGCTGCGCTCCTACCTGTACCTGCTGCTGCATGCGGCGGTGGCCGGGCCTGCGGCGCTGCTATTTGGCACGGGCGCTGGTGCTGCCCTGCATACACGCCACACTGTGTTCCACGTGCCACTTGCCGAGTGTGCGCTACAGGCGACAAGGGGGCAGCACTCCGAGCATGACTGCAGCCGCGCTATACAAGTCGTGAAAGCAGGCTTGCGATGTTTTGCACATTGTCAAAGTCCGTGCTGCAGCTGGACAGACACATGGGCCTACTCCATGCCTGTTTCCCGCAACGCCTTGCTGTGCATGTGACTGGATCAGAATGTGCGTTCATTGGACTGGCGAGCTGCAAGTCTCTGAGGCATGAGGCGGGGTGCCGCAGGCAAGGTGTGGGTGTTCTACCTGACCAAGGCGGGCCTGGCGACGCTGTCTGCCCTGTGCGAGACCGCGCTCTACCAGTGCGCCCCCCGTGTGACGTGACTCTCTGCGTAGTCAAGCTGCGTGCGAGATGCGCTGCGCTGCAGGATAAGTGCTTTATTTAGTGGTATGCACCGTATATGTCTAAGTGCATCTCAACATCAACATTGCTGCAAGCACACAAATGTGCACTGCAGCTGCACATGTTACCGGCCCTGCTGCTCCGCACTTGGCACACCCGCTGCCTGTGCTGCTCATGCCCAGCACGCCAGGCTCATAGGACGCTGTCTGCGTAGCAAACCACTGCAAGGTACCTCCTTGCCCTTCACGTGCTTATGCGCTTCACCCGGCATCAGCAGCATGTGCACACGAGTACGGCCAGACAGCTCACTCGCAGCCCCATGCTCATACCCGCCAGGCCAATAGTGGTGTGACGCAGGTCGCTGCTGTGGGCCGTCACATGGCATGTGTGCCGCCCCAGGGCCACGCGGGAGGCCGTGGGCGGCTGGACGGCGCACCTGCTGCTGGCGCTCCTGGTGCCGAGCGCGGGAATGTTTGTCGCGGCCACCGGCCTGCTGCCGAGCAGCTTCGCGATGGCCTGCCTCACCGCGGCCGCCGCGGCCGTGCTGCAGGGCCGCCCCGCGCGCGTCGTCGCGGCCGCCGCCGCCGGCATCGTCTGGGGCTGGCCAGTCGCGGGTGCGCATGCTCGCGACCTCTGTCCTCGACGCTGGTTGGGTCAACACCCATGCGGAGGTGTTCTCCGCCGCTGCTAATCACCACGGCCGCGGCCGTCACGGCAGCCGCCGCGCATGAGCTGCAGGGCGCGCGTGCCTGTCGCCACTGACCTCCGTGACGGTGCGCGTGGCTTTCGCAGGCGTGGCGTTCTTGCCGTACGCCGTCTATGTGCTGGCGGCCGCGCCGCTGGGTCGCGCCTTCGGCACCGCTCTGGCCGCCCTGGCGCTCACGCTGGGGCCGCTTGTACTTGTTGACCGCGCTTTCTACGGCCGTTGGACGGTGCGGGGGAGTGTGGCCAGCCTGGCACTGCAGCTCTGGCCCGCCGGCCTGCGCACATGGCATGTGAGTGGATGTTTTCAGTATCTGTAGCCTCAGCTGCCACATGCCCATGTTGCTTGCAACCACGTTATCAGGCTGTCGTGCATGCGTGACATGTGTCCCTCACTGCTGGCGTGTCGCTCATGCGGAGGCCCGTCTATGATGCCGCTGCGGCGCTTCAGCGTGACTGCAGCTGCTGTTCCTGTTTGAATTTTGTTTGTACTTCTGGCCGGGCCCTGAGGCGGCCGCCGGCCCTGCTCACCCTATGCCCTGCAGGTGTCGCTGCTGAACTTCCTGCGCTACAACGTCGGCGGCGGCGGCGACAGTGCGCTGTACGGCACCGAGGGCGCGGGCTTCTACCTGCGCAGCGGCGCGCTCGCGCTCAACCTCGCGCTGCCGCTCGCGGCGGCCGCGCCGCTGGCGCTGCTGCTCCGCCGCGGCCACGGCCGGCCCGGTGCGGCCCCGGCCGGCACGCCTGCAAGGGCGGCTGACGCTTGCCAGCCTGTGCCGCTCGGCCAGGCTCGCGCGTCGTAGGCCGCTGACAGCATCCGGGTCACTGCAGCGCGCTTGAAGAGAGCAGGCGTCATCCGACACTGCTTGCACCGGCTGTCCTGCCTGCCGCCATGCTTCTCAGGTTGTGTGGGCATGCTGCCAGTGGGAGCGGGCACCTGCGCAGGCGGCCGCGCGCGCATGGCTGTGGCGCTCGCGCCTGTGCCGCTGTGGCTGGCGGCCATCAGCGCGCTGCCGCACAAGGAGGAGCGCTTCCTGTACGTGGTCTATCCGCTGGTGCGCTCGCCGCGCCCCCGCGGGGCGCGCGCGCCTGCCCCCTGCCCTGCGCCCTCGCACTGCTGGGGCGCGCATGCCTGCCCCCTGCCCAGCGCCCTCGCCGGCACTGCTGCGCCGGGCGAGCGCGCCCGGGCGCTGCGATGACACGGGCGGCCGCGCCAGCCGCTGCGCCCGCGCTGTGCGCAGGTTGCCGTGCCGCGTGAGCCTGTGCTAGTCTGGGCGACATTGTGCAGGCGACGAGCTCGTGGCATGCTCCGCTGCCCATTATCTCACTCGTTAGTTTCCGACCCTGGGAAGGCCCCCGCCGCGCAGGTGTGCCTGGGTGCGGCGGTGGCGCTGGCGGCGGCGCCGGCCGCGGTGCGGCTGCTGGGCGCGCGCGGCCTGCCACGCGCCGCGGTGCTGTGGGCGGCGTGGGCGGCGCCGCGCGGCGCGCTGGCGGCCGCGGCGGCGCTGTCGCTGCTGCGCGCTGCGGCGCTGGTGGCGCACTACGGCGCGCCCATGGCCGTGTACCGCCGCCTGCCAGAGGTGCGCCGGCGCGGGGCGCGCGCATCTGCGCATGCGCGTCACACGATGTTGGCCGGGGTGTTCATTCGGTACACAGCATAATACATGCGACATGGCCTGCCCGACCTGCTGCAGAAGGCGGCAGTGTTTCTCTGTCGCACGCCCGTACTGGCCTCGTACTGGCCGCGGCTGACACTGCCAGCGGCGTATGCAGCTGCCGGCGGGCGCCAACGCGACCTTCGTGTGCGTCGGCGACGAGTGGCACCGCCACCCGTCCGCGTACTTCCTGCCGGGGCCCGCCTACCGGCAGGCCTTCGTCGCGTCTGGCTTCCGCGGGCTCCTGCCGCGCGCGTTCGACCTCGCGCAGGCGCGCAGGCGTCGCACTCGCCCGGGCCCAGCAGAGCTGCTCGCATGACGGCGGCGGACTCGCCCGGGCCCAGCAGAGCTGCTCGCACGACGGTGGCGGACTTGCTCGCATGACGGTGACGACACAAGCGCAGTGGGGGCAGCAGGGGATGCGCTGGGGCTGATGTGGCGGCTCCCTGCAGCACAGGGACCTGGCTGTCGCCACAAGCATGGGTCCAGGAGGGAATCCTCTGCTTTGTGGAGCGCCGCTCAGCGTGCCAGGGTGCGACACACGCGCGCATGCCCGACAGACTGAGGCAGCGCGGGCGCTGAGCAGCATGCCAGGGGCGGGGACCGAGATCAACTTCGAGCCTGTTCTGGAGCCCGTGTGGCTATCCCCTCTCTGTCGCGCGCGCCCAGGGGGGCACGGCGGCGGCGCCGCCCGAGCTCAACGACCGCAACCGCTGGGAGCCTGCCAACGTGTGGCCCGACGCCGCGCGCTGCGACTTCTTCGTCGGGCTGCGGGGCGCCGGCGAGCCGCCGCTGCAGGGTATGGCCCAGCCAGCCTGCGTGCCGCCCGCGCAGCAGGGCTGGCGCGAAGGCCATGATGCAGCTGCGAGCCCGCTGCAGACTGATGCAGCCGCAATCGCACACAGAGCACATGCGCCTGCTCCGGACAGCACTTTGGCAAATTGTGTCTGGGCCCAGGCCGTACTTTTGGCGGACTCTGTCCGGGCCAGCCCGCATGCAAGACGCAACTGGTGTACCGCACGTGCGTTGCCTGACCTGTGTGTTGTGGCGGCATACGCTTGGCCATGTGCTGCGCGCTGGGCCGCGCTCATGCAGACCCGGCGGACTGGGAGCTGCTTGCGGCGAGGGTGCTCGTTGACGTGGCGCGCTCGCGCCCGGCCGGCTGCTGCGCGCTTCTGAAGCTCCACTCCATGTCTCGCGCAGACCCGGCGGTGTGGGAAGAGGTCGCGGCGCGGCCGTTTGTGGATGCGGCGCGCTCGCGCTCGATGCTCGCGCGCGCTCTGTACCTCCCGCGGCTCTCGCGCAGCCGCAACCACTGGGTGCAGTACACGCTGCTGCGGCGCATGGAGCCGCCTCGACAATGCCATGCGGATGGGGAGCATGGGGGCAGCCGCCATGCCGGGGCTGCAGAGGATGAGCAAGCTGTGTGACTGTGCCGCAATGATGAGCACAACTGACACCTTGTTGTCTGCACGATGTTGAAACAGAAGATTACACAAAACCCTTGTCTACTGCAGCCCCTTGTCAGCTAGAAGAATGTCCAGCATCTCTTGGAGCCCCTGCCATTCGTTGGCCGCAGGCGCGACCAAGACGTTCATGTTGCCGCTATCAGCACTTTGTGCTCCTGCGACCAAGCCTATCCTAAGCGCTTTGATGCCAAAAATTTGCAGCGCAAGGTTTGCGCCTTTGTTCCGAACCTTGCTCTGAAGCCAAAAGCCAAAAACCCGATTCCCACGTTACCCCGATGAGTGAACCTAGAGAGACATAGCTAGGAGCAGACCCTGGTCAGTCCCCAGCACGGCACAGCCGTCCCACGTCTGGTCTGTACACCGAGCCAGTATGAGGCGTGTAAAGCGTATGAGGCGTGTAAAGGTCAGGCCCCAAGTAGAGCTGGGCATTGCCCCACCAGCACACACACACACACGCCCGCTTGTTGGTCTTCGGCTTTGGGCCAACCATGAGAATTCGGCACGCTCGAAATGCGCCCACAACAATGTGTCGCGTCTGTGCAGAGCTGTGTGCCTCATCAAATCAAGCGGAGCACGCTGGCCAGTCAGACCCTGCTAGTAAGAGGCTGGAAGGACACGGCATGCACGCTCCTGAGTATTGGGCCTGGGGTGGGCCAGATCACAACAGACTCGCCTTGCGCTTGGGATACATAAGGCCGCGCCTGAACAGCAGAGCTGTGTGCTGCTCCGAGCGCAGCATGCTGGCCGATCAGAGCCTACTCAGTGCAAGTAATTGTGATGGAGACATGCATGCCCGGAGCATCCAGCCCATGGCCGGTCACTCTACTTGGCCCGCTCGCCTCGCGCGCCCGTTATAGTGAAATTGCGCGTGGCCAGAGCAGAGTGCCTCTCCCTCCGAACAGGTGACATGCCATATCAGTGCTTCAGCGTACATAGCGTTCCCCAAGACAGACACGCTTGCTCTGGACCCTCCGGCCGAAAGCCAAAGATTCGGCTCAACAGGCTCGCCGTGCGCCCGCAAACAGCTGGCATCGGCCTGGGCGGGGCTGTGTGCCTCATACAGAAGTGAGGGCAGCGTGCTGGCTAGTCGAGACCGCACCGCTCCTGTGCAAAAGCCCCGCGGGTTGCCCTGTGCCAGAAGGCTCTCCGATCAGTTTCAGGGGCAGACCCCGCGTCTAGCAAAGCTGCGGGCCACGTCCCATGATGGGCAGCCGCGCCACCACCACCCTAGTCAGAGAGGGCTGCATCAGCCAGACCTGGCTGCGCGAGTAAACACGACACACGGAGATGGTGCCCTATTGCGCACCCTGCTCCCCGCCCTCGCACACGTACAGGCACACTTTGGCTGCGTGCCAGGCGCTACCGCAGGCTGTCTGCAGGCCCGGCCAGCTCAGCCGCAAGTTCAGGGCATGCTCAGGCCAGACGCGCCTTCCCAGGCCAGACGCGCCTTCCCAGGCCAGATGCGCCTTCCCCCAGGCAGCTGCGCGCATGCCGCGCAGCACCCCCATCATACTCCCCGCTCAGCACCCTGGGGGCGCCTCCCTTCCCACGCCCTTTCCCCAGCATACCTGCCGGCAACTGCGGGGCGCGTCCCCAGGAGCGCGCGCCGGGGCTGCCGGGTTGCGCGCGGCGCCGCCGCCTCAGCAGTTCAGCAGGAGCAGCAGGCGGCACGCGCGCGGAACGCCGAGGCGCGCGGCCGGCAGCACCGCCGCGGCGACGGCCGCCGCGGCCGCCGGCAGCGCGCGCCGCACGGGCGGCAGCGAGACCGCCAGCGCCAGCAGCGCGCCCGTCGCCGGCAGCCGCGCCGCGCACAGGCACAGCACCGCCGCCGCGGCGCCCACGCCCAGCACCCTGGGTCGCGCGGCGCGACCGTCAGAAGGCGCGTTGGCTGAGGACGGCAAGCCGGCTGTGTGCAGCGCTGCTTGGGCGCACAGCGGCCGCGGCCTGACAGGCTGCACCGGCGCGGCGGCCAGTGTCAGAACAGCAGGACACCACAGGTGAC
>JAABUO010006766.1_pt1 | contig 13120 bp, 13 predicted proteins | sample 5559291 | NCBI WGS metagenome assembly JAABUO01 (sample SAMN10711878, study PRJNA513372) | rock metagenome | isolation source: Antarctica rocks | place: Antarctica: Victoria Land, Finger Mt sud
GCCGCGGGCTCCGCGCGCTGCTGCCCTTCCTCGGCCCCGCCTTCATCGCCTGCGTGGCCTACATTGACCCAGGCAACTACGCGACCAACATCCAGGGCGGCAGCGCCTTCGGCTACAACCTGCTCTGGGTCATCCTGATGGCCAACCTGATGGCCATGCTCATCCAGTCCCTCTCGGCCAAGCTCGGCATCGCCACCGGGCGGAACCTCGCGGAGGTCTGCCGGGCCTACCTCCCCCGCCCGCTCGTCTACTTTATGTGGATCGGTTCGGAGGGAGCGGCCATGGCCACCGACCTGGCCGAGTTCCTCGGCGCGAGCCTGGGCCTGAACCTGCTGCTGCACATCCCGCTGCTGCTAGCCACGCTGCTCACGGGCGTGGCGACGCTGGGCATCCTGTACCTGCAAAACTATGGTGTGCGCCCGCTCGAAGCGTTCATCGCCGCGATGGTCGGGGTCGTCGCCGTGAGCTACCTGATCGAGACCGTGCTCTCGCGCCCGGCCTGGGGACAGGTGGCCTACCACAGCGTCGTGCCGTGGGTCGGCCCAGGCAGCATCCTCATCTCGGTCGGCATCATCGGCGCCACGATCATGCCGCATGTGGTCTATCTGCACTCCGCGCTGATGCAGGACCGCGTCGTACCGCGCAGCGAGGCCGAAGCCAAGCGCATCTTCCGCTTCACCCTCCCCGATGTCCTGATCGCGATGACTCTGGCCGGCGTGATCAACATGGCCATGCTCTACATGGCGGCCTCGACCTTCCATGCCCACGGCTTCACGGGCGTGGCCGACATCCCCTCGGCCTACCGCACCCTGACGCCGCTGCTGGGTCCGGCGGCGAGCACCGTCTTCGCCATCTCGCTGCTGGCCTCGGGCCTCTCCAGCTCGACGGTGGGCACGATGGCCGGGCAGGTGATCATGCAGGGGTTCGTGGGCTTCACCATCCCGGTGTTGGTGCGCCGGCTGGTGACGATGGCGCCGGCGGTGATCATCGTGGCCCTGGGGGTCAACCCGACCGAGGCGCTGGTGATCAGCCAGGTCGTGCTGAGCCTGATCCTGCCCATCCCCGTGCTCGCGCTGGTCTATTTCACCCGGCGCCGCGACGTGATGGGCACGCTGGCCAACCGGCGCGGCACCACGGTGCTGGCCCTGGGCTGCGCCGCGATCATCCTGCTGCTCAACATCGTGCTGGTCTATCAGACGGTCGGGGGCACGATCCCCGGCCTGGGCTAGCGATGCCGCCCCCCGCTGACACCTATCGCACGTTTCCCGGCATGCCAGGCCGTCCTGGCATCACTAGATTGCGAGATAAACGATGACGAGTCCAGCACGAGCCCCTGCCACGGTCCTCCATGCGCTCCCCGGTCGCCTGCGCGTCCATCTCCCCCCTCGCTCGGAGGCCGAGCTACGGCGCCTCGTGATAACCCTGCAAGCGCTGCCGGCCGTGCGGAGCGCGCGGGCGACCCCCCTGACGGGGACTGTCTTGGTCCACTTCGACGCGCGGGCGCTGGACACGGCGACCCTGGAAGCCCTGATCTGTGCGCCGCCGCGCACACCCGCCGCGTCGCGAACAAGGGGTGTGGCGCGTGAGAGGCGGTGGGAGAAACGGGTGGCGCTGCGGCGAAGGTCCCGGCCTACGTCGCGTGGTCGGACGAGAGCGACCACGGCGACGCCGCCCCCCCGTCCCACGCGGGTGCTCTGGCCCCTGATCCATCTACTCTTCTGCGCGAGCCCCCTCGGCCTCGCCCTCCATGTGGGCGAGGTCTGCTGGGCCGTGTGGCCGTTCGTGATACGACGGGGGACACGGGCGCCTTTCAGAGGTAGGTTAGCCATGGTGCCATATGATTATCCGCGCAACGTAGGAGGGTCGAAGGGGATAATGTCCCTTCATGGAGCCACAGAACGACTCATCACCACGTTTTGCCGCCCATTATTACTATGGCACTGTGTTAGAACTACCCCTAAGAGGACACGGGCGCCGGGCGTGCCCGTGTCCCCCGTCGTGGGGGACAACGGCCGGGCGGCGCATGACCGTCGATGGTTGATCGCCTCGTAGCGGTCGTCCCCTGATCGCCATCCTGATGGCGGCGCCGGAGCAACTGAGGCCCACCACGACAGGAGCGAGCGGACAGCGGCGCGCTGTTGTATGCAATCATGGGCGACCGCCGCTTGGCTGCCGTAAACGGAGTTACCCGTGAGGCCGCTGATGGGACATCGCCCGCCGCTAGTTTGCACGTCGCAGCAGCTTCCGTCACACTACCCCAGATTGGCGTACCTGTTGCGGGTGCTATTTGTACATGGGGCAGAAGCACAAGGCAGACACCAAGCGTCCGCGCCGCGCGCCGCCAGGCTACCGCGTCGCGCCGCCGGCGATCCCCCCCGCCCTGGCCGCGCTCGCCGCCGATCTCGCCCTCGACACGGACGCCACGGCCATGCGCGCGCGCATCAACGTCGCCGGCGCCCAGCCCCCCACCCGCGACGGCTGGCTCCTTGTCTGGGAGGCAATCCGGCACACATGCACGCCCCACGACCGCGACGGGGCCGACGAGACACGCCTCAGCGCCGACCGCGCCAATGATCCAGCCCGCCCCGTCACGCGTACGAGTAGGTGAAGGGGCTGAGGGCGCCGTTATGGGCTGTACCGTCGCTCTCTCGGTCCCATCGGGGCGTCGCGCGTGGGCTGTGCGTGGCGCCCCCTCTTCCATGACCGCCGCCACCACAGCTCATGCCGCTGGCAGCCAGCGCGCCACCCACGCGGCCGCCTCGCCCGCCGCACACGGCGGGACCACCTCATTCACCGGCAGCGCCGCCGTCGGCCGTCCCTGTGCCCCCAGCGCCACCAGCGGGATCAGTTCCGTTGACCCCAGTCCCCGCAACCGCCGCGCCAGCTCGCCCGCGTCGCGCGCGTGCCCCGGCCCCGTCGCGTCGAGCACCACCACGTCCGGCTGCAACTCGTGCGCCATCCCCAGCGCCTCTAGCCACGACGCGGCCAGCACCCGATACCCCACACCCGTCAGCGCCGCCGCGACCGTTCGCCTGCCCTCCACTACCAGCACCGTCCCTATCACCCGCCCGCCTCCCTCGTCGCCCTTATGCGCCCCATATCACGCATTCCTACAATAACGATGCGGGAAGGGCCGCATTATTACGGGGTAAAATGCGCCGAGGAGCGAATCGCCTTCATCAAGCTGCCGATCCCGCCCCCGCGCGTCCCGTCGAGCACCGGCAGCACCGCCCTGAGCGGAACCGTGTCCTGCACCTTGAAATGGCCCAATCCAGCCCCAAGGGTGATCGAGGGCGGGCAGGCCGCTACCGGGTCCGGCTCGTCGGAGAGCAGATAAATCGCGTCCTTATGCACCGCCACGGGTGTATAGCCGTCCCCCTGCATCTTATGCAGCGCCCGCGACATATTGGCGTTGGCCTGGCTAATGACGGCGTGCCGCCAGTCCGGCCGGTAGAGCGGGCTGCACTTGTCACGCAGCCACGCGCCGTTAAACGAACTGACCGTGAGCGAGTACGTCAGTTTGAGCGCGCCCAGCGCCAGCCGCCCCGCCGGCGTCGCGTTCCCCTGGAGCGCCGTCCGCGCCCCGCGTAGCCGCTCGTACCACGACTCTAGCGCCCGGCTGTGCTCCGTCCAGACGTGCGCCCGGCTGATCGCCACGGCCCGGCCGCGCTCGTGCGCCAGCGTGAGCGTCGGCGTGCAATACCATCGCTCGTCCCCGCCGTCGATCCGCGCCAACCAATAGCCCGGCAGCCGCTTATCGAACGCCACGGCGTCGGCCACGTCCCGCCGCTCCTCAATGCCGGACAGTCCCAACTCCACGACGCCGGCGGCCGACAGCCATTGGGCGTTCTTGTCGTAGGAGTGGAGCCACGCCCGGCCCTGCTCGGGCGGCGTGAGCGGCCGCACGTAGCTCAACTCCGTCACCGTATCGGCCTGCATCGCCGGCCCCGGCCAGCGTTCCGCGAACTCACGCCGGGAGCCGGCCCCGCGCCTGCCCAACGCCTCCACCAGATCGAGGCCCGTCCGTCCAGGTGAGCGGTAGTACGCCGCGCCCACGGCGCCGGCGTAGGCCAGCAGCCCCGCCAGCAACGTCGCGCCGTCGGCCGCGCGCTCCCCGTTATCATGCGACCATACGGCGTGCTCGTCGTAGATCGGAAACACGAGGGAGAGGCCCGCGCCCGCCTCGCCCTGGCGCCGGAGGTCGACCCACGGCACCAGGCCCTCGGGGAACGCGAACAGGTCGGCCAGGCCGTCGCCGACGAACGCGTGGTGCAGCTCGCGGAATGGTCCCGCCCCCTGCGCGTCGAGGGTATCGGGCAGGCCGGCCGCGCGCATCCAGGCGTCCGTCAGCCAGAGTTGCGTCAGGCCGTGCCGCCGCGCGCCGGCGTAGAGATGCCCGACGTGCCCGATCCGGCCTGTGATGGGCGCCACGGCGCCGCCCGGCAGGTGCAGGCCGTCCACGTCGAGCACGCCGATCGACGGCACCGATGCCGTTGTCGTCATACTGTCTCCTCCGCGACGCTCATGGGTGGCCGTTACGAGCGGCACCGTCGCCCTCATGCGGTAGGAAAGGTGCAGTCCCGAGGCTTTGGGCAAAACGCAGCAGGTAGCCATCGGGGTCCATCACGAGGAACTGCTGTTGCCCGACCGCCCGGTCATCCCGGCGATACCAACGCTCGTGCGGCTCAACCATGAGCGGATATCCGTCCGTGCGCAGCGCCTCGATCAACGGGGCGATCCGATCAACGCCGATCTCGAAATTGACGCCGCGCCCATAGGGGTGCTCCAACGGCCCTGTCTCCCACGTCCCGTGCGCCTGCTCAATCATCATCTGGCTCCCCTGGTAGGACAGGTAGGCGAACCGATCCTCGGGCCGTTGGTACTCGATGCGGAATCCGAGCACGCCGGTATAGAACCGGAGACTAACGGCAAAATCGGAGACGCTAAGTTCCGGAACCAACGCATTGTAGATCATGGCGTCTTCTCCCCTTTCAGTTTGTGGCTCGCGCGCTCCCGTGCCCGTCGCTCCTTGCGGGGACAGCGGCAGAGCGCATAGTGGCAGTGGGCGCACCGGTCGATGGTCAGGCGCTCGCCGGTCGCCGGCGAGGCGCGCGCCGGCGTCATGGCTGGTGTTAGTGGCGGCCGCTCCGGGGCGACGGCAGCCACGATCTCCCCCTTCGCGTCCCGGACCTCGAACACCACGCGGACCCCCGGCGCCGCACGCGCCAGGGCACGCTCGATGGCTCCGCGCAGGCGCTTGTCTAGCCACTGCTGCGTGAAGCTGTCGGGCACGCCGACGCGCAGCAGCTCACCGTCGACGCCCGCGACCGTCGTGGCCTCTAGCCACCGCTTGTAGTTCTCCGGCGTCATCTCGTCGCGTAACGCGGTCAGCGTGTCGCGCCAGGCCGGCTCCATGTCCAGCGGCGGCAGCGCGATCTCCACGCTCTCGACGGCGGCCCGCGCGTCCGGTGTCGTCTGCTCCTCGCCCCGGATCTTACCGACCTCGACCCGGATCATGCCGATGGTTAGCGCGCGGGCGTGGATGCGCGCCGCGAACGCGGCCGCGCCCTCGATCGCCTCTAACACCGTGGCCTCGCCCACGTCGGCGAGCAGCGTCCGCACCCGCCGCCCCAGGCGCTTCGTCGGCTCCACGCGCATCAACTCTGTTCCGCCCACGACGACCTGCGTGATCATCTCCGCTCCCGCCAGTGCCTGAACGAAACGGTGTCCTTGGCCGATCAGCGTCGCCTGTTGCAGGAGCGGTGGGGCGAGGTGTGCGCGGTGCTGCAGGCGGCGTAGGCGCCATCAGGCAGGGGTCGCTTCAGGCTGACGCGCGCCACCGACCGCTTGCGTTCCGAATCCTGACGCTTCCCGCTCATCCGCTGGTGGGACGCCTGACGCTGGAGCCCAGCGTGCCGCGGATGGCGCAGGCGCCGGACTTGTGGATGCTCGTGTACACGCCGGCGCCGGGCACGGACACGAGTGCCACGCTCCAGCGTCTCATGTCTGCGGCGCCTCAGTCGTCGACGGAGACGCGCGAGCGCGTGCAGGCGTAGCCGCCTGATTCTCCATGCGGCCCGGCACCGGGTGGGGCGCGGGCCACCGGTGCCGTTTATGGCGTGCACGGGGGCGCCTGCTCGCCTCAGCGCGCCTGCAAGAGGAGCACAGCCGTCAGGATCAACGCGCCGCCGAGGGGCTTCGGGAGGACAACCAGGGCAGGACAGCCCCGTAGTCCGGCGTCCAGTCCGCGGGCATGTACTCGCCGGTGCGCGCATCCTCGAGGTAGATGCCCTGGACCTCGCCCGTCGCGACGCGCATGAGGGCGTCGGCGAGGGCATCGATATCGGCGACGGTATTGTAGAGGCCCAGGCTGGCGCGAACCGCGCCCGGCACGCGCGATTTGTCGTGCCCCCGGATGCGTTCCTGGATATTCCGTGTCGCGCCCAGGTCAACCCCTAGCAGGTGGAGCATGCCGCGGTGCGCGCAGAAGCACCCGTTGCGCACCCCGATCCCATGCTCATACCCGAGGACGGCCGCGACATAGCCGTGCGGCACGTTCGCCAGCACGAAGCTCAAGACCCCCACGCGCTCACGTCGTGGCCCGAGCAGCGTCAGGCCGGGCACGGCGAGCAGGCGATCCACGGCGTAGGCGGTCAGCGTGGCTTCGTACTCTTCCACGGCGGCGCGCCCAATCTGCTCGAGGCGCCGCAGCGCCATCGCCAACGCGACGGCGCCGACCGCGTTGGGCGACCCCGCTTCTTCCCGATCGGGGAGGTCGGTCCACACGACCTCGTCGGGCGTGACCAGGTCGACGACGCCCCCGCCGACCACGTCGGGCGCGCCGTGGAAGGCGTGTCGCGGCGCCACCAACACGCCCACACCGAAGGGGGCGTAGACTTTGTGGGCGGAGAAGACCAGGTAGTCGATCTCCTCGCCCGGCGCGCCCCCCCGCACGTCCACGATACGATGCGGGACGAGTTGCGCCGCGTCGACCAGGATCTCGGCGCCGTGACGGTGCGCGAGGGCGGCGAGGCGGTGGATCGGGGGAGCATAGCCCGTCACGTTGTAGGCGCCCGCGATGGCCAGGAGCTTGGGACCGGGGGCAGCCGCGCGGAGCTGCTGCTCCAGGTCCTCTTCGTCGACGACCCCATCCCCGTCCACCTCGATGAAGCGCACCCGCGCGGCATGGGCCTGCCACGGCAGCAGGTTGGCGTGGTGCTCCATGATCGTGGTGTAGACGGTGGCGTCCGTGGCGGCGAGGGAGCGCGCCACCTTGTTCAGCCCCTCGGTCGCGCTCTTGACGAAAATGACCTCCTGGCGGCCCCGGTCGACGCCCAGGAACGAGGTGACCACGGCGCGCGCGTCCTCATACGCGGCGGTCGCCACGCGCGACTTGTAGCCGGCCCCGCGGTGGACGCTGGCGTACCACGGCAGGAAGTCGAGCACGGCCTGTTGCACGGCCTTGAGGGGCGGCGTGGTGGCCGCGTTGTCGAGGCTTACGAAGCGGTAGGGGGCGCCGTCCAGGAGCGGCGCCTCGCGGGGGACGCCGACCACCTCGTCCATCCATCCGTGCAACGGCGCGCGGCTCGCGTCGGCGGCGCGGCTCGCGTCGGCAACGTCAATCTCGACGACCATGGCAATCCTTCCTCTCCAACGCATGAGCGCATACTGCCGCGGCCCCTGCCCGCGCTCAGTTCGCCCGGGCCGCGTCCGCCATCAACACACCGCCGGGCGCACCCAAGGCGCACGGGCCCGGCGCTAAGCATGTGCTCAGAAATCTGGCACGGTTTTGTTAGGCGTGATTCGCCCGAGAAACTGTGCCGAACTTATGGTCAGATGCTTAGGGCTAGCCCGAAAGGGGCAGTCGCCGTAGCCCAAATGGGCCGCGATAATCGTAGCACAGCTTCTCCCGTTTGTCTATAGGGACTTGCCGCAGTGCCGCATTGCCGCAGGGCCCCGCGGCCCCGCGGCCCCGCGGCCCAACGCTGCACGATCACCGGCCCCAATCTGACTATTGCACGGCGCGGCGTCGTCGCCTATGCTGGCTCCGGCATGAGATCGTGCGGAGGGAGGCCAAGGATGGAGGATAGATGGGGGGACGGCGCCGCCGGCGCGGCGCCGCCGCGTCGTTTTCCCATCGTGGGACGCTTCGCCCTGGCCGGCGGCGCCTTCGGCTGCCTCTTTCCGCTGGTCGCCTGGGCGCTCACCCTCTGGACGGCGCGGGCGCCGTGGACGCCCGTGCGCCTGTGGCGAGCCCACATGGACACGCCGGTGCTCTGGATCGTCGACCTCGCCCCGCTTGTCCTCGGCCTCGCCGGCGCCGCCCTCGGCGTGCAGCACTGGCAGCTGCGCCTGCTCCACGCCCACGCCGAGCGCCGCGCCACGCACGATCCCCTGACCGGCCTGCCCAACCGCGCCCTGCTCAACGCGCGGCTGGACGCGGCCATCCGCGCGCCCGCGCGCGACGGGGCCACGCCGGCCCTGCTCCTGCTCGACCTCGACCGCTTCAAGGAGGTCAACGACACCCTCGGCCATCAGGCGGGCGACGCGCTCCTCGTGGCGATCGCCGGGCGGCTGCGCGTCGCCCTGCGCGGGGCCGTCGTGGCCCGCCTGGGCGGCGACGAGTTTGCCGCGCTGCTCCCGGCCACCCACGCGGCGGGCGCGGCGGCGGCGGCGCGCGCGGTGATCGCGGCCGTGGAGGCGCCTCTCGTCGTCGGGGGACAAGCCCTCGCCGTCGGCGCGAGCGTGGGCATCGCCCGCTGCCCCGACCATGGCCGCGATGCGACGACACTGCTGCGGTGCGCCGACATCGCCATGTATGCCGCCAAGCGCGGCCATCACGGCCACGCCGCCTACGACCCGGCCCAGGACGGGCACGACGCCGGCCACCTCGCCCTGGTCGCCGACCTGCGCGCGGCCCTCGTGGAGGGCCAGTTGCGCCTGCACTACCAGCCCATCGTCGACCTGCCCTCGGGCGCGGCGCGCGGCGTGGAGGCGTTGGTGCGCTGGGCGCACCCGGCGCGCGGCTTGGTCCCGCCGGATGTGTTCGTCCCGCTGGCCGAGCAGGCCGGCCTGATCGACGCCCTTGCGCGGTGGGTGCTCGCGGAGGCACTGCAGCAGCGCGCCGCCTGGGCCGACGCTGGCCTGGATGTCACGGTGGCGGTCAACCTCTCACTGCGCAACCTACGCGACCGTACGCTGGTCGACACGGTGGCCGCCGCGCTCGCGCGATACGGTAGCCCGCCCGCGCGGCTCTGCCTGGAGTTAACCGAGAGTGTGGTGATGGCCGACGTCGAGGGGACGCGGGCGACGCTGGAGCGCCTTGCCGCCCTGGGCGTGCGCCTGGCCATCGACGACTTCGGCACCGGTTACTCGTCGCTGGCGTATCTCTCGCACCTGCCGGTGGACGAGCTCAAGATCGACCGGTCCTTCGTCCGCCGCATGGCCGCGCACGCGCCAGACCAGACCATCGTGGCCTCGACGATTGGGTTGGGGCACTCGCTGGGGCTACGGGTGGTGACCGAGGGCGTGGAGGATCGCGAGACATGGGCGTTGCTGGCGCGGCTCGGAGCGGACGCGGCCCAGGGCTACTACTTCGCCCAACCGCTCCCGGCGGACGAGATCGCGCCCTGGCTCCGCCGGGCCGCCGCTGTGCGAGGGGCGCGGGCTAGCGCATGATTGAAGGGCTCTGTTTGTGGCGGCCTCAGCAGGCGGCCGCCGCGCCGAGATTGTGCTGGCAAGCGCCGTGGGCCCGCGGCTAAAGTCGACACCAGCGAGTGGGTACCCGAGGGACCAGCGCCCGCAGGCCGGCGCCGTTTATGGCGCGTGCACGGAGGGTGCCTGCTCGCCCCATCGTACCTGCAAGAGGAGTACGGCCGTCAGGATCAACGCGCCGCCGAGGGTTCCGTTGGGACGTGCTGAGGTGCGGTATGCTGTGGCCTGACGAGGGGATAGAGGGAGGGCGGCATGCGGTGTCAGCGGTGCGAGGGTAGTCAATTCACGAAGGCTGGGCGCGACCGCGCGGGCCGGCAGATCTACCAGTGCGCGACCTGCGCGCGGCGTTACACGGACCGCTCCGCCTCGGCCTTCCGCGGCTATCGCTTCCCCGACGACCTCCTAGCGCGGGGACTGACGACCGCCCAGCTCGCCGAGCGGCTGGGGATGGAGCACGACCGTTCCACCTTCTACCGCATGCTCAACGGGGCAACGACGGAGCCGCGCCTGGACACGCTGGGGCAGCTCTGCATCGCGCTAGAGACCAGCCCCTCAGAGTTGCTAGAGCTGGCGGGAGTGTGGTCGCCAGAGACGCCGGGGCGGATATCGCCTGATGACCTACGCCTACGGGGAGCATTCGCACAGGTACGCGCGCTGCCGGTGGCCACGCAGCAGCGCGTGGCGCCGCTGGTCGAGGCGTTGGGCATGGCCTGGACAAGGGTGCCAGATGAGCCGAGCGCGGACGAGGACCCGCGTCCCCGCGCCTAGGTCCGCACCACCACCACCACCTCATTGCACACACTGCACAGGTAGACCCACGTGACGTGAGGGCGCTTGCCGCGTGCGCGCACACGCCCGACCCAGGGCAGCCCGTCGTCGCGCTGTCCCACGCGGCGGAGACCCTCCTCCGCGCCGCAAACGGGACACGGCAACGGGGCCGCCTCTCCGCTGTCCACATGTGTCGCCATCGCCATCGCCATCGCTCGTCCTGCCCCACGCTACCCTCGTCGTCCTACGTCATGTATCGGATGGACGATGGCACGACCTTGAGGGACCGGGGCGCGCCTGGTCAACCGCCGCCTCGACCACCAACAGCGGCGCCGGGCGGCCTAACCGGAGCGACGGGGAGGGGGCCATGCGTCTCTCCTCCTAGTTCAAAGATGAACTAGTGGCCGGATCAAGCGGGCGCACGGTGACGGCGCGCGGCCCTGTCGCAGCAGGGCGCCCACTCTGCTGTTGTGTTACAGTGTCGTGCATGGTTGACCCGTGACTGAAAGGGACCCCCGATGAACGAGCAGCACAGCGACGGTGTCGCGGCGCCGTCGCGCGACACGGTAGCGGACAAGGTTGAGGACGTGCTAAACAAACGGACCGGTGGCAATGAGGAGCACCCCGTCGAGGGCCACGCCGAGGAGGCGCAGCGTGAGACGCCGCCGGACCCTGGCAACGGGAAGCTCAACGCCGACCCCGCCAAGACCGACACAGAGACGCACGACGATGCCGGGGACGACGAATCTGTCGATGATGGCAGCCTCCTCGGCGTTGGCACCGGCGATAATGACGCCGCGAGCGACAACGCGAGCGACGATGCACACGGCATCATTGGCGAGGAGGCGTAACCCTACGGGGGGGAGATCGGACGCACGGCAGGCCAAGACAACAAATGGGACCGATGGCGGCGCGTCTACCGTACGGGCGCGGCCAGCGTGCCGGCACCCGGGAACCGCTGCACCGTGGGCGTCGTGGTGGACGGGCGTGCAGGTGTTTGAGGTGTTCTCGGTCGACGATGGGCAGAGTTGGTGGATGGAGCGCATCATCGACTAGGAGCGCCGCCCCAGTCCGCGCCGCCCGTGACGGCCGCCTTCTTGTCCTCCTGGCCTGGCAGATAGCGCGTCTGTTGCAGCACGCCAGCCTCGATGCAGTCGGCGCAGTAGGGGTGGCCATCAACGGCTGTGTGGGCGGGCGTGAGGCACGACCAGCACGGGGATAGGCCGGTCGTCGCCCGCGGTCGTTAGCAGGGGTGGCCTGCCTCCCGTCACGTCGAGTGTGCCGCTGATAGGAAAGAGAAGCCTACGATGTGAGCCAACTCACGGCTCCCGCTCACCAAACTGGCGCAGCAGCATCTCCAGGCCCAGCTCCGCGTCGTCCGTCGCTGGCACCGCCTCAATCATGACGCGCTTGAGGTCGTCGGCGTACGGCGGTGCGCCAGAGGGATGCGTCAGAACTCAGAATCACTGGTGGTCGAAGGCTAACTGATCGGATATCCTTCTCCTGTTATAGAGGAGCGATGAGGAGGGGACAAGACGATGGGCTGCCCGTACTGCCAGGGGGACGCGACGCAGGAGCTGGAGCGAGCGACGGCGTTGGGGTACCGACTGTTCCGCTGTCGTCCCTGTCGGCGCACCTTCAACGAGCGCACCGGCACGCCCTTTAATCACTTGCAGGTGCCCACCGACATCGCGCTGCTCGTCGTCCTCTGGCGGTTGCGCTACAAACTCAGCCTGCGGGACCTGGCCGAGATGTTCCTCACGCGAGGCTTTACGTTCACCCACGAGACGGTCCGGGAGTGGGAGGCGCGCTTCACCCCCCTGCTCACGGAGCGGCTGCGTGCCAAGCGACGCGGCAAAGCGGGCCTCCGGTGGCACGCGGACGAGACGTATATTAAGGTGGACGGGCGCTGGTGCTACCTCTACCGGGCGATGGACGCCGACGGGAACCTGGTCGACTCGATGCTCAGTGAGACGCGCGACATGGACGCCGCCAAACGCTTTTTCACGTGGGCGCGGACGGTAGTCGGCCACGCGCCGGAGAAGGTGACAACGGACGGACACGATGCCTACCCGCGCGCCATCCGCGAGACGCTGGGATCCGACGTGCAGCACCGGACGAGCCGCTATATGAACAATCGGATGGAGCAGGATCACCGAGGCATCAAGCAGCGCTACTACCCCCTGCGTGGCTTCGGCGCCTTTGACGCGGCAGCCCGCTTCTGTCCGGCCCATGACGAGTTGCGCGACCATCTTCGCTCCCGCCGCCACATGAATGAGACGGTGTCCTTGGCCGAGCAGCGCCGCCTGTTCCAGGACCGCTGGGGCGAGGTGTGCGCGTTGATGCAGGCGGCGTAGGCACGAGCAGACGGGTCATAACCGCAGGCTAACGCGCGCCATAGCCCGCTTGCGTTACGAGTCCTGACGCATCCCCTTCCTCGCCCTCCTCTCGCCCGAGGAGTCCGAGGAGTAAGGCGCGTATCCCCAGCCTGTACGTTGTCATAGACAATGAGGTTCGTGCCACAAAGGATGAGGCGGCGTGCCAGAAAGAGTGAGGCACGGCCTCGCCGCGCGCCGTCCACCAGAGATAGCGGCCCGTCGATCGTTGGCCACGCCGTGATCGCTGGCCTCACCCTCTG
>JAABUO010006767.1_pt1 | contig 13117 bp, 12 predicted proteins | sample 5559291 | NCBI WGS metagenome assembly JAABUO01 (sample SAMN10711878, study PRJNA513372) | rock metagenome | isolation source: Antarctica rocks | place: Antarctica: Victoria Land, Finger Mt sud
TCCGGCGCTTGGGCGACGGAAAACCGGGGATGGATCATCCGTGGAAACGGGGCTATCAACAGCGACAGGACAGAATCGCTGAACAATTAGAGTGACAGAATCGCTGGACAACAACATACGGCGGGGAATCTACCCCCCCATCTCCGCCTCGAATGCCGCCAGCATCGCCTGCTTCTCGGCGGCGGGGAGAAAGGCGGCACGGACGGCGTTCAGCGAAAGTTCTTTGATCTCGTCTCTCGTGAAGCCGTGGACGGCAGCGAGGGCGCGGTACTCGTCCGCGAGGGTCGTGTCGAACATCGGCGGATCGTCGGTGTTCACGGTGAGGAACAAGCCCGCCTTCCAGAGCGTGAGGATGGGATGCGCGGCCAGATCGGGATAGAGACCGAGGCGGACATTGCTCGTCGGGCAGACTTCGAGCGGCACCTGCATCGCGTAGAGCAGTTCGAGCAGTTTCGGGTCCTCGACGACGCGGACGCCGTGGCCGATGCGGTCCGCGTGCAGCGTCGTCAGGGCGTCCCAGATACTCTCCGGCCCGACTGTCTCCCCCGCGTGGAGGGTTCGGGGTAGCCCGGCGTCCCGCACATACGTAAAAACCGGCGCGAGGGCCGCCGCGTCTCGCCCGATTTCCTTGCCGGCGAGGCCGAGGGCGCAGATACCGTTCCCGTGCTGCGCAACCGCCCAGCGCGCCAGTGTCCACGCCTCCTCGACGGTATGCTCCGCGATGACATCGGGAATAAGCTGCATCCGCACGCCGCACTCCCGCTCCGCCTGCTGCGCCCCCGCGCGGATGCCCGCGAGTTGATCGTTGAGTGAGAGTCCCCGCCGCAACCGCCCGCAGGTCGTGAAGGTCACCTCCATGTAGCGGATTTGCTGCTCCGCCGCCGACACGCCGAGTTCATAGGTTATCAGTGTCAAATCGTCCGGCGTCTGGATGCAGTCGCAGATCAGGCCGTAGACGGTGAGGAAGTGATCGAAGTCGCGGAAGCGGTAGAAGTCGCGCAGCTCGGCCTCATTCGCAGCGGGCAGTGCGATACCGTTGCGCCGCGCCAATGCGAGCAGCGTCGCAGGGCAGACGGAGCCTTCCAGATGGATATGCAACTCCGCCTTCGGCATCCGCGTGATGAAGGCGTCCAGCGATTCGGCGGTCATTAGCCGACATCCGCGACGGTGATATCCGTCTCGATCTGCGCGACGGCGGCAATCGCCCCCTGATCGGGTGGCGGGATGACCTCACCGTTCTCGATCATCGCGGCGATCGTTTCGGAGAGGGTATCGCGCGTCTCCGCGAGGGCGGTCTCGATCGTCTCACCCTCCGCGCCGGTGGCGAAGGCGGGAACCTCGGTGTAGTACCCGCCATCGGCAGTCTCATAAACAATCACTGTGTAGGTTGCCAACAATTCCTCCTGGTCTATGCTCCACGCGATCGGATCATTTCATCCCGCCAGCGGTGAATCGCCGCGCGATGCACCGCGAAGGCGATATTCTCCGGCAGGGCATCCGGCGCGAACCAGCCGATCTCCCGCGCATCATCGCCCGCCTTCGCCTCTCCCGCGACCCGCTCTGCTCGGTAGAAGAGCATCACGCCGTCCTTGCGTGGATCATCGTGCCAGGCGTGCACATCATACAAACCGAGGATGCGCACCGTCAGCGCCGTCTCCTCCATCAGTTCGCGCACCGCAGCCGCTTCCGGCGTCTCACCGTAATCCACGAAGCCGGAGGGAACGTACCACGAGCCATCATATGGCTCGATGCCGCGCATCGCCAGCAGCAATCGCCCATTCTCGATGACCATGCAGCCGCTCGCAAGTGATGGGCCGCGGAAAAAGACGAACCCGCATGCGTCGCAGTGCGGATACGCTGTGTGCTCGAATCCGCCCGTCCCGAATGGCGTCCCGCACTTCGGGCAATACCGCATCCCCGCCCAGAATGACATCAGCGCTTTTCCTCATTCACGACCGTATCACCGGGTACGCGGAAGCGATGGTTGCAACCCCTTGGGCAGGGGCGAGCGGTATGCCTTGCCACCCGTCGCTTCCGCGTGTTCCGCGCGTGCCCGCTCTCGCAGGGCAGGGTCGCTGACGAGCATCGTTCCGGTGCGCGCCATTGCCTTCGCCGCGTGGAGCATCCCCTTATGCCCGATGGACATTGCGCCGGTCGCGGTAATCCCCCAACTATGCCCCGGCACGCCGACCGCCCAGCAGGCTGTCCACACCTGCACCGTGGGCGTAATCCACGAGACATCGGCCACATCGGTCGAGCCGGGCATCACCTTTCCCTTGTCCAGCGAGGCAAAGACGTCGCCCGTCAGCGACTGATCGAGAAGGCTCGCGGGCAGCCCGTGACTCTCGATCACGCCCGCGCGCACGGCCACCGGATAGGCGTCGGCGATCGCCCGCGCGTAGGCGCGTTCGGCGTCCGTGAACTCCATTGGCCCCATCTCCTCCAGCACCGTCATCGCAGCGTCCGCGAGGGTCTGATTCGGCAGACAATTATACGCGCCGCACTGGTAATCTTCTTCCATCGTCGTGCCGGTCATCAGCGTCGCGCCACGGGCAATATCGCGCACGCGCGCCGTGATCGCCTCCACTTGATCGCGCCGTGGGGCGCGGACGAAGTACCAGACCTCCGCCTCGTCCGGGACGACATTCGGCGCGCCGCCGCCGTTCGTAATTACATAGTGGATACGCGCCGTCTCGATGACGTGCTCGCGCAGGAAGTTCGCGCCGATGTTCATCAACTCGACGGCATCGAGCGCGGAGCGGCCCATCTCAGGCGCCGCCGCCGCGTGCGCGGTCTGCCCGCGAAAGCGGAACTTGAGATTGTCCACCGCGAGGCTGCTGCCGCACTGCACCGTGTTGATGCTGCCGGGGTGCCAGGTGATCGCGGCGTCGAGGTCATCGAAGACGCCCGCGCGGGCCATGTAGACCTTGCCGGTGATCGTCTCCTCCGCCGGGCAGCCGTAATAGCGCACCGTGCCGGATTGCCCTGTCTCCACCAGCCATGCCTTGAGCGCCATCGCGGCGGCGAGCGCAGCGGTGCCAAGCAGGTTATGCCCGCAGCCGTGCCCCGGCCCCTCGGCCACGACCGGTTCCTGCCCCGGCTGCGACTTCTGCGACAACCCTGGCAGCGCGTCGTATTCGCCCAGGTACCCGATCACCGGCGTGCCGCTGCCCCATTCGGCCATGAACGCGGTCGGCAGCCCGCCGACATCGCGCGTGATCGTGAATCCGTCCTGCGCGAGCGCGTCCGCCTGGAGTACACACGCCTTCGACTCGGTGAGCGCCACCTCCGGGTTCGCCCAGATCGTGTCCGCTATCTGGATAAACCGTTCCTGTCGTTCTTCGAGCCACCCAGCCAATTCCTGCTGCTTCGCCATTCGTCTCCCCCTTATATGCGATGTGCGCGCGGCGCTCTTGATCACTGGGGTATCGTACCGCGCCGCGCCAGCAATGGCGACCGCAACGCATCGTTCGTACAGACAAAGAGACTCCGCGCTTCTTGACAGCAATGCGATAACAGGGGCATGGATGAAACGCAGTTTACCGTATTCGACCTCAGGATCACGGTCGTCGCGATTGAGGGGCGGGCGGTGTGCGGGCTGGAGGTCGGTGATTTCTTTGAGGTAACGGAGAGCAATCGCCTCCGCATCCCGGCGGGCAAGCACTTTTGCCTCTACGCGCTCGGCGCAGTACTGCCGCTCCTCTCCGGCTACCAGCGCGCCGCGCAGGCGGGCGACTGGATGACGCAGGAGAGCCTCGTTGCCTGCCCCGACCCGGAGGAACGCCTCATCATGCGCATCGAACGCCTTGCCCCGCGCACCCTCCGCACGACCGACCTGACGTAGAGAATGATTGAACTGCCAGGATGCTCTGTATACAAATCCTGGCGGCTCGAAAATCCCGCGCTCAGTCCGCGTAGAGCATCTCGCGAATGGTGAGGACTTCCTGGCGGAGTTGACCGCTGCCCCGCTCGATCTCTTTTTCGACCTTCTCGGTGCCGTGGATGACGGTCGTGTGGTCGCGGCCGCCGAGTTCCGTCCCGATGTCCGCGAGCGAGCGATCCGTCTCGTGTCGGATGACATACATCGCCACCTGCCGCGGCACGACGATGTCCTTGGAGCGGCCCCGGCCCCGCATCTCCTTCTCCGAGCAATTGTAGAACTTCGCCACTACTTCGACGATCCGCGCGGGCGTGATCTGGCGGCGGCGGTTATTCAGCGCGACATCGTTGAGCGCCTGCGTCGCCACGTCCATCGTCACCGCGACGCCATTCATCCGCGCCATCATGACGATCCGGTTCAACGCGCCTTCCAACTCACGGACGTTCGACTGCACTTTGTGCGCGATGTAATCCACGACCTCAGTCGGCACATGCACACCGGCTTCTTCGCCCCGCTGCCGAAGGATTGCCATGCGCGATTCGAGGTCAGGAGTCTGCACGTCCGTCGTTAGACCGCCCTCGAAGCGGGAGCGTAGCCGGTCATCAAGTGTGACGATCACCTTTGGATGGCGGTCGCTCGTCATCACGATCTGCTTGCCTGCGAGTACCAGCGCGTTGAACGTGTGGAAGAACTCTTCCTGCGTGCTTTCCTTCCCCGCAATGAACTGAATATCGTCAATGAGCAGGATGTCAATCGTCCGATAGCGGGTACGGAATGCCTCATTGCGATTTTCCCGGATCGCGTTAATCATTTCGTTCGTGAATGTTTCAGAGGAGACATAGAGGACACGACAACCGGGGGTATTCTCCATCGCGTAGTGGCCGATGGCATGGAGAATGTGCGTCTTACCGAGCCCGACACCGCCATAGATGAAGAGCGGGTTATAGGAGCGTCCGGGAGTGTCAGCGACCGCTGCCGCTGCCGCCGCCGCCATCTGGTTGAACTTTCCCTTGATGAGGTGGTCGAATGTATAACGCGGATTGAGGCCATGCGCGGGCGTTGGCGCGAGTTCCGGCTGCTGGTATTCATGGAAGGCAGGCGCTTTTGGTGAGGGCGCGAGGGCCGGGATATCGCCGCCCCGATCGTCCACGCGCGTCCTGTGTCCCGGCGTTGCATCCTCATTCGCCGGGCGACCGAGGACGGTGAAATCTACTTCCACCTCATAGCCGAGAATGCCACGCAGCGAGCGGACAATCGGGCCATGGAACCGCTTTTCCAGATGCTCGCGGACAAAGGTATTCGGCGCCGCGACGGTCAGTCGGGCGGCATCAGCGTTGAAATCCGCGATCTCCGTGCTGCGGAGGAACGTCTCGTAGGAGCCGCGCGGTGTGCGCCCCTGCAAGTCTTCGAGCACCGCCTGCCACACTCTGCTCCCTTGCATGGGCTGCATCGTTGCCATCCCTGTTCACTCCCCGCCATATTAATTAACTGTCCAACCCGGTTCCCGCCACCGATGTGCGGATTATACACAGTGAACGTACACCTGTCGAGGGGTGGGAGAAGGAGACAGTAGTCGGCGGTCGGTAGTTGGTAGGAGAAACCAGCCGCCGTATGTGCCGTCAATGCTGTCGGCTACTATTCCGTCCCCCTTTCTGACGACTGACTACTGTCTACCGTCTACTCTCTCGAAGGGATATGCACCTTGACTTTGCCCCTTCCACTCCCTATATTCAGAACACTTGTTCTCGTCTTCGGGGCATTCCACGTCTCTCTGGCACGACGCTGCATGCCGCACGCCGGCTTCGGCTACTCGCTGTTCGCACGCATGAGGAGGAAACCCCGATGACCACACTCGCACTTTCCTTTCGTGGCCCGCTCCCACAGATTGTTGACCATGACGGTCAGCCGCCGAAACCGCCCGCGCCGAAACCGGAATCGGCTTGGCCGCGCGCCATCCTGCACGCCGACCTCGATGCCTTCTTCGCCACCGCCGAGATCGCGCGCCGCCCTGAATTGGCGGGATTGCCGGTGATCGTCGGCGGGCGGAAGGGCGGTCGCGGTGTCGTCTGCGCCGCGTCATATCCGGCGCGAGTCTACGGCGTCCGCTCCGGCATGTCCATCACCGAAGCGGAGCGGCGCTCCCCGCATGCCGTTTTTCTGCCGGTGGACGGCGCATACTACGGCGATCTCGCCCGCCGCTTCCGCGCCATCCTGATGACGTTCACCCCGCTCGTCCAGATGACCGGGCCGGACGAGGCGGCGATTGATGTGACGGGGATGGAGCGCGTCAGCGGCCTTCCCGAACTGATCGCGCTCGACATCCGTCGCCGCGTGCGGGAAGAATTGTCGCTAATCGTCTCTATCGGCCTCGCCACCGGACGGACGACGGCGAAGATCGCCGCGAAATCCGCCAAGCCGGACGGCTTCCGCGCCATCCCGCCTGGCAGGGAAGCGACCTTTCTCGCGCCGCTGCCCATCGCCGTCATGCCCGGTATTGGCCCAGCGACCGAGCGCGCGCTGCATGGGATCGCCGTCAGGACGCTCGGCGAACTGGCGCGGACGCCGGAGATGCAGTTGCGTGCCCTGCTCGGCGACCTCGGCCCATCGCTCGCTCGTCACGCGCGCGGCGAGGACGACACGCCGCTCGTCGTCGGTCATGTGATGAAATCTGTTGGCCACGAGCATACGCTCCGCGAGAACACGCGGGATCGGATGCTGCTGCGGGCGACGCTCGCCATCCTCTGCGACGAAACGGCGACGGAACTGCGTGCGCATGGACGTGGCGCGCGAGTAATCGCGCTGCGTCTGCGCGATGAGCATTTCCGCTCGGTTGGCATGCAGACGACGATCTTCCCCTCGACGGATGCCCAGCAGGTTCTGCTGGACGTGGCGTGGGGGTTGTTCGATCCGTGCCTCGCGCGGCTCGGCTACGGCCCCGTGCGGCTAATTGGCATACGCGCCGCCGGATTGGGCGCGGGCGGCGCGCAACTGACACTTCTGAGCGACCGCCCCGAACGGCTTTCTCGCATCAATGCCGCACTCGATGCCGTACGCGCCCGCTATGGTACGCACGCGATCCGCCCCGCACTCGCACTGCTCGCCGGGGGCTGGCGCGACTCAACCCAATCGGGTGCCGGATGACGGAGCGTGCACTGCACGCGGCCCAGCCCTGGCATACGCGCGCGGACGAGGACGTCTGGCTGGGTCGGCTGGCATGGGCGGCGCGGGCGGGCGACCGGGATGCACGCGACGCCCTCTGGCTGGTCGTCGGGCCGCGACTGGCGCGGATGGCCGACCGAACGTCGTGGGCCTTCCCGATGCTGGAACGCGACGACGCAGTGCAGGAGGCGTTCCCGATCTTCGCTGCGCTCGTCGCGACCTGGTCGGGGCCGGCGGAGGTGGGGACGGGCTTCGCGACCTACCTGTTCGGCATGTTCCGCTGGCGGCTGCACTCGCTCCTCCGCGCGTACGAAAGACGACGCCCCGCCACGACCATCGACTTCGGTATCCAAACGGAACGGCTGGTCGCCGTGCCGCGTGCACACGCGCCCGTCGCCTGGCACGAATACGGCGTGGATTTCCCGGCCTTCGTGGCGCGCCTCCCCGACCACGAGCGCGAGATTTTTCTGCTCCGGGTTCGTGAGGGGCTGGAAACCCGCGAAATCGCCGCCCGCCTCGGCCTGACACCGCGCACTGTCTCGCGCCACTGGAATGTCACCCTCCGCCGCCTGCGCGCGCTCGTGCAGCGGGGAAGCGGGACGTAACGAGTCAAAAGTCGAAAGGAACAAGGGGCGTGCCGCGATTCTCTTGTTACTTTTACTTTGACCTGCGTCTCCACACACCGTACACTGTTGCATCGGAAAGAGGATAGAGGGGGGAGTAAAGAAGTTTGTCGTAGCGTAGGCTGCAGCCTACGCTCCACGATAGTGAGGAGAAGAAAATCATGCGCGTGCTGGTGATGGGGTCCGGCGGTTTGGGCGGGTACTTCGGTGGCATGTTGGCACATACGGGCCACGATGTGACCTTTGTCGCGCGCGGGGCGCATCTGGCGGCGATGCGCGAGCGCGGGTTGACAGTGCGTACCGATGAGCAGACGTACCGATTTTCCTCCGTCAATGCGGTCGGCGCGCCGGAGGAGACGACGGGCGACTTCGATCTGATTCTCTTCACTGTCAAGGGATACGACGCTGAGACCGCCGCGACCGCGCTCCGCTCCGTCATCGGCTCAGAAACAGCGGTGCTGACCGTCCTCAATGGTGTGGATAGCGCGGAGCAATTGGCCGCCATCCTCGGCCCGGAGCATGTACTGGCCGGGACAACCTTTATTCGCTCGACGCTCGCCGAACCGGGCGTGATCGAGCAGATGGGCACGCTGCGTCGCGTCGTCTTCGGGGAGTTCTCCGGCGGCGTGACGCCGCGCGTGGAAAGGGTCGCGGATGCTTTGCGCGCAGCGGGCGTGGAGACGGAGATCGCGACGGACGCGCGCGTCGCCGTCTGGCAGAAGTTTGTCATGCAAGCGCCGCACGCGACGATGACGAGCGTCTGCCAGATGCCGTGCGGCCCGATCCGCGAGACGCCGGAGGGCGATGCGCTCTACCGGGCGCTGATCGCGGAGTGCGTCGCCGTTGGGCGGGCGAGTGGTGTCTCGCTGCCGGATGACGCCGAAGAAACGGCGCTGGGCGTCGTCTGGAAATTCCTCTATGAGCAGAAGACCTCGATGTCCATTGACTACGAGCGCGGCAACCGCGTCGAGTTGGAGCAACTGACGGGCGCCGTTGTCCGCCGAGGCAAAGTCCTCGGTGTCCCGACCCCGACCTTCGACATCCTCTACGGCGTCCTCAAAGTCCGCGCGATTGTGAGCGGTGGATTGGCCTAACCCCCCAACCCCCTTCCCGACGCGGGAAGGGGGAGCCGGAGGGCGCATGCAATGCGCCCCTACCATCGGCAATGGGTGGCGTTCCTTCATCCAACACCGCAATCCTGGCGCAGGTAGGGGCGCATTGCATGCGCCCTCCATAGATCATGCAACCCGATGGCATTGCGCGATAGGTATGCGCGCGCATATGATAATCTCACGACAGACGCATCATTGCATTCATACTCGTGCTATAACCGTGCCAATGGGAACGCACAGGCGGGGTAGGCAATGCCGGTTTTCGATCTTCAGGACGGAAAAGACCTCGAAGCGGCCATCGAGCGGATGCTGAATGCCACGACCGACGTGGACGCGCTGGCGCGGCTGCGGGCGGTCTTCGTGGAAAGCCTCGATTTCGAACCGGCGAATGGTGTGGCGCCGCTCGATGATGCGGAACTCCCCGCGCAGGCAACCCGCATCGCGCAGCGCGAAAATGTGCAGGTCGTCGCGGTCATTTTGCAGGAAGCGACTGTTCGTGCGGATCGCTGCCGCGCCGTACTCAAAGCGATGCGCCGGACGCTCGGCGACGATGTGCTCCTCATCGCGGCGGACGCGGGGCGCGACGAATGGCAGTTGATCTATCCCGCGACGACGGCGGGGCGCGAAGTGCTGCGGCGGATGGTCGTGCGGCGGGATGAGGGGCGGCGCACGGTCGTCGAACAACTCGTCGGCATGTATCAGGTGGCGCGCAGCGGTAAGGATTTTCGCCGCGCGCTGGAAGCGGCGTACGATGTCGAGGCGGTGACGCGCACCTTCTTCCGTACCTACCGGGCAATCTTCTACGAGACGGTAATGCCCGCCCTCATGAAGAGTTTCCCGGACGAGGAGCGGCGGACGCTCTACGCGCAGAAACTCTTCAACCGGCTGCTCTTCATCCGCTTCCTCGAAAAGAAGGGCTGGCTGACCTTCGATGGCCGCACCGATTACCTCCGCGCCTTGTGGGAAGATCACACAGCGAAGGGGGATGCGGGTGATAACTTCTACCGCGACCGCCTCTGCTTGCTCTTCTTCGAGGGGTTGAACCAGCCGGTGCAGGCCGACCGGCTGGCATGGCGCATCGGCACGGTGCCGTACCTGAACGGCGGCTTGTTCGAGCAGGGAGAGGATGACCGGGGCGACGTGGACGTGCCGGATAGCATCTTCGCGCCGATCATGGACGGGCTGCTCTATCACTTCAACTTCACCGTCACGGAGGCGACGCCGCTCGAGGTGGAAGTCGCGGTGGACCCGGAGATGCTCGGCAAGGTCTTCGAGGAACTGGTGACGGGGCGGCACGAGAGCGGCAGTTACTACACGCCGAAACCGATTGTCGCCTTCATGGGGCGGGAGGCGCTTAAAGGGTATCTCGCCACCGCCGTTCCCGGCGAATCCGCCGATGCCCTCGCCCGCTTCGTGGACGCGCACGACCCGTCGGACATCCGCAACGGCATGGCCGTATTGGAGGCATTGCGCGCCGTCCGTATCTGCGACCCGGCCTGCGGCAGCGGCGCGTACCTGCTCGGCATGCTCCACGAACTGCTTGACCTGCGGCAATGCCTGTTCGCCACCCGCAAACTCGGCACGGACGATCTCTACCAGGAGAAACTGGAGATCATCCAGCGCAACCTCTACGGCGTGGACCTCAAACCGTTCGCCGTCAATATTGCCCGCCTCCGCCTCTGGCTCTCGCTCGCCGTGGAGTACGATGGCCCCGATCCGCCGCCCCTGCCGAATCTCGATTACCGCATCGAGGCGGGTGACAGCCTCCTCGCGCCGATGCCGACCGATAGCGGGCAACTCGGCCTCGTCTGGGATCAGATTCGCGAGTATCAGCGCAAGACCGGCGCGTTCATGCGCTCCTATGGCGAGCAGAAGCGCGTCCTCGAAGCCGAAATTGATGCGCTGCGACCGATCATTGATGCGAATATCCACATGGGGCGGGCGATTAACGGCTTCAAGTGGTACGTCGAGTTCGGCGAAGCGTTCGAGCACGGCGGCTTCGATATTGTGCTGGCGAACCCGCCGTATGTGCGACAGGAATTGATTTCCGCGCTCAAACCGGCGCTGAAGACGGTCTATCCGGCGGTCTATGCCGGCACCGCCGACCTCTATTGCTACTTCTATGCCCGCGCGCTGCAACTGCTGAAACCGGGCGGGATGCTCGCCTTTATCTCATCAAACAAGTGGTTCCGCGCCGCCTACGGCAAGAACCTGCGCGCGCACATCGCCGCTACCTGCGCCGTGCGGAGCATCACCGATTTCGGCGACCTGCCCGTTTTCGAGAGCGCCTCGGCGTATCCGATGATTTTCATTGCGGAAAAGCAAAATACTCGCGCTACCCCCCCCATATGGATGAGAGAAGAAATACCGTCTTCACGCGGCCCCGGTCACTCGATGATCCGTACCCCGATGTGCGCGCCGTCATTCAGCAGCAAGGCCAATTCCTTCCAGCCGATGCGCTAAACGGTGCTGAATGGTCGTTCGCGAACGCGGAATCCGCTGCACGCCTGCACACGATGGCGGCTGCCGGTAAGCCGCTGAGTGAGTATGTCCGAGGTGGGATTTACTACGGTGTTAAGACAGGATTCAACACCGCGTTCGTCCTCGACGGTGCAACGCGCGCACGGCTGATCGCGGACGATGCCAAGAGCGCGGAACTCATCAAGCCGCTCGTCGTCGGCAAAGACATTCACAAATGGCGCATCATTGACCGGGATCGCTGGCTGATCGTCACGAAGATTGGCGTTGAAATCGCGCGCTACCCCGCTATCTTCGCGCATTTGCAGCAGTGGCAGGAGCAATTAGAGAAGCGATGGGACAAAGGGCGCCACTGGTGGGAACTGCGCTCATGCGACTATTACGACGCCTTCGACCAGCCGAAAATTATCTTTCCTGACATCGCGAAAGAGCCTCGATTCGCCTTTGACACAACGGGGACATTTACAAACGACACAACCTTCATCATGACTACAGATGATCTTTATCTTCTCAGCGTCCTCAATTCGTCCACGGTCACAGACTATTTCATCGAAATGGGCGCGCAAGTCCGAGGTGGCTATTTGCGTTTCAAGCGCCAATATGTCGAGCATATCCCCATTCCTAATGCGCCCGCATCCGAACGCACCGCCATTGCCGATCTTGTGCAGCATTGCCTCGATGCGCGGGGGGTGGGGTGTACGGCGTGGGAGGGGGAGATTGATGCGCGGGTGGCGCGGCTGTATGGATTGCACGAATGAGCACGCCGCGCCGCATCGCTGGCACGAAAAAGCGACTGGTAGAAAAGAGCATCGAGGCATATATCCTCGCGCTCGAAACGATCAACCGTCTATCGGTCTCTTACCGCATCGAGGCATTCGCATATCTGATGTGCAACGCGTGGGAATTGCTGCTGAAAGCGCGCATCGCTGACAACGATACGAACGGAAGCAGAGCAATTTACCGGAAGGATAATAAGCTAGGGCAATCGCGCGAGACGATCACGCTCGACCAAGCCCTGCGCAAAGTGTTCCCCAAAACGGACGATTACACACGGCAGAACATCGAGGTCGTCTCACAGTATCGCAACGATTCGGCACATCACGTCATCACCGATGTGCCGAAGGAATTGCTTATGACCTTCCAGAGTAGTGTGTTGAACTACCACATACGTCTGGGGGAGTGGTTCGGCATCTCCTTATCGGATCGCGTGTCGGTGGGGATGATGACCATCGTCTATGACTTTTCACCGGAGCAGTTCGACATGACACATCCTACTTTGCGGAAGAAGATGGGCAGAGAGACGGCACTATACCTCGCTGAACTGCAAACACGCCTGCGTACGCAATTTCACGAGACGGGGCGGTCTGCCGAATTCTCAGTTGATCTTAGTTACTCCCTCGTTCTCTCACGGAAGAAGAATGACAAAGATGGAGACATCTATCTGACAACGGGGGCAAACGGTGTCGCCGTGGGAACAATCCCAGTTCCCACCGATCCCAGTAAATCGCACCCCTTTCGCATGACTGAACTCGTTGATTATTTGAGGCAACGCTTCAACAACGACATTCCGTGCAACACACATGACATCGTTTGCGTGGTAAAAGCGCACGGCATCGAAAAGCGGGCAGAGTGCTTCTACCAAGGGACGGTGACCAACCATCAAGGCAAAACCACTATGGTGTCGAAACAGTACAGCCACTTCTTCGCTGACTGGATACTCAAAATGCGAGGCGATGACCCCGACTTCTTTACAAATGACCTGCTACCCGAAGTGTGTCCAAGCATTCTGTGAGACTTCCGCTTGCCAGATGGCATGGGCATAGACGGCCGGTGCTTGATTGCCCAGGGCACTGTGCGGCCGCATC
>JAABUO010006768.1_pt1 | contig 13117 bp, 6 predicted proteins | sample 5559291 | NCBI WGS metagenome assembly JAABUO01 (sample SAMN10711878, study PRJNA513372) | rock metagenome | isolation source: Antarctica rocks | place: Antarctica: Victoria Land, Finger Mt sud
TCCTGTAAGCATGGGGCCATTAGGTAATGAAAGCACGCAGCTTCCGGTCTCGTTACAACTCTTCTCGATCTCATTCGTTATGTCGAGGCATCGGTTGCAGACCGCAAGAGATGTAAATGCCGGCCATGTACAGTTACCAGTGGGGCACGTATGTACTAGATCTTGGTCTGCGCTGTCTCGCACATTAAAGATACCTTTGTAAATCGCCGCTTTCATAGATAAGTCCAAATTGAAGGTAGCGCAAGACCTTCGAGACTACGGGCCTGGTACCTGTCGGTTCTGACAATGATGGGACTGATGTCGGACGGTACAAGACGGTCCGGATAAATAACGACTTGCTGAAGAAATGTGTCAAAAAGCTGTGTCAAAATTATAACAATGGATCCGAGAAAGGCCAAATGCCTACAGTCTGATCAGATGCGCTCCATCACTTCAATAATGTAAAGCAGCCTACCTTGCACGCAGACTGAAAAGAAGCTGAGCAGAGCCCCAGGGCCCTCGAGTCGCATCGTCAAACAATTGTAAGTCTTGTAGACGACGAGGCTCGCCCTGACGATACCAAAGCCATTTGGACTGACTCATGGCTACTCCCACGGCAGAACCCATGGAAAGCTTTGTGACGGTGGCAAAATAAGAGATGACGGAATTGATCTATTACACAATTTAGTAATATGGAATACCCTTGGACTTCGAGAATATTGTCGCACTGTAAAGACAGACGGCCAACCCGGAAGGGAGCTGGAATCGTATGTTAAGAGGATTGCAACGATGGCGAGAATGGCTAGCACGGCTATGGTAGCCCCAAGGATCTCCCAGAGCCACCAGTCTCCTAGAAGACGGGCAATTCGCTGCCTTATTTGGTTCTGTCGTGACAAGGTTGTCTTCAATAGAGGTGTTCTGTGATCAGCATTTTCGGCTCCCATGTCTTCCTCATTGGGGGTCAGCATCGCTACCGGATATCTTTGAAGAAGGAAATCAACTGATTGTTCTGGATTGCTAAGACAGTCAATCGCAGCGTACGTTCGCGGTTTTATGCTTTAGGACGAGGTGCTCCGTTTCGAAACAATGTGGATTACGCATGGAAAACTGCCTGTTATTTATCTGAACTAATATATATTAGTTCACTTCACGTCCCGAGGGTTCGAGGGTCGGTGAAAAAAGTCGTGGCGCACCAAAATAACCGATCCCCATTAAACATCATTAAATTTACTATAAATTAATCGAGAAATTAATCACATTTTCGTAACAACATTATGAAACGATCTCGAACATCTGATTTAAAAGATAATAAATTCTTAGCTGCTTCAGAATGAACTACATTTATATGTGCACGCGTTAAATAGCTTCGAAAATTAAACTTTTCTTAACTAAATATCAGAAAAGTAACAAAAGTCTCGCAGCGAACTTAATTAAGATAACTTAACATTTTTATTTAACGAATTAAAGCAGAACGTTTTAATCATTTTATTAAATTAAATTAAAATACGATAAAGAAAATGATTAAATATATAAAAAAATATTATAATCGACGTATTTAATTCTAACTTAACTGTGTTACTGAATTTTAATTAAATTATTATTTTATAATAATTAAAAATTACTTTAATCAGATTAAAAATTACAAGTATAAATGTTATTAAAAATTAAAGATTAGTTAAAATCAGATCGATACGCGTAAAAATATATATAAAGAGTAAATAAGCTAACCGTTAGGTTTAAAAACCGCTAGACGTATAATTTTTTATAAATAAGTAATTTATGATAAGAAAAAAATTATATACATTTTAGTGTGTATAAAGCTATTTAAATTCGAGTTTAATTTTTTTTTTCGAACTTAAGTAGCCTTATACACATAAAATGCATATAATTTTTTTCTTATTATAAATTATTTATTTAAAGAAAATTATATCTTTAGCGGTTTTTAAACCTAACGATTAGCCTAAAAGTAAAAGAAGTAAAAGAAATGATAATAAAAATTAGTATGTTTTTTCATTTTTTATAATATTACAGACAGAAGATTTTAATCATTTTAAATACATTAATTTAATAAAGTTTATTTTCATTAAATTCTTAATATTTCTAAATGAGTTATACGAAATTAACAGAAAAGAAACTATTCGTATTATACATAGAAACGTTAACGTACTGTAAGTAATTAATTTAATATATAAAATATAATATGTTAAATATACGATTAAGAATTTAATCGTATATGTATAACAGTAATAATAAACGATGTTGCTAGCATTCAGCGTATGTATTATGTATTTAATATGTAGTAACTAAAGTATGTAAGAAGTATAGTTTGTAACGTACGAAGATACGAAGAAAACTCTGCACTCGATACTAGTTTTAATAGAAATAGCTAATCACGTCGTACGCTGTACGTCGTACGATGTACTGACTTTAATATTTAACATTCTCTCTGAAATAATATATCGTACGTTAAAACGTAGCATATCTTTCTTTAAATTTATAAATTCTTCAGTTTACATATTCTTTATTAATTAAGTGCATTTAATGATTCTTTTCGTGAAAAACTCAGTGAAAAAAGAATAGAATTAATGCTTCGAATACTGCTTAAAAGCATTCTTTTTCTTTTAAACCTTTTATTCGTTTAAAATAAAATGCTTTCGCAGTTAATAATTAATATACAAGCTTTGTACGATATGCTTCGACTGCTTTAATGAATCTTATTTAAGCCTGAATGTTTAATGATAATTAATTTAATATAATAAACAGAATACTTAGCTTTCTTCTGTGCTTTATAAAGATTATCTTAAATAAAGCTTTCGTGAAATCGTTTACCAGTTATTTCTTAATGAATATTTATTTCATTCGCACGTAGTTATTCAGTATTAGCTCTTTAACATAATAATGTTAAACGTTAATATGCTTAATTTTATCGTAATATTTAACGTTTTTAACTAAATTTAAACTAGCTTAATTATTTTCTAGAATTTGTACGAGTACGAGAATTTTATTTAAAAGTAATTTTACGAGAAAGCGATAAAGTTATACGACTTGCTTAACGACATGATTTATAACAATGTACTCGACTTTCGTGATGAAGATAAATATCGTACGTTACTTCTTAAAACTTTAACATATTATATCTCTTATTAGAAAGAAATAATATTTTATAATAAACTTTCGTTTTATTATGTTTTCTGTAAAATTATTATTCAAGTAATTTAAGATAATTAATAAATGCTTCGTGTCGTCGTACGAATTATTGTAATGAATTTTCATGTTTATTATTTTTTTGTAATATCGTAAAATCTTTTTAATGACTTTATCGTAATCGATGCGAAAATTTAAGCATTATTATAAAAGATAGTTAATCGCGAAGATTATATTTAATCGTGTTTCGCAGACGATGTACAAAAGCTTTTTAATTAAGCGTTAATATAAAATAATTTATGCTAATTCGTTATTATCGTTATGTTTTAACGAAATGTATAATTCGAGAATCATAAGTACGAATATCGTGTTATATATTATTAAGCCTTTATTTTATAATACTTCGCGAATGTACGATGTTTAATTAAATATTAATAATCTTTTAGTTTTATAACGTATAATTCGCATGTTAATAATCATTCGAGTCTTTCTTAAATCATGCATGTTAAATTTCTTATAAAGCGCTATCTTTATTTCTTTTATTAAGTTCATTATTATTAATTTAATGAGTAAATCATTTACGTAAATATTAATTATACTGAATTTTAACTCGTACGATGCGTACATAATGCTTTCATCTGTTAGCATAAACTTATATTTTTAATCTTTTTAAAAAGCGATTAACTTCTTGTTTTATAAGCGTGTTAACTGCTTTAATTTATATAAACTTTTCACGATTCGTTATATTAATTTCGTACGATCTTGTTATATGTTTACTTTTTTTAAAATTTGCATATAAATCTTTCGTTCTTTTATCTTTAAATTATTAATTAAATATGTTACTTTAATATTTATTTAATGAAGCTTTAAATTTAATGTGATAATTATAGCTAAGAAAATTCTTAGTAATTTCTTTCGTACGATTAATGCGAATGTTTTCTTATAATTAATATTTTCTTATTACGAAAATTCTTAAGTAACTAAGCGAGCTTTATACTTTATTATTCTTTCATTCTTATCGTATTTTAATTTAAACATTTATTTATATTTAATAAGCTTTTTTTCTTTAAGCAGTTCATTTAACTTTTATATTTCGTATGCTTATAAACTTTTTAGTTTAGTTTAAATAACATTTCTTTAGTTTCTTTTATGAACAGAGTCTTTTAATGTCTCTTCGTAAATCTTTAATTCTTTAGCTTTCTCGTATAAAGAACTTAATTTCTTTATCTTTATAAGCTTAGCTTTCTTATTTAACATATATATTTCTTCATTAAATAAAATTTTTATATTCGTTAATCTTAATTAATTACGTAAAGCTTTTTCATGCTTTATTAATTTTATAAAGTGCGCTGCATTTAACATGTCGCTCGTTTTTTAAAATTCGCTCATCGTTAATAACTTTTAAGTAGTTTTTAATTAATGCGCAAACGAGTTAATTATTTCTCTTATGCGTAACGTCTTTTGCGTGTTATATTCTTTAATATTTTAAGTAACTTTTAATTAATACGTAAACGAGTTAATTATTTTTCTTACATTTAGTTCGTACGAATCTCGTATAACGCGCAGATTAATATTAAAATAATTATTTCTTATTGTTTTATAAGCGAGTAACATTAAGTTAACGAGTTTTACTCGAGCATCTTCTTTTATTAATATTATAAATTTTACTTTAGTATTTAATTTCGTTACTTTAATTATTAATATTTAATCATTTTTTCTAAAACATTCTCTGTCTCGTTTAAAAGCTCGAAAGCTCGAAAGCTTATTCTGAATGTTTTCTTCGTCTTTTAAAATAAATGTAATGATTGTTTCAGTATGCATTAACTCGTATGATTTTATTATTTTCTATCTTATTTATTAAGTATATTTATTAATACGTAATTAATCTTTAAAACGTAATATATTTAAAATAATACGATTAATATTCTTAGTTTTAATAAGATTAAAAAAAACTCGTTAAGTAAATAAGCGTTAAATTTCGACTCATTAATAATAATTATTAATACTTTATAAATAAATCGCTGTTAAAAACTTCATATTTAATATTTCTTAATAGATTTCGTGTAACTTATGAAAATGTTAGTTCATATACGTTTTATATTTAATTTAATTCGTTTTTTCTTTAAAATGTATACATAAACGACGCTGTTAAATACGCGTAAATGAGTTACGTTTAATTATATATTATTAATCGTATGATTTAAAACTTTATTTCTTTTTAATATTAATAATAAATTTTTAAGTTTATTAACGACGTGTATAACTTTAGCTTAAAATTTATTAAATAACTTTACGTTTAATAATAACGAGTTTTTCATCGTACGAAGCGTTTTTAAATTTCGTTTACTTACTGCGTTATGCTTAAAAATGTAAAGCGTTAATTACTTAATAACGATTTCTTTAATCTTATATTAACGTAATAATGCATAATTAATATATTCTTTCTCTTTATTAACATTAAAATGTGTTAATTTCTGTTTAATAAATCGTTTTAATCTCGAAACTATGTAAATAAATTAATTATAAAAATCTTTCTTATTTTTTAAGAAATTAATTTATAATTTCTTAATATAATCATTTATTAATATGACTGCGTACGAAGATTTTCTTAATGATATTAAATTATATAATTCTTAAAAATTTAAATTTAATCTTTTTAATATTTTAATAATAAATATTATAAACGTATAATAAATAATTCGTGTTTACTTACTTTAAATGCATAACGTATAAACATTTAACGCATCGTTAAATTATAAAATGATTATTAAATGTTTTATATAATAATAATATAAAGCATTTATCTTTATTAAGAAATCTTCTGCACTTTAATATCTTTACTTCGTATAAATCATTTAACTCGTTTAAAAATAAGTCGTTAATTAGAATAAAGATTAATTTAATTTTAACATAACTTACGTGTTTAAATTTTCTGTGTCATAATTGTTATAATAATGTTACTTTTTTTAAATTAATAAGTCTTTTTAATTTTTTATATAATGTTATTAAGATTTTCTTATCGTCGTACGATATTAAACGATAAATATTTTATTTTATAAGCTTAGCTTTAATTATAAAGATTTTATCTTTAATTAATAATCTGTACTCGTTTTCATTCACGTTCGATCATTTATTTCTTTTTAAAATGCTTAATAAGATTAAGTTAACGAATGTTTAAAACACGTAACATATATCGCGTATTCGTACGCTTAATGTAACGTTAATGTAAATTATTATTATTTTCTTTTTCGTACTACGTATAACTTTCTCGTTCGCAGCTTTAAACTTATACTTTTTCTCGTAAAATGATAACGTATCGTATAAGTTTAATCGATTAATAACGTGTTATACTGCGCAGTTATTAATGTATTAATAATTATTCTTCGCGAAGATTCTTTATTTAATTATTTTAAATAATAATTTCTTTTCTTTTTTCTCGTTAAGCTCATTTTCGTTAATGCTAATATTAGCGACTTTATGTAAACGATTTCTTAAATGTTTATTTCGTACGAAAGATTTATTATCATCTTTACGTTTTCGTTTAAACTTAAATTTTCTAGTTATACTACGATAATCTCGCGATATATATTTTATTTCATCGCATATAAAGTATATTCTTATGTTTTTAAAGTCTTTTTTACTTTTGTACGAACGATCGTAATTATATAATCTTTTTTTATATTATATATTTATTATTAGCTTTAATTTAACATTTACTTAACGATTAAAGTTAACACGTACTTCTTCGAACGTTATTTATTACTGAATTTTTTATATTTATATCTTTTTTAAAGTAATAATATAAGCTTTAATAATGTCGTATTTTAAAGAAAGTAAATTAAAAATAATAATAATGTACATATTATTTTATATATCTTAATTATCTTGTACGATCGTTTTAAATCGTTTAATAAAAATTTTTACATTATTAAATATAACGTTAACTAATTTAATGTAATGCTTTATTTTATTTACTATTATATATTTAAAAAGCTTATTAAGCATAACGTATATTACTTCTTAATTTACTTACGAGCATGTAGTCTTAAGTTTAATTCATATATTTTTTATGTTAACGATGCTTTTAATCGTATGAAATAAATTATTACTAATAATTTTTAGTATAATTCTTAATGTTATTTCATTAATCTTTTTCTTTACTGTTATGATTCGTATAATTACTGTTTCGTTTTTTATTAAGTCTTAAACATCTTTCTTTTATATACTTATTTTAATATTACTAAATCATCGTAATTAATTATTAAATTTAATAAATATAATACGTTTCGTACGAGAATAATTATCTCGTTTATTTACTAATTTTATAATTAATGTAAACGATTTAATAAATTTAGTACGTACTGTATTAACGAAAGATTAATAATGTTTAAAAATAAATAATTACTAATTAAGCTTATAATTTATTAAATATACGATAAAGATTTAGTCGTATATATATAGCAGTAATAATAAACGAGATGGTTAACATACAGCGTATGTATTATATATTTAATATGTAGTAATTAAAATATGTAATAAGTATAGTTTATAACGTACGAAGATACGAAGAAAACTTTATACTTAATACTAGTTTTAATAAAGATAGTTAATTACGTCGTACGCTATACGTCGTACGATATAATAATTTTAATTTTTAATAATTTTAAGAATAATATAGTTTAATAATAATAATATAATTTATAAGTAATTAAACTTACACATTTAGCGAGTATTTATTTTATTATAACGTTAACTTCGTTTTTAAATTAATAAAAGAATTATTATTATTATTAATTAATATATTTAAATAAATTTAATAACAAAATATTAAATTATAATGTAAATTACTTGTATTATATACTTTAATAAATGTAATTTTAAATCTTATAACTTTTAAGTATTGTAATAAGCGAAAAATCTTACATATGTTAAAATTAGCTAAAGATAACTCATGTTAATTTAATATAAGCTTAATATTAATTATAATTTAAAGCGTAAATTAAATATAAATATTTAGTTAATCGTTTCTTATAATTCTTATTACTCGTATGTACTAAAATTAATTAAAGATAACTTATATTAAATTAACACGAGTTAAATATTAATTATGATTTAAAGCGTAAACAAAATATAATTATTTAATTAATCATTTCTTATAATTCTTACTGCTCGCATATGCTAAGATTAGTTAAAGATAGTTTATGTTAAATTAATACAAGTTTAACATTAATTATAATTTAAAGCGTAAATAAAATAATTTAATTTAATTAATCGTTTTTTATAATTCTTATTACTTATATCATTAATAAAAGTACGAACTTAACTAAAATTAACTACAAGCTTACTAAGCTAGTACAAGTTAAAATTATTTATTTAGTTAAGCTTTTAACTTACAAGCTATAATAATTACTCATTAAGAGTTAATAGCTAGCTATAAGCGCTTTTAGCTATTAATGACGATCATTTACTTAAATAATATTATTTACTTAAATAATATTATTTACTTAAATAATATTATTTACTTAAATAGTATCTTTTACTTTAATAGTATCTTTTACTTAATTAACATTTTTTACTTAAATAATATCTTTTACTTAAATAACGTTATACGCTTAAAAGATATATAGTTAATACGAAAAAGTCTTCGACATCTTTTTTATTAAAAAACTATCTCATCGCTTACATTAAACATTAAATTATTAAAATAAATTAAAGAACTTTAAAATTTAAGCATATCATTTACTAGCATATGCTTTATAATCTTTCAGTTTAATATTTAATATGTTAACTCTTCGCTTTAATTATAGCTACACATCTGCGAAGTATATTAAAAATTAATTCATTTATTATCTTCTTTCGTATATTTTCTTAAATTTACTATAAAATCTGAAATAGCTATATTTTAACTTCATCGTCTTTACTCTGCAGCGAATTTAAATTTAAATAAACTTTATAAGCTTTCTTTTTTAGTAAAGCTTAAAGGTTTTTAATTAAGTTTAAATTAAAACTGTACGAAGATCATTTCATGACTTTTATATTCATTTTCTGTAATTAAAACTTAAATTTTTTAACTACATGAATAAAAGCGTTATTCTACATGAATAATAATTTTGACTTTTATATATTAACTAAATTTTAATTTAAAATTTTAATATAAAAGGCTGCGAAGTAATCGTGTTTTTTTAATTCTTAATTTCGTTTAAGTAAATATAAATCTAATTAATCAGAATCTTAAAAAGCTTTTTAAATTATTACTCGAAAGATCTTTTCATTAAGCATTTCTGTTACTTTATTTCTATTTCATTTTTAATTAAGAGTTTTAAAAACTCATTCTCGTATTTTATTAAATTTTTAAGTTACGAATGTTTCATTTAATTAAATAACTTTTCTTTATTAATTTACGATTTAATTCTTATAATTTAATGCTCATTTTATTTAAAGCTAAGCAAATTTAAATGTTAATTTTAATCGCTTAAGAGCTAGTTAATAAGTAATTTTATAAGCTTTTAATATACGATTAAAAGTATCTTTATTAATAGTAAGTCTCGTGTCGTGTTTTAGCGTATTTTGAATCATTTTAAAGTTTAATCGTATATAATAAATTAATGTTTAAAAGTCTTTAAAAGTAATAATTATAAACCTGCTTAATTTAACTTTATTAATTTCGAAGAATATTATTTTAAGCTATCGCAAAACGCTTTAAATAATGATTTAAGAAATGTTTAAATTACGTTTAATTTAAGTAAGTTTAGCTTCTAGCTCAGATTAATTAGTAATTTTTTCTTTAATTAGTAAATTAAGCTTTTTTCTAAAAGTTTTATTATTAAAAATTAAAGTTAACGAAGTTTTTCTAAGCATTATAAATGAAGTTAAAGAAGGTAAATTATTTTAACGTGTCACGTTTTCGCGTTTTAGTTAAAGACTTTTTCGCACTAATTATAATACGTAATTCGTGTTATTTTAACGAACTTTACGTTTAAAATACGTTAACGTTAATCTTAATAATATATATTTTATTATTTAAAAGAATAAAATTAATTATATATATAATTTAAAGTCGTAACATTATTTCTTTTCTTTAACGAGTAACATTTACGTTACTAACTATTTATATATAAAGTAATTTTATTATTAATTCTTAATTTTTTAATTTTTAATCTTGTAAAGTTAAATTGTTTAAAAGCTAATGTAACGTAGCTTACTGAGCTTGTTAGCGTGTTATAAAGCTTAATATAAAGCGTATTATAAAGCTTAATAAAAAGCTAATGTAACGTAATTTACTGAGCTTATTAACATGTTATAAAGCTTAATATAAAGCGTAATATAAAGCGTGTTATAAAGCTTAATAAAAAGCTAATGTAACGTAATTTACTAAGCTTGTTAACATGTTATAAAGCGTATTATAAAGCGTAATATAAAGCGTATTATAAAGCTTAATATAAAGCGTAATATAAAGCGTATTATAAAGCTTAATATACATTAATAAAAGTACGAACTTAGCTAAAATCGACTACAAGCTCATTAAGCTAGCATAAGCTAAAATTATCTGTTTAGTCGAGCTTTTAGCTTGCAAGCTCTTGTAGCTACTCATTAACGGCTAATAGCTAGCTACAAGCGCTTTTAACTGTTAATGATTATTCTTTACTTAAATAATATCTTTTACTTAAATAGCATTATACGCTTAAAAGATATAATGCGTAATTCGTGTTACAATCTTAATAATATGTATTTTACGCACGATTTAATATTAAAAATTAGCATAAAGCGAGTTATATGAATGTTATTTAATTACTATATAAATGTTAAGAAAGAAAAATATTTAGAAGAACAGAGCCGGCTATATATATGACTTAATTTCTTAATTCTTAATCTTGTAGAATTAAAATGTTTAGAAGCTAATGCGACGTGATTTACTGAGCTTGTTAGCGATCTGATTCTGCAGTACGTGTGTTGTTAGTAGAAGCTGGCTTTGACGCGTGTAAATGAATATGTAGATAGGTTTGAAACGTGTATGTAGGTGGGTTTGGAACGTGTATGTAGGTGGGTTTGAAACGCGTATGTAGATGGGTATGTAGGTGGGTATGTAGGTGGTTTTGGAGCGTGTACGTAAATGAGTATGTAGGTGAGTATGTAGGTGGTTTTGAAGCGTGTACGTAGCTGGTTTTGAAACGTGTATGTAGGTGGTTTTAAAACGTGTATGTGAGTGAGTATGTAGGTGGGTTTGAAACGCGTATGTAAGTGAGTATGTAAATGAGTATGTAAATGGTTTGTAGTACAAACTTATTTAAATTATTAACGACGACAGACTTCTTTATTAAGATTTAAAAAAGATTAAAGTAGTAAATAATTTTATTATTTTAAATCTTTTTTAAATCTTTTAATAATAAAATAAATTATTAATAATACGACTTCGAAATGAATTACACAATAAGTTAAAATACGTTTCTTTACGTTAATTTTCTAAGCATTTTTTATTTATAATAATTTAAACGTTTCGATTAAAAAGAAATACAGAGCGCGCTCTTTAAATTAAAACTTTTCGCAAATTTATTAAAATTAGCTACATTAAATATACTCGAATGAAATCTTTATATAATATTATTAATATTTTTTAAGTTTTTTAATAATTACTTAATATAATGCTATTAAAGTTAAAACTAACGCGCGTTAATAATAATTAAAGAATCTTTCATCGTAATTATTATGCGATTTTAATACATAATAAGTTAATTAAATTAAATTTTATTTATAAATTATTATTTTACGTATAATAAAGAAATAATACTAATAAAAGATAATAAGTATATTTATTATTAACTTTCATTTCTTTAAAAAGAAAAGAATAATATACTCGTGCTTTTTACTTAAAGCTTTACGTATTATAATTAAATTCTTAAAGTGTTAAGCGATTAAATTAAATTAAAAGAAAGCTTAAATCTGTATTAATAATTAATTAAGATTTTTTAACTTAAATAAATATTTAAAGCATTTACGCTAATCTTAAATGCTTTATTATATCGCGAGCGATTACTTTTATATATTATGAATGATATCGTTTAACTTATTAAAAGTAGCTACTTAACGAACTTTAATGTTATTTTAAATAATTAAAAAATTAATAATAAACGAGCGATCTTTAAACAAATAATTTTATTATTCTTACGCGTGTTATATATTTTTAACATTAGCGAAGAAATAATTTAACTTCTTGTAAAGATTTTTAACAAAGAAGTATTATTATTAAAATTATTAAATGATATTATAAATTAATATTATATTAGAAAAGTTCATTAACATAATTATAATAAAGCTTTTAAGAAAGTTAAAAAAGATTTTTTAAAATGCGTAAAGATAATGTTAAAGAAATAAAAATATTAATACTGAATGAATAATAATATTAAAATTATTTCTGTAATTAATTAACGTAATATAAATAACTAAAAGTTTTCTTGTACAAGTAACTATTTATGTTATTAACGAAAAGATAATTAATTAATTAGTTTTTACTTTCGTTACTTTTTAAAAATATATTATTCATTAAATGTTAAAAGTTATTTTCGTTATCGTTTTTATTATTATTATTTTTAGTATTAATATTAATAATTTCATTATTTATTTTACTAAGTTTAATTCTTATATCTTTCTCGTCGTATTTTTATTTTATAAGTTTTTTAATATAAAAATAATTTAACTAATATAAAAGCGATAATAAACTCTTTCTTTTTCTTTTTTTAAAGCACTTAACATTTTAATATAAATTATTTAACTATTATAATATGTAAAAGAAAGCGAGAATATTATTAACATGTTAAATAAAAAGATTTAAGAAAATAATCTTCGATCAGTATCGTAAAGTTAAGAATAAATAATTTTAAAATTTAATAATAAATATGATCATAAATATTATATTATGTTTATAAATAATTATGTTAATATATAAGTTAATATATAAGTTAATTAAAATAAAACGCATATTACTAAAGACTGTTATTCG
>JAABUO010006770.1_pt1 | contig 13114 bp, 11 predicted proteins | sample 5559291 | NCBI WGS metagenome assembly JAABUO01 (sample SAMN10711878, study PRJNA513372) | rock metagenome | isolation source: Antarctica rocks | place: Antarctica: Victoria Land, Finger Mt sud
CGACGTCGGCCGACTGGTCGACCGTCCAGCAGTAGACCCGGTTGCCTGCGGCGTGCGCCAGCTCGACATAGTCGGGATCGCTGCGCAGCAGCCTGACGCCGGGGCCACCGATGCTCACGCCGGTGGGCAGTGAGCCGTCGCGGCGCACGGACGTCCACCGCCGCATCAGCAGCGCCAGCGGAATGGACGGTGCCAGCAACCTGATCCGCCGCAGCGCGACCGGCGCGAAGCTCATGATCGTCACCGGATGGGCAGCCGCGTGCGCCTCGGCATCGGCGTGGTGTGCCGGCGGGCCGCCGTCCAGGTCACCCGCCCAACCGAACCGCTTCAGCAGCCGGACGAGTTCCTTCTCGACCAGGCCGCCGTAGCGGGTCGGGTGCTTGGTCTCGATCAGCAGCTTCAGCGGCCGGCCGGCGTCGGCCACCACCGCGAGCAGCGTCTCCAGGGTGAGCACGGTCGACCGGTTGACGTCCAGCCGGTCCGGGGCGACGCCGGAGAGGTACGGCGAGTCGGTGAGCAGCTCGCCCGTCGTCCGCGGTAGGTCGTCGTGCCAGGACAGGAAGTCCAGTTGACGCAGGCCGGAGAGGTCCAGCTCGCTGACGATGCCGGTGCCATTGGAGGTGCGGTTGACGGTGCGGTCGTGCACGCACACCAAGTGGCCGTCCCTGGTCAGCCGGACGTCGCACTCCAGGCCGTCCGCGCCGGTCTCGATGGCCGCGAGGTAGGCGGGCAGCGTGTGCTCGGCGACTGCGTAGGACGCGCCCCGGTGCGCGATCACCAGCGGGTTCTCGTTTCTCGGCAACGGCACGGACGTGCGCGGTCGCGATAGCGGGCGGACCATGGTTTACCCGATCACCGCTGACTCATCAGTGCCTGTGACGACGGCCGGTCGGCGGAGCTGAGCTTGGCTGGGGTGACACTCGGGACTTGTTCAAGCCCTACATCGTTCACGATGCCCAGTGTGCCCCTGATCGGCGTCCGGTGCCGGGTTCCTCGCCGAAGTTCGCCTAGGAATCCCATGAGCGTCCGCGCGTGATCATCAGCTGTCAATGGGCGATTCACTTGACCAGCCGGGACAGCCTTCGATCGGCGAGGTTCTTGCCCCCGGTCTGGCAGATCGGGCAGTACTGCAGTGACTTGTCGGCAAAGGACACCTCGCGGACGGTGTCACCGCACACCGGGCACGGCAGGCCGGTGCGTGCGTGCACCGCGAGACCGCTGCGCTTCTCGGACTTCAGGGTCGCCGCGCGCTGCCCGACCGAGCGGTCCACCGCGTCCGTCAGCGTTGCCCGCATCGCCGAATACAGGTCGCTCACCTGGAACTCCGCAAGGCGGGAGGCGATCGCGAACGGAGACAGCCGCGCGGCGTGCAGGATCTCGTCGGAGTAGGCATTGCCGATCCCCGCAAGCACCGACTGGTGGGTGAGCACACCCTTGAGCTGGCGGTTCTCGCCGGCCAGCAGGGCAGCGAACGACTCGAGATCGACCCGCATGGCGTCCGGGCCGAGGGCGGCGATCCCCGGCACCTCCATCGGGTCACGCACGAGGTAGACCGCCAGCCGTTTCTGCGTGCCCGCTTCGGTCAGGTCGAAGCCCGCGTCCGGTTCGCCGTCGAGGGCGTCCGGCAGCGGGGTCAGGTGCAGCCGGAAGGCCAGCGGGCCGCGGCCGGGCTTGGGCGGAACCGGTGACATCTTGTCGCGCCACTGCAGCCAGCCACCGCGGGACAGGTGGGTGATCAGGTGCAGGCCGTCGATGTCGACGTCGAGGAACTTGCCGTGCCTGCTCGCGCCGGTGACGGTCAGGCCGTTGAGGGCACTGAGCGGTGGATCGAACGTCTTGACCGCGTTGATGGCCGCCACGTCGGAGCGGATGACCACCCGTCCGGTCGCGTGCTCGCGCAGAAAGGCGGCGAGCGCCTCGATCTCCGGTAGCTCCGGCATAGCGATGAGGGTACCGGCTGTATGGTCGCTCCGGCTGTGTGGCCGGCCGGCTGTGGTGACACGTCGAAGGGCGTGACTGGTGGGCGGGGCCGTCAGCGGCGGCGCGACACCGTCACGGTGAACTTCGGATCGCGATCGGCCACCCGGGTCGCCCCGACGTAGCGCTCCAGTGCCGGCTGATGTGCCAGGTGCGAGTTGAAGACCGTCCACAGCTGCCCACCCGGACGAAGCACCCGGCCGGCCGCGCGGAACATCTTCAGCGCCGCCCCGGTGTGCACCGAGTTGCCGAGATGGAAGGGCGGGTTGCACAGGATCACGTCGACGCTGCCGTCAGCAAGCGTGCTCATGGCGTCGTCGCGCAGCATCGACACCCGGTCCTGCAGCCCGTTGGCGCGCATGGTCTCGGCCGCCGAGGCCACCGCCGCCGCCGACTGGTCCGTGGCGATCACCGACAGCGCCGGCCGGGCCCGGGCGATGCTCGCCGCGAGAATGCCGGTTCCGCACCCGAGGTCCACCGCCGTGCCGGGTTCGCTCGGGAGCCGGTCCAGCTGCGTCAGCAGGCGCCGGGTACCCAGGTCGAGCTTGAGTCCGGCGAACGCCATGCCGTACGCGCACACCCAGAGCCCGGTCTCCGGCTCGAGCCGCCGGCGCGGAAAGCTCGGCTCCGACGTGATGGGCAGCTTGCCGCGGCCGATGATGACCCGCGACTTCTGCGCGGCCAGGCTCGCGCGCACCTGCTCGAAGGACTCGGCCAGCACCTCGTTCACCGCCCTCGTCAGGTGCTTCACCCGGCCGCCGACGTACATGGTGACGTCCTCGGCGGCATGGCGGGCGACCAGCTCGACGATCTCGCGCAGGGCGTCGATGCTCTTGGGGGCCTGGACCAGCACGACCCGGGCGCCGCTGATGAGGTCGGCGTCCAGTGGCAGGGAGCGGTAGCTGCCTGCCAGGCCGGTGTGTTCGGCGTTGTTGGCGAGCGCCTGCTCCCCGGTCAACAGGTCCTGGTGCACGCGAATACCGGTGAGGCCGTATTCCGCGGCGGCGCCCAACGTGAGCGCGCCGTACTGGTCGTTGACGACGACGAGCTGACCGCAGGAGCTTGACCGGAGTTCCGCCTCGGCCTCGCGGAGCAGCAGCCGGTCAGTGGCGTCCACCGCATAGAGGTTGGCCGCTTCGGCGTCGGGATAGCGGCGCAGGGTGTCGAACGAGAAGCGGGTCACCCGACAAGCCTGTCACGTGCCGGCTCAGCTCAGCCGGCCGGCGCGAACAAACCCACCGGGCAGCTCACTCCGGTGGCCAGTACCGGGCAGTAGCCGTTCGGGTTCTTGGCGAGGTACTGCTGGTGGTAGCCCTCGGCGTAGTAGAAGGCGCCCAGCGGCGCGATCTCGGTGGTGATGCCGCCGTAGCCCGCTGCCTTCAGGCGCTCACCGAACGCGGCAGCAGCCGCCTCGGCCTGCTTGCGCTGGTCGTCGGACTCGTAGTACACGGCTGATCGGTACTGGCTGCCGAGGTCGTTGCCCTGCCGCATGCCCTGCGTCGGGTCGTGGTTCTCGAAGAACACCTGCAACAACTCGGCGTAGCTGATCTGCGTCGGATCGAAGATGATCCGGACGACCTCGGTGTGGCCGGTGCGGCCGGTGCAGGTCTCCTCATACGTCGGGTACGCGGTGTGCCCGCCGGAGTACCCGACAGCGGTGGAGTAGATCGTCGGCAGCTCCCAGAAGTCCTTCTCGGCGCCCCAGAAGCAGCCCATGCCGAACACCGCGCTCTGCAGACCCTCGGAGTCGAACGGTTCGCGGATGCGGTGGCCGTTCACGTGGTGCGTCTCCGGCACGGAGTAGGGGTAATCCGACCGACCGGGGAGGGCGCTCTCCGCGGCCGGGATCTGGGTCTTGGATCGGAAGAAGCTCATGATTCCAGGCTACGTCGCCGCCGCTACCCGGCGTAGTCTCAAGCCATGACGGAGTGGGGAATTGACACCCTTTTCAACCCAGGCAAGCGGCACATGGACGAAGAGAAGCGCCGCCTGCAATCGACCCGTGAAGAGATCGGGGACGCCTCGGGCGGCCGGCGGATCGACCTGGAGTCCGGCACCGTCAAGATCTCTCGCAAGCCCAAGGCCGACCAACCGGCAGAGGCCGACGCCTCTAACGGCTCAGCCGCCTCGGACACAGCTCATCCAGACGACTCAGCTGCCTCGGACGGCTCAGCTGCCTCGGACGGCCCAGCCGCCGCTGCGGCGGAGGGCTCGCGGGGCACTACGGACGTGAACTCCGCGGACACCCAGGTGATGCCGACCCGGCCGGACTAGCCACAACTGTCGGGTCAGCTGTTGGAGGAGCCCAGGGTGACGGTGACGGAGTTCGCCTTGCCGCCTCGGGTGTAGTCCACCTTCACCTGCTGACCAGGGGCGTGGTTGCGGACCGCCGCGATGAGGGCATCCGACGATGTCACCTGCTGGCCATCGATCGCGGTGACGATGTCGCCGACCTGCAGCCCCGCCTTGGCGGCGACGCCCCCGGCGTTGACCGACTTCAGGGCTACCCCGGCCACGGATCGGCTGGCGGTCGTGTCGCCGCCGACGGAGACACCGAGGACGGCATGGGTCGCCTTGCCGGTAGCGATCAGCTCGCTCGCGATGCGGCTCGCCTCGTCGGCTGGGATGGCAAAGCCGATGCCGATGTTGCCGGCCTGCTGCTGCGGCTGGCCCGGAATCTGCAGTCCGCCGCCGGACTGGTCACTGGCGATCGCCGCGTTGATGCCGACCACCGAGCCGTTCAGGTCGACCAGCGGGCCGCCGGAGTTGCCGGGGTTGATCGCGGCGTCGGTCTGGACTGCTTCGAACACGGCCTGGTCGTTGTCGCCGGCTCGCACCGGCCGGGCGAGGTTGCTGACGATGCCGCTGGTCACCGTGTCGGACAGGCCGAGCGGTGCGCCGACCGCCACCACGGCCTGGCCGACGCTCAGCGAGCTCGACTTCGCGAACGTTGCGGCGGTGAGATTGTTCAGGCCGTCGACCTTGATCACCGCCAGATCGTCCGAGGTGTCACGTCCGACGATCTTCGCCCCGGCCGTCCTGCCGTCCGACAAGGTGACCTGGACGGTGCCGGTTGCGCCACCCGAGCCGGTCGTCGAACCGGTGCTGGAGCCGACAGCCACCACGTGGTCATTGGTCAGGATGTAGCCGTCCGGCCGGATGATCACGCCCGAGCCGGTGCCGGATGCCTGCGAGCTCGTGACATTGATCGTCACCACGCTCGGCCGGATCTTCGCCGCCGCGGCGCCCACGGTGCCGTTCAACTGAGCGGTCGGAGCCCCCGTGGAGTTGGTGATCTTGAGCCCGGTGTTGACCGAGTTGCCGTTGTTGTTGTCCGCGGCTGCCACGATGCCGCCGCCGACTCCGCCGCCGATCAAGGCGGCGATCAGCGCCGTCATGAGCAGGCCGTTACGAGCACGCTTGGGGCGGCCATGCTCCGTTGTTCCACCGCTTCCTGGAACGGCAGGCGGACCGCCGAACGCGCTGGCTCCGACCGGCGTGAATCCGGGCGGGTAGTAGCCTCCATGTCCCGGCGACTGCTGACCCTGCTCCTGGTTCGGCTGCGGGGCGACGTTGCTGCTGCCGTAGGAACCGTACGGCTGGTACCCCGCGCCCACCGCCGGATAGCTGTTCGTAGCGGGCGGTTGCGCCGGCTCGTAGGAGCTGGCGTGCTGCTGGTCGAACGGTTGTGCGGCTTGGGGCTGCGCGCCCGGGTAGGACTGCTGATGCTGTTGTGGCTCGTACGGTTGCGTATGAGAGTGCCCCGCTTGTTCGGGAGCCCCCGCCTGAGACTGCTCCGTCGGGACGTCATCGCCATGCTGCGGCGGAGGGAGGTACTCATTCGAGGACATGCCGCTAACCCTGCGCGGCGAATCTGTGTGTCGGCTGTGCTCTGGGTCAGCGTGTCCTAGGAGCCCGCAGCTGGGCGTCGCGTCGTTCCGGGTCCGCGCCACCCGCCGGCGGTCACTCATAGGGATTGGTGGGCTGCTCGACCGGTCGCTCAGACGTTGCCGCGAGGACCGGGTAACCGGGTCTGCCAGGCATGGTGCGCGCGTAGCTGCCCGTGACGGTGACCCACCCGCCGGTCGGCGGCCGCGAACGGGCCTGGACGAACACCTCGACCGGTCGGGCGTCCGCGGCACAGCAGGTGATGACCAGCCTGGCCAGGATGAAGCCGTCCGGTCGCTGTGTCAGCACGAATCCGGTCAGTTCGACACGCTGGCTCCGCAGGGTGCGCCCGGCGTCCCACAGGGCGCGGGTGGTGAACTCCAGCAGAACCAGGCGGTGTGGCGAGGAACCGGTGAGTGCTGGAAAGCCGGTCGGAGGAGCCGCGCCGACGGCCCGTACCGGCGCATGGCTGACCGTGAACGTGCTCAAGGCGGGCGGCGAGATGACCAGAATGGCGACCACCGGAGCGATCATCAGCCAGCCTGCGTGAACCGCCCCGCTCCGGCGAACGGACACTGCCCCACCGATGGAGTGCCGATCCTCAACCATTGGCTGATCCTGAACCGACGGCTGGTCCTGAACCGCCCGCGCGCCCCGAACCACCCGTCGAGCCTGCACCAGCCGCGCCAAGGCGATAGCGAGCATGGCCGCTCCTGCAAGCACGGTTTCCGGCCGAGCCGCCGGCCTGACGTAGCGCAGCAGCAGTTCGCTGGCACCCAGTCGGAGCAGCGCGGCTCCCAGCAGCAACAGCAGGTAGGCCTGCGTCCGGCCGTTCACAACAGCACCGCGCCGGTGACCGTCGACGCGAGCAGGGCGATCAGCCAGGTCAGCGGTGCGAACCGCAACGCGAAGGTGCGGCCGAAGGTTCCGGCGTGCATCGCGACCAGCTTCACGTCCACGGCTGGGCCGACGACCAGGAATGCCAGCCTGGCGGTGAGCGAGAACTGGCTGAGGCTTGCCGCGATAAAGGCGTCGGACTCACTGCACACCGCCAGCACTACGGCCAGCGCCGCCAGGCCGCACACCGCGGTGACCGGGTTGCCGGCCACCGCCGTCAGCAGTTGCTCGGGCACGACCGCCGCCACAGTGGCCGCGCTGGCAGCGCCGACCACCAGCAGGCCCATCGTCTGCGCGATGTCGTGGCTGGCGGTGGCGAGGGCTCGACCGCTGACGGTGCCCGAGCCGTGATCGTGCTGTCGCCGGCGAACCGGCAGCGGCCAACCGGTCATCGACCACAGCCAGCCCATCAGCACGGCGGCGCAGAGCGAGGCGACGAATCGCGCCAGCACGACGGCGGGGTGACCGGGAAACGCCACCGAGGTTGCCACCAGAACCACTGGATTGATGGCGGGTGCGGACAGCAGAAAGGCCACCGCCGGCCCCGGTCGAACCCCGCGGCGGGACAGGCTTGCCGCCACCGGAACGGAGGCGCACTCACATCCCGGAAGCAGTGTGCCCGCCAAGCCGGCCAGCGGGACCGAGAGCCCTGGCGCGGCGGGAAGGGCACGGGCAAAGAAGGCAGGCGGAACCAGCACGGAGACCAGGGTCGACACCGCCACACCCAGGACGGCAAACGGTGCGGCCTGCACGCAGATGGCGATGAACACGGTGGTCCAGGCCTGTACCCGAGGGTGGCTCAGTTCACTGCCGAGGAGCACCCGTGCCAGCGCGGCGGCGGCCAGGATCGCACAGATGGCGTCAGTTGCTTCGAGACGGCGCGCAGACCACCGCTGCCGCCCAACCGTCCGTCCGGTGCTCGCCATGGCTCAACCCTGACGGCTACCCGGATTCGGGGGAACCGTCCGCTCGGGATTGTGGATATGTAGCAAGCCTGTGGATAACGACTAGGCGGCCCGAGCGACCTGGGCGGTCCCGGGCAGGGCGAGCCGGACGGAGGTGGTTGGCATGCGGCACCTTGAGTGGGCATGGGGAGTGGGCCATAAAACAGGCCGGTAGCTGGGCGGGACGTGCGTTGACAGCCCTCTGCATCCCGGCGCATAGTCGGACGGTGTCAGCAATCCGGCGTGTGAGTTCGGCCGACGGCGTGCGGGTGGCTGTCTACGAACATGGCGACCCAGCGGCGCCGACGGTGGTGCTTATTCACGGTTACCCGGACAACGCCGGGGTGTGGAGCAGCATCGCGGGGGAGTTGGCCCAGCGCTATCACGTCGTGAGCTACGACGTTCGGGGTGCCGGCGAGTCGGACAAGCCCGCACAGCGCGCCGCGTACCGGATCGAGCATCTCGTGGACGACTTCACGGCCGTCATCGAAGCGACCAGTCCTGATCGGGCGGTCCACGTCGTGGCACATGACTGGGGGTCGGTTCAGGGGTGGGCATGCGTGCTCAGCGAGTCGCTGCGGAGCCGGATCGCGAGTTTCACCTCGATCTCGGGTCCCGATATCGAACAGACCGGCCAATGGCTGCGCAGCAATCTGCGTCCGTCCAGTCGGGCGCTGGGCAAGATCGTCCGTCAGCTGAGCGACTCCTATTACGTGGCGCTGTTCCAAGTACCGATGCTGCCCGAACTGGCGTGGCGCTCGGGTGCCGTGGACTTACTGTTGCGGCTGGTCGAGCGGCGTGGCACCCAATCCACCGCGAGCGACGGCTATCGTCGGTCCTGGCCTGACAAGCTGAACGGCCTGCAGCTCTACCGCGCCAACCTGCTTCGAGTCGGGGCCTCGCAGTCCCGCACAACCGACATCCCGGTGCAGGTGCTGGCACCGACGGCGGACCCCTTCGTCAGCACCTCCCTACAGCTTGAAGCACCGCAGCCGTTCGTCCGCAACCTCACGCTGCGCTCGATTGCCGGGGATCACTGGATCATTCGCACCCGCCCCGAGGTCGTCGCTGCCGCCGTCACCGAGCTCGTGGAGCGGGTCGAAGCTGACGTCCTGAGTTCGGCCGACTAGCGCGGCGGGAGCAAACCGTATGTGGGCAGTGTCGGGCAACCTCATGTGGCTTGCTCTGCCGTATCTGGCTGTATATCGCCGTATTGCTGACGTACCTATCGTTGGATCGAGGAGATAGCCATGACCGACCCGATAGCACCGAGCCCCACTGTTCCGCCGATCGAGCCGGGACCGACCGTCCCCCCGATCGCGCCTGACCCCGTGCCATCGCCGGAACCGGGTCCCGGTCCTGGCCCCGTGCCTGGCCCCGGTCCCGTGCCTGGGCCGCCGGCACCGGTCCCCACGCCTCCCATTTCGACCCCGGGTCCCGGTCCGGTGCCTGGGCCGCCGGCTCCCGTGCCAGGTCCGATGGGTTGATAACGGGTGGATGTGAAGATTTCGCGTGCTATGTTCGTGCCGGCAACTGGTCGACCTACCGCAGGGAGGGTGGAAATCATCAACGTCACATCAACCCCGGTGTCCTCCTCCGCTGGCCGTGCGGTTCGCCTGCGATAGCAGCCTGCGTCAGCAGACGGAGCGAGCGCCTCTGGTCCTGATCGGAAGGCCTCATGTTCGCTGCCGAACTGCCATCCAGACGCTCGGCAATCGTCACCTCACTTCGCACCGCGGGGTGTGTCTTCGCCGAGGACGAAGCCGACCTCCTGCTCTCAACCGCTCGGAGCCCCACCCACCTGACTGCCATGGTGGACCGACGGGTTGCTGGCGTGCCTTTGGAGTACGTCCTCGGCTGGGTTGAGTTCTGTGGTCTGCGGATAGCGGTCGAGCCGGGGGTGTTCGTTCCTCGCCGCCGCACCGAATTGCTTGTCTGCCAGGCGCAAAAACTGATCCGATCGAGAGCAGTGCTGCTCGACATGTGTTGCGGGTCCGGCGCGGTCGGGGCTGCCGTCGCGGGCGCTGTCGGCGAACTGGAGCTCTATGCGGCCGACATCGATCCCGCAGCGGTGCGGTGCGCGCGCCGGAATGTCGCGAGCGTCGGCGGTCACGTCTACCAGGGTGACCTGTACGAGCCGCTGCCGCCCTCGCTTCGAGGGCGCGTCGGGGTGCTGGTTGCGAATGCGCCGTACGTGCCTAGTGAGTCCATCGCGATGATGCCGCCCGAGGCTCGCGATCACGAGCCGTTGATCGCGCTCGACGGTGGACCGGATGGGCTCGACGTGCAGCGCCGGGTCGCCGCGGGCGCACCGTTGTGGCTGGTTCCTGGAGGGCAACTGCTCATTGAGACAAGCGAGCGCCAAGCGGACTCGACCGCCGAGCTGATGGCCTGCTACGGGCTGATCCCGCAGGTGATCCGCTCCGACGAACTCGACGCCACGGTGGTGCTCGGAACGCTGCCGTGAAGTGTGGGCGCCCGAACGGGTGAAGGGCCGTGAAGACGATGGGAGAATATCCTCCCCTTAGACGATGAGCGGATAACTCTCAGAGCGTTAGTGAGTTCATATGCTCCCGGGTAGAAGGGAAGACCATGACAACGTCACCGAGTCCGCGCCGATGGGCGCGCGTGCTATCGGCGCCCCGCGACACGTGACCTGGGAACCGGGCTCGTAACGCCAGGCGACATCGTGAGAGTCGTGCCGAGCGACCAAGCGCGCGGCGGAGGTCTGCGGTCGTGCCAGGCCAGCTAGGTGGGCGTCCCGTTCAGGCAAATCGTCGCCGCGGACCGCGCCGTCCCCGATGAACCGCTCTGTCGAGGCCCCTACTTGGTCGAATTTCTAGCTCGGAAGTATGTAATTCAGTGATGGCAGGAGCTCTGCTCGGTAGAGGGGCTTGGGGTCACGAGAACATGTTGCTCGGCGCTCATCGATGAACTGAGACGAGCCGGAAACTGACGGACAAGCCGGGTCACCTGCGCCCGCAGTGCCCATGCGTAGGACGTGCAACGGACTAGCCGGACTTGCTGACGAGCAGGTAGGCCTGTGGGGTCTTCTCCCGTTCGCCGGGTTCTCGGACCAGGCGTGCCTGCACCGAGAAGCCGGCATCCTCGAGAAGGGACTCGATGCGCTCGGGCGTCAACCGGTAGGCGTCGAGTCGGACGTCGTGCCCGTACCCATGATCGATGAGGACGCGCTCGTCGCCGACCTGGAACGCCAGCAGTAGGTACCCGCCGACCGACAGCACGCGGTGGAACTCGGTGAAGGCTGTGGGCAGCAGCGCGGGTGGCGTGTGAATGATCGAGTACCAGGCCACCACCCCGCCGAGGCTGGCGTCCTCGGCATCGATCACGTCCAGGGTGCCCTGTTCGAACCGGAGCCGCGGATGATCACGGCGGGCCACCGCGATCATGGCAGGGGACAGGTCGATGCCGAAGACATCGAGCCCCAGGGAGTCGAGGTGTGCGGTGATCCTGCCGGGGCCACAGCCGGCGTCCACCACCGTCGCGGGACTGGTGTCGCGCATCAGGTCGGCGAAGGCGCCAAGCATCGCCCGGTCGTAGGGCTTGTTCGTGAGCTCGTTGCGAAGCAGGTCGGCATAGGACTCGGCGACGGTGTCGTAAGCGGTGCGCGTGGAAGCCAGAAACTCCGGTGGGTAGCTCACGACGGGGACGCTAGTTGCCGGCACCGACAGATGGCACCACCTAGGAGATCGCCCCACCGACTCGGTCGAGCAATGTGGCTGTAGCGTCGGAACGCCATCAGTCAGCCCGAAGCTTCTGCGGAGCGAGCATTGAACAGTCACGCCGGTACGCCACAGGACACCCTCGACTACTTCCAGAACTGGTTGTCCTACCGGCGATGGTTCCTGCGGATTCCTGGTGTACAGGTCGCGGTCGCCGTGGCGGGTGAGCAGCGGATCTCGGCGGCGTTCGGGAAGGCCGACGCCAGCACTGGTGAGCTGTTGGGAACGCAGCACCTGTTCCGGATCGCCTCGCATTCCAAGACGTTCACCGCGGTGGCGGTGCTACAGCTGCTCGAGCAGGGCAGGGTTCGTCTCGATGACACGGTCGCGACGCACCTGGCGGAACTGGCCGGCGGTCGGATCGGTGAGGTCACTGTGCGTGAGTTGCTGAGCCACGGTGGTGGTGTGATCCGGGACAGCGAGGACGGCGACTTCTGGCAGTTGCACCGCGACTTTCCGGACCGGGCCGAGCTGATTCGCGTTGCCGCCGCGCCGAGTGCGGCTGTGCTCGCGCGCAACGACCGGTTCAAGTACTCCAACATCGCCTACGGCTTGCTCGGCCTGATCATCGAAGCGGTGACCGGCAGCAGCTACGCCGACTCGGTCAATGAGACGATCGTGGACCGCCTCGGATTACGCGACACCGGCCCGGACCTGCCGGAGCAGCGGCGTGCCGATCTCGCCGCCGGGCACAGCTCGCTGTCCTACGCCCCGGACCGCACGGTGATCGACCACGTCCGCACAGGTGCGTTGGCTTCGGCGACCGGTTTCTACGCCACTGCGGCTGACCTGGTCGCGTTCTTCACCGCGCTGCTGCCGGGTGAAACCCGGTTGCTGACTGAGGACTCCTTGCGCCAACTGCGCCACCGCGCCTGGCAGGTCAAGGATGCCGAGGTCGGCTATGGGCTGGGGGTGTTCCTCAACCGCATCGGGGACCGCGACCTCATCGGTCACGGCGGTGGTTATCCCGGGCACATCACCCGAACGCTGGCCTGCCTTGAGAGCAGGGTGGTCGTGGCCGTGCTGACCAACGCCATCGACGGGGCGGCCGAGTCGTTGGCGACAGCGTTGTTCCGGTTGCTGGATCTAGGTGCGGGCGCCACGCACGAGCCGGCAGAGGACGCGGGTCGTTTCACCGGTCGGTTCTCGTGGCTGTGGGGCGTGCAAGATGTGGCGCTGATCGACGGTCACCTCTTCGCGGTGAACCCGACCGCACTCAATCCCGCCGACGACGCCGCTCCACTGGAGGTGGTCGACGGCTCGACGCTCAAAATTGTGGGCGGCCCGGGCGGTGGCGCGGTGGGCGAGCTGATGCACTACGACTTCGCCCCCGACGGCTCCATCCGTACCGTCCGGGGCGGCAGCGGCATGACCATGACCCCCTTCATCCACCCGACCAGCGCACCGACTAGCAGGGCCCGTCCGGATAGGCCGCGATGACCTTGCCGTGGTTGTCGTAAAAGGTGACCGGGCTCTTGCTCGGCACGAAGCTCGAGGTCCAGACGCCGACGATCCGCAGGCTTGAGCCGGGGACGGCATAAGACTTCAGGGCCGTCTCAGGTGACCCCGCGGTGGCCTGCGTGGTTGCCTTCGCGACTTCGGGAGTCGCCCACCCGCCGAGGAACGTCTGCCCACCCAGGCTGCCCAGACCCAGCACCTCGTCGG
>JAABUO010006771.1_pt1 | contig 13113 bp, 16 predicted proteins | sample 5559291 | NCBI WGS metagenome assembly JAABUO01 (sample SAMN10711878, study PRJNA513372) | rock metagenome | isolation source: Antarctica rocks | place: Antarctica: Victoria Land, Finger Mt sud
GCGCTATTTTGCGCGCCGCCGCTTTCCCGCTACGGGTCATCTCCTCCAACAGGGCGCGCTCCTCGGCGGTGAGCGTCACGATGTACCTCTTATTCACGAGCCATCCTCCGTTCTGTATCCTTGCCACGACCACTATGAGGATGCCCCGTCGAAACATCTACGGTCAAGATAACGCTTGACGGACTACTAGTGGCGATCAGGACATACATGGAGCAAGCGGACGGCGCCCGCGTCAGGCAACCCGCTCCATTGGGGCAGGAGCCGCGTCGTGGCCCCCCACGGCGCCCGCGTCGCCGACCGTGTCGATGGCGCGGGCGAGATCGAGGAGCATGACCAGCCGCTCATCGAGGCGGGCCACGCCACGCAGCAAGCCCTCCTGGGCGCCATCCCCCCGGATGAGCCCGGCCGCGGGCTCAATGATATCGGGCGGCAGCGTCGTCACCTCGGAGACAGCGTCGACCTGCAGGCCCACGCTCTGGTCACCCACCTGAACCACGACGACGCGGCTGTCGCGCGTCGCATCGATGGGAGGGAGGCCACAGCGACGGCGTAGGTCCAGGACGGGCACGATCGAACTGCGCAGGTTGATCACACCGACAACGCAGGGAGGAGCCTGCGGGACCGTCGTGAGCGCCTGCGGGCGGATAATCTCGCGGACGGCCGCGATGTCGATCGCGTAGCTGCCCTCGGCCAGGCGGAAGATAACAACTTGCCGGTCTCCGCTCGCCAGCGCCTGCTCTGTGTCCGTATCCATGGTCATACACTCCTTGCCACGCTTCCCGCGCGTGTCCCGTTACGGGGCGCGAGGCGCCCCTCCATACTGCTTCCTCCTCTATTTCGGCACGAAACGCGAAAAGTAGAGACGCGCGGGAAACTGGGATTTGGAGAGGCGTGACCCCGGGCCAAGGGCGGCTAGTCGCGCGAATCCGTGCAACGGCGAACGCCCCCACACCGCGTCGACGCGGTGTGGGGGCGTTCGCCCTATTGCGGATGCTTCGGTGGCGGTCCGTGAATTATCGGGGTTATGACCCGGCGCCGATGGCGGGCGCGGGGGCGCGGCCGAGAGCGCGCGCGACCGCGGCCGCGCCGGGGGGCGCGGCCGCCGCATCCTTGTTGTCGGCGGCGACGGAGCGCCACAACTCCTCGCGCAGAATCTTGTAGGCTGGCGGCGCCTCGAAGCCGAGCCGCACGAAGCCCCCGTCGATCGCCACTACGCTGACGCGGATGGCGTCGCCGATGCGAATCCCCTGCCCGGCGCGCCTGCTCAGGATCAACATACCGGCACAAACCTCCCGCTCGTCGCGTCCCAGCGCACGTGCTGGCGCAGGGGGTAGTCTTGCCCGTCGAGCACGACCTGCCGACCCGTCGCAGTGTCCCCGTCGAGCAGGATCGGCGCGAGGGGGTTGACCGCGAAGAGGCCGGCGTCCTCGTCGAAACGCGTCACCAGCATGACCCGCGTCCCCCCCACCGCGGATACGGACGCCGCGGACGCCACGGACGCCGCGGACGCCGCGGACGCCATCCCCTCTTCGTCTAGCATGGAGACGACCTGAGCGGCGTAGCCGTCCAGGTCCAGGACAGTGTGCGCGACCACCGGGAGGCACACGGGTCCCTCGTCGAGCGACTGCAGCCAGCACAGCGGCGCGTAGGCGTCGTCTTCGACGAGGGCGTAGCGGTGGCTCTCCGGCAGTCCGGGTAAGGCCTCGGGGAACGTATACAGGCGCGATGGGTCGACCGCGACCTCTTCGGGCGCGCCGAAGCGCATGGTCTGGAGCGTGAGCGCGAGGCGCGCAAAAGGCGCTATCGTACCCATCAGTGCAGGAACTCGAGCAGGCTTGGCTGAATAACCTTGGAGGCCACGGTCAGCGCGGCCTGATAGGTCGCCTGGCGCTCGGCAAAGGTAACGGACGCCTGCGCAAAGTCCGCGCCGACGGTCTGCGAGAGTTGGCCGCTGAGGTTGAGCCCCGCCATCTGCAGCGTGTCCTGCACGGCCTGGACGCGGTTGATGCGCGCCCCGACCGTCGTCTGCGCCATCAGGAGCCCATCGTGCGCGGAATCGATCTGCTGCAGGTCGGCCCCGCCGAGCGCGGCAGTGTTGCCGCTCTGGAGATCGTTCCGGATCTGCGTAAGCGCCTGGAAGACCGGGTTTAGGACGTCGCCGGTCGTGTTGACCTGCATGGTCTGTCCGGGAGCGACTTCGCGGTTGATCTGCCCGTTGGGGTCGCCTTGAAACGTCGGGACGGCGCCGTTCTGGCCCCCTATGAAAGGAGGCTTATCCGACGCGAAGCCTCCCAGGACGTAGCGCTGCCCGTACGTACCGTTGGCCGACTGCATCGCCTGCTGGATCAACTGGTCGACGTTGGCGACGATATCCTTACGTTGGCTATTCGTGAGCGCTCCGTTCACGCCCTGCACCGCCAGCGTGCGCGCCTGCAGCACGACATCGTTGACGCCGGAAAGGCCCGCGTCGGTCGCCTGTAGCCAGCCCAGGGAGTCGGACGCCGTCTGCTCGAACCCCTTGTTCTGGTCGATGTGGCCCTGCAACTGTAGGGCCACGGCGGCCCCAATGGGATTGTCGGACGGGGTGTTGATCGTTTTCCCCGTCGCGAGCGTCGTCTGAGCCTGGGCCATACTCTCGTAGGCCGCGTTCATATCGTACTGCGTGAGCGCAATGATTTGCTGCTCGCTGATGCGCATGGTTCTAGCCTCCCAGCTTCTGGATCATGTCGCCGATCGTTTGGTCCATGATAGAGATGACGCGCGCCGCCGCCTCATAGGCGTGCTGGTACCGCAGCAAGTTGCTCGCCTCCTCGTTGAGCGAGACCGACGAGACGGAGGATTGTTGCGCGTTGAGGTGTTGGAGGACGAGGCCGCCCGTCCGCACATTGGACAAGGCTTGCTGCCCCGCTACACCCAGCGCGCTGATCATCCCCGCGTACTGCGCCTGCAGCGTCACCGTCTGCCCCGACGCGCTCGCCGGAGACTCCTGCAGTCGCGCGATGGCGGAGGCGTTGTCACCGTCCTCGGGGCTGTTCGCGGTCTTCCCCGCCGCGACCAGTGACGGGTCACCCGCGATCGTCGGGTTGACTTGCATCTTGGAGTCCGGCGTCAGCGTGAAGAAGGGCTGTCCCGCCGCGCCGTTCTTGTCGTAGCCTCCCTGGTGGATAGTGTTGACCGCGGACATGACGTTCTGAGCCAGGCCACGTAACTGGGACAGTTGGTCGGTCAGCGTGCGATCGCGCGCGTAAAGCGCCCCGCCCAGTTGGCCGCCGCCGATGGATAGACGCGTCGTTTGCCCTTCAAAGACTACATCGGAGAAACCGGGGTTGGCCCCGTTGGGAGCGGTCGCCAGCTTGGTCGTCGTGATGCCCGACACGATGGGGCCCGCCCCGGCAAGCGAGACGCTGACCATCCCGTTGGCGTCCTTGTTGTACGTGATGTTGGCCAGGCTCGACAACGTCGTGATCAGCGTGTCGCGCGTGTCCGCGAGGTCATTGGGTTGCTGTCCGGTGGCCGTGACCACCGCGATCTGCTTGTTGAGGTCGGCGATCTGGCCCGTGATCGTGTTGATCTGCTGCACAAAACCGCCGACCTGCTTGTCCGCATTGCCCTGCATCTCTTGCAAGGAGGAGGCCGCCGCGTTGAAACCCGCGGCGAGATTCGTCGCACGCCCGACGACAGCGACGCGCGACGCGTTGTCCGACGGGTTGTTCGCCAACTGTTGCCAGGAGGTAAAAAAGTTGCTGAGCAGGGTACTGAAACCCTGACTCGACGGATCGTTGTACACCTGGCCGACGCCTGACAGCGTGTCGCTGAGCGTCTGCTGCTGGGCCTGGACCCCGTTCTGATAGACGATCTGCTGCTGGATAAAGTCGTCGTGGGCGCGTGTGACCGAGGCCACGGTCACTCCGCTGCCGAGCTCGCCGACGCCTCCCGGCGGCATGACGGGGTTGTCGAGGGGATCTGTCGTCTGCAGATCGGCGATCTGGCGCGAGTAGCCGGGCGTCGAGACGTTGGAGATATTATGGCTCGTCACATCCATGGCGGTCTGCGCGGCCTCGAGGCCGCGCAGCGCTGTGTTGATCCCGAAAAATGTTCCTGGCATTTTTAAGCCCGCCGTCCTTGTCTCTGACGCGGCTCCGGCCGCGGGAGCCTGTGCTCGCCGTGCGGACCGTAACCCACCGTGACCGGCGCCGTCGTCCGCAGCGCCCGTTTCACAACTCTGTGCGCGTGATGGAGGAGCGTCGCCGCGCGGCGCTGCGCCACCTGTAGGGGCGGCAGCGTCGTCAGGAGATCGTGCCGCAGGGCGCGCAGTTCGGCCGCGTCGTCCGGCGACAGGAGGGGGAGCAGCGCGCTCGCGGTCACCGCGCCCTCGCCACCACTGGAGCGCGCGGCGTGCAGCGCGCGGACGAGTTCGACCTCGGCGAGTTGTCTGCGCGCCTCCGCGTCCGCGATCAGGGCCACCCACGCGGCCTGCGCCGCCGTCGCGGACCGGATCGTCTCGATCCGCCCCGACACGAGCGCGGCGGCAAGCTCTTCCGCGCCGCTAAGCGCATGAGCGTAGGCGTCACGCAGGTCGCGCAGCGCGGCCAGCAACGGCCCCGCGTCCAGAAAACCACTCATACATAAACCTCTATTACCCTACTCACGAATCGCGGCCTCGCCATCCATGAGTACATCCTGGCTACGCTCGCACATCGATATGCCGGGCGAGCGCGCGCGCCAGACTGTCGTCGTCGACCTTGAAGGTCCCCGCCTGCACCTGCGCCCGCAAGCCGGCGACACGCTCGGCGCGCGCCGGGGGAGTCGCATGCGCCGCGTCGAGCGCCCGGGCCTTGAGCCGCGCGTCCGGCGAAATAGAGGCGTGATCGGCCTTGCCCACCGGCGCCGCACCGTCGTCCGACGCCGCCGCCGCGCCCCCATCGCGCTTGACCACACCCTTGCTCTGGTACGCCGCGTAGGCCTGCCGCGCCGCCGCCCCACTATCGATCTTCATGCGTGCTCCCCCTCGTCGCCGGATATCCGTACTAGACTAGGCCGACTTTCCTATTGTCCGTCTGCCTCTACGCTCTCTTCTTCGGCTAGAGTAGCGACTTCTTTAGTGCTATCCCCATGGGATCTTTAGCGCGGCTGCAGGTTGACGATACCGTTGACGAGGGAATCGAGGGTCTGCAAGGCTTTGCTGTTGGCCTCGTACATGCGTTGGGCTTCGATCATGTTGGCCATCTCGGTGGCGAGGTCGACCGTCGAGCGAAGCTCGTAGCCGCCCATGACCTGAATATCCTTCCCGACGGGGCCCGCCGTGCCCGCGACCGGCCGGCCCGAGCCGACCGACGCGTAGTAGAGGCCGCCCTGCTCACGCAGATTCTCGGGCGCCGGGAACGTGACGACGGCGAGCCGGCCCACGGGAACCCGCGCCCCCGCCGGCGTCTGGCCGGTCAGACGGCCCTCGCGATCGGCCGTGACGAGGGTGACGCCGACGGGGACACGCACGGGCGGCGTCGGCTCCGCGCCTTGCGGCGTGGTCAGCCGCCCGTTCGGCTCGACGCGGAACCGCGCCTGCCGCGCGTAGACGAGCTGCCCATCGGGCTGGCGCAAGGCCAGGTAGGCCGGCCCGCTCACCGCGATGTCGAGCGGGTTCCCGGTCGCCTGGAGTTGGGCCACGTTCTCATTGCGCGCCGTCCCGGCCGGCCGCACGCCCATTCCCACATGCGTCAGCGGCGAGACGCTAGCCCCATTATTGGGGTCGCCGATCTCGGCCTGCGTGGGCAGGTTGGATACGACCGACTCGACCTCCTGGTAGCCGCTCGTGTTGACGTTGGCGATATTGTTGGCCGTGACGTCGAGCGCAAATTCGGCCCCGTGCATCCCGGTCACCGGTGTGCTGTAGAGACTGTTCATACGCTATCCACTCACCTTTCCGAGGTCGTTGACCGCGAGCCCCATCGTCTCGTCCTGCATCTGCAACATCTTGGAGTCGGCCTGGTAAGCGCGCTGGGCCGCGAGCATCGAGCTCATCTGCGTCGACATGTCGACGTTGGAACTCTCCAGATAGCCCTGCAGCACGCCGGTCGTCCGCGCGCCGGTCACGGTCAGCGGCCGGCCCGGACCCATGTAGTACCCGCCGCCCGCCTCGTTCAGGGGTTGGCCGGTGGGGACGCGCGCGAGCGCGAGCCGTCCCACACGCACACCGTCGACGCTCACGTCGCCGGCTTGGCCGACCGTCATAACGCCCGGAGGCGCTTTGATGGGCCGGCCGTTCGTGCCGAGCAGGGGGTAGCCCTCGGCCGTTTGCAGAACCCCGGCCGCCGAGCGATGCAGGCTCCCGTTGCGCGTCAGGAGGATCCCTTTCCCCGCCCGCGCCTGGAAGAAGCCGTCCCCCACGATCATGAGGTCGTGCGGGGAGCCGGTGTAGCGCGGGTTGCCCTGCGCGAGGTTGAGGCCGTAGTCGCGGATGTGCGGGGCCTGGCCAAAACGACCGATCGCGGACGCGGCTTGCGCCGGTCCCCCGCCCCGCATAGTCCCGCCCGGTCCGATGCCGGTTCCGGGATACGCTAGCGACGCCTCGGCCACCCCCGCCTGGGCCCCCTGACTCGAGAGCAGCAGGTCGGAGAAATTCTCCTGGACGGCGGTGCGTTCCTTGTAGCCGGGGGTCTGCATGTTGGCCAGGTTGTTCGTGATGCCGTTCTCGACGTTGAACTCGCCGAGCATGCCGACCGCCGACGTGTAGAGTCCTGAATCCAAAGGGTTCCTCCCAGGGGGTTTTTACTATGTATTACCGATGCCGCCCCGGTCCGCCATGGGACTTTTGGCGCGGGCCGCGCGATCGCGCGCGCGCGGCCGGACCGCCCCCAGTCTTGGGCAGCGAGACGATGACGGGCGCGCGCGCCGGGCTGTTCGAGCGAACCGGCCTGGACGAGCGCGTCGGGCGCGACGCGCCGGGCTGTCTCGTTCGCGCGGGCGCGGGTGTCCGCCCGGCCCGCGCGCCCACCGACCCCACGGAGCCGGGTGTCAAAGTCGGCTTTTGGGGCGCGAAGAAGCCGGCAAGCGTGCGCTGGCCGGTCGGTAGAGAGACAGGGTCGCCTGGGCCGCGGACCGTCACCACGACGGCGTTCGCGCCTTGCGGGAGAGGGCCGTTGAAGATGGTGTCCTGGCTGGCGTTCCCCGCGGCGTCGGCGTTGAACGTGTCGAGCCGCAGCGCCTCGCCGGTCGTCGTGTTGACGATCCAGGAAACGTACTGCCGCCCATCGTCGAAATGGGGCATGTTGTGGACGGCCAGCACGCAGACGCCTTCGGCAGCCCACACGTGAGCGGTCCCATAGGCGTCGTTCGGGCCCGCGTTGGAATAGCCCCGCGTGTAGGAAAGCTTGACGACCACGCCCGGCCCTTCGGCCGACGCGCGCGTCGGCGAGGCGTATCGTGGGGCGGCGAGCGCGGCCGCGAGCAGGGCGAACATTAGAAAAACGCCGCGTCGTATCCGTCTCATGTATCCCGTTCCATTCCTCTGTCTTACGCCTGTCTTACGCCTGTGTCTTATGCCGAGCGAGAGCGATCGGCCGCGAGGCTGCGCTGGAGGGCCACGCCGAGCGGGTCCATGCCCTTCGCGCGCGCCACCTCGACGTCGCTCTTGTCCGCGACGGGAGTGTTCGACGCGACCCGTCGGGTGGTCGCGCGGGTCGGCGTCGCGACCTCGACGTCCGTCGTCTTTCGCACGGGCGCCTTGGAGCGGCTTTTCCGGGCAACAGGTTGCGCCGCGGGCGGCGCGGCCGCGGCGGACAGCTGACGCCCTGCCGCGTCTAACGCCTCGGCTCGCGCGGCGAACGACGCGCACAGTTGGGTCTGCTCGTCCATTTGATCGGTTAGGACCGTGCTAAGGAGTCGAGCCTCGTCGAGGAGTTCGCCCATCTGAGCGACCATAACGGCCGCCTCATCCGTGGCTATGCTGAGCCGGCCGCGCAACCGCGCCATGTCCCTTATGACCCAGATCAGCCCAAGCGCCTCGACGAGGACGGCGACGCCCAAAACCGCCGTTATCGTTGTCATTACTCTCCTCTCCTACGTCCCGCCATGACGCGCATTACGCGGCCCCTTTACGCGAACCGTTGTCGTCGCCGTCGATGTACGCGCGGATGCGCGTGATAGCGCGCGCGTGCAACTGCCAGACGCGCGACTCGGAGATCTCCAGCACCTCGGCGATCTCGCGCAACGTGAGGTCATGCTCGTAGTAGAGCGAGAGGACGCGCTTCTCGCGCTCGTCGAGGCGGCCCAGCGCCCCCCGGATGCTCCCCAAAAGTTCCTGATCCTCCAACCCCTGCACCGGGGTAGGGGCGTTGTCGGCCACGTAGTCCATGAGGGTCGCCCCGTCCTCGTCGTCGGCCGACCGCACGGCGCGCTGCAGTGACGTGACCGTACAAATGGCGTCGCTCATGGCGCGGCGCATTTGGGTCAGTGAGATCCCCAGCCGCGCCGCGACATCCTCATCGGCCGGCGGCCGGCCCAGTTCCTCCTCGAGTTCGCCGAAGACGCGCTGAATATCCTTGGCCCGCTTGCGTGAGGTACGCGGGATCCAATCGGCCGCGCGCAGGGCGTCGATCACGCTGCCCCTGATGCGCTCGGTCGCGAAGCTCTCGAAACCGACGCCGCGCGCCGGGTCGAAGCGATCGACGGCCTCGATGAGCCCGATCGTGCCGTATCCGATCAGATCGTCCATGTCGAACACCTGCGGCAGCACGATCACCAGGCGACCCACAACGTAGCGCACCATCGGCGCGAACTTAACGATCATCTGCTCCCGCTCGAGGCCTGTCAATGGACCGGTCGGCGGCGCCGTCTCGACTAAAGATCCCGCGTGCGCCATGCTCATCGTTGCCACAGTGTTTCTCCCGCACGTTTACTGTCGTTCATGCCTCTCCTCCCGCGGCGGCCGCCTGTGTCTCGTCCCTCGCGGCGCTCGACGCCCGCTCGGCTTTATTGGTCGGTTTGTGGTCCGTCATCCCCGCCCGCAACGCGCCGCCAATGGTGTTGAGGAGCGCCACGCCGATGACGGTCATAACCACACAGGCCACGCCGGCCTTGAGGGCGGTCTCGCCCACCGATGCGCCCTGCAGCTGCGCGGTCGCCGCCACGAGGAAGAAGACTCCCGTCGTGCCGTAGACGAGGGCGCGGCGCAACTTAAGCTCTAACACCGCACGCGCCCCCTTTTCTTTTGCGGGGTCACGACCCCCAACGCCGCGCGCGCCACCTCGGCAAGCGCGGGCGAAGCCGTGTCGGCGGTCAAATCCGGCCCTGGGACGACCATCCCCAACGGCTGGCGCAGCAGCGCCAGAGCGCCGAGCGCGGGCAGCACGTTGCGCGTCTCACCCACCTTGGAGAGCGCGGCCACCGCGCCCGCCGCCATCTGGCGCGTCGCGGCCAGCAGGTCGTGAAGATCGCCGTGTTGCCCTGTCGCGGGAGAGCACACTACGATCGACGCCCCGGGCATCTTCCAGCGCCACGGCTTCTGGCCGCGGTCCATGCTCTCGGGCACCCCGTCGCGCGGCGACCACCCCGCCGTCTCGACGAGGAGGAGCGTCTCGGACCCGCGGCGGGTGCGCAGCGCGCGCAAATCCTGGGGACTGTAGATATGCTCGACATCGTAGCCGAACACCGCGCCGACAGCCGTCATCTGAGCGGCGGCGCCCAGGCGCATGCTCTCGGTATTGACGAGGACAACATCGCGCTGGCCGCGCCGCGCCGCGATGAGAGCGAGATGCGTCAGCAGCACGCTCTTGCCCGAGCCGGCGGGACCCGTCACGAGGTAGGTGTCCCTGAGAGGGCCGTCGAGGGGAACGAGCGGGACCTCGGGGATGCGCTGTAGCAGAGCCTCGACGAGGGCCAGGCGCGCGTCGCGCTCGCTCGTCAAAACTTGATTACCGTACTCGGCCACGATTTCGGACAGTAAGTCGGCGACGAGCGGCGACGGCATCCCTCGCGCCACGAGTTCGCGCGAGATGGCCCGCAAGGGCGTTATCTGCTGCTCCAACTCGTTCAAGGGCGGCTGTCCTTGCTGGACGAGCCCCTGACCCGCGCGTGCGACGGCTATGGGGAGTTCATTGCTCCCTTCCCCTTTCCTCCGTGTCGTCGCGGGACTTTCATCCGCTGGCGCCGCGGGACGGTAGGCGCGTAAGGCGTTCGATCCACGGCTCACCGGCCCCTCCGCCCCGCCGGGTTCCGTCTCCGCCGACGCGCCCTTCGTCGACGTAGGCGCGGAGCGGGTCCGCTTCGGGGCCGCATCGAGGGCACGGAAGACGGCGGGCCGGATGCGCGAGACGCCGGGCGCGACGTCCTCGGCCTTCCCGACCGTCCCCTTCTCGGACGTCTCGGCCTTCTGGACACCCTCGCCCTTGGGCTTAGACGCGTTTGGCTGTTGGGTGAGCCAGTTCAAAGTCCACCGCTCCTTCGGCTATAGTCTCGAATCCAGGGGCCAACTCCCGGTAGGAGAGCAGGACCAGGTTGGCGAAGTTGCGCTCGATGAGCCGCCGCAGCGGCCAGCGCAACTGGGGCGAGCACAACAGCATCGGCTGGTGACCGCGACTAGAGCGCCATTCAAGTAATCGGCCAAGCGGTTAACGTGGGCGCATTTAGCGGGCGCGAGATGCCTCAGTTAGGCGTGGATAGGTGACGATGAAACCACCGCCTTGCACGAGTTATTAGGACAAGCGTGTTAAGTGAATGGCGCTCTAGCCATGCCCTCCATCTCCGTCGCAAGCGTGCGCAGGAGCATATCGACGGCGTCGGGGGCCAGGACGACCACGGGACCTTCGTCGGTACGCTGAATGGAAGAGAGCAGGCCGCCTTCCACGGCGGGGCTCAGAGTCAGGGCGTGGATCTTGCCGTCGGGGCCCAGATTCTGCTGCGTAATAGCCTGCGCCAGCCCCCGACGGGCCTGCTCGATGAGAACGTCGAGGTCGCGCGACGTGCGCGCCGCGTTCCCGACCGCCTCGAGGATCGTGGGCAGGTCGCGGATGGAGACGCGCTCCTGCAGGAGCGCCTGCAGCACGCGCTGCACCTCCCCGACCGTCAAGAGGGCAGGGATGACCTCCTCGACGACGGCGCTGTGGTCGGCCTTGATGTGGTTGATAAGCCGCTGCGTCTCCTGCCGCCCGAGGATCCGCGGGGCGTGACGCTTGATCAACTCGGTGAAATGGGTGGCGATGACCGAGCCGGGATCGACGACGGTGTACCCGAGGATCTCGGCGCGCTCGCGCTGATCGGCGGTGATCCATGTGGCCGGCAACCCGAACGCGGGCTCGGTCGTCGGCGTGCCCGTGATCTCCTCGTCGCCCCACCCGCCGGCGGTCCCGGACGCGTTCATCGCCATAAGGCTCGACGGCAGGACTTCGCCGCCGCCGATCACGGCCCCGCGCAGCAGCACGCGGTACTCGTTCGCGCCGAGTTGCAGGTTATCGCGCACGCGCACGGTGGGCAGGATCATACCGAGGTCGGTCGCGGTCTGGCGCCGAATCAAGCTGATGCGCGCGAGCAGGTTCCCGCTGTCGCCGTCGACGAGCGGCACCAACGCAAAGCCGATCTCAAGCTCGAGCGGGTCGAGGTCGAGCAGGTTAGCCAACTCCTCCCCCTCGCTCGTCGCGGCCGGAGCGCCGCCGGGTAGGAGCGCCCCAGCCGGAGACGACTCGAGTTGCAGGGGTCCGGCCGCCGCGCGAAGCTTACGCCGCTCGATGAAACGCGAGAGGGTAAAGATCGCGGCCGCCGTGCCGAGGAATTGGATCGTGGGGAGTCCGGGGATGAGGCCGAGGATCCCGAGCAGGACGCTGGCGATGGTGAGGGCGCGGTGGTTGCCGAAGAGCTGCGCCACGACATCGCCGCCCAGGGTGACGCCGGTCGAGGACGAGCGCGTCACGATGATACCCGTCGCGGTCGAGACGAGCAGCGCCGGGATCTGGCTGACGAGCCCGTCGCCGACGGTGAGGAGCGAGTAGTGCGTGACGGCCGAGCCGATGTCGAGTCCTTGCTGTACCACCCCAACGACGAACCCGCCGACGAGATTGATGGCGATCATGATGAGGGCGGCGATGGCGTCGCCGCGCACAAACTTGCTCGCGCCGTCCATGGCCCCGTAGAAGTCGGCCTCCTGCTCCACGACCTTTTTGCGCGCGCGCGCCTGGTGCTCGGTGATGAAGCCGGCGGCGAGCTCCGAGTCGACGCTCATCTGCTTACCGGGCATGGCGTCGAGCGTGAAACGCGCCGCCACCTCGGCCACGCGCCCGGCGCCGCTCGTGATGACGACAAACTGGATCACCATCAGGATGAGGAACATCACGAGGCCGATCACCACGTTCCCGCCGACCACGAACTGGCCGAACGCCTGGATCACGTCGCCCGCGAAGCCCTGCAGCAAGATGAGCCGCGTCGCGGCCACGCTGATGCCGAGCCGGAACAGGGTCAGGACGAGCAGCAGCGAGGGGAAGACCGAGAACTGCAGCGGCTCGGTAATGTACATCGCGACGAGCAGGACCGTGACCGTCAGGGCGATATTCAGGGTGATGAACAGATCGAGCACGATGGCGGGGAGCGGTATGATCATCATCATCACGACGAGCATGACCGCGGCGGCCATGACGGCGTCATTGCTCATCAGCACACCCATCAGGCCCACCCGCGGCTGTCCCGGCCCTTTGCCCGTGGCCGACCCCACGTTTGCGTTAACGCTCACACCGTGCTCCTAAAGATTTTGCGGAACCTGCCGAACTAGTAGTCAGTAGCCGGGCGCCAGTGGGTATCAGCGGCAACGCCGCCGGCCACGGATTGCGCTTGTCGTTGCGCATATGACACTCCTATTTGACTACCGGCTACCGGCTACTCGTCGCTGAGCCGGCGCGCATGCGATAGACGAAAGCCAGCACCTGGGCGACGGCCTGGTACAGATCGGGCGAGACCTCCTGTCCCACCGCGACCGACTTGAACAGAGCTTGCGCTAACGGCTTATTTTCGAGTAATCGCACACGTGGGGTCCGGTCAGGATCTTGCAGTGAGGCTGGGGATGAATGAGTCAGCGCCGGAGGGGATCACGGCGGAGGAGTGGGCGGCGACGCCGCGGTCCGTGCGCGTGCTGGT
>JAABUO010006772.1_pt1 | contig 13113 bp, 13 predicted proteins | sample 5559291 | NCBI WGS metagenome assembly JAABUO01 (sample SAMN10711878, study PRJNA513372) | rock metagenome | isolation source: Antarctica rocks | place: Antarctica: Victoria Land, Finger Mt sud
ACCATGGCCTCTTGGCTACCAAAGTAGTAGGTAGCTAGGGTCTTGGCCAGCTCAGACTTTCCCACCCCGGTGGGCCCACTGAAGATGAAGGAAGCAATTGGCCTGTTGGGGTTCTTCAGACCTGTAGTGCCGGACTTGATTGTTAGTCATCAAAAAGACATGCTGACATACAGACTAGCAAGCAGGAGCAAACCATGCAGAAGTCCAGTACAAGATTCAGGCAAAGGTGGTTGACGGCCTGCTGTGATTATATACAAACTGTTCAAAACAGCAAGGGCTGTGGTCATGTGGCACAATCAATGGTGCTACAGCAGCCAGTGCTGCTGCCTAAGTCACAACAGGTCCAAGCAGTACCAAGCAGTGTGTGCTGGATGCTGAGCTGCAAGACAGATATTGGCGAATGTCACACAATGGTGCTTTCAGCAGTGACAGATCCTAAGTCCTGTGGCATATACTCACCCACTCGAGCTCTTCGAATGGCTCTGCTGATGGCCACAACAGCCTCCTCCTGGCCGATGACTCTGGTGTGCAGAGTCTCCTCCATCTTGATCAGCTTCTCACTCTCATCACTGCTGACCTTCTCAATGGGGATACCTGCAGCAGATGAGGTACCAGGACATCAGACTGGTGCTGAGCAGCTAGTGGAACTGTCTACATGCGTGCACGCAATCAGATCACAATTATGTTGGAAGCATGTGGGAAGCCGAGAGGATTCGCTGCATGTTGCAGCATGGCATGATGCAAAAGAGGTTGGACAGAACCTTGCTTGTGTTTTTGCACAACAGCAGTCACTGCATAACAGAAGACAGCAGAATATGCTTCTTCTGCAGCAATGATGCAGAGCAAACATTGAAGGGACCTGTAGATGTGTTATAATGCTTACCTGTCCATTGGGCAACAATGTTGGCAATGTCTGCCTCAGTGACCATGGGGCCAGTGTTGTCCCCAGACTCCACCTCTGCCTGCTCAGACTCCTTGGCCTGGTTAGTGATCTTGCTGATCTGTGCCTTCAGCTCCATCTCCTTGTCCCTCAAGGAACCTGCCTTCTCAAAGTCCTGACCCCTGTACAATAGACAAGACATTGTCTTGTACTGCCTTGGGGACGCCAATGACAAGACCACATGTGGCAAACAGTGAGCAGCAACAGAAGGGTGAACAGTACCATGAAGGTTTGAGCTTTGCCATGAACATTCCAACATCCAATGCAAGGTTGATGCAATGGACTGGAACAGCCTGCCATGCGGTGTGTTGCATGCAGGTTACTCACCCTCTGCAACGAAACAATGCTCAACACTGCAGTGCTCAACACTGCAGTGCTCAACATAACAGTGCTCAGAAGAGTACAGAATCCTGTACTGTTAGCCCCATGCATGAACAGGGCTGCACTCATGGTTCACTAAGGAAACCAAAGCTTCTGGGACACTGACCTGACAGCAGCATCCTTCTCCTTCAGCAAAGCCTTCAGCTCCTTGTCAAACTCACGAGCCTCCTCAGGCAGCTGAGCATGCCTGAGTCGCACTCGGCTGCCAGCCTCATCAATTAGGTCAATGGCCTTGTCTGGCAAAAACCTGTCACTGATGTACTGGGAAGAGTACTTGGCAGCAGCATCTAGGGAGTCGTCTGTGTAGCGCAGCTTGTGGTGGGCCTCGTAGCGTTCCCTCAAACCCAACAGGATCTGGTAAGTCTCGTCGACTGATGGCTCTGGGACCATGACTGGCTGGAAACGTCTGCAGGCGCAGGACAACTATCAGCAACTTTGTAAACATACAAACAATTGAGTATGGATAAAATTCAGCAATGGACCACAAAGAGCATGTAAGCTTGGATATGATGTACGAAGGCACAAAAAGTACATGTGACTGCAGGGTCCCTAGTTTGTCTGCCTTTAGCAGGACATCTGCATGACTTGTTAGCAGGCAAGCATACGACTCATGCATGCTGTTTGTCCTGACCTGCCATTGACATTGCCAACAGTACATGCTAGTAAAAATGCATTTGCAAGTGAGCACCAGTGCTTCAGTCGCATTGTTGCCTGTCAACTTATCAACTGCCAATCATTGACAGTCAAGTTGATGCAGCTGCATACCTTTCAAGGGCAGGGTCCTTCTCGATGTGCTTCCTGTATTCATCAAGGGTGGTAGCACCAATGCACTGCAGCTCACCACGTGCCAATGCAGGCTTGAGGATGTTGGCAGCATCGATGGCACCCTCAGCAGCACCAGCACCAATCAAGGTGTGGACCTCATCAATCATCTGCAACAACAGCAGCCAAAGTGAAACCACACTTGACAACGCAGATGTCTTGTGTATTCGACAGAGATTGGGCTGACGATACAGACACGTCAGTTTCTGGCAAAGAGCAGATGCATGAACAGAGACGCAAGCCGACGGTACAGAAATGTTGAGTCCTGAAAAAGAGCAGACAGATGTGAAGAAACTGGGGCTGACAACATAGACAAGGCAAGTGCAGAAGAAGAGCAGGTAAATGGCAAAGACGACCCGCTGCAGCAACAAGTGCTTGCTGAATGTGTGTGGGAAAAACAGGACTGCTGAGGGTTCCTAAAGCCTGCTGTCTGATCCTCATACGCCCACACAAGAAAAAGGCTGACTGCACAAATGGTTTTTGGCATGGAATGGAGCACTTACCAGAATGATGTCATCATTCTGCTTGATCTCCTCCATGAGCTTCTTGAGGCGCTCCTCAAACTCACCCCTGTACTTGGTGCCGGCCACCAGCAGGCCCATGTCCAGCGTGACAACCTGAACATGATATGCATGTCAGCTCAGCACTACAGTTTGTGAATGTCTTACTGTCCCTGATGACTCACATTAAACTCTGTTGCTCCATGCATCAGTCGTTTTAAGCAATTACTCAATCCACACAGGTTCGAAAGCCCTTGATTTGAGCCTATGTAATTTAGACCACGACGTGACTGTTGAGTTGTGCAATTGCTCATATTATGTGGTATTTTGCCCTCACAATCATGTTCACTAAGACGCTCCATGACAGAGGCAGCAATACCTGCTTGCCCTCAATGGTCTCTGGTACATCACCGTTGGCAATCTTCTGTGCAAGCCCCTCTGCAACAGCTGTCTTGCCCACACCTGGCTCACCAATCAGGCAAGGGTTGTTTTTAGTACGTCTACCCAAGATCTGTGTGACACGCTCAATCTCCTTCTTCCGGCCCACAACGGGGTCAAGCTTGCCCTGCAAGTTACATGTCAGATCAACGTCACAGCTTTAGCTCGTGTGGACCACTCCCTTGTTTCGATAACAACACATCTATAGCAGCCATGCCTATTTGAAAGCTGCCCGTCCTAACATGAAAGGCACTAATGCAAATCTCAGCACTGTATTCACCTCATTTGCTTGAGTGGTTAAGTTTGTTCCATACTCTTCCAAGGTTGGGGTCTTGTTGCTGCCAGAGCCACCACCTGCTCCAGCTCCAACAAGCTGCTCCTGGCTTTCACCAACCATTCTGATCACCTGAAGCAAGACATATGGGGTCAGGTCTGCACAGCAGAAAGACACATCAGTAGGTGAGTGCCAAATGGTGCAGTGCTATAGACAGAACTTACAGCAGTTCTGATCTTGGAAGGGTCAGCACCAAGAGTCTCCATGACACGGGCAGCCACTCCCTCGCCCTCTCGAAGCAGCCCTAGCAGGATGTGCTCAGTTCCGATGTAGTTGTGACCTGCACACAAAGGACGTCTTGTGACAATTCAAGTTCTCGAATGCACAGGTTCTCGAATGCACAGGGGGAAAAAACGTTTGCAAGGCTACTACTCACCTAGTTGCCTTGCCTCTTCTAACGACAGCTCCAACACTCGCTTTGCTCGGGGTGTGAAAGGAATCTCTACGGCTACGAAACCGCTGCCACGGCCAATGATCTTTTCGACCTCAACGCGAGCGTCCTTCAGGCTAACACCCATGCTTTTCAGCACCTTGGCAGCAATTCCGGTGGACTCTCCTATCAACCCAAGCAAGATCTGCTCTGTGCCGACAAAATTGTGTCCAAGCCTTCTTGCCTCTTCTTGTGCTAGCATGACCACTTTGATAGCCTTTTCTGTAAACCTCTCGAACATCATGCGAGTTGGGGCAACAGCCTTGACAGAGTTGCTGTGTCTGCTCTGTACTTGGCTCTGCACCTTGGCTTGCAAAGTGGCTGCCTTGCAACGGCCATACCCAAGAGTGTCTAGGTTGCTAGATCTTCTGAAGCCAGAGAAGTTGCTCAAAACAGCAGGGTTTCCTGGCCTGGCTGCAAAAGCCATGGGCCTTCTTGTGAAAGACTTGCATGTTGTGCTGCGAGTAGCGATCTGAGACCTCATATTGATTGTGCCGTGCATCATGATTGCGCTTTTTGGAACGCAGACCACTCCGTACAACAGATCAACACTGTCTTAATGGGCAAAGCCTCTCCAGAAGACTCGCCTACTAAGTACTGCAACTGCTGCTGTCCAGATAAACGCTTTTGGTGCGACGTCATGGGCGAAGAAGACTAGAACCCTAATCCAGAAGCTCCGAGTGCGTCCGTGCGTCCATCCTTTCCCTTGCCTGGCTTCAGGCATTGCTTTAGGCATTGCACGATGCGCTCAAGCAAGGAAGATTTTACCTTTAGCAAAACGCTTGGTACAGGGACGTATGGTACAGTCTGGCAGGCTGTGCGAAAGCAAGACGGCAGGACTTACGCGGTCAAGGAGCTAGACCTCAGATATCTTCAGAAGCAGGTAAACTTCTGCTGACAGCAGATATGCAATGGCTTTTCGATTGCTTCTCCAAAGCGGCTTGAAAAGTCTACAGGAGCAGGCAGAGTGCATACGTGAAGTCAAGGTGCTGTCAGATCTGGACTCGCCCTACATCATCAAATTCTTTGACTCGTTTCTTGACCAGGTGCACTGTTTGTCCAGCTGTATGTGCCGGTCAGCATACATGATAGAAAAAGAGGCTGATGCCTCTGATGAGCGCAGGGCAAGCTTTACATTGCCACTGAATTTGCAAGCAACGGAAGTGTCCACGAGCTCATAAACAAGTTCAAGGGACAGGTGCCAGAAGATATCTGCTGGAAACTGCTTATTCAGGTTTTTGTCCGACCAATCTTACCCTGTCCAGCTAGCCCAGGCAGGGCACAATCTAGACGTAACAAACACTCTGCCTGCAGACCACACTGGGCCTGCAGCACATGCACCAGAAAGGCATCTTGCATCGTGACATCAAGAGTCTGAACCTACTCTTGGATGCCAACAGGCAGGTCAAGATTGCGGACCTTGGCATAGCTACGGTAAGGAAGCATACTGCAACAGTCTTGCATGGTACCAGCCGTCACAGATTCGCTCACTCTTGGCTAGCGCTGCAGCATTCAGCGTGTAACTGACCGCTGACGGTAGGTTGGCAAGAGGGGCATCTTTGCTGCAAAGCAACAATCAAGGCACTCTATAAGTTTCCGTGACAGGGCCTGCCATTTGTAGGTTCTTTCAAGCCCTAAGGGCTTTGCCAAGACGCTTGTGGGCACCCCATACTACCTGTCTCCAGAACTGTGTGACGGAAAGCCTTACAATGAGAAGTCTGATATCTGGGCCTTGGGTGTGGTTCTGTATGAGTGCTGTACAGGGACTTACCCATTTGATGCTCAGTCACAGGCAAGCACCCCTCACCAATGCTGCTCATATTGCTGTGATTTCATTTGTAGAAATGCCACTAAACAAGCTTGTAACTGTCAAGCCCAGATATGCCTGATGATGGGACAGAGACCACTGCAAGCTGCCTGGCCAGCAAGACCTGTGTATGCACCTGCTTACACGACAAACGTCTGTGTGAGCATGGCCTGCTTTGTCAACACACAATGCATGCAGGCTTCATTGCTTCTCAAGATCATGGCTGGTCACTATGCTGCCATTGCTGGCTATAGTGCAGACTTACGTAGCCTCGTCAAGCGTTGTCTCACACAGTCGCCAGACAGACGGCCCAACACAGGTGACAGACCTCTTTGTTTCTGCTGAAACACTGCAGCACCCTGTGGCATTGCACGCAGCAAACACGATCTTCATTCTGCTTGTGCTTCATGTGGTGCGAGGCAGCTTACACAGTCAGCACCTCCAAAGCAAGCTCTTGCAAAGCAGCTTGTTTGCCAGTGGCCTTGACCCATGCTCACAGCATTGTGGTCATTGCAGACAGGATCCTAAATCTGCCAGTTGTGAGAGCCAAGGCAAAGCAGCTGGGCATTGACCTCCCAGAGCCCAGCAACGCTTCTGGCAGTCATGCTAACTCAAGCTCAGCTGTTCAAGCCCCCAAATATCACCAAGGTGTGCCAGGCAGATCTCATGTGTTAGCATATGAGTGTGGAATGCATGCAATGCAGTTGTGAGCATCCAGGTCTCTGATCTCATCTTATATGGTGTTGCATAGCGCTTATGGTTCAAGGTCTTTGTTGTGCTAAGTAGCAAACAACGTGCATTCCCTGTCAAAGAAAAACATCACATCAGCATCCATGCTGCACACATCCAGAGAGACTGTCTTGTGCCATTGTTGCTCCATTTGCAGCGCTGCATCTCACCAATGAGCTGTCATGCACTTGCAGTCTGCAAGGGGAACGTGCTCACAAGGAGACCAAGCTCGGCTGGTGTAGGCCGCCATGCAGCTCACTGCTTTGCAGCACATAATGAGAAAGACGCTCAGGCAGTCCAGCGGCGGGCATCTGAGAGCACACTGGGTACACATGACGCTGTTTGCTGCTTATGCCATCATGTACATAATATGTTCAGAGACATCCCTTTGACAATATCAACATCTTGACAAAGCATGCAGGAGTCACCATTTCTTGATAACTTTTGGTTTCATCTCAGTTTAACAATTTCGTTTCATTTCTGGTTCATGTTTCATGGTAGCAACAACTGGCCAGTGTGACAGTCTCAGCATAGCCTTGTTGAGCACTGCAACCTTCATGGCAGTTGTGACAATCTTATTTCAACCTTGCGAATGACCAAAAAGTCACATGTTGATGTGACAGTCTCAGCAACAAAATGCAGATCTGCTGGCCAGCCTGACAGTCTCAGCACACCATGGCTGATAACTGCAGGCACAGTCAGCTTGCCAGAGGGCCAGTCAGGGGATGTCATGCCTCAGCAGCTGCCTGTGAAGCTGCCACCTGCTTGGAGGAACAAGATTGCCATGTTGAAGTCTCGAAAGTCTGGTCAGCAAGGCAATGCAGGCGCCAGTGTAGCTCAGGGAGCTGTATAAGCAGCTGAGGAAAGCACGAATGCAGCTTCTGCAGCAGTAGACCAGGCTGGGCTATAGTTATCACAGCAACAGCCAGTGCTGCTCAAATACAGTCCCTCAGGATTGCGTTTCAGAGTTTGCTTTGAACAGCCAGTGACGCTCAGCCGAGCACTCGCACAGCCGGACAGGGCATGTCAACAGCTTTACAGCACTGTGTGGTCTCAATGTCACGCTGGAGTAAGAACAATCAGATGCAGATCAAAGGCTGTGACCATAGGTCACTATGAAGGACATAGGTCAATAGATCTGCATGTTTGAAGCTGAAGTATTGGGGGGTGTTCAGCAGCATCAGCCCTGCTTGCACTCTCAGAACACAGCAGCAGCCACCATACTTAGCCAGTTTCTGCTTAAATCACGACTGGCAACAGAATGCTGAATCTACATGCCATGACATGCATCTTCTTCCAGTGCAGTTTGTCAATGTGCCAACAAGCAGGTTGCAGACTGCCTTGACAGCTAAACGGCTGACCAGAGGAAAGGTGCTGTGAGCTGGCATGTGCAGGTGCACTGTTGCGGTGTGCTGCTGTTGAATGCCAAAGATGCAGTGGGGGCAATGCACATATTGCCAGTCAGTGTGTGCATGTCAAATTCAAACGTTGTTGCAAGTTCAGTAAATGCGTGTGTCTGTGTCTGTGTGCAAATTTGTTACACCCCGGAAATGCCAAGTCAATCCTGAGTGACGTTCAGTATTGCTTTATTGTTTTCTTTGGTCAGCTGATGGCATTACACTGTCTGTCACGTTGTCAACTACAAACGCTCAGCAACATGCGCTGGAGCTTACTGCAAGACAGATTACCTGGCAGTCAGCACTACAGCCACAGTTTGTTGCATGCTGACCAAGCTGTAAATGCAGATTGGTGAGATGCATGTACTTCTGGCCAAGCAACAATTGATCATGAATCATTCATGTGTGTCCAAGACTGCATCTTTCTATGCATTTGTAGCAAATAATAACTCACGTTTGTCTGCACTCAGACCATTATAAGCTGTTGCATATGTGAAAAGTGTTTTTCTGCTCTGGCTATCATATGAAACAGACGGACCTGCAAAGCTGCACACTGAACAAGTTTGGAGTTGTAACGCTTGCAAACAAACACAGTAACACTTATGCGTACAGTGACTGTACCAGCAAATCCCACATGCTAAATTCAAAATAAGCGGACAGCACTACAGACTGCTCATCTCAAATGCACATCAGCAAGAGACAGATAAGAGTAAAAGTGAGTGCAAAGGCTGTCATGACCAATTGTTTCAAACAGAGGCATCAACACACACACAACAGAGCTACGTTATTACAAGGATACCTTGGAACTCTCTGGGTTATGCTTGCTGCTTGAACCTAGACCTGACAAATGCTTTCGTAGCCCGTCTTGTGTCTTGGCTAGTACGTTCACAAGGAGTTTGTTCCCAGGTGTGCCCATCAGCATGCTTCCAGAAAGCCTTTTTATGCGACTTCGGCAGAACTTGCTCTGGCCCATCACCGTTCTTGGCAGTGTCATACTCTGCAGCTATTGCAGGGTACAATGACTGCAATGAGTTGCAAATGCAAGCTTTTGTTGGCACAGTACACGCACCCATTATCTTGGCAAATTTGACTCTTTGGACTTGCCACAAACATGTGAGGTTGACCTTTGGGGCAGTTGGTACAAGTCCAGTGCACCTTCTTGTTGCTTCCTGCCGTGATCAAGACCTGCTTCTCTCAAAATCAAACTCCAACATTGCAGGGTGCCTGCTCTGTGTCAAACTTGGTTGCCTGCTGAAGGACCGTGATTTGTTTGAGCATTTTGGACACCCACTCTTGTGGTTGACCTTGACACGTATCTCAGCTTGACATTTGTGGTCACACCATGGGCAGAGCCAGTGCCTGTGAGTGTGACTGCCAGCCATGACCTGATCTGGAGACAACCTATTCTTGGCTCTGTCCCAGTATGCTGCCACAGCTTGGGCCACGGTCAACAGCGAGTTATGTTGACACAGACGCTTGTTAGTGCAAAAGGGGCACTGGTGGTCCATACTTTGCCTGCCGTTGATAGTGGCCAACCTTTCGTGCGGTAGTCCACATGGACGCTGGTCACGATTCCACCACACACGCAGACTACTGTTGACTGTGATCTGCCTGTCTCCCAAGTGCTCATTTTTGGCATGATCCCACTGCCTCTGCAACTCTGGCCTAAGCAAGCTGATGTCAGGGCCTCCTGTGGTCGGTTGCGATGTTTGGTTACAGCAGCGCAGTCTTGAGGACCCTGGTGCAAGAATCACCCAGAGTTTGGCTGATGAAGTGAGTCTGCAGCCGTATTCGAGTCATCAGGAAAATGCGTTCACGCACCAAGTGCCTGCCTGACGTTCCTTAGCTGCGGTACCTCTCCATAATGGGAGGAAGCACGACGCATCACCGTTTGCAAGCGCATGATATTGTGGTGTACCCTGGTCTTGGCTGACGACGCAGCGGAGGTACCGGGCGAGTTACAAGAAGAGAACTGCACTTACCTGTTGGGGTAGTTGCCAGACCCCTGCCGCGCAGCACATCCCCGTACCCATGCTTTCCAACCGACTTCCCTCACTCACTACTAGAGCTTCAAATAATCACACAGGGCTACGCAATGCATGAGTGCCAGTGCGCTTTGAGCTTACGGAAGCTCCGAAACCACGCGAGACATTCAATCAATCAATCGATCGATCAATCAATCAATCAATCAATCAATCAATCAATAAATATATTTAATGTCCTGGGGGGCAACTGGGACCCAACAGACAAGAAGTTCAGTTCAGTGAATTCATACAGACACAGTCTGTCACAGGCTCAGTCATGTGTTTTTTACTACACGTGCATTGTAGTTCCATGAAGGCCTGCAGCTGCGTGGGCAACGTACGCGACTAAGCCACATCAGACAGCGAGATTTCACAGTGTACTATATTCCTGCTGTTCAGGCTACAACTCTGCTAGAAAGTCCTTGTTGTCCACAAACACAACCTTCCAGCCGTCGGGATCCTCTACAGATGTGATTTTTGTTTTGAGTCCTGGGAGGGGGCCAGGTTCCCGCACAACCTTGCCACCCAGGTCACCAGACAACTGTTTGACTGCTTCTGCTGTCTTGTAAACATCCTGCAAGCAGAAGCCGGACAGTGTTGTGCACGCAAATTGGCTTGCTTTGTTGTAAACAAATGGGTGAGCCTTCACCAGCAATTCCAGTGTACTGAGCTGACAGCAGTCCAATGAAGCATCATCAGCAGTCGCAATGTTGTGTTCAGCATGCAAGCATGCATGACGGGGTTCTGTGCAAGTACCATCTGCAAGGAGGGCTGCCATGCTGCACTGCAGTAGCCTGGAATGCCTAAACAGGGCATTGAAGTACTTTGCATGGTCTGCTCATCAGACACCTGAACTGCTGTGTAAGGCATGCCAGGACAGTCATAATGCTGGTGAACAATATCACTCTACCTCTGAGCTAAGGGCAACCTGGGCATAGCCCTCGCCCTTGAAGTTGTCATACTTGTCCTTGCCATAGTTGTATGTCAACTCAAACACGCAGGTCTCTTCCTCAGGTCCATAGCCTGCATCCCCAGTGTAGTATGTGTCGGGACAGACAATCAACAAGTTTCAATGTTTGCAAATGGTAATGACAAATTTACCATACAAGGGCACGTCAAGGCATTGTGTGGAGTCACCTGTCAGCAAACCAGCTGGCATCTCCAAGTGACCAGCATCATGCACCAACAGAGACCATGCACGGGACACCACAGCAAACAGGCATTGTGCGACTGAGCTGTGCCACACACTCACATACAGTACTGTAACAGGACTCCTGTTGTGCTTGGTGGTAGACAAGTCACAGGTGAGGATGAGGTCACTCACCTAGAAAAGCTAGCTTGTAGCCATTGTCAGGGTTGTCCCTGGTTCTGATTAGCTTGCACCCAAGAGCCTCTGTGTACCATTTGATGGAGCGATCCAGATCAGTCACGCGTAGCATTACCTGCAGTCATGCATACATGACCACCCACAATCAACAAACTGTGCATGACTTTGAGTGCTGCACGAGTAGCATCAAGCTTTCCTCGAAACTTCAATAAGTTGTGACTCTGGGCAAGCTCTTTGAGCGCATTGCTGTCACAGGTGTGCCCTTGTTCCTTCACAGAAGCCAATGGACATATGAAGGCCCATGCCTGCCAGATGGACCTTTGCTATAGAGACATGGCTGTGTGCATGATCCAGGGTAGTGTCAATGGTGCATTGATGTAAAGTACAATCAAACAGTAGATTGCAGGGGGGGATAGGATGCAGGAAACTTTGCATGCTGGAAGAAGAAGAAGAAGAAGAAGAAGAAGAAGAGATTTTACAAGCTTCTGCCAGCCAGCAAGGCTGATCACTTGTGCCAATTATGGCACTCATGTCCAATACGCTGATGAATACGTCTGTGTATGTGTGTGTGTGTGTGTGAACGTCAGAGGGGCCCTCACACCCCTTGACAAAAAGTAGCTGCCAGCCAACATGTGATGACATCATGTGATGACATCACCAGCATGCAGAGCCCATCCTGATTCAATGTCGGAAGGCATTGGTCAGTAATATAGTACTGAGCGTGGGGCACTCTTCTATGGTAGAATTACCTGTGCAATGGGCTCTGGAATGGGTTCTTCTCGCGTGATCAGCTCCCACTTGTAGCCAGTCGGGTCTTCCACGAAGGCAATCACAGTTTTGCCTCCTTTTACTGGACCAGCATCCCTGCTAACCTTCCCACCTGGGGAGCAAGCCAACTTGAGTCAGGTCCAGCTTAATGATGCCAACTTTGATTGGGTCAGCCAGCTTCAAGCTCTGCCAAGCAAGGATTTCTCTGTAATGATGCAAGCAGATGAGAATAGCACGCAAGCAGGCTTTCGATCATGCTCAGACATTCAAGACCCTTGACAGCTTTTGTTCCTGGGTGGAAAGAGATGTGTCAACTCCAACAGGCACAGGCACCAAGTCCATCATGCTGAATACAATTGTTTGGGTGCAAAATGCAATACGCTGGTGCTATTCACAAAATATACGTGGCACATGTGACTTGCCGTGCAATGCAGACTGTCAGCGAAGACATTGTGGCATGACTCACCAGCTTTTTTTATGCTTTCACAAGCCTTGTAGACATCCGGGAGGGCCAGCGCAAAGTGACCGAACCCAGTGCCCAGATCATAGTGGTCTGTGCCGTAGTTTTGAGTCAGCTCAAGGCAGAAGTTCTTGTCTTCAGGGCCATAACCCATGAAGGCGTTGCAGTACTTTTCCTGCATGACAGATCAGCAGCAGGAAGATAAAATACACAAGGAAGAACTGCATGAAGCTATCTTGTCATGGCTCAGCCAAGGGCATGAACCGCAGATTGACAGCCTAAACAGTGTGACTTCACAATCTGACAGAAGGGCGCAAGATGGAGGCAGCATAGCTTTGTACATGTGTTGGAATTCAGCAAAGCTGTACACAATTGAGCGTGAAGCAGATGCTGAGCATGGCCACTTACTTCTGGCACATCTCGGTACCGCAGCTGCTTCATGCCAAAGTGTTTTTTGTAGTAGTCTATTGTGGCATCTAGGTTTCCAACACGGTACACTGCATGGAGGAACCTTCTGTTATCCTGCTGTGGCCACTGTTTGAGGTCCTCGCTTGCTGCTGCCATGACTCTGCAGGAGCTGGCTCTGCGGGTCTGTGAATGTGTGCACGCTTTGAGCGGACTACTGAAAGGTACGTGGCTCTGCCTACAGTGATCAATGAAAGCTAGTGAGATGCGAAACGCCACGGCGTCTGGCGTTCTGACTGATCATGTATGAGCACGTGCAGGTGCATGCAAGCCATGCTGCAAGGGCGCCTG
>JAABUO010006773.1_pt1 | contig 13110 bp, 16 predicted proteins | sample 5559291 | NCBI WGS metagenome assembly JAABUO01 (sample SAMN10711878, study PRJNA513372) | rock metagenome | isolation source: Antarctica rocks | place: Antarctica: Victoria Land, Finger Mt sud
TGCAGAAAAAGCGCTGCAAGACATGCAGACTAATTGCCCTACAGCGTGAAGACAAAACAGGGCATACTCTGCCAACCAGGCTAGACAGAGTGATAAAATCAGGCAAGTGTGTGCAGGCAAGGGCAAGTGTGTGCAGGCAAGGGCACATGACCAAGTGTGAAATAAAACAAGTCAGCACGTCGATGAAGGTACCTCCTTGTGGAACAGGGTGAGCTCCTTGTTTGTGGGCTTGTCTGCTTTGACCAGCTTGACAGCCACCTCATCTACGCCGTTCATGAGGGCCTTGTACACCACCCCAAACCCGCCCTCTCCAAGTCTGCACTTCTTGTTTTCAGAGGTACGGCATATGCTGATGTCCTCCCTGCACCACCAACCACATCATTCCAGCCTGTGTCAGCAGGCATGGACAGCAGCGCAGCACAGTTCACACTACTGCCAGCAGGCAGTGAGACAGATGAATGTAGGGTGTCGACCTGGCAATGAGCCAGCCATGTGCCTCGCCCTCAATTTCTTCTGAGGTGACATCACTGGGAGCGCTGCCGGCTTCGTACTGTCTCATCATGCGCTCCTCCCTTTGCAGCTGATCTGAAGGCAGAGGGTCCACTGGAGGGCCCCCAGGTAGCTGGCCCCCATGCAGCACAGTCCTGCACACACACACACACACACACACATAGTCACAGCCTTTGGTCACTACTTTTTCCAGTCACAGCTGAAGCTGCCGGGAAAACATACCAGCCTTAACGTCGCAGGCCAAGCTTACATGATGTTCAAGGGTAAAGAATGTTGCACTTGTGTGTGTGATGTTGACTGGCGCAAGCTTGCACTGCAGCAATGTGGAGTTTAGCAGGTCAGGCAAGGCAAGAGGAGATGTGCCCACCGTCCTGATGCATGGTTGGCATTAGCAGCAATGCCAGGAGCGGTGGTGCTGCCATCTGTCCAGGGGTGCTGCACTGGGGTTGGGGGCCGCCAAGGCATGGTTGTGGACTGCTGTGATGATTGCTCTGACACGTTGCCGTACCACGCCTCAGATGCCATCTGCAACAATTTTGGCATACATCATGTTCACACGCATGCTGAATGCAAGAAGAGCTCAGTGCAGTGAGCACATGGTGCCAAATTGGGGCTTCCTGGTGCAGATTTGAGCAGCAAGTTGAATGAATGACATCACAAACAGTCAGGTCCACCCAATGCAAGGTTACTCAATGCGCATGAAATACACAGACCCTAAGGACTGCAGGGGCAGTGCATGAGGGGGTGCAGGAGCAGACCTGTGTGCCATGCTCATCAACAAGGCCGGGGCAGGACTTCATGGTGCCCAACACAATGGGCTCAGGTGTGAGGCCATCAAAGGGAGGAGTCAGCAGCAGCAGCTGCCCCTCACATGGCACTGTCATCCTGCCACCTGCCACAACAGCAGACACTGTGTCCAATGCTCACACAGCACAGCATTGCATGAGCTGCTTTTGCCTTGAGTCAGGCATGGCACAAATTGGTGCATGTGACAACTTGGAACGTCCAGGCACTTTGGCTACCAGCATCGATGCATCAAGCGCTGTATGAGCGGTATCATGCATCCAGTCCTTGTGCATGAGTATGAGCCTTGCTTGCAGCAAGCTTTTCACTGGCAATTTCAGTGCGCAGGATCTCCCAATGTACCTTGCTTGACAAGTAGCATCAGGTCTTGTATGCGATTCTTTGAGCAGCTGCCTCCAACATGTACGCAGTCAAAGGGCCCCCCCAGCTGTTCGCACCAGTGCTCCTTGAAGATGTTGCCACGCAGGAAGGTGGCAGACAAGGTTGGCAGTCCTCGCGACTTCTTCACCTGATGCAGTTTGCTGGCTGCATACTCCACGGCTGCATCTTCCAACTGCATACATCACTAGCTGTCTGCCACTGGCTAGGGGCGCACAAGTAAAAGCAGCTTTAGTACCTCACCATGTGACATTCTGTTAGGCTCATTATGCAAACATCTAACGCAGCTTACAGCAGATGGCGACTTCACTGACTCCCCATAATGCTTGGTGGCAGCCAATAAGGTCAAGGCCATCACAAAGTGTGACGTCTTCAGTCAGAGGAGTAGGATTGTTGTGCCACAGAGTGTTACCTCAAGGCCAACAGCCTTGCCGGTGTGTCCAACCAGGTTGGCAGCCACCATGGTGAGGTAGCCGGTGCCAGAGCCTATGTCCAAGAAGGCCTGCCCCGCCTCCGGGCCCAGGGCCTGCACCCATCAAGCTTCACTTACAAGCTTGCTATGCTGTCAGCAGGCATCTTGAGCGTTTGTGGCTGAACATTCACTATCTGAAAATTTTGGATCGGAAAGTTGCATGAATACACCAAGCAAAGCATTCATGCCATGACTATGTCGACATTAGCAATGCAGCATTAGTAGTTTGTCATGGTGATGTGCCTAAAACAGAGCATGCCAGGTGTAGTACCTGAAGAGATAGGGCCTCAGTATGCAGGTCTCCAATTTTGCCAGCTGCATCAAAGGCCGGAGCTGCCCCCAAGCGGTCAGCCTGCACCAAACGATACATAATAGTAAGCTACAGGCTGCTGTGACAGTTGAAAGTTGCAACACACAGTATACAGTCTAGTCGACCCGGATAACCACATGGTGAAACCCAGAACAGACAACATGCCAGCAGTGCTTGAGCTGTAGTGGGTGACTGCGTGCAATGTGCAGGGTGTGCAGCAGGCTTACTGCGTGTGATACAAGGAAGGCTGATCTTGGAACGAGTCTGAAGGCAGCTTCCAGTGGAGGAGGGACAACAACAGCAACCCTGAGCTGCTCCACTAGATCATTCACACCTTCCTGCACAACATTTCACCAAGTTGTTGTGGTGGAATGACAGAAGTATATGGTGAACAATGTTCACACAATACTTTGCATGCATTTCACAGCTCATCAGAGCACGTGCAAGGCACCTCACACACATACAGGCTGGACTGTCAGCAGAGCAAATGCAGAATTTTGGACATGTGACAGCGTTGCGTACCTGTACCAGCTGTTCATCAGCAATTGCCTCCTCGGCAACACTGCTGCTAGCTGAAATCCTGTCCAAAATCTTGGTAGCGAGGATTCTGATTTCTGCCACGAGGGAGTGTTGAAGCATGGCAAGAAGAGGGACGGCTCTAGCTACCAGGAAGGCATCAGGTCCTGTGGGTTGAACTACCAGCTGCCTCAGGACCGTGAGTGTGGCGATCTGTAGCTCAGCAGAGCTCCCACCACATGCGTGCATCAGCGCTATCACCCCACCTGCATTCATCACGGCTTGCTCATCACGTGTAGACTTGTACAATATCTTGTACACACGGACCAGAGAATAGCAGTTTGGCATTGCTAAGAGAAGGCTGTCCACTCAGGAAACGGCATGTACAGCATCCAAACTTATATAGCAGTCCAGTGAAGAAGACACATACACTGAACCATCCAGCACAGCATATTGCCCTACAAATGCATACGCAATAAACATGTCTTAGGCAGGCCATGCTTTGTGTTGAATTGCAAGGATACCTGCTTGCATGATCATGAGGGTAGCAGCTGGTGTGGAGGAGCAGAGCATGTGTAGGGTGTGAGTGGCACTGGCCCAGGCTTCCAGGTGGCCATCATTCAGCAGCACCAACAGGGCAGCAATGCCGCCATGCTTCATCATGGCTTCACTGCCTGCACAACAGCAAAGCATCGGACCCAAAATCCCGCCCGTGTGATGGGCCTGTCTGCTTGAAGCAGTCTTGCAAAATTGATCATCCAGTAGACAGCGCCCCCACCTATGCAGACTATGCAAAGCCGGGCAATGTGTTGAGATACATGATAAGATTGCAATTTTGCCATATGTTTTCCTTGTTTGGGATGTGAAGCTGCTTGTGGAATGCATGAAAAGAAAAGAAAAGTTTACGCTTTTCAGCGATCATAACAGGAGCCTCCTAAGGCGGCAACCTGGAGCTGCGGAATGCATGTGCTAGGGAGGACGACCAACCTGAAGAATGTGAACACAGCTTCTCCAGTGCAACGACAGCGCTCTGTACAGCGCTAGTGCCCTCCTTCACAATCTCAATCAGCATGGGTACTGCGCCTGCGCAGCACATATCCTTAGCATGCACTGTACGAGAATCAGCTGCAGCAACTAAACTTAATTGCTATCCTCAAACAAATGCAACCTGTGCTTCTAACTGATCTCACATCCAACACATCTCCCAAAATGCTGGGCTCTGCTTCCTTACATGGCATTGTAGTGACAGTATTTTGGCACAGAAGGCAAACAGACCTGCAGCCACTATCTGCTCTTTTACAGCGGAGTCAGTAGCCATGTTGCTGAGAGCGCGAGCAGCTCGGGCTTGGTCTGAAGGGCCACCACTGACCAGCAGATGAACCAAAGGAGCCACCAAACCCTTGCCTGGAGCGCCCCTACAGACACACACACACTCCCTTAAGGCCTAGAAGATGCCTCCTTTGATGTTCATGCCTGTTGCAAGCGTATTGAACTGCAGTAGCACACATGATCGGGAGCAGTTCAATAAAGCAGCAACAAATGCTGAGCAGAAAATGGGAGAGCACGGAATGTAGGGTGTGGAGTGACCTGGTAGATGCCTCATGGCCGGCAGGCTCTCTGTCATCTTGCACCAGCTGCTGCCCATCAAAGAAGGGCTTTGCCAGCTCCACATCGCTGGGACCCTGGTTCAAGCTGGCAGCCCCAGCTGCCTGCAGTCAAGACGCTCATAAGATGGGCCTTGGTGTCGCTCGGCATGAGATGGACATCATGCTGACATATGCAGACACCATGTTACCGGACAGTTCTGTATGAGTTGCTGGCAACAAGCATAGCACCGGCAGCTTTGAGTTGTTGACTGCCGCGTGCTGTGTGCTACTTACACTGTCCTGCGGACATTCAACAGGCAACAAGCTGGTGATTCAAAAGGCAACAAGTTGGTGTCATTAGAGCATGTTAAGCATGAACAAGTGACCTGAGGATGAAGAAAGCGGCCAGCCGGGCTGTTCCAAACCATTGCCTCCACACTGTGAGTACCTGCCAGCCTCTGGATGGCCTGCACACACAGGTCAACATGTGTCACTGCACTGTATTGCTGCACAGGCATATGGTCATTTACATTGCGTAGACAAGCTGCAGGTGTCTGTCCAAAGAGGGAGCTGTGACACAATGCGACTTTGCACATGGAGTCCAAAAGAATGCCTAGACAGCCAGCAACAGCGTGCAGTCAAGCCATGGCAGTCCTACAATGTACAACATCCATGACACAAACGAGACAACCACATTGCTTGCACATCACAGGCATGATGGAACGAGACAGGACCTTGGTGGCATTGACTTGAGCACGATCTGAGAGCCCTTCGCCAGCGGTCTTGGCCAGGGCTGGCAGAGCACCCTCCTGCACTATGGTCACTGCAGCTCTTCCATTGCGAGCAAGCACCTGCAAGCCACACGTTTGGTCACCTGGAGGTGCTAGCTAGCACAGAATGCAGTGCACTTTGAGCTTGATGGCAGCAAGTACAGCAGTGTCTCAGTACAAGCAGTAACAAGATGTGATCCTGCTCAATGCTCTCCATGCCTGTATCCAACATGGCAGAATTACTTGTAAGGCGCCTATCAAGAGGTGTTGGAGATTATGACGCAGTTGCATGTGGAGTGTACAGACCTTGAGCAGGTCTGCAGCTTCGGCTTGCACCTCTGAATTACCGCTGCCGCACAGCTTGACAGCTGCTGGCACAGCGCCTGCTGAGACGATCTCCCCTTGCAACACTTCCTTGTCTGCTCCAATGAAGTACAGCGCCATCAAACACCTGCCCACACATCACCCAGATGGGTCTTTTTGATGACTGCTTATTGTCAGATATGTACAAACCCTCAGCTTCTGCCCAAAGAATGTTAAAAGCACTGACTGCATACACTGTTAGACTCAGTCAGTTTGCCAGGACAGATGACAGATGACAGATGACAAGGGGGAGGGCAGGACCTTCTGACCACGCCTGCATCATTGCACTCCAGCAAGGCAATGATAGGCAGTAGGCCTCCAGCCGCCACCACCTCATTGGCAGCTTCATCATTGCGCACCACTCGCCCCAAGGCTCTCATGGCTCCTTTCTTGCTTGCCATGGCCTGCGTGGTCACGGTGCCAATCATGCAATGTGCACGGCATCAGCATTCTGCTGAAGCTCAGCATGACGTACTCAGGCAACCACACAGCACGTTTGCAATTGCGTTTGGTCTGGTGCCTGCTGAGCTGCATCAGCCACCAGGACTAGACATGAAAGCATCATGCCGTTTGCCTCAACTAAGGCTAACACAGATCTGCAGTGCAAGTGAATCCAACTTTCAATCAGCATGCATGTGACGACATAGAGAGCTGTTAATGAGATGATGGTGCAGCAAGCACATGTATGACTATGGCAAGCCGATCTGGTGACCCTCCAAGGCAAACATTGCAGCCTCACCCTTGAAGTGTTGAGGACTGCCACAAGAGCAGGGATGACGCCAGCAGCCCTGATCTCTGTCATGCCTGAGTTGGGGGAGATGATGCTGCTCAAGGCATAGCCGGCATACATGCGCCCTCGCTCCTTGCCGTCATGGAGCAGCTGCACCTGCACATGTGCACACCGCTCTGCCACACACCTCTGTCATCACCTCTTAGCTAGAAAACAGTTGCAAGCAACTGCACAGCTGTAAAGTTGCACAGCTGCTGGACATAGTGAGGCCTGGTCTGGCCTACCAGATTGGGTGGTCCAGTCAGGGTTTCAATCCACATAGACAAAGACATGAAACATGCAAATATGCAGTAAGTTGACCAAGACACCAGAAGCTGATGAAAAAGATCAAATGTCATAAGGACATGGGCTAAAGCAGATTGTCAGGCATGGTGCATGCTGCAGAGTCACCAAGTGACTGTGTGCTGTCAACTGAGCTGATTGTCAGGACAAAGCAAACCTGACGCTACTATGCAGTCAGATGAGCAGATGCAGGGCTGCTTACCAGGGGCTGTATGACTCCAACAGCAGCTGCCTTGCGACGTGCAGTCTCATCTTCAGCTGCCTTGTTGAATAGCTTCTCAGCAGCCAGGCCCCGCTCCTCAGGGGTACCCTCCCTCAGCTGCTCTACCAACCCTTCCATCTCCCCTTCCACATCTCGAGCCACATGCAGGCTGGAGCCTGACCTTGCTGCAGTGTGCATGTATTCCCTCAGGTGCAACGTCACAGGTGGTGGAGTAGAACACAAAGGCAGACATGTAGTCAACATCAAAATGCAGCAGGCACCTCATGAAGCACTGCTCTGCTGTGTGCTTACAGTTAGCTACATCGCAAGCTTTGTGTGCACATAAAGTCTGATGTCAAGGCAACCAGGATAGCCTTCTCTACTATTGTCAGTGCGGGCACATACACAATCTGAACCTGGTTCACCTGACAGGAAGCAGGCAAAAAAAAGCAGGTAGTGAAGCAGCAGGTGTACCTGTGGTCATATTGATGTTGAATCGTTGACCAGGGGTTGGAGCAAGTGCTGAGGCAGAAGCGCCACAGCTGCTGTTAGTCTCAAACACAGGCGGTATGCCATCTGACAAGGATGGCCCAACAACATGTGAGATTTCTGAAGCATGCTCAAATGAGCTGCGTTCAATGGTTGGCTGACCAGATGCAAATGTGGATCTGCCTGTGCTGCTGACAGATGCGAGCTGGTCAAGCGAACCGTTGGTCATGACTTGTTGCATGTGAGCCTGGCTGACACCAACTGTGGCATCATGTTGCAGTGCAGTGTCTTGCACCTGGCCAAAAGCTGGGCGAGGTATAGGGATGATGTGTTCTGTTTGTAGGCCTACACCATTCATGTCAAGCGATGGCGGCATACTCTCAGACTTGCCAGCTGTGACTTGAGACTCCCTGCAGCATCCAACACATATTCACATTCATGAAGCAGAGTCTGTTTCATGCACAAAGCTCACAGCCTGCAGGTGGCACACCTGTACTTCTTGCTGAGGGAAGGCATGGCTTGCTCAGCACTATCTGTCAGTGACTTGGAAGCACTGATGGCCGACCTATCATCTGTAGCTTTATTTTGTTTGCCAGCAGCTGGGCGCATCAACCTGTTGAACTGGTCTTTCAGCTTGCCCATGGTGTGATATTGCTTGGGGAAAATTGGAGTCAGGGAAGAGTTCCTAACTCCAAATGTAGTTAGCAGCAAGTCTGCTGTGTAAACCCCACTGCAGCTGCTTCCCTCTCTGCTTTGAAGGCTTTCACCTCTCTGTTTAAAAGGCTTTCACGCTGCAGAATCAAAGCATGAAGGGGGTGTGCTGTCAAGAACAAAAAGTAATGACAACCATGCCCAGTGTGCTGCCTGGAAGATGGTTTTTCGTGCAGGCTGTTGCGCTGAAGTGGAAGCTGGAATCTGATCAAACTGGCTGCTACTGCAGTACAACTGGCTCGTTACCAAGGAGAACGTTAAGACTGGTGTCGCTTGTTCTACCGAGGTCTCGAGAATTCCAAACGCATCAGAGCAGTTCGCGGACGTTGTCGGGACAAGGTACTGATGTCTTGCAGGCGTAATTTAACAGCATTGCACTGGGGCGCTCGTCTATGTTCGGACACCATCTGTGTGTGATGGACCCCATGATCATCGAGGCCTCGAGCAAACGGCAATATCGATCATGCCAACACGAGCGACAGAGAGGCCCGAGACGGGTACTTTCAAGGATCACGGGGGGGGCGGTTCCAAATCGTTTACACCTTTCAACTTCTTACTAAGCTTCGAGCTGTTCGTGTCGAGTCAGCAGTGTCCCATGGTCATGCGCGGGAACCACAGCGCTGTTTCGCTGAGCAAACCAAGCAACGACTTTGCTTCAGTCCCTTCCTGCGTGCTCCTGTGTATGCCGCTGTCTAGCCAGATTGACCGAAAACGAAAGCGATCTACTGGAACAGCCTGGGACAGAACACTTGAGGGCAGCGCTTTCACAGAGTGTCCCATCTGCGGTCGACGGGCAAGTACTGTGTGTTCGTTTGCTTATGTACTACAATGCTGCGGCCTTACTTGCGCGCCTTGCACTGCTTAGTGATCCCAGGACCGTGGCTTTTAGGTCGCCTTAGCTACTATCAACTCACATCTGGAGAGTGCCAGCTGTCAGACGACCTGCGCCCAGCAAAGAGTTGCGAAAACAGTATGTCCCAGTGGCAAAAAAGATATACGTGTTGCGACAAAAACGCCCCAACTGCCAGTACAACTAGGACAGCCAACAGCGTCCTCAAGTCAGCGCAAGCATCAAGTGGCAACAAATGCCGCTTTGAGCCATTGCTCAATCGCAGCTTTGCAAAGCAATGACGTCAAGCCTGCCAGTGACACATGCCAGGACAAGTCTGCCATGCTTGGCTCACAACCCAAGCAAGAATGGCAGGCTGAGGCATGCTTGGTACCGTCCCTGCCTCGACCATCACCAGATTCACAGTATCAGCTAGTTCCTCATGCAGCGCTGCCAGGGGAGTATCGTGTGCCTGACTTTGTGACAAAACAGGAAGAGCTGGACCTGTTACATATGCTGGATGCTTGTTCACCTCAATGGCAAGACAAGACGTTTAATGGGAAGCACAGGTGCGGCTGCGATGCTGACTGCATTTTGTCTGGCATTCCGCATCTTGCGTGCTGCTTCTGTGATGGTGTGAATTGCTCTGCCTTGTATGACATTGAGTTATGTTTCTGCTCAAAATCTGCTTACAAAGCACCAGACATGAACTCTGCATGTCGGGTGCCGTTCTAGAAAAATGGAGCATTGCATACAACTCCGTGTTCATGTTTCTTTGTATGGCTGCAAATGCAGGGCCAGTGCCTGTGCTGTCATATTACATATATCTCAACAGAAGTGTGTGTTTCCCAGAGGCAAAAGGTGGGGCGCAGAAATGGATCTAGGTCAGCGCACAGTGGTGGAAGGAGTCACTCCCCTAGCAGCAGAGTTGCAAATGCTCATTGCAAGGATGCAGCAGGTCCCTTGTTTGCGCTGCTTTCAGCCAAATGAAGCCAATGCCATTGATTACCGCAAGGATCTTGGTCATTGGCTGAAGCCACATGTGGATGACAGGTGTGTGAATAACATGCTGCTGTGGGGTTGTGGTTGGCATGCTTATTGCATTGCTGCTGTATTGATGCACTGTGCAAGACCACCGCAAGGAGTTACTTGTATGTCTTGGCCGTCTGGATTTCTAGCTGGTAGATGCTGAAGCGTCGTGTGCTTCCAGCTGATGCAATAGAGGCAGAGTTGCAACATTAAAAGTTATCAGCGGTATGAATCTGACCATTGGTTCAGCGTGTTCAGGCTGATGAGTCACATCTGGTTTTAACAGCAGAAAGAAAAGAAAAGTTCACGCTTTTCAGCAAGCATGACAGGAGCCTCATTAGGCGGCAGCCTGGAGCTATGACCATAGGCCATAGCCCAAAGCTATTGCCTATGCGAAAAACATTCTAAACCTAAGGTGGATCAGTTTTATTTTGCCTATTTTGCCTGTCTTCTTCCTCTCTAGTACTCTTGGTATCAACAGTACTGCTGGCACATGGTGGAAAGCTTGCCAAAAAACTGGAAGAAGAACCTATGTTTCATTCAATGCAGATTTTTTGCAAAGCTGTGTTGTAGCGCAGGCAGCTATCCACAGACAAAATTGTGACTTTGAGTCTTGCTGGCCTGGCTGTCATGACCTTCACTAGCAAGAAGGGTCACACAGTAGCAATAGAATTGCCACCACGCACACTTCAGGTATGGTCGTTACAATCCCGACAGCTTGTGTCAGGGCGACCTTATCTGCTGTGTGAAGATTGGAACTTGAGCACATTCTGAGCATCTCGGCAAACCGTTTCAGTTGCTTTGCATGCCCCTATTTGTGTTTGGGCTTGTTTGCCTGCAGCCTACGAGGCTGAATCCTACATGGCAGCAGCGTTTGCTGTGCTGAGGTTCATGCATGAAACCCCCACAAAGAGCCTTGCTGCATGTCTTGTGTTATCAATATTGATTGTCAACCGTGAGCGTCACAAAGAACTGAGATACAGACTTTGTTAGGCCAATTTGCTGACTGTCGCAGTCCAGTTTTGAGCATCACAACTGCATTCACAGCGATGTGCTTGTTTCTCAACATGCAGATAAAATTAAGCAAAAGATGTGATGCAGATCATCACAAAGGATGCCAGATATATGTATACTCATGGCATTAGTAGAGACGCGCTTTTGGCGCCGCGGCGTGTATCCATTACTTTCAGACAATCGCCATTGAAAGCACGTGTGTGATACCTGGTATAGAGCAGCTGTGCTACGGAACTGGTATGTATCACGGCAAGAGGCATGGATAAAAGTTCATTTGAGTTGTGTGAATTAAAGATACAAACTTTGTTGTGGTACACACGCATACATGGTCAGTGCAGAAAAGGCTGCAGAGGTCAATGATTAGAATGGTGTCAGTGTTCTGCAGGCAGGACCTCTGCGTATAACTTGAGATTTTGAGGCCCCCAAACCTGTCAGTTGAACAGTCAACTATTTTGCTTGACACAGCCATTTTGATTATCTGAAAGCAGCATGTAGATGCAGAGCAAGCCTTGAGACAGTTGTCGTTCAGGTTCTTCATTCAACGATTGTATACAGCTGCGGTTGCATGTCGCTGAGTTTTTTGTACACTGTATGCTGTTGTTGCAGTAGTGTGGGTTGCATGCCCCAGACATGCATGGATGTGCTTGAGGTGTTGACTCACGGTTCGCGCAAAGCTGTGTTTGCATGACTTGATGCTGGCACTTGCATCGAGATATTTAGTCATATGACTGTACCTTACCGTCACAGATCTGCAAGGAGAGCACTTGCTCTGCTGCATGCACAAAATTGGTCAGCATCAGATTCTGCATCAGAGTCTGATGCAAGCATATTTCATGATGCAGAATCTAATGCTGACCATTTTTGTGCATGCAGCAGTGCAAGTACTATTCTTGCAGATCTTACAATGCTGTCATGCTTTTACTGTAATGTAACATCTCAGCTTTATAGTGCTGTTCCCTGTGATGCATGCATACGCTTGAATTCACCGTTACCACGCTTAAGCTTGTGAACCCAGAAATAAAAAGGAGCCGTGCTTGGGGGCGACTGATCAGCTGATAAGTGAATTTTGCCTTTGTAATGACTGGCTTGGCTAAATCATTTAGTACACGCACGTCCTAATGTATGTATAAGGTTGCAGAGTGAGAATCTGAAAAGCAGAGATTTGATTACAGCGCACAACCTTGATCTTCTCTGGACATGCACTGCTTGTGGCACACAGTCTTAAGACACAAAGCTTTGTGATCATTATACACATCAGTTTGCCACTTTAGCTGCCAATCCTGAATGCATATGCATCACAGCTGAAAATCATGTTTCATGACATGGTGTGACTGGAATCTCAGAAGACCATACTGCTGTCTCCATAGTGAGGTGCTCCAGATGCCTACAGGTTTGAAAAGCGCAGATTAATCATTAAAGCTGCGACAAAATGGACTCCACGGTCACAACACTTCGCTTTTGAACAACAAAGTTGCATCACAACTGGGCAAACTCCGTTTTTCGTAGCTGCAACATCACACTATTGCACTGAATGTGAGTGTGGTCAATCAGTACCCACATTCGAATATGAGGGCCTCAGATTTTCACGGTCAATAAGGTAGCCTAGTAGGCAGGTGGTTGCTGCAGAGATCAAGCAATATTGATTAATGTTTTGATATAAAGAGCACTCTACTCGATGGCAGCAGTGTGTGTGCAGTTGAGTGCAGAGCTGCACAGCTTGCACATTGCTGCAAGGCTCTTGGCAGCAGATGTACAAGTCGGCCTGTAGATAGTCCTGAGCAATGCTCATTTAATTGACTGGCTGCAGGTGGGAGTTGGCTGGCATGCATACCAGCTTGCTCAGCGGCTGTCAACAGAGACAAGCTGACACTGCTGATCAGGATTGCTGAGCTGCAAATATGACCTACAGTCATGACACACAAAACGTCAGGTTTGCACATAGGCACTACATTGCAATGATTGCCACGCAGGGACACAAAGCTTAAGCTTGCTGCAGACATGTCATGCAGTGCTGCACAGCTTGAGCATGCAAGTTGTCATTGTACATTTCAGCCG
>JAABUO010006774.1_pt1 | contig 13110 bp, 11 predicted proteins | sample 5559291 | NCBI WGS metagenome assembly JAABUO01 (sample SAMN10711878, study PRJNA513372) | rock metagenome | isolation source: Antarctica rocks | place: Antarctica: Victoria Land, Finger Mt sud
GTCATCAGGAAACCACGCCAACAATTCCTGAAAGGTCCGTGGATAGTCGACCCCGCCGACCGGATGAGCACGCGTCGGCTCCGTCATCGGTCAATACTACTTGACTCAAGCAACGAGCCAGTACACCTGTTCCTTTTTCCTGGATAGTTGCGTCCTGGGCACTGTTGCGGCGACGTCGGCGCATCTGCTGGTGAGGTCGCCGCCGGGGCGGACGTCCGCGCAATGGCGTCGGCCCGCGCGCGGACCTAGCCCGCCGTGGCCCGGTGGGCGCCGGGATCACATCGGGGCCGTGATCAGATGTCCGGGTGCCGGGCATGGATGGCGACGATCGGGTGGTTCCCACCGCAGTGGTGCGGACCCTGGGGGGCCGGGAGTTCCGGGCCCGGCTGGCCGAACTGGTCGCGCTCTACGTGTCGGCCATGCACTACCCGATGGGCGTGCAATCGGCCCGGGCGGCGCTGTGGGACGAGCACAGCCGGCGAACCGGGTTTGCCGCCGTGATCGCCGAAGCTCCCGATGGCGCGGCGTTGGGGATCGGGTACGGCTACCGCGGCGCCCCGGGCCAATGGTGGTATTCCGAGGTCCGGCGGGGTCTGGCCGAGCGGGCCGACAGCTGGATGACCGACTTCTTCGAACTCACCGAACTACATGTCCGCCCGGATGCCCAGGGCCGCGGGCTGGGTGAGCTGCTGCTGACCCGGCTGTTGGTGGACCGACCGGAGGCGCTGGTGCTGCTGTCGACCCCGGAGGGCACCAACCGGGCATGGCGGCTCTACCGGCGGACAGGTTTCGTCGACTTGCTCCGCGACTACCGGTTCACCGGGGACCCGCGGCCGTTCGGCGTGCTCGGTCGACCGCTGCCCTTCGAGCCGCCGACCGGCGAGCCGCAGGCCGGAGTCGATGACCGCCACCGGGGCTGATCGCGCCCAGCCGATTCGACGCCGCCCGATGGGCAGACATCACCACCCAGCCGGCCCAGGTTGGAACCGGAACCGGAACCCGAACCGGGCTCAGCGAGGCGGCTGACCCTCGTCGCGGCGCACTTTGCGCCGGGCCACGCTCGCCACGATCCGGTCCAGCCACCGCATGATCGCGCCCATGTCCGTCTCCTTCTTCGTTACCCGGTTCACGGCTGCAAACCTGGCTCCAGCATGCCCGTAGCTGGGACCGGCCGGGCCCGGGCACCTTGGGCACCCAGAATCGGACGGACCCGCTGGGGGGACGGCCAAGCTCGGCTCACCGTGCCCCGAGCTCGACCGGAGATCCGGCCCGGTCACTCCCAGGACCGGACCCGCCGATCAACTGCAGCCGGAGGTGGAGCCGCAACCCTCGCAGACGTAACAGGCGCCGGACGGCCGCATCTTGGTGCCGCAGGTGAAGCAGAGCGGGGCATCCGCCGACTTGCCGATGACCATCTCGAGCAGTTCGACGGAGGATCCGGCCCGGCCGCCGGCCGCGATGCCGCCCGGAGTGCCCGCGGGGGCACCGCGTTCGGCGGTCGGCACCACCGTGGGAGTGGCATCGACCGAGGACCGCATCTCCTCGATCAGCTCCGCGGAATCGGAACCCGTCGGATCGGAGCCGGCGGTGTCGCTGCCGTAGCTGGCCGACACCTGGGCCGCCCGCTCCTCGGCCGAGAAGATCCCCAGCTCGGCCCGCTTGTCTACCGACAGGTAGTCCAGTGCGATCCGCCGGAACAGGTAGTCCATCACCGAGGTGGCGATCCGGATGTCCGGGTCGTCGGTCATCCCGGCCGGCTCGAACCGCAGGTTGGTGAACTTGGCCACGTAGGACTCCAACGGGATCCCGTACTGCAGGCCGACCGAGACCGCGATGGAGAACGCATCCATCACGCCGGCCAGGGTCGAGCCCTGCTTGCCCAGCTTGATGAACACCTCGCCCAGACCGTCATCCGGGTAGGAGCCGGTGGTCAGGTAGCCCTCGGCGCCCCCGACGGTGAACGACACCGTCTGCGACGGGCGCTTCTTGGGCAACCGGCGGCGCACCGGCCGGCTCGGCCCGGCCGGAACCACCGGGGTCGGTAGGGCGGCGGCCTGGTCGGCTTTCTCGTTCTTCGCCGAGAGCGGCTGCCCGACCTTGCAGTTGTCGCGGTAGATGGCCAGCGCCTTGAGGCCCATCTTCCAGCCCTGGGCGTAGATCTCGGCCACGTCGGCCACGGTCGCCTCGGACGGCATGTTCACCGTCTTGGAGATCGCCCCGGACAGGAACGGCTGCACCGCCGCCATCATCCGGACGTGACCCATCGGGGCGATCGACCGCGCACCCATGGCGCAGTCGAACACCTCGTAGTGCTCCGGGCGCAGTCCGGGCGCATCGATCACGTGCCCGTGCTCGGCGATGAACTCGACGATCGCCTCGACCTGCTCGTCCTGGTAGCCCATCGAGCGCAGCGCCCGCGGCACCGTCTGGTTGACGATCTGCATGGATCCCCCGCCGATCAGTTTCTTGAACTTGACCAGGGCGAGATCCGGTTCCACGCCGGTGGTGTCAACGTCCATCATGAAGCCGATGGTGCCGGTCGGGGCGAGTACGGAGACCTGCGAGTTACGGTAGCCGGCCCGCTCGCCGGCGGCGACGGTGTCGGCCCAGGCCGCGGTGGCCACCTTGAGCACGGCCGCATCGTCGGTCCCGACCGTCCGGACCGTGTCGTTGGCCGCAACGTGCTTGCGGATGACCCGGCGGTGGGCGTCGGCATTGCGGGCGTACCCGTCGTAGGGCCCGATCACCGCGGCCAGCCGGCTGGACCGGCGGTAGGCGGTGGCCTGCATCAGCGAGGTGATGGCGGCGGCCAGAGCCCGGCCGCCCGGCGAGTCGTAGGCGTGACCGGTGGCCATCAGCAGCGCACCCAGGTTGGCGTAGCCGATGCCCAACTGCCGGAACGCCCGGGTGGTCTCGGTGATGGGCACGGTGGGGAAATCGGCGAAGCAGATAGAGATGTCCATCGCGGTGATGACGAATTCGACGGCCTGGGCGAAGCGATCGGCCTGGAAGGTGCCGTCCGGCGACAGGAACTTCATCAGGTTCAGCGAGGCCAGGTTGCACGAGGAGTTGTCCAGGTGCATGTATTCGCTGCAGGGGTTGGACGCGTTGATCCGGCCCGACTCGGGGCAGGTGTGCCAGTCGTTGATGGTGTCGTCGTACTGGATCCCCGGATCGGCGCATTCCCAGGCGGCCGTGGTGATCTTGTCGAACAGTTCCCGGGCGTCGACCGTCTCGAGCACCTCGCCGCTGGCCCGGGCCCGCAGGCCGAAGCGCGCACCCTGCTCGGTGCCGGCCAGCGCCGCGGTCATGAACTCGTCCGAGACCCGGACGGAGTTGTTGGCGTTCTGGTACTGCACCGAGACGATGTCCGCACCGCCCAGGTCCATGTCGAACCCGGCATCCCGCAGCGCCCGGATCTTGTTTTCCTCCCTGGCCTTGCTGTCCACGAACTCGACGATGTCCGGATGGTCGACATCCAGTACGACCATCTTGGCCGCCCGCCGGGTGGCGCCCCCGGACTTGATGGTGCCGGCCGAGGCATCGGCCCCGCGCATGAAGGACACCGGCCCGGAAGCCGTCCCGCCGGAGGACAGCAGCTCCTTGGAGGAGCGGATCCGGGACAGGTTCAGCCCTGCCCCCGAACCGCCTTTGAAGATCAGCCCCTCCTCCCGGTACCAGTTCAGGATGGAATCCATCGTGTCGTCGACCGAGAGGATGAAGCAGGCCGAGACCTGCTGCGGGGAAGCGGTTCCGACGTTGAACCAGACCGGGGAGTTGAACGCGAACACCTGGTGCAGCAGCATCCAGGTCAGCTCGTGGGAGAAGACCTCGGCGTCGGTGTCGGACGCGAAGTAGCCATGCTCGGTGCCCCCCCGGGTGTAGGCCCCGACGACCCGGTCGATGATCTGCCGCAGGCTGGACTCCCGGACCGGGGTCCCCAATGCCCCACGGAAGTACTTGCTGGTCACGATGTTGGTCGCGTTGATCGACCAGAACTCGGGGAACTCGACGCCGCGCTGCTCGAAGTTGACCGAGCCGTCACGCCAGTTCGTCATGACCACATCGCGGCGTTCCCAGCTCACCTCGTCGTAGGGATGGACCCCGGGCGTGGTGTAGAGCCGCTGCATGCTCAGCCCGGAGCGGCCGGAGCCTCGGGGCGCGGGGTCGTCGGTCGTGGTGGTGGCACCGAGGGTGTCGGTCATCGAATGGGTTCCTTCACGGGTGAGGGCTGATAGGAGGCTGGACCGACCGGGTGTGGCGCTCCGGTCTCGGGTCGGACGGAATGGTCGGAGTGGGATCGAACTCGGAGTGCGGCCGGAATGCATGGAGCAGGCGGGGCGTGGATGCCCGGAAGCGCGCACTTCGCCGCCGGCCAGCGCAGGTCAGCCGGGCGGGCCGGTGGCGGTGCCGACCGGCGGCTGCCTCAGCCGCTCGATCTCGGCGGTGAAATCGGCGGCCGATTCGAACGACCGGTACACCGACGCGAAGCGTAGGTAGGCGACCTCGTCCAGATCCCGCAACGGCCCAAGAATGGCCAGCCCGATCTCCTGGCTGGGGATCTCGGCGGCTCCGGTCGCTCGGATCGACTCCTCGACCTGCTGGGCCAGCAGCGCCAACGCGTCCTCGTCGACCGGCCGGCCCTGACAGGCCCGGCGTACCCCGTCCATGACCTTGGTCCGGCTGAATGGTTCGGTGACACCGCTGCGCTTGACCACGGCGAGGACCGCTTCCTCGACCGTGGTGAACCGCCGCGAGCATTCCGGGCAGGACCGCCGGCGTCGGGTGGTCTGGCCGTCTTCCACCTCGCGGGAGTCGATGACCCGGGAGTCGGGGTGGCGACAGAACGGACACCGCATGGTCACCCCCTCCTGTCAGTGCTGGCTGCACTCGATCTGTCGGTGCTGGCTGCGCTCGACGCCGTCGCAGCTGTGGTTCGTTCGTACGCCACGACGAGGTCGGTTCCGGCCCGCGAATCCGGCCGCCGTGGCGTGGTCGAAGTGGATAGGTCCGGGGACAACGTGTGGAGAACTCACCCCCACCTGTGGATACCTTACACCGGTGTAACTACTAGATGTAGGGGTTGAGAGTAGAACTAGCCGGAAAGAAAAGGCAACCTCGCCACGCCGGTACGGCCTGCGGACCGTCCGCTTCGGTCGGACCACCCGACCCCATCCGCTTGGCCGGTCGTGGTTCCGGCCGGCCGATCAGTGCTGCTCGGACGGGATCAAGAGCACGGTGCCGGGCCGGATGTCCGATCCGGACAGGGCGTTGGCCTGCCTGATCTGCTCGGCGACCTGTCCGGGATCCGCGTCGGGCTGGGCGGTCCGCGCCAGCGTGACCAACGAGTCGCCGGGTTGGATCCGCACCGGGACCAGGGTGATGCGGGGGCCGGGATGCATCAACGTCACCCCCACCACGACCAGCACCCCGACCATGGTGATCGTGGTGGCCAGTCGGGCCCACCTGCCCAGCACCGCCTCCCGGAGCGCACTGACCGGTTCGGGCTCGGCCGATACCCGGGTGCCCCGCCGGGGCGCCACGGTCACCGCTGCTCCGGCCGGACCGGTCGCCCGCCGCCGAGCCCGGCGATGCAGTGCCCGACGCCCGGCCGCCGTGCGGGGCAGGAATCCATCGCCGGGCAAGCCCCCTTCGGGCCGGGCCATGGATCCCGCCGCTCCCGACGGCTTCGCCCGGCCCCCGACAGACTCCCGACCGGACCGGACCGGCTCGTCGAGCTGCTGGTCTCGCATCAGGGTCCCGTTCATCTCGTCACCTCTGCGCATGTCTGTCGGCCGGTCGCACACCCCGGCCTGCCTCGCCCGTGACGTCGACACCGACTCGACGATCCTCGAACGGACGTTCTAACGAACGTCTGAGGCGATGTCTACACCCGCGCACCGACAGTCCGCCAGGTCTCTCCGGCGTGTCATCGAACGCATGTTTGAAATCCGACACTCCGAGCCCTACGGTGGACGAACCGGCACGAGTGGTTCGTGCTGAGAGGAAGGCGCGACCGTGAATGACAAACGTCCAGCTCAGAGCACTACCGGGACGGCCCGTCCCGGGCGCCGGGCGGCGCCGGCCGGCACCCGGTCCGGCCGATCGACCGACGGCGTCGTGGGAACGGCCGGCACCGACCCGAGCGGCACCGGCCCGAGCGGCACCGACTCGGCCGCCACCGACCTGGCGGCCGGGAGCATGGAGGCAGCCGAGGCAGGAACAGAGCCATCAGGAATAGAGCCAGTAGAAACAGCGCCAGTCGAAACGGGCGCACCGGTCCCCTCGGGCACCGTGGCGCAGTTCCCCGATGTGGAGCGTCCGGGCGTCCTCACCGTCCGTCAGCAGAAGGTGCTCAGGGTCATCCGGGAGTCGGTGGCCCGTCGTGGCTATCCGCCCAGCGTGCGCGAGATCGGCGAGCTGGTCGGACTCAAGTCACCGTCCTCGGTCGCCCACCAGCTCACCGTGTTGCAGCGCCGCGGCCTGCTGCGCAAGGACCCACACCGCCCGCGTGCGGTGGACATCCGGCCGATCGAAGAGCTGGAAGGGGGCATCGACACCGGGTCGCGCCCCACTCCGGCCTATGTCCCTGTGGTCGGCCGGATCGCTGCGGGCGGACCAATCCTGGCCGAGCAGGCGGTCGAGGACGTGTTCCCGCTACCCAAGGATCTGGTCGGCGAGGGCACGCTGTTCATGCTGCGGGTTGTCGGTGACTCGATGACCGATGCGGCCATCACCGACGGCGACTGGGTGGTGGTGCGTCAGCAGCCCGTCGCTGACAACGGTGACATCGTGGCGGCCATGATCGACGGCGAGGCCACTGTGAAGACCTACCGCCGTACCGACACCGGCCACCTGTGGCTGATCCCGCACAACCCGGCGTATCAGCCCATCGACGGCGATCGGGCCGTCGTGCTCGGCCGGGTCACCGCCGTCCTCCGCAAGCTCTGACCGGCTCTATCGAGACCGGCCGATCTGATTGCGTGGACGCCCTTCCTCGCGATCGATGGTTCCGCAGCACAGACACAGTAGCCCCGCCCACGAATGACGGTGGGCGGGGCTACTGAACGGGACTGTCGGTGTGGTTCGACTCAGCCGACGCGGTGCTGATCGGACGGCACACCGTTCGCCGATGTGACGGGAACTGCGTTCATCGGAACGGCGGCCGGCGCGACGACGGACTGGACCGGGTTCACCTGCACCGGACTGACCGGTGTCGGCGCGATCTGGGCCGACGGCGTGGCTACGGCTGAGCTCTGGTCGGTCTCGGCCGGAGTGCTCGGCTTCTTGTCATCCTGCATGGCCGACACTTCGGACTTGAAGATCCGTAGTGACCGTCCCAATCCACGGGCCGCGTCGGGTAGCTTCTTGCCCCCGAACAGCAGCAGTGCAACGACGACGACGAGAATGATGTGCCACGGCTGGATTCCACCCATGGTTGACCTCCTTGTTCGGGCCCACGTGCAGGTCGGCCGCCCGGATGGGCGATCACCGCTGCCGTGGATGTACGGCCAGGCTTTCAGAATACATTCGGAGCCCACCGGATCCGAGCTGGGCGCGATCCGACAGTGTGATCAGACGCCCATGCCCTGGGCCTCGAAGGGTTCCAACAGTCCGGCCAGGCCCCGCGGAATCCGGGCATGCAGCCAGGTTCCCTCGGAGGTGTAGCGCTCCGCGAGCACGGTGCCTTCGGCGTGCACCCGGGCGGCCAGGGCGCCGTCGGTGAACGGGAGCAGCACCGCTACGGTCACGGCCGGATCGGGCAGGGCGCCGGCCAGTGCTTCGCGCAGTTCGGCGATCCACTCGCCGGTGCGGGCGGAGACGAACACCGCCCCGGGCAGCGCCGAGCGGAGCCGGAGCAGGGTGGCCGGGTCGGCGCTGTCGATCTTGTTGACGACCATGAGCTCGGGGACGGTGGCTGCGTTGATCTCGGCCAGCACCTCACGCACCGCGCTGACCTGGTCCTCAGGCTGGTTGTCGGAACCGTCGACCACGTGCAGCAGCACGTCGGCCTCACCGATCTCCTCCAGGGTGGAGCGGAACGACTCGACCAGCTGGTGCGGCAGGTGCCGGACGAAACCGACCGTGTCGGTCATGATGAACAGCCGCCCGTCGGCCGTCCGGGTCTTTCGGGTGGTCGGGTCCAAGGTGGCGAACAGAGCATCCTCGACCAGCACGCCGGCGTCGGTGAGCCGGTTGAGCAACGACGACTTACCCGCGTTGGTGTAGCCGGCAATGGCCACCGCCGGCACCTCGTTGGCCTGGCGCTGCGATCGCTTGGTGTCCCGGACCCGCCGCATCCCGGCCAGGTCCGAGCGGAGCTGGGCGATCCGCTTGTGGATCCGCCGCCGATCGATCTCCAGTTTGGTCTCGCCGGGCCCGCGCGAGCCGATCCCGGCGCCGGCCGCCACCCGGCCGCCCCGCTGCCGGGACAGGGCCGCGCCCCAGCCTCGCAGCCTGGGCACCAGGTAATTGAGCTGGGCCAGCTCGACCTGCGCCTTGCCCTCCCGGGACCGGGCGTGCTGGGCGAAGATGTCCAGGATCAGCGCCGTTCGATCGACCACCTTGACCTTGAGCTGTTCCTCCAGGTTGCGCAGCTGGCTCGGGGACAGCTCGCCGTCGCAGATCACGGTGTCGGCACCGGTGCTGGTCACGATGCCGGCCAGCTCGACCACCTTGCCCGAGCCGATGTAGGTGGCCGCGTCGGGGTGCTGGCGCCGCTGCACCAGCGCGTCGAGCACCACCGATCCCGCCGTCTCGGCCAGTCGGGCCAGCTCTGCTATGGACGCCTGCGCGGCGGCCGCGTCCTGGGCGCCGCTACCGGCCCACACTCCGACCAGTACAACCTGCTCCAGCTGCAGCCGGCGGTACTCCACCTCGGAGATGTCGGTGAGCTCGGTGGACAACCCGCCCACCCGGCGCAACGCGGCCCGATCGGCCAGGTCCTGCTCCCCCCGGGACGGATCCTGGTCCGGTCGCCGACGCGCCGGTAGATCCGGGAGCGCAGACGGGTCGGGTGCGGCGTGGCCACCCGCGGCAGGCTCACCGGCAGCAGCGCCGACCGGGTGGTCGGGGTACTCGTCCGGGGCGGCGAAGAGATGAGCGGTCATATCACTCCAGGGTGCCTCATCGCACCGGCCGAGGCCAGCGAATTTGCCGACCGCCCCATTTCGCAGGGTTCGATGCCGTCCCGTCGCGCGACCCGGCGGTGCCCGATGGATACGCCGTCGTGCGCCACCCACCGTCCACTACGACCCTTCAGCCCAGGCAGCGGGCGAACTCCGGATAGCTGGTGTCGGGGACGACCAGGAATGCAGCAAGCGAGCTGTCGTCGAGCGCGACCAGCGGACCGCATCGAGCCGCCCCTGCCACCGCCACCAGCCACGCCGGGAACGTCTCGCGCCGAACGGATACAGAGTTCTTTCTCATCTCGATCTCGGAGAACCGGGCGGGCCCGCCCTGCTCCGCGCCGGAGAACCGGGTCACCGGCGCACCATCGGACGCGTCCGTCCATTCCGAGTACGCCCAGCCGGCACCGTCCAGGGCGGCGCGGACGGTCTCCGCCGTGATGGGCAGGCTGGTAGTGGTGGGCCCTTGCGACCGCGACAGCCGGACGCGCTGCGACTGTTCTTGCCGATGCGACCGGGGCCATCGTGGACCGGCACCGCAAGCGGCGCATCATGATCGGTGCGGACGTGGGCCGCGGGCTGCTGTTGCTCAGGCTGCCGGTGGCCGGCCGGTTCCACATTCGGGTTGCCCCCAGGTGCTGGTGGTGGCGACGATCAGCATGCTCACGGTGTTCTTCGACGAGTCCTGCCGGTCCTGCCTGAGCTGGTCGAAGCCGAGGACATCGTGGAGGGCAACGCGAAACTCCGGCCCAACCAGTCGGTGTCGCAGGCGGCCAGGCCGGACACCGGGGGCGCCGCGATCACCCACCTCGGAACGTCCTGCTGCTGGCGGTCGACCCGGCCACCGATGATGACGAAGACGCCGAGTTAGGACACGCCGAACCGGGAACCGCCGAGTGAGTGAGGAGGCGTAGAGAGTCTCCGCCGACCATCACGACCGCTCGGGCTGATCCTGGTCGGGCCCAACCCGGTTCGCCCGCAACCGCTGCCCGGTCCCGTGTCGATCAGAGGGTTGATCAAGTCGGGTTGATCAAGTCGGGTTGCTCAAGTCGGGTTGATCAAGTCGTCGGCCAGGGTGCCGGACGCCACGATCACCGCCGGTCCGGTCAGGACGGCGGTCGGCGGGCTCCCGCCTCCCGTGCTGTCCAGCGTGACGCTGACCAGACCGCCGGGTACCTGGACCTGGACGGTGCCGCAGTCCCGACCGAGCGCGGCCAGGTGGACGGCGGCCACCGCCACGGTCCCGGTGCCACAGGACCGGGTCTCCCCGGACCCCCGCTCGTGCACTCGCATCTGGACCCGGTCGGGAGCCAGCGGTCGGTAGAACTCCACGTTGACCCCGTCGGGGAAAAGCGCATCGTCCACCGCGGGCGCCGCACCCAGGTCGAGGTCGGCCATACCGTCGTACCGGCAGACCAGGTGCGGATTGCCGACGGCGGCGGCAACTCCGGGGAACTCCTGCCGGCCCACCCGGGCTGAACTGATCGCTCCGAGCCGGACCGGGCCCATCTCGATGCACACGTCGCCGACCGCCGGCACCCGCGCGGTGCGAACGCCGCCGCGGGTCGAGAACGTGAACTCCCCCGGCGATGCCCACCCGGCGTCGACCAGGAAGCGCGCGAACAGCCGGGCACCGTTGCCGCACATCTGCGCCATGCTGCCGTCGGCGTTGCGATAGTCCATCAAGAATCCGCCGGCCGGGTCGGGGGCGATCCGGATCAGCCCGTCGGCGCCCACTCCGGCCCGTCGATCGCAGACGGCCCGGACGAACTCCGGGGTGAGCACGAGCGCGTCGGCCCGGTCCGGCAACAGCACGAAGTCGTTTTCGGTGCCGTGCCCCTTGACGAAATCAACGCCCGACACGGGCCTCATGCTACGGCGGGTCAGGGCCGGGTGTTCCTGGCCCGCTCAGACCCGGTCGGCATGCTGAGCACAATGGGTCAGGGTTGCGAACCTGCGGCCCGGGCGAGCCCCCTGAGCACGGTGGGCATGGTCGCGACCTGCCCGGCCGGCACCGTCGACCAGCGTCGATCTCGCCCGAACCAGGACCGCTGCCGGCGCACGAACCGCCGGGTCGCGGTGAGCGTCGCCGCCGCGGCGGCGGCCGGGGTGGACCGGCCGTCGAGAACCTCGAGGAACTGCCGGTAGCCCAGCGCCCGGGCCGCGGTCGGCGCGGTGCGCAAACCTCGGTCAGCCAGGTCGGCCACCTCGCCGGCCAGACCGGCCGCGACCATGGCGGTGACCCGCTCGGCCAACCGCCGGTCCAGCTCGTCCACCGGCCGGTCGAGAAAGAACAGCGCAGCGTCGTAGCGTGACGGTCCGGGGGCGGGCAACGTGGCCGAGAACGGTGCTCCGGTCAGCTCGATCACCTCCAGGGCACGGACGAGGCGCCGCCCGTTGCCGGGCTCGATCGCCGCGGCCGCAACCGGGTCGAGGCCGGCCAGCCGGGCATGCAGGGCGGACGCCCCCCGATCGGCTAGTTCGGTCTCCCAGCGGGAACGGACGGCCGGGTCGGTGGCCGGAAAGGCCATCTCGTCGATGACGGCGTTGACGTAGAGACCCGACCCGCCGACCAGGATCGGCGTACGACCCCGGGACAGGATGGCTTCGATCGCGTTCCTGGCGTGCCGCTGGTAGGCGGCCACGCTGGCCGGCGCATCGATGTCCAGGACGTCGAGCAGGTGGTGGGGAATGCCGCCCCGCTGGTCGGGGGCCAGTTTCGCGGTGCCGATGTCCATCCCCCGGTAGAGCTGCATCGAGTCGGCGTTGATCACTTCTCCATCGAGCCGGCCGGCCAGCCCGAGGCTCAGGTCCGACTTGCCCGTTCCGGTCGGTCCGGCGATGACCACCAGCCGACCGATCGCGTTGCCCACGATCCCGAACCTAACCGGCCGTCCGCGCTGGTCTTGGTCACCGGTGACCGGGCACACTGGACCGGCGGCCACCTCGGGCCCGCCGCGCACACGGGCACCGACAGGTGCCGGGGCCAGTCCCCAATCGAGCAGCAGAAAGGCCAGTTCGATGAGCGATCCCGACGATCACGCCCGTCCCGCAGCCGACCAGCCCCCCAGGGCGATGCCGGTACCGGTGCCACAGCCGGCGGACTCGCCGCCGATGGACGCACCGCCGGCGGCCGAAGCCGCGGTCGATACGCCGGCGACCGGCACTTTCGTCACGAGCAGCACTGTCGGTACAGAGGTGGCGGACTCGCATGGGTACCCCGAGCCGACGGGAGCCGATGACCTGGACGAGGTCGATCGCGGTCGGGCCAGCGAGACCGACACTACTGACACCGAGCAGTCGGCCACTGCGGAACAGCGCCAGCATCCTCAGCTGCCGGAAGCGGCGGATGCACCACCAGAGCCGGAGCCAGCCCCCCGGGCCGAGCCTTCCGCCCCGGTGCCCGGAACCGACGAGCGGCGCGCGGCGGCATCGCTGGCAGAGCCGACGGTGGAGCCGCGCGTCGCGGTACCGGACGTCGTGGCCGGACCGGACGTCATCGCGGTACCGGACGCCCCGGTACCGGACACCGCAGCACCGGACGCCGTGGCGGGACCGGACGCCGCAGCACCGGACGTCGTGGCGGGACCGGAAGCCGCCGACCCTCGGGCGACCGATCCGGCCGCTACCGCAGATGACACCGGGGAGGCGGCTCCGCATTCCCGGTCCGAGCCCGACCGGAACAGCCGGCCGGGCCGGCCGGGTGGGTCCGTGACGCCCCCTGCGGGCCGGCCCGGGTTGCTGGCCGCCCCGGCCGGACAGCCCGACGCCCGCCCGGGACAGCGCCCCGGGGTCGTCCCCCGGCCGCGACCGTCGGGTCGTCGTCCGGGCTCGCCCGCCGTGGAGCCGATGGTCGAATCGATGGATCCGCACAAGTGGGGCCGGATCGACGAGACCGGTGCGGTATTCGTCTACTCGAGCACCGGCGAACGGCAGGTCGGGAACTGGCAGGCCGGTGACGCCGAGGCCGGTCTGGCCCACT
>JAABUO010006778.1_pt1 | contig 13106 bp, 19 predicted proteins | sample 5559291 | NCBI WGS metagenome assembly JAABUO01 (sample SAMN10711878, study PRJNA513372) | rock metagenome | isolation source: Antarctica rocks | place: Antarctica: Victoria Land, Finger Mt sud
AGACTCCTGTGCCCGGCTCCCTTGCTGAGACACATCCAGCATTGGTCATGTACCCAGGATAAGACATGTCCAGTCACTAGTCCAGTCATGCAATTGCTGACTGTGTCACTAAAGCCAACTTGTCTTTCCTTGAACCACCTTGGCAGCTTTCCACTTGCTGCTACAGGTCCCTTGACCATTCAGTCACTCACTTCCTCACTGATCCCCTCCCTTCCTCACCCACACACCCACCCACTGAAACCCTCACTCGCTTACCCACCCACTCAAACCTTCACCCACTCATTCACTCACTCACTCAAACCCTCGCTATCTCACCTATTCACCCAAACCCTCAGCCCACTCACCCACTCACACTCACTCACTCACACACTCACACTCACTCACTCACCCACCCACCCACTCCCAAAGGCTTACCCCCGGTCAGCTGGTTGCGGAGTGGCAGGCAGCTCAAGGCTATCATCACCATGGCTTGATGCCAGCAACGGGAGGCGCGTGATGTCAATGTCCTCCATGTGGGTGTGGTTCTCCAGCACAGCTTGAACATCACAGGCGGCTACGTCTACATAGTACCTGTTCCACACAATGATGGTTGTGGCCTGGTGTTTAGCATGAGAGTATGTAACACAGCTGCAGAATCTGCGTACAGCCAAGCCAGAGTAAGCGTTGTGCATGCACAACATCAATGCTGCGCTTAGTTGGCACCAATTCCAAGCAACACTAAGATGACAGGCCAAGCTTAACTAACAGCTAGACAAGGACAGCAGGGTGTTTGTCATCTTGAGCCCACACATATGCACATGCAGAAGAGCAGTACGCTCAAGTGTTCTAATGGTCAGTGTGCTGTGGCATCATAGGCATACAGCGCTTTACACAAGCAGCAAGAAATCTGGAAATTGACGGATTGCATGGCCATGGTGACTTGCAAGGCTGAGAGCATACATGTCCCCAAAGCGACACACATCAGGCACTTCCAGCAGAGTCTTCTTGGAGAGGTGCAGGTAGTGGTGAGGCTTGATGGGAATGCGCTCTTGCTTCTGCTGACACTCCATCAGCCAGTCCAGGCAGACCACATCCCGCTGCTGCTTCACATGCGCACCGAATTTGAAGTCTTTGTGCGAGGCTATGAGGTGTGTCACGTCCTTGGTCCAATTCTGATACACCTGAGCAGAAATTGGCATGTTGCTCAATTTCATAAATCGTTATTGTTTTGCTACACAAAGTGTTTCATGGCAGACCCTGTCACGCTCCTTCACACATGCATCCAACGTGTAGTCCATGTGAAACCTTTCCATGATGGGTGATCATGTCGGGAGCCTCCTGAGGCAGCAACCCATAGGCAGACATTGACACGTTGCCATTTTGAAGGTCACACATATGACGCACTCTGCCTAGATGTATATGGCTGCTATATGCCAAATTGTAGCTATTGTGCACAACCCGTGAGGTGTACAGCATTCTTGCGCTGGTCCTGGTGCACTAGTAAAGAAAAGAGTTGATAACTCTATACACCTTTTGGCAATCATATTGGCAGCCTCCTGAGGCGGCAGCCGGGAGGTAGAACTATGCAACAACTTACAGTAATCTGGGATGCGAGCCAGACACTTCCAACAACCTTTGTTGCCTGTCTGTTTGAGTATAGATGCGCTGCTCTCCAGGTGGATATGTGGCATGTCACATCATTGAAACAGTTCAGCTAACCATGTTGCCCCTCGCTCAGCGTTGACGTGTACAAAACAGCATTGCAACAGCACCCTTATCACAACGCAGCTGCAGCGCAACATAAAGCACATGTTGCAAAACACGCCACAGCTTTGCCAGCAGACGAAATGACATGAAAGCACTAGCAGCAGCAGTCGTCATGGACACTTGCGACAGCAGTGCTGCACAGGCAAAAGATGCCACACAACTGGCTCAGGGGCCTACAGACAAGAGACTCACTGTGCCTCCAAGCTTTCTGACCGCAGCCTCCATTCCCTGCTTGCTGTGTTCGCCATAGTTGATGAAATGGATGCAGCACGCCTTCAGAATGCTGCTCTCCTGCTTGATGCTGGACACATCTGCCGGCATGAGGTGCTCCACCACTGTTGCCGTGCGCACGCCTTGCGGAGAAGCCTGCAGAAGGGCAGGCCGTTTTGTGAAAGGGAAAACGAACAGGGACTTGTCAGTGACTTGAAAGGCAGTGGCAGGGACTTACAGGGCATAAGGTGGCACTTAAACGGGATTTCAAAGGCAGTGGTAAGGACTTAATGTGCTCTGCCACCGCTTCTTTGTGCAAGCCTTAAAAGGAAATCTGCGCCAGAGATCAAGCCAGCACAATAGGTAACAATCGCAACCTAAACAAACATTGATAGCGTGACAACGCGCAATGGGACTTTGCTGTGACTACTGGTGTAATGCATCTGTGGCAGGCAGGAGCTAACAGGGCACCGCTAGCAACACACATGCCGCAAACAAAGCTGTTCATGGCATACCTGTTTGGCCTTCTTCTTGAATCTTGGCTGTGGCTGACTACCAGCCAGGCCTAGGCTCTCACCTCCTGCACATACAGCCTCACCTGCTCAGGCGCAGAGCACATCTGCAACTGTATGCCCCATCTTCAAGCCTCTTTTGTCTGTGCTAGTCAGGAGTCTTGTGAGCACAACAAATACGGCAAGGTCAGATTCAAACAGCAGCAATGTGTGTGTTGAAGTTGCATTTGCAGACAGCGCAGGTGCTCATGGGTTTCACTGACTGTTGAGTAGCTAGCATGTGGCTGGTGATGCAAAGAGAAAATACTGTGAGGAAATCAAAAGGCAGCCAACCATGATGCAGAGGGAAGCTACAGCATCCAGCGTCCATGAAATTGTGCTACATGACACAAGTTGCGGTCCTGTAATGCTGCAGGCAGATGCCAAACAGGTAGTAGGTCATGCACTGGTGCACACCTGTGACAACTCCCTTGTTCTGGTTGACCAGGTCCCACAGCTCCTGATCAGTCTGCACGTCAAAGGGGCTCTTGTCATACCGGATCCTCTCCACCCGTGGGAACCTGAGACTGTGACGCGTCGCAAAGTCCTTGCTGATGATTGTGCGCACATCTGCTTGCACCTGCACATGTGGTCGATACTGATTGGTGCAACCTGATGCAAATGGTCTGCCTCAAAGCTGTATTGTGCGCACATATGTTGCAGCTGTGCATGGCGCAGGATGTTTTGCAGGTAGGAGGGGCCACAACCGGGCGCAGCCAGCACTCCAGCTGTGGAGCAGGGGACGTGCCCACTGACTTGCTTGATTTCAATCTCCATGTTGACATTAGGACGGAACCAGCCCTTCAGTCCTGATGACCTGGTGCTCACAATCCAGCCGGTCAACGCACTGCAATGTGTGCAAGATATATAGACCAATAGATGCTGTATTATCTGTATTCTCAAGGTACCCAAAGCATTAAGTGTGTTGTTAGCGTACCTGAAGCACAATGGATTTGGAGACATCCTTGACCCACATGTCTGGCTGGGTTTTCCGGCTGTTGGTGACCTTGTAGTTCTTGGGCTTCTGAGCAAAGGGTACAAAGTAGGGGTTCAGCTTCTCCCTCACCGTCTGGAGCTCTGCATCTGTCATACCGTTGCCCACCCTGTACCACAACACCTAACTGATGCAAGCCAGCACGGCTGCTAGCAAGCCACAATAAGAGTAACATCCATAAATGTATGGTCTCATCTTGGTATTGTTGATGATCATATCTTGTATACCATCCTATGATGAGGGGGTAAGATGCTCTTGTCTGCCTATGTTGTAGCAAGTTTCATGTGTGTGTTTGCCATGGCTCTATAGTCCTGTTGTATATCATCAATATGCTTAGACTGATTGTCTTTAGATGTTTGGTTTGTTCTTGGGCTAAGATGAGGAGGGGTCCATAGAGCCTGTGCCTGCAGAAGGCGTACTTCATAGCAGCACACGCACCAAAACAGGACCTCCTACAAGGTCCATTTACAAGGTAACGACTCAGGACTGTATATACCTGACCCCATGAGAACACACGTGTTGAATGGACAAGTGATGAATGCATGAGTGAATGAATGACATGCACCTGGGCATCTGAACAGAGCCATGACTCATATGAGCCAACCAAAGCAAGCAGGCATGCACGACCAACTCAATCTTGATGTCACCCACAGTCCAGACGATGCTGTGTCTGTAATTTATGCAAGCTCAGATGACAAGCGACCTGTTTGCAGAGGGATGTGGAACCGGTTTGTGCACTCTCGGAACCTACAAGGGTGCTTCAGCCCAAGCCAGCCACGGTTGAGCATGGACCAAATCAAGCCTTTGTCATTGATGTACAGACAGTCATAAATAGCATCATGCAAGCTGACATGGTGGGTGTCTTACTTGCAGAAGGACATGAAGTTGGTTGGGGTCCCCTTGGACCCCCCGGGGGGTGCTTCAGCCAGAGCCAGTAGCCATTGAGTGACCAGGCCTCCATGCCGTCCAGTGCCATAGAAAGCTCCGATGATGACAGCATCAATGTCATTGCTGTGTACATAGTCGGGCTTGATCTTGAGCCATGAATTGCTACGATCATTCATCTGCCATGCAGAGTCCAGTGCTTTGATGATGATTCCCTCTTCCTGTGGAGCAGTGGACGCAGTGAGTTCAGCATGCCAACATACAGTGTACCAAGAGTCAGGCAGGCCTCAAAAGATATGATGCACAAAGTGACTGGTGGACAAAGTTACAGACAAACAGACAGATAAACAGATAGCCAAATGCACAAGTGTGTGGAAGCAAACAGAAACATGTGCAGATGTACATATTTCTCCGGGGCAGGTGAGAGCAGGAGCAGCAATCCAATTGATGTCCTGTTCAGACAGATGCACAAGTAGACATGGAAGCCAAAATAATAGGGTAAAGATGGAAAGAAGAGCCTTGTCAGCGTTGGGGTATAATCAACTTGTCCACAGCAAAGTAGACAGATAGGCTGGCAGGCAGATACATGCAGATGCATAGCAGCTTCAGCCATGATCACCTGGACTCTGATTGCCTCATCAAAAGCTGCCTGGATGTCCTCCATGGTGTGGCAGATCTTTGAGCACATGGTGTGATCCAGCACAAACTCATCGGGGACAAGTTTGGTAAGGCGCCCCTTCACTGTGCCCCTTCCAACTGGGATTCCCTCCTCAGGCGGCGGCTGTATGGCAGCCTTCAGGAGGTCCAGCCTTTCCAGCAGTGGCCTATCGATCACACTCTGCATCACACACACATGGCTGACCCCAGATAGTATCATAGTTGGCTTAGTGGACTTTGCCAGCAGTCAATTGTTGAACACGCAGGCACACAGTGATATGGAGGAAGCATGCACTGCCTGCATCATTGCATTGCCACTGCTGCTGCCGTTCAAGCTGCGAAATTCAGAGCAGGGCAGGGCAGGGCAGGGCAGGGCAGGGCAGGGCAGGGCAGGGCAGGGCAGGGCAGGGCAGGGCAGGGCAGGGCAGGGCAGGATGTCTGAGGCAATCGTCACAACGTCACTTCATTCACGGCAGAAATCATGACTGCAGCTGGTCCAAGCATCATACCTCTTCATCAACAAACAGGATGTCAAAGGCTATGAAGACAAGCTCAATGTCTCCCACACAGGGCGGGGTGTAGTCAGGGTCACTGGTGTACAGCCCCTCACTGGAAGCCATCTCAATCTGGGAGTCCACAGGCTTGCCGTCCCTTGCTGCTGAGAATGCTGACCTGATGCCGCCAAAGGGCTCAAACACCTTCCTGCAGCATCAGGCATATGCTTTTGGCATCACTCTGGGCCATTGTTTGATTGTACTTATGACACACCCATTGTCTGAACTGCATAGCATGACCCTGTGCTGCATGGCAGACAGTGGGAGCATTCCAAATGCAATCAAGAGACAAACAAGAAGCACACGTCAGCAGATTCCTGTGCCGCAACTCCTTTCTGCAGGATTGGAAAGAACAGGACTGCCTACATTTGACAAATCCCATCAGCCAAAAGGAAAAGGAGGAGGATTTACATCTTCACTCAACCAACCAGGCTGTACAGGTGCTGATTGGATTTGACTCTGTGCCAGAGCAGACCTACCTTGTCTTGTTCCAGACTATCATCTCCCCATCAAGAATGCACTTCTCATGCTTCAATTGCTTCTTGACGACAGTGTCCATGACTGTGAAGCCAGAGTATTCACCGTGCTCCACTCCCCTCCGGCTGTAGTACTGGATGTCATTGCCATTCCTATGTAACTGTATCCTGTCCCCTGCACATGTCAATCATGCAGCTAAGTATCCTCTCATTGCCGGCAGCATAGGCAAATTGGGCTGAAATGCTTTTGCATAAATCTCACTTGCACCACACATGCCTGCCTATCTGACTGTTGTACAGTCACACAGAATGCAATGGCACACAGCACAATGCCCAGGTGAGCTCCTGCCAGAGGCACAAGCAGCAATGAATCTGATGCAGGCGCAAGACAATAGGTAAGGGCAGAGGCAGAGGCAGAGGCAGAGGCAGAGGCAGAGGCAGAGGCAGAGGCAGAGGCAGAGGCAGAGGCAGAGGCAGAGGCAGAGGCAGAGTGATAGGGTCAGGCAAAGGCAGAGGCAAAGGCAATGCTGACCATCAAACTTGGTCTCCACAACAAATGTTTTGTTCTTCATTCTGCGGAAGGCTTCTTCAGGGCTCTTGGCTGCGCTGGCCAGCTGGGACCTTACCGGCCTGCCTGGCTCCACATCCTACGCACGACGGTGTAGTCAGCAAGCAGTTATACAAGAGTTGACTGACCAAACAAAATGTGCTGACCTTCATCTTCAAGCAGGCAACGTTGACCTGCAATGACGTTGCCAAACAGCAGACACTTGCCAGAGACATCAAGGGTCAGTCATCTTCAACAATGCACTCAAGGCAGCAGTGATCGAGAACACAAATGCCCAGCATGCAGTGCTGTGTCGCCATGACTTTGGCAGTTCATTCGTCTCTTGTTGACACGATTGAGCAACACGCATATCACGATTGCACCAGTCTGCATGTAGCATGTTCTGCCAACATTTGAAGCTAAGGCGTTGCAGCTAGCTTAGCAAATGCGTTTCTGTGCCTGGTGAAATGAGTCTTGAGAAAGACAGAAAAGACATTTGAGCTTGCATGCAATAACAATATACATACGCGGCGTGGCATGCGCTTGTTGCGGTCCTTTAGCTCCTTGCAGACAGTTGACAGGTCCATGGTGACATTGTATAGGTCCTCAGCATCAGGATGGAAGTCCCTCAGTATGCTCTTGTCGCTCATGCCAATCTGCGTTTCAAGATGAGCTCATCTCACAGAACGGCTTGCTGTGGTAGCGCTGGGTTGGCTATTGCATAACATGCCACCTCATGCTGCACTGCACCATCCATTGTGCTCATCAACAGTCGACATGCAGCATCAGTGGATGGCGGAGCATATCACTGTCAAGATGTCAGAATGGCTCAAGCATGTGATGCTTTCACTTGACTTCTACACATGGCAGACACTGCTGCTGGGAATCATCCCCTGTGTTTCAGCAGAATCTTGTCAGACCAAATCAATTAAGCTGCACAACCACAGAATGTAAGGTGACACATCCTGCTGCATTGCATGAATCCCACCTTAAGGTCTTTCAGGATGATCTGTGTGATCCACTTCAGCATCCTGGCACTGCTACGCTGCACCAGCCACTGCAGCACTGCAGTCTTCTCCTCTGCTGAGGCAGCAGCAGCCAGCTCATTCAGCTTGTTGTTAATATCCTCCACCTTAAGATCTTTCTCCCCACGTTCATGCTCCTGCTTGCCGGCCGTCAACCGGAACAGGTACTGCAGAACAAGCTGTGAGGCATTTGCTGGTCAGTAACAGGTCTGAAAACCATCACCAAACCTGTCAGCACAAACTAGCTTGTGGAACAGACACTGCGACAGGTCTACTCAGCTGAGCTGCAATGCTCGCCGTTGCTCACCATTGCAGGATGCCATATTAATGGCGACTTACCCCATACATGACAGCTGAGAAGTTGCCAGCCCCTTCAGTGCCGCTGGACTTCCAGGCAACAGCACTTTTGCCACGCGCTGTAGTTTTGGGGTTGAACCCACAAGCGTTACTCCACACACTAGCAAGCTTGGACTCTTTCAAGGCATAGTTGCCTCTTCTGTTGTCACACTGAAGTCCAACGTCAAAGTCAACTACAGCACAAGATGTGCAGCGTGTGTCACCGCTGGTCCCTTGTTGCAAGCAAAATACCTGAGGAAGGAGGAGCCTGTACACCTCATAAAGCTCATCATTATTGCGCTCCAGGCACCTTTCTCGAAACAGCTTGAGCCGAGCCGCCTTTCGAGTATGACCCCTGGCATCTTGACAAGCCTGCACATGCTAGATGTTTACGTTTTGGTGTACTATGGCTGATGCCGAAGTGCGTGGTTGACCTAACCACCTAGCGATCAGAGCTTACCGCGTAGAAGTCACACAACGTGCTGAAACTCAGCTGAGAAGGTCGCACCATGCTTTCAACAGCTGCTCAACAGACTCGGTGAGGCCGCAATGAACAGAGTACGCGTGTACAAGATACGTAGCAGTTGTGATGGCTCAGTCACAGCTACTATCACCAAGATACCCGTGTGGAATGCAAAGGGAGCGCATTCCGAGGACTGATTCTCAGCTGCTCGAGGCGCCGTACAACGCAGCGTCCCTTGCTGAGCTTGCGATTGTGTCGATACAGCTGTGCCTGCCTGCATTGTGCTGTGCATGCTGTGTATGGGGCTCGTTGGCCGCAGCCATGAAACGGCCCGCCCTACCTGTTGCTGAAAGGGCTTTTTCGCTGCCTATATAAAGTTGCAAGTCACAGCTAGTGTTTTCGAAGCAAAAGTGGGCTATGCGAAGCAAAATAGTCAAGGAAGGCATTGCACTGGCTTCAGCATCCTGTGGTTGGTCCTCAAGGGAAGGCAAACAGCTCACTCACGCTTCAAGATTGAGATTCCTGCCACTAGCCACTGCGAGTAAGCCATTGGCATGCTTTGCAGTGTCATGTCCTGCTTACAACTTTGACTACCATTGTAATATAGTATGGTGTAATATAGTGTACTATGTCATTTGGTGCAGTATACGGTAATATGACTTGAAAGACACAACACAGTACGAAGTGTATAATACAGTATATTATTTTATGTCATGCACGTGCACCATGACATAAATTCCCCAAAAAAAGCGCTTACAGCTAAATCTACTGCTTGCATGCAGCGTGCCCCTGACGTCAGCCACAGCCAAGCTGCTCCAGAAGAAGGCAGAGCTGATCATCTGAGATGAAGCAACCATAATGGACAAGACCTGCTGTTAGTGCGTGGACAGGAGCTTCACAGAGTCGCAGAGTGTCTGGCATCATGGAGACGATTAATCAGCACATCAAGAACCTGCCCTTTGGGGGTAAGGTCATGGTTTTGGGGAGGAACTTCAAGCAGGTACTGATCATTGTGCCAAAGGGCAGCAGAGCAACAATCATAGTGTCCTCCCTCAACTGCTCCCATCTGTTGCCAATGATGAGGCACATGAAGCTGGCGAAAAGCATGCGTGTGCACAGACTGCAAGATACGGATTCCTTTTGCTAGTTGCTGCCCAGGAATGCTTGGGTGTCTGTGCTCACCTTTGTGACTGATGCTGCTTGTTACTGTGTGTCGTGTATCATATGGTTGAGCTACTCCATGGTAGAATACTGAACTGCCTGCTTCAATGAGTGCTTTGGAGGGTGGTATCACATGGAGTAAGCCAACTCCTACAGCATTTGCAAAACAGCATGTCATGATTTGTTGCAGTCAAGTCACCATTGTCATGGTAACACGTCAGACATTTGCACTCAGGCATACCAGCAGAGAAACAGCAGAAGTTCTGTGATTGTATGTTGGCCTTTGGCGAGGACAAGTAGCCGGCAGCAGCAACCGTCCCTGTTGACACACTCAGGCTGCCAGAATACATGGTTGCACCAACCCAGGACCTGCATGACACAATTAAACACTGTGTTGGGGGAACTGAGTATGGACTCGCCTGTGGGCAAGGTCATCCTGTCCTGTCACAACCGTGATGTCAATGAGATGAATCAGAAGATCACTGAGCGCTTCTCAGGCGAGGTAAACATGCAATAAGATACCTTTTACGTCAGCTTTGTCTGTGTATGGCACAGTTTTGACAACTGTGGTCAACTGTGGGAATGTAAGTATCAAGAACTTGCCAACTGAAGCAGCAGACTACGTGGCTGAATTGTTGCCTGAATTTTGTGCTCATTGGTGAGTAGAGTTTGGCCCAGCCTCAAGTGTTGGGTTTTCTGTGAGTTTTCTGGGGTGTGTGCTGCGCTTGACCAGCTGGAGTGTTGATCAGCGGATGTACAGCAGGTGCTGTGGGTAGTCAACTTCGTTCTCATTTGATCAATAATGTAATCAAGTGACAGCAGTGTGCAGGTGAGATTTACAACTGGACATTGCACAGCTTTTGGTATGTTATCAGAATGTACATGTGCACATGCAGTGCAGCACAACATCTACATGTTTGTTGTTTCCTGCATGCAATGCAGGCTAATGTAGTTAATGTAGCTAATATGCACAAGCAGTGTTTGCTGGCCTCTTGAGTACTGCACACCAAATGAGGGAGGTCTGCATAAGCTTGACATACTTGTGTTATGGAAGTGCCAGTAGTCCAAATGCAATCTTGCTGGACAATTACACATCAGCATTTTCTTGCTTTGACCAACATGGCATGAAGGCATAAACCCAGCAGGACACAAATGCTACCACTAGTGCCTATACACATGTGCCCGTACATAACATGACAGCCGTGTATACACATGACAAAAGCCTGTCAGGATTGAACAAAATGCTGTACCATCAAAACAGCAGATACACCCCCAACACGCGCAGCCATCATTGGATGTTCGACCGAAGATGTGCCGACAAGCAGCTCTTACACTTTCATTCAGCAGTCTTGTGGACAATATGCTCTTCTGTCCCAAACCATATGCCAATTCCTTGACATGACATACAGTGGTCGTCAAAAGTCTGCATCCAAAACCACTCCTTGCTTAGCAGAACAGTTCGTGTGCGATGACAGCTCAATCTGACTGGCTGTAGGCCTAGTAAACCATCGAACGCGTGTGTAGGTGGGACCAGTGCAGCAGATATCATCCGTAGCGCTAGCTGCAGAGCTTTGACCCTGACTGTGCGTTGACCTAGGAAACCTGTTGTCAGCAGAGGGCAAGTTTGCTGCACAGCAGCAAGCGAAAGCCATAGGCAAGCAGGCCTCAAGAGGGCAGTGCTGTCTGTAAAAACAGGCCGGCTTTCTTTTGTAGTATCCAGTTTGTGCAGCAAAGCAGTGTGCTGTTAGCCAGAGCATTTCCACAGAAGACAAGGAGTTTGCTTGTTGAGCAAGCTTTGCTGTCAGTTGAAGCAAATTAAGCTTGTGCAACCAGCAAGCCCCTGTTTTCAGTGCAATCACTTGCAGGTGCCAGAAAATTTGCCAGAGTGGTTGCTATTTGACTTTGACAGCAGACAAAGACGGCAGACAAAGACAATCCACACCTTCAGGTAATGCGCCTTCGGCTGCGCCGAGGCAAAGCAAGTTGCTATACCCTTCGCTGACAGCTGAACTCTAAAGCTATTCCTTTCAAACTTGATCACGTAATTCCCAGTGATGAGCTGACTCACGATATCATGGCAGTTGGGGGTGCAACAAAATGCTGCAATGTACAGCAATGCACATGTTTGGATGCAGTCGACTTTTGACTGCTGCTGTAATACTGAATGAGCCGGGAACCTCTGATCCCAACAGCCATAGCAGTGCGAACTTTGCAGGGGGCCATACTGAGACACCAGCATTTCTAGTGAATTGTTGTCAGCAAGCACTGCAAGGCAGCAGCGCAACGTGCCATGCAGACCCTCAGCCAGGGCAGCGTTCCCTGCCAGAGAGATGACAAGGCTGCGCACGGTGGTCTTCCAACAGGAGGCCGGCTGGACATACGCAGCGCGCCAGTGCATATGTCCAGCCTGCCTCCTGTTGGAAGATCACCATGCGCAGCCCAGAAGGCAAGGACTGGATGCTGACCAACCAACCCATTTGCCTGTACATTTCATCATGCACATGCCCATGCAGCTACAATTGCTTGCTGCCTCACGCAGCCATGGACTGTATATCAACACATTCACTGTGCTGTCCCTGTTGTGTAAGCGTAGCAGTGATTAGATACGTCAATCCCACCTTGGGCGCCTGTATGATGTCACCACAATCATGGCACGCAAGACACTGCCACAGAGACAAGACAATATTGTAACCATTCTGCAGGCGGCCAAGAAGCAAAGTTTGGCAGGCAGGGTCATCTGGGGCGCTACACCTGTCGTAACCTACTCTTTCACTGCACTTTCAAACAAGGTGTTATCTGGCATTGCCACTGCGACAAGGCCTGTAAGAAATATCTCAGCTGTTGCCAAACTGGTAGGTAGAGGACTGAAGAAGTGTAGAAGCCCAGCGTATGACACATGCCTGGCACCTATGCGCAACAGCATGCAGGCTTTTGGCATTCAGGTAAGCTGTGGAAGTGCTGCAAATCATGGCAGTCAGGCTGCATCAGCACATCAATCAGGTGTCATAGCAGCTATAGCTTTCCTGCATGGTGCTGCACTGTCTTCAAGCCATTGTTCAGTCGGCATCACTCCATGCCTGCTTCTGTATGTGAGCTTCCTGCGGCACAATTTGCAATACTTTGTGTATGTTAGGATGCAAACACCGACGAACAAAGCTGATAGACGCACGGTTGCGAGGGACTGACTGGCGGGACTATTGACTTGCGTAAACATGCTTGTGTGTGCATCTGCAACCCTCCAGATGGGACATTTTGTAGGTGATGTAGCTCTAAAAAAGGGTCATGCTGCTGACGGCCGCCGCAAGCGCGCAATCATTGCTTGTGGAGCATTGTCTGTTATCAAGTCATTTTCGCAGAGACTTGCAGGGCTGTCCTGCTTCAAGTACCTGTGCTACCTGTCAGCTCGACACTGCACTCATGCATCTCATTGCCTGACAAGTAGGACTCATAGCAAAACAGAACAGTCCTGCAAAGCTCTGCAAGCTGTTTCCAAGCTGTGCA
>JAABUO010006779.1_pt1 | contig 13106 bp, 14 predicted proteins | sample 5559291 | NCBI WGS metagenome assembly JAABUO01 (sample SAMN10711878, study PRJNA513372) | rock metagenome | isolation source: Antarctica rocks | place: Antarctica: Victoria Land, Finger Mt sud
ACATTAGTAGTAAAAAAGATAGCAAACAAAAATAGTAGTAATAATAGCAACAATGATGACAACAGTGTTTACGCGTCTGGCTCTTAATGAGCTTGATATGTGCTGGTGAGTATGGTCATCTGTCACCCATGGTGCATGTTATCGAATCATGAAGTGACCTGATACAATAGAGCCTGCAGGCCTGTAAGTCAGCCAGCTCAAGCTCTCACGAGCTCTTTGCATCAGAATGTTTTCTGTTCTAGAATTCAGGGTCTAAATCCTGAACCCTGAACATTTCTGTACTACGTAAAGCATAGTGTGCTGACAGATGTACTAGCTATGACTTCCATGGCTTCATACAGCATATCTTGACATAGACTGAGCTGTTGCTGCAGATGCCATGTGGGTGAGTACTATGCAACGTGCTGATGATTGCTGACACATACTGTGCACAAGCTATCAAGGCAGTGCTGTGAAAGCTCTTTAAGAACTGGCAAAGATGTGAGAAGCATACCACAGTGAAGTTCATGTCTTTCTGCATCATGATGCCCTGAAGATGATCTAGTATCCTGGGGTTGCCCTGTCTTCCCAGAGTGCCTAGTATCAACCCAAACTGCTTTGCCTTTCCAGCAGTCTCAATTGCCTTTCGGCGTGCCTGTCGCATGCCCTTATGATCATAGTGCTCTTCAGTCAGCACCCTCCCATATGGGTCATACCTGCAACCCAACATTTGTCACAAACACAGGTGTATTTATTCGCGTTACTGCACTTCTGGGCTAACTTCAGGTGTGCGTGCTTTGGGATAGACGCCGCAGGAAAACATGGCAGCAAAAAACAGATTGCATGCCTGTTCTAGGTCTTGCAAAATACTATAAGCGTGGCTGTTCAGCATACAGCGCTGAGACAGGATGGAGACAGCACCTGGGCCGAAGACAGTTAAGACAAAAAGTGACCTATATGCATGATCAGAAGGTCATTGATGCACCATCTTGCAGTGTGTAGCTTGGCAGTGGGCAGCCGAGGAAGCAGAAGGATAGGAGGAAGAAGAAGAAGAAGACAAAGAGGAGGACAAGGAAGCCGAAGATGAAAGTGAAGGGAAAACAAGGAGATGGTGAGGGAAATGGAAAACAAGGAGAAGGAGGTGGCACACCTGAAGGCTGGGATGTCTGGGTTGGCAATCATGATAGCTTCCAGATGAAAGCGGCCATCAGCCACAAAGACAATTGCATCAGCAGACTGTGCGATGACTGGGGCTGTGCAGCCTAGCACCTCACCTGCACAATGTGCATAGAATAAAATTGTCCTCCGTTCACACAGTGCCAGGGATCCATTAACACAGTCCCAGGGATCCATTCACACAATCCCAGGGATCCATTCAGACAATCTTTGACCCATGGCAAGCACCAACATGCTATGTGATGGTGTAACTCACTGCAGCAGACGGCACATCAGGTGGCACTGGTGACCCTCACAATAGCCAAAGGCTGGGCCAATGAAAGAAAAGCACTGACAACCTTGTTGTCAACAACACAGGTGCTGCCTGATCACATACGTCACATGTGCAGATCAGAATAAGGCTTACAACAAATCATTACGCCAGACGAACACGAGGGGAGTCTGTCTGTGAGATTGCATCTGGCTGACCTGGGGACAAGGGTTTGCTTTGAGGAATGACAAGAGATGGAAAGTCTGAAGCCAGCTGCTGCTTTGCAAGCTGGATGCTGGAAGCAAACTGGATAGTGCCTGCCAGTATGAGATTGCTGCCGTGCGCAAAGTTGAACCTGCAAAACAGCAATCACTTGTCATGCAGTGAACATGCAAACCATGTGCAAGCCATTGACATGCTGATCATGACCACAAGATCTAATATGTTCCTGCAATCAAATATTCCGCTCTGTTTCAACACAAAACACAACCTTCAACACAAAACACAACCAAACTGCAAAATGCAAAACAACATGTGCATGTTGGTGGTGGTGGGTATCTTGGCAGAACAAGCAGTACACCCTTTCATCCATCTTTGTTATGTTGGAACAATGTTACAAACGCTTACAAGACATGTTAGCTGCTCTTTCGTAGCCATGGCGTTCTGATCCTTGTCTGATCCTTGTCTGAGGCACGTCATTTTCTTATTAAGGACAATACTGATGAGGACATGACTGGACTGTGACCTCACCTGATGCTTTCGATGAGATGGTTGGTGTCAATCTTGATGTCCACAAAGATGTACATACAAGGGACTTTGGTGACGTCCACAGGCACAAGGCAACTATGACCATAGTGTACAAGGAAGTCTGCACCCAATGCCGCTGCACTGAAGTCATCTATGCAGCAGGCTCCATAGGTTACGTCGCCCAGAATGAAGCAATGCTCTACATCTGCAAAACTGCACCCAAGTGATTGTGTCATGTGAAGCTGGCATGAAGCCCTGGACTATGCTCTGGAGTATACCAGATAGTGCTGGGGTTATGACACACTGCCTGAAATGCAGCAAAGCCCTGCATGTGCAAACATGTGGGACACTGAGGTTGACATAGCTGTACATCATCCATCTCTGTCTGCACATCAGCTCAGCAGAACTGCCTGCAGCAGTCAATGGGCATGTGTGCAAGCTAAGAGCAAAACGAAGAACTCTGCTGCGATGGCCTATGTGTGCACACATGCAGCCTTCAGGCAGCCCTGCCTATCTGGTGCAGGTAGGAGGGACTGTGCAGCACCTTGCTGTTTGAGCATGCATGCAGCAGGGAAGCTTGGTATACCTTTCTAGGATGTCTGCAATAACGCAGGAATACATCAAGAGTCCCTCGGGAAACTGGATTGCCACACGCTTGGCTTTGGCTTGTTTCAATCTCCATACTGTCTTATGTACCTTGCACACACGCGACAGTAAGGCCACATCAAGTTATTGCTGCATTGATGAGCTCCGACAGCAGAACGTGTGTGTGTGTTTGCTTGCATGCAGGTTCCGGGTGTCCGCGGGCAGCCGTGGCGTTTGTCACCTCGAAGCTGTAGTTGGCAGGCAATACCGCTATTGCACTATTTAGGTCTTCGTTCAATAACACATCGGCCGGAATCTGCAGCACCAAGTTTCTCAGATCATTCAAAAGAGGCAGTGTTTCGTCGAAAATAGCGGCACGCACCTGCTGTCGCACAAATCGCTTAGGCTGCAACTTACGACCCACTGCAAGTGAACCTGTGGTGGCGCCTCCGTTGAATCTTGCAGGTTCCGAACGCCCACTTGTGCTACACACGGGATCGTCGGTCATACACGCAAACCTTCTGCAATGCAGGCTAAGTTGCCGCAGTCCCGAAAGAGAAGACCAACTGTGGGGGGCAAAGTGGGGGGCAATCGAACGGCTTGTTCACGGCGCGCTGTGATGCCTTTAGCGTCACCAGGTCCTTTGCTTTGCACACCGCGTCGTACGGCAATGCTGAAGCGCGACAAGCAGCACACACAGCAATCACGAAAGCTCGCATGAGGGGCGAGTCGCCCCCTCACCACGACAACGTAAGGGCTATCAGGACTCGCCCTGGTCTCAAAGTCACAGGGGCCCTGTAACAGGGCTACAATTTTGAGCTTAATGATCCAGGTCTGATCGCTGCACGACTCTTCATGTGAGCAAACCTGCACGCACGAGCGCGTCAGCATTCACGATGTATCAGCCGTATGCTGCTCCACCAAAACATTTGGCGTGAACAACAGGACATCTTGCATCCCTCGTTGTGACATGCACGGTCTTGCGGGGATCCGAAGCATGCCCGCTGGTGTCAATAAGCCATGCTGCTTTGTCAACAAGTCAAGCGTGAGTGCGGTATGGAGGCCCCATCCTTTGTGTTGTGGCAGCGTAGGACGTGGCGCCATAGTTCGTGCTTCATCCGAAGGAACTTCGCCGCAAGAAACGTCTGCCAAGCCGTATACCAACCGTCTTCAAACAAATCCCGCGTACCAGCGCTTGAAAGCTCGGAAGCAGCAACCACAAGAAGCAGGTAAGGCACGCGACCAACGCTTTTGCATGCATGGGCCAGTGCACCTAGTGCATTGATGCTACTGCAGGACCTCCTTCATCGCGTGTTCAAGGCGCAGAAAGTTCCAGCAACAAGCAGTCTGATTCTGGGTCCATGGCTGAGAGTCCCCAGCCTTCACCAGGTCTTAGCCACAGACAAAGGGACAGACCAGTGCGTCAGCTATCTAGTGATCCTGGCAAAGCGTTAAGTTCGTCATCAAGCAATCAGTCCGCATCTCAACAGCGGCCGCCCCAGTCTGATGCAACATCAGCAGCACAGACTCAGTCAATTGCCTTCCCCCCACAAGATGCTGCCCAAAGACCCAGGGCATCCCTGCAACCCCTCTCAGCTATGCAGCAGAAGCCATATGCATCAGCAAACTCGCAAGCACCAGTGCGACATGCTGACTTTGCAGAGGGTCAGCAGGGCACAAATGCAGTGGCCACTGTGCAGTTTTGGTTGACATTTCAGGCAGAGTTTGGACAAAGGCTTAGGGTTGTAGGGTCACATAAAAACCTAGGTACGGGCAAACGCGCATGCACAGTCATCCATTCATCCTTTTTGAAGCTGTAGCAGTGTTGACTGCCTCCTTCATTGGCGACACAAAGCATGCAAGATTGAGGTGCTTTTCTCCTGCAAACAGCATTCATCCATTTGTCCAATCAAGCTGCCTTTGGGGCAGTCATGAATTACCTGAACAGCCACATAGTCCTTTCAGATACCCATTGACTACTTGTACTACATCATGAGAACATCACAAATCCCAGCACACATTCATCTTGGTGTTCAGCCATCACCAACCTATGCATCAACGCATGCAGGCTCCTGGATTATGGTAGATGGGCCTGAGCTGAGATGGACAGAAGGTGACAGATGGCATGCAAAGATAACTCTGCCATCTGGGAGTGTGTATGAGTACAAGTATGTACTACTGGACAGCAGCGGCACACATGCCTTGAACTGGCAGCGCGGCAACAACTCTGTCCTCGCCATTAAACAAGTATGCGCTCTGCACTCATGACATTTGCATGCAATGATGCTGTGAAGGTATGATCATAGCTGCAGCTCCTGTGCAATAACTCATCTCCATGCTTTTGCATGTTCTCTGCATCCTCACACAAGCTTGGCACAAGCTGAACAGGTAGCATATATGATTAGATTGTCATGTGTTACAGCAATGCATGCGTGTCTGACGTGTGTCGCGTGCACCTGATGCCTGCTGCTTCTTAGTTATTGTTATAACTATTACTATGCATTGTGCCTGCAAGTCATCTGGAGATCACAGCTCCTTCAGTTTCCTGATTGACCATACAGCTCTTAGACCATCATCGTGGTGACATTGCAAAAACGCACTGAAGATGTGAAAAACCGACTGACTGATCATCACAGGCATGATGCCACCTTTGGCTTGGTGCAGGATGAGCCAGAGCTTGAGGTGTTTGACAACTGGGAAGGTCAGCCTGGAGCTGCTGTCATGGCAGGGGGGAAGTCCAGCACCAGAGAAAGCAAGTGAGCAATCAATATATGAAACTGCCAAATGCATCATCTAGTATGCCTGGTAAACTGAAGGCAAACGTTCTGCCTTGCTGTTTCACAGTGTTTATTGCAAACAAACCAGCCTGAGTAGAGACTGACAGAAAAGGTAAGCAATGTGGGCTGCATGGCAGTTGCACAGCCTGTCCACTGCCTGCTGTCTGCATCTTCACTCTGAATCTCAGGTGTTTTCGATGCACATCTGTCTGTGCATGTCTGCTGTATGCGTGTCTGAGGCTGTCATTGTTACGTCATCAGTATGCACATCATATGGTTCAGCAGTGCATTCTCAGCTTTGGCTCAATGCGTATTACACTTGTCTGTTTAAACTGTAATGGTGCAGACGGCAGGATTCAGGGTTTACAAAAACCTAAACCCCAAAATATAATTCGGTGCATATACACAAGGTAAACACATTGAGTGCTGCTGGCAGGCTATTGGCATGGGCCACTGACATTGAGGCCCAGCTTGGGCTCCAAAGACAGAAGCTCAGGCGCTCCAGGATCGAGCTTGCTTCTGCACAGGAGGTACCGAAACATTTGCAACCAAAGCGCAAAGTTGCACATTTTACAGCAATGTTGGACATCATTAGGGCCTACTTTGACTGTGGCGATATGATCTTATTTACAGTAGCATTCACAGTGGCCCACTTCTGTCATAGAACGCAACAGCCAGCTATTGCCATGCAAGGATGCTCAACCTGGCAAACATCAGTCAGTGTTTGAGAGGCACATTAGGATCTTTCAGCACATAGGGCCTTGGCCATTTATGCCATGAGATGCCATTGCAACATGTCATGCTGTGCAGCTAACAAAAGCTCAGCCTCTGGAAAATCTGGCCTGTCTTGTGACACTGTGGATGTGATGTAGGATGCAAGACGAGCTCGCCAGGAAGCTCGAGCTGTTAGGATGGAGCTCGCTCAGTCCCAGAGTATACGAGCACAGGTAGGGTTCGTTCACTCAGCTGCTTCCAACTCAGACTATTATACAGCTGTTTTTGTTATCTGCTTCTATATGTGCGTGTACCAGTGGTGTTGGAACTGCTAACTTGGTCTGACTTGATGTTGTGATGGCACAAAGCTTCTGCCAGTGTCATTGCAGGATGTCAACGCACTGGCTGCATGATTCAGCTGCAGATGATCATGTTACACTGTCACAAGCCTAGCTTTACACATGGTTGTGCACTTGTACCATGTCTGCTTGCAGAACATGCCTGCACATACTGCTGCAAAGACCATAGCTTGCTCAAGACCAGCTATATCATGTGCATGGAGAACTTTGCGCATGACAGAATCATCATCTAGGTGACATCATGGCATTAGATGTTGTATGGTGCAGGCTGACAGGCTGATCAGGGAGCTTCAAAGCAGCAACCGGCTGCTGAAGAGTGAGCTGCAAGCAACCACTACCACCTTCAAGCAAGCCCTGCATGCCGCACAGACCATGCTTGACACTGGTGTGTTCGCACCCGCACACTAGTTACTGAACTTTGACAGAATGCGTGCTTGCATCTGCATGTGAGTTGTGTGCATTGGCCTTCTGTCACCAGCAGTAACAGTGCAGGCATCTTGCAGGAATGTAGATGGCTGCCCAGTCATCTTGGGCTGCAGCTGTACTATTTACATCTATAGAATACATCACAAATACGTCTCCCATTCAGCACCATATGCAAAGTTTATTTTTGAGTCGTCAGTTTTAGCTAGGCTTTTTCTGTCAGTGCCAAACAATGTCTTGTGTCAGTGCCAAAACATGTGTTTATGTACCATATTGCGTGCAGCTGAGGAGCGAGACCAGGACATTCCAGGAAAGCTACAGCAAGAAGCTGAAAGTGAAGCAACAGACGCAATGCCTGGCAAGCCTGCAACAGGGATGCCAGATCTAGCAGGTGAAGCAGTTAGCAAAACTCCAGGAGAGTCCAGTGCTCCAGTCAAGCAGGGAGTTGAGAGACCAGCAGACACAGTCACCAGCAGTGGGATGCAGGGACAAGTGGCTGAGTCAGCAACCTCCAGCAATGCAAGGCAGCAAAGCACCTCTTCGGTGGCATCTACTCGCCCAGCATCTGCTAGCAAGCCCACTTCCACCATTGGTGCGTGCACATGCACTTTGCAGGGGAACACTGTCTTTGTGTGTAGAATCATCCACTTTTGCACCGCAGCTTCACAGCAACCCCCTTCACGACCCTGCTGGTACGCCTGCTAACAGTATGTATGTAGATAAAAGCACTACTTGTTTTTACATTGCGGCTAAATGCAATTTGTTGCCGCTCATACCTCTGCTTGGTGGCATGGCGGCCAGGATCTTGTTTTCAATATTCCTGTTGGCTCTATGTATTTGGCCCTCTGCCTTTGAACTCGTTTGTCTTGGTGCCTCTCTGTTCCCTATACAGCCCAGGGCAAGCGCTTCCCTGTTCCCAAGCATGGATCCCTTCAACAGTATTCATGTTGCAGGCAAAGCTGGTTCAAACACCCAAGCAGGGCGACAATCCCCTTCCACACAAGGCTCTTTTGACTCCAATTCCTCTGATGCCAGCATTCCAATGGCCTCTTCCCCAAAAGCTGGCCCTTTGCCTTCAATGTCGCCTTCTCCAGCAGCTGCAGAGGTGGACTTTGCCAGTCAGCCCCAGATGGCAGATCTGCCAAAACATGGCAAATCTGATGCTGACAACACTGCTGCTGCACCCCCTAAGGTCAGGATCATGGCATGTCTGCAATACTTCTGCTGGAGACATACAGAATGTGTGCAATACAGAAATGAATTTGACTGCATGACGTCAGCTTCTGTCCTGCAGCATAGCATTGCCAATATGCTCCTGTCATTTCTGTCGACGCTTCTTTGTACACCTGTGTCACCCCTGCCAAATCAGAGTGCTCAGCCGAGCAACAGTAGCAGCCAATATGGCATGTGCATGATTGAGCATACGGCGCTGGCATGTGCAAGACACGCACGCCTACCATGACTAAGGGCAGCCACTGCATCTTGTTGTTCTCACAGCATTGGACAGAACTAAACTGCATGCACAGACCTACAGAGAAGCAATGCTTGCCATTGGATCCTGATTGCCGACGCTGTTCAGGCACCAGGCACCTTCCCTGACTCTGAAGCTCCAATCAGTCCTCATCAGGCTTCACCTGAGGGCCAAAGTGCTGGTAAGCAGCTGGAGACAGCTCGCACTGCTGTGCCCCTTGACACACAAGACTCCAATGCAGCAGCATCACAGTCAGCCACTCCCCTGCCTGACTATGGGGCTTCCTCAAAGTCTGGTCAGACAGCAACAGAAGATCAGAGCGCTGGCAAGCAGCTAGAGACAGCTCGTATGGCAGTCCCTGTTGCACCACAGCAGTCGAATGCAGCAGCATCACAGGTGCCAAGCTCGTTGAGTCATCAGTCAGAGTCTGAGACTGAGCAGGCGACACCTGAGCGTCAGAGGGCTGGCAAGCAGCTAGAGACAGCTCGTACTGCTGTGCCTGTCAATCAACAAGGAACCAATCTGGCAGTGTCTCAGAGTCCCAGCTCAGTGTCTCACTCCAAGTCCAGTGATGGGACACATGAAGACCAGAGTGCTGCTGGCAAGGAGCTTGAGACAGCTCGCAATGCTGTGCCACCAGGAACAGAAGTTTCTAATGCAGCAGCATCACAAGCACCTGCTGTTCAGAGTAGGCAAGAGAGTCCTGGTGTGCACGACTCAGGTATGCAAACTGCACTTGCACTGGCTGCAAGTCAGGCTGTGAGATTGTGTTTGCTGAGGCATGCCATGCTGCATTTGATCTGTTGCATAACACTGCACAGACGATTTTGCTGTGTCCTGTGCATTTTCATTCCTTAATTTGTTTATCGTGTTGTAAACAGGCATGCTTGATTCCAAGTGTGCTTTGACACGCTGGCTCACAACCTGGATCTGCATGTGTTCTGCAAGTGTCAAGACTAGCCTTGACCCAGTTGTGTTGTGGATTGTGCCACAGGTGGTACAGAGCTGGCAACACATGATCAGGCCATTCCTGAAATCCAAACATCTGGCAACAACACGGCTGGGGGGAAGGAATCTCCGGCTGCTGCACAGTCTAATGGGGTCAGTGCTGAGTCAGCCAGCAGCCAATCATCTGAACCACAGTCTGCTCCAACCAAGCAGAGCACACCTGTGTCCAGCAGCTGACAGTATCTCTGTTACATGTCTGCAATGTGTGCAACAGCATGATGCTTGTAAGTCAACCCGAAAAAAATCTGTTTTTGATAAGTTCAGGTGCTGGGCAGCACTTGTCAGTGACTCAGGAGGAATAATGCTTCTTTTTCACTAGGGAACTGCGGCTGACGATTGTTGTTTCGCCACAAATTGAGTCAAGTATAAACAAATGAATGCGTGCCCCACGATATGCATGGCTCTGTGCGCAAGCTGGCGTCCTGGTACTGAACTTTTCGTGAGCCCGGATAGTTTGTCAATCGCAGAGCTTTTTGCATTAGGAACTGTGCTTCTAGCGCAAGAGGCCACATGCTTGAACGTACTCATCGGCGGAGATGCTGTCGCGAGCGGCAGAGGGCTCGCGTTCGAAAGTGTTTTGAACGAAGGCTTCAACACACTCACGGACTAAAGCATAAAGTATCAGAGCGGATATAGATAATTGGCGAGGGTTGGCAAAGGGAAACTACCGTGCACTCAAGCTGCGGGGCAAAACTACCTTTGCAATCATTTGACTCGCCGCTACAGTTGCTGCTGCATTCTTGCATCTTTCAGCACCACATTACAAGTTCCCACTTTTCACAATGGCCAACGGACAGCAGGATGACACACTTAAGTGGGTAAGTACCCTGTCACCGAATCAAGGCCTTAGACAGGACTTGTGCAGTGTCTGCAGGGCTTGATAATCTAGCTCATCACACTGCTCGATGTTTTCAGCAAGTGCCTTTGTCATCATTCCTCCCCCGGTATCTTGCAATTGTGGGGAATTCTTTGCTCCATGCTTCGTCAGCAAGCTGCTTTCTTGCAGGTCCTGATTGCAGGAGCAGTCATTGCCGGAGGTTTCATTCTGTACAACATCATTCAGAACGACGATGAGGCCAAAAGGACCCTGAAAGACGCCAAGGGTACGATATTGTCGGCGATGGTCGCTCGTTTGACAGATCTGAGTTCTCTTGCGGTGCTGACTTCAATTGTTACATCGCAGGTCAAGCTAAGGGCGCCTGGAACGAGGCCAAGGGACAGACCAAGGAGGCATACCACAACGCCAAGGGTCAGGCCAAGGAGGCCACCAGCTAGATATATGCATATTAGTTGTGGCAACCAGTTTCACAGAGCCTCCACTGGTTTTATCTGACTGATGACATCGCATCTGTTTGAGCTGTGCCATCCTTCTTGTGTGCAGTGGATACGGCAGCAGCATTTGTAAATTGTGAACGAAGCGCTGTTGACTACTTACAGTAACTGAATTCTCAGTGCAGACACTGCACCCAGAGACATTGCCTGAATCAGCTATTCAGGCTTTTAAAGCTGCAAACAGCCTTCTTGCAATGCTTTGCTGGCACACACTGCGTCTGCATCTTGACTTTTGAGGACGCCTGTTGCGAGATATTTCGACTTGCATTTACATTGCTTGCTCATCTGTACAATGGCTTTTGTGCTCGTGGGTAGATTCAGAAGTAACTCCAACTGTTGCAGGCTACATCATGTCCGTCTCACACGGACGTATCGTGTTGTGTGTACTGGCAACACGGCATCTGTAGGTTTTGCACAATCCGTGAAGCTATCACGAAACACTGCAACAGTTGGAGTTTCGTATTCTGCTCATTTACGTGTAAGCACTAACACAACCTCCAATTCTCTACGTGCATTATGCTTGCGCTCGTGGCTGACCGTCAGGACTGTCAGCTTCAACCTAACAGCCAGCAGCAGACGCTACGAGTGTTTCTCAGCAAGCTTTCGAATTCAGCATTTCTACATGACTGTAAACATACCCTCCGAGATGCTTTTCAATGCATCGCGCAGCCCAACACAACCTTTGCTTGATTGCATACTGTTGTGACAGAATATTTTACCAAGCATTTTACCAAGCTCTGCAAATCAGTGTATCCTTGGGAACATGTATCTGAGATCCAATCTATCAAGGAAACTCTGCCACAGCCATGCAAATACAACCAGAAATGCTTAGCACTCATTTAGTATCAGTACAACAGAACTCGCAGCAACAGCCAGAACCCTCTACAATGCAACTCACTCTCACATAGAATCCCTCAACTCACGCCTACTCTGGTCAGCTCTAAACTCTGCAGAAACAGCACTCACTGTCCACTAGTCAGCTGTGTATGAACGATTCCACAAACTCAGAAACTTATGCTGAAGAACAAAGTCTCCACAATTTCATGTACCTCAGCTCACAGCCTCAAGACACAAGCAACAGATCAGCCAAAGAACGCTTCATCTTCTGAACTCTCAAGCTGTGTACTTGCGGAATAGGATACATGAGTTGTGACCACCGAACCCAAATGAGTTGGACAGGGCCACATCAATGTTGTGCTGCTGCTTCTCTTTGCCCACAAGGATGTTCAGGTCGACATCATCTTCAGGGTTCTCCAGGTTCAAGTTGGGGTGCAAAAAGCCTGCAGCAGAATGTCCAGGTATTGCATATAGCCGCCTGTTGTATATACAGCACCTGCCTGATACACAAATGCTGTCAACACCTTCTCACTAATTCACTGAATCAGTGTCAGCATTCGCTATGAGGTATCACAGTACAGTTGTGCTTTCTGAACTGTCCAAAATTTGTCAACTTGATCAGAGATGACACAACGGCAACTGGCGGACTGAGTTGCATTGGGACTCTGAGAAGGAGTGTCTGAAGCTGCAGCAGGACGCTAAATATCGTAACATGTCATGGCAGGACTTTGAGGCTTCAATGCAAAGGTCATTTGCATCCTGGATGCCTGCTCATGAGATTAAGCAGCTCTAGTCTAGCAGAAATGCAGTTATGACAAACATACTGACGAAAATGACAGTATTGTGCATGCAAAACCTGAAACAAAATTATAGCTGAAGCAGACTGGGTCCGTGAGAGAGTATGTGCGTGACTGTAGGTTCTGTGTTTTCAAATGTTGTTAATGGCCTGAAATCCGGTGTGCAGAGACTTGTGCAGAATAGCATGCCTACTGACGGCTGGACTGACATAACAGACTTGTAATGAAAGGCATTGGATTATGAGTGAAATGATCTTGCCAGTGATTAATCATAGGTATGAAGTGCTGTGGTGACCTGTTTGCATGGCTTGGATGACTGCAACTGCCTCCACAGCCCCAGCAGCACCAAGCAGATGGCCGATCAGGCTCTTGGTGCTGTTGATGCGCACATTGTCCCCCGGCAAGGCATTCCTGATAGCTCTATACTCTGCCATGTCTCCCACTGGAGTGGAGGTGCCGTGGGCATTCACATAGTTCACATTGTCTGCTTGGACTCCTGAGTCTATCAGCGCCCTGCAACAATGTACAGACTGCTTGCAACTCGATGAATGGCTTACCAATGAATTGTCTTGCTGTGTCTTTGCTATGACCTTTCATGGCAGGCATAGACAGTTCCTGACAAAGTTCCTGAACGTAAGCCTGGACGCCAAT
>JAABUO010006781.1_pt1 | contig 13104 bp, 13 predicted proteins | sample 5559291 | NCBI WGS metagenome assembly JAABUO01 (sample SAMN10711878, study PRJNA513372) | rock metagenome | isolation source: Antarctica rocks | place: Antarctica: Victoria Land, Finger Mt sud
GGCTCATCCGGAGGACTCAACGATCAAGGCATCCAGACCGTCCTTCATAATCAGCTGAACAACATCATCAGAATCAATCGACTGGAAGCTTTTTACCCACCACAGCGGCTGCAGCAGGTGAAGGATCATGTGGCCACAGTAGACTTCAGGTAAGACAGCTCTTGTCAAGAGCAGCTGCGTTTTTGCAGACAAGCACCAGCGCTTGCGCAAGTCTAGCAGAAACCTGCAGAACATCTGTGCAGATTCACGTGTATGCTTCTGATTTGCCACGCTGTTTGCAAACCTTTCCATGACATGACATTTGACATTCGAGGACTTTCACAGCCATCATCCTGCCTGCAGGGCTTTGGCCATCAAATGGAGGATGCCAGTGGAGCTTGCCTTGGACTTGGTCGCTCTTGCATTGTACGACATTGTCATCTATGCAGATGACAGCACCTCCATGAAATATGCTGAGAGTGGTGCCAGAATAGATGACATGAAGGTCATTTTGGAGCGTGTGACTGAAGTAGCCACCCTGTTTGATCATGACGGTATGTCAATCATTGCATTCGACCGCTTAGCATACACCCCTGCATACAAAGTTCAGCAAACACCACTGCTTTAGAGCAGCCTGAGCTTGGGCCTATGCTGGCAGCCAGCATGCTAACTATAACATGCACGCTACACAATTCTATGCCAGAATCGCTTGTGTGCATCATGTGTGCAACATGCCAGGTGCATATCTAATAGTATAGTATGTGCAAATGCTGCTTGCTGAACCAAGCCTGATGCTGTCTGATGCAGGTATTTCTATCCGATTCATGAACTCAAACCTTCAAGGCGACAACATCCGCGATAGCATGTCAGCAGCCAATCTTGTGGCAAGATGTCAGTTCAGCGGCATGACGCCCCTTGGCACTCAGATGCATGCGCGCATTCTGAAGCCAATGGTCGAGGCAGCCATTGCTAATCGCACCCTGCAGAAGCCAGTCTTGGTCATCACCATTACTGATGGCGAGCCAACAAGTGAGCCAGAAAGCAAGATCGTGAAGGTCATCAAGAACATGAAAGCTTTTGCTTCCAAGTCTCAGTATGGCTCAGGGGCAGTCGCGTTTGAGTTTGCTCAGGTAAGAGAAGCTTCTTGCAGCGCTGAAATGCTGTGTCAGTCTGGTTCAGGTGCTTGTGTGCACAACCTCTTCCGTTATGTGCTTGCTTGTGCTCCGCAAAGATGCTTTTTCCAGCTGCAGTGGTTAGTGTTGCTGTCAAGGGACATGCTCTAGGGCTAGCCCCACATCCTGTGGCTTGACTGTATCTTGTTTGTCACAGGTGGGCAAAGACACTGATGCACAAGCTTTCTTGGGCAGACTAGACAATGACAAAGATGTGGGAGGTATGGTTGATGCCACCTCATACTTTGAGCTGGAAGCTGAAGAGTACAAGCAGAGGGGCATTGTGCTGACTCCTGAGCTGTGGCTGGTCAAGCTTATGGTGGGAGCCATTGATCCTACATATGATGAGCAGGTGAGTCTATCATTGCTATGCTTGAGCTGATGAGGGTGCTTTGCTGCGTGCTGTGATGCCTGTTGTGTTGGCAGATGCAATTGCCATATTATCATGGCCAGATTAACACAGGGCATCTTGCTGCAATACTTTTGCTTAGCCCGCAGCTTTGGCGCAGCAAGTTGCTTCCAATTTGCTCATGTTCCTCTGCTATGCTTTTGCTTTGTTATGGATATGAGAGTCACAGCGTTGTAGGTCATGTTGGATGAACCAGCCTGTTCATCTCTGTCAGCTCTGTGATTACTGCATGTGATTTTGCATCCTGATGTTTCTCAAGACACACAAGTCAAGTGTAGCAATACGTGAAGCTTGCTTGCATGTCTGTTGATTATAATTGGCGTTCAATATAGTCATACCTGATCTGCAGGATGCTTGAGCATAGCCATCAAAAACATCCCAAGGTCAGCCCTTTGGATGGGTGGTGATACTTGATGCACTTCTGGCAGCTTCTTTGTGCCACAAGATTATGAAGGATGGTCAGGCTGATGACTAAATTGCGAGCTGCACACGGCTCAAGGCCACTGGCAGCTACCAGATCAGCCTGAGCTGCGTTTGGTGTACACATGCTAACACTTACCTGGCCTACATGAAAGGTATTGATTTGTTGATGTCATGACAGCGAGACAGCATCTTTTGACTCCCGAATACTGTTTTGCTTTTCCTCTGCGCATTTGTGGTTAGCTGAAACATCAACTCTATGGAGCAAGTGGTATGCAAATCGTGCAGTGTGCTCAGCCTTGTCTTGTACATATGTGTTCCTTGAAAGTGACAGCTCTTTGGCTATTTGAACATCTTGTGACAAGTTTGTTTCAAAGGTACTGTAACCCAATAGCAGGTGTTGCTGAATTCTAGAAGGTCTGGTCTCGGGTCCATGTTGTCAGCCTTTGCATGTGGTGTGAGGCAGTCCAAGTACACCTGCAGGCATGAGGCCTCAACGCAGAGCCAATCAAAGATCTGAACTTCGAATTCGCTGTTCTGAAAATGTGTGTCGTGATCATGCCGAGCACAAATGCAAATTCAGAAGCCGTCATTGAATGCATCGAGCGGCCTCACAACCTTGCTTGATTGCTTACTGTACGTGTATCTGACGCACACACCTCTATGATCCAGCCATTTTATCAAGCTCTGCAAATCAGTACATTCTTGGGAGCGAGTATCCGAGATCCGATCTGTCAAAAAGGTGCAAATTAGGAAGCCATAATTCCTGGCGGGCAAAGTTGAGCGCTGGATCGAGGATGCAGACTCTTGCTGACTCACACTGTGGGAAACAATAAACGTTTATTCGACTATATGGGTTGGAAAGGAATCTGTCCATGCACCAGACTTACATGAAAGAGCTATCAGCACCCTGAGGCCTTGCATGCCTGGGCTGTACAATACAATGGTGAAAATCAATGTGTTCAAGAAAAGTCTGATCTGCACTTGGCCTAGATTATCGACCTCCTGTATGAGCTCTTTACTTTTGGTCAGAAGACTGACAATTTCTTTTATCTGCGCAGTAGGTAGCACTGTCACAGTATATGATAGCACAACAGCCAGCACAACGTGAATCAGGAACACCCATTTGGCCACGCGTGTCTCTTCCACTAGCTTCCTATATTCTACTTCAAAGGCAGCCAGATCAATATCTTCCCTCTGAACTGCTTGACACATAAATCTGCCTGCAGATCAAGCTTGGCTGGGCAGACTGTGAAAGCACTTCTATGAGGAGCTCATCACTGGCACTCAAACCTTGCAGTGGCTTTGCTTCAGCTATGCAGAATGAGCTGGCATACAAACCACCACGCAAGGGCTGCTGTAATGGGATAAAACAGGAACTGTAACGTGATGGGCACTCTAAGCTTAAATCTGCTGGAGGAGCCGGCCGGAGCTGGCTGTTGACCTTCAACATCGGCCTTGAAACAAAGCGCACTGTTTGCCTCGAAATGGGATGTCTACTGTCAGGTGGCACTTGCAAACGGCGGCAAGTACCTTGTCACTTTCGGTTGCTTTGCAAAGGACGTGCCCGCTTTTGCGAGGCCTGCAACAGATACTGTCTTAGACACCTGGTTGCAGACTTGCAGGCAGCCGCATGAATCGTCATTTGAAACAGGCAACACACGTCCACCTGAAACATGGCAGCGCCTGCGAATGAGGGGTGGTAGGCCTGTCAGTGACTGCCGAAACACTAGCCTTGTGCTTCCTGGAAGCAGTATGGCCATGTTGACAGCGAGCAGCTTGATTTTCTCAGTTGACAGTTGTCCGTGGTCGATGTTCCTGCACAAGAAGGATTGCGTGGCATCAGCCTTGCTGATTCGAACCTCTTACGCTCCAGTCGGAAAGCTTTCTTGGAATGAGCAGCACTGCAATTAGTAACTACGAGCCGAAAGAAGCTCCTCTAGGCTGTAGATTCTGTTGAACCTGAAGCACAATTTTGCATCCATGCTTACGCAGTGGACACCTTATGCAGCAGAGACAAACGACAAGTACTGGTTTCGAGCTGCTATGGATTGTGCAGTTTTGAGGAATATACACCGCTGAGCGCTGCTGTTCCTGCAGGCAGGTGCTCAGACACTTCACCAACACCTTCGAACAGAGTCACTACATATTCAACCCAGGGGATGCATCTTCGTCGACGCCGTCTCTAGCGACGACGCCGACAACAAGTTCAGCAATTGGGGCGTCGGCGTTGCTGCTGTTTCGATCTCCACAGGTTGTAGTGTTTTAGCTGCAGCTGGCTTACTGTATTCTTTCGAGGTGCAGGACTTCTCTGCTCTTCACTTTGCAGAAACATATCCTAAAGCTAGGCAACTTGTGTAAACATGTATCAAGTGCCGCCCCAGCTCGCCTTTAGTGTGAAGGTTCTTTCTTTGCCCCATGACTGCACCACCTGTAGCCTGATGTGGACAAGTTCAGACTCTCTCTATACTTAGACAGGTGTCAGGCAGCTGCGTCATATATGGGTGCGTCAGCAAACCACTGGTGCACTAACAAGAAGCAGTACAGGTATAGCTGCATGTCTGTCTTCCAGCCTTCTGCATTAGAGCCTGACCTGGCAATCCCCTCTACATAGCAGCCGACATGAGCAAGAACAGCTCCTTTGCTGTGCTTAACTGGCGTGTTATAGTTTTGTGTTTTTGCCTTGTTTCATGTGTCGACTCGGCAAACGTCGATTTATCAATTTTGTGACATGGCATTGTGCCTGTACATTTTGTCCGTTACTTCCATGCTGCAAACAGCTCAACATGCAGTATGTCATTCATGTCTTTGTTCATGAGTCCTGTTCCTCTTTCTTTAGCGATTTTCAGGTGCTTCAGCGTTCTGTTCTGTCTTTATCATGCTGTTTGTATTGACTTTTCGCATGATGTGTTGCTGCACAGGTGGCCGCAAAGTGTGGAGCATGGTGGCAGCTTGCAAAACTCTTGAACCAGACTTCTGCCTTTCACCCATGAAGGGTGAGCTCAATACACAACACTGACTTGATGTCTGTTGCAGAAACTAGCCAGTTGCCGCATATGCACATCTGTCAGACACCTTTGATGCTTCTCAAAGTTTAGTCTGCAATAGCTGCCCGTGACAACTGTGTAACCTCATTGCTAATCATTGCTGCTTCCTCGGCAGTATCATAAGTTTGTATTATCGCAAACTTCCTTCTGACCATGACCCTTGCTGGGTACCTCTCATCTTCAGCACAAGTCCATAGTATTCCGTATGTGGGCTTGACCCTGTTTGCATTGTTTTGTGAGCTTGTGCCACTGCGCAAGCTGCATCTGGTGTTGTGCAATTCATTCCCGTTGATGTGATCCACCAACAAGCCTTCCGGCACGTCCCCAACAAGCAATCTATGTAGGCTATATTCTGTACTATCAAGTCCCAAGTTGGCTCTGATGCAGCATGTGTGTTTTTGGTCTCTACCCCGATTGTTGAGCCTCTGACAGTTGCTTCTTGCCCCGTGTGGCGGCTTGTACAGACAAGGGAGCACTCTCTGCAGCAGTAGACGGTACCGCTAGCTAGCAGGGGGTGGGGTGGGGGTGTTATGTCATTGACTCGCTATCTGTTACAGACAAACCTTTTCAGAACCCTAAAAAAGTGGCCATTTCTCAATAGTTTTCTGGTAGCAGGGTAACATAGTAGCACCTTCCTACTCAACTTCCTCTTATTTCTTTGAATTTAATCAAATATATAGTAACATAGTAATAGGAAAGGCTGTAAAATGACACACAAACCACACCCTGCAAAGCCCTAAACATGGCATAATGACAGGGTCTCGCGGGCATGACTAAAATGAATATAATTAATCAATATTAACCTACAGGGTTTACAGAAGCTTCAGCACGTGCAGTCACGTGCAGATCACGTAATCAGATTATCACTGATTAATCTTAATCTTTCCTGTGAGTTGAATCAGAGTCGGTAGTCAGCAAGGTACTTATGCATTGCGCAGCCTCACAACCTTGCTTGAATGCATGCTGTATCTGACTCAAAACCCTATGATCCAGGCATTTTACCAAGCTCTGCATGGTGCATTCTTGCGAACGAGTATGACATCCGATGCAAATTAGGAAGCCATGATTCCTGGCGGGCAAATCGAGATTGCTGACTCACACTGTGGGAAACAATAAACATTTATTCGACTTTCCGCTTAAATTAGTCCTTAAAGTACAGACGCGTAACGCAGACGTAACCGCAGCCCTCTTGCAAGCCTTTGAGATCCTCTCCAAGACCAAGCGCAAGCGCTCTTCGAGCATCGTCAATTTCATCCGTGAACTTGCTTTGCAGTGAGTAGACTGCGTTGGCAAAGCAGAAGCAGGTAAGCGCTTCCACCGTTGCTGGACTCCTAGTGATAAAACTGGGAAGTGTAACTGCTGCACCAGGCACGATGAAATTTTTGTGGGCCAAGTCAGGTTGTCATGTGGCTTCAGCTGTTGTGCAGATGCAACAGAAGAAAGCTTGATCCCATTTTGGAGCTTGCAAAGGGAGCAACAGCTGCCTTTTATCAGAGTTGACACACTGGAGGTACGTCCTTGGATGACACGTCCAGCTGTCAGCTCCAAACCTGTCGTGCTTCTTTTGTCCGTTGCATCAATTGACGCAGTCAACTACACGATGGAGCCGCATACTAGCCCTGCTCGGCGTCCATGTAGAGCTTGACGTTCGGCACACGACGATCGGTCACTGCGTTTGAATTGAAACTTTGCGGATGCTGTGTTTTTCCAGACAATAAATTCACAGCCTTCCTTCTCGTAGTATGATGTGCCTTTCTTCAAAGCGTCATGCATTTCGCCGCTCCGGCCGAAAAGTGTAACTGTCGCTCTTTTGTGCTTGGAGAGTGAGCTGACCTTTGGACCCTTAGGCCGCTCTTAGGTGCTTTGCAACGTCTCTTCATGGCTGTGGGACAACTGCATATTATCCAATCTGTTTGCTGTTGAATTTGCTGTAGCTGTTTCAAGCTTGCAATTTTAGCTAAGGGGCTTCAGGCATGCCCACAACACATACCTGTTTGTGTTAAAAGCATTGACTGTACACGCAGGACGCAATGACCACAACGGCGGATCCTAGGACCACAGCTCCATCCTATATGCACCAAGAGATGCAGATTCAAGAAGCTTCTGTGGCTAGCCCCGCTAGTTCTACGGCCAGCGAAGGAAGGTATGCATCAAATACTATCATCATTTGCTGCACATACGCCGTATGCCCATGCCAGCTCTGTCTGACCTGCAACATGTACACAATTTGTAGTGCACTATACCTGCTGACAATAGTACGCTGAATAACAACATTTGGATCACTGCCCTTGTGCTGCTTTGGCAACACACAGAAAATCAACTCTTTGCCTTCTGAGTTTGACAAGATTGCCGATGAAGACCACTCCTTCACATCAGCGCTCAAGCTGTGTTGGTTGCTCTTGTCAGGGGCGGGGATCCTTTTGATGGGGCCCCTTCTGGTGCATTGCAACAAGCGTTGCCAGAGGGCGAGGTGGCCTCAGGGGAGGGTCTGCCAGCCCGGACCAAGACTCGCCGCAGCCTTCCTCGCCAAGTAGATGGAGATGAAGACTACAACAGTGCTGATGGTGAAGGGAAAAATAGCCGCAAGCGACGCTATAGGGTGGCTGAAGTGCGAGGTAGCTGGAGTCCAGAAGAAGACGCCACCCTCATGCAGTGAGTCAAGCACCCTCCTCTCAGTCAGTGAATAATTTTCTGCAACCCTGTTTTGCTAACTCCTCTCCTGTGTATCCAGCCTGTGTGTCCTCATACCTCATGCCTCATTCCCATGTAGCAAGTCTGCCGTCACTGTTGCTCTTGCTGCTGGTGTTGCCAGGCACATGATGGGCAAGAGCCGCATGTCTTCATGCTGATTTGGCTGCCCTGCATGCTGCACACATGCTTGTCCAATTGAGGCGCACCAGTCCTGCCAATGATGCAAAACCTCATATCAATGCAGCAAAGAACATGCTGATGTGTTTGGGTGGTGCACATTTGTTCTAAGAAGCGTCCAACTTGTGTCAAGCTTGCTATTCAGCTTGCACATACTGACTGCAGTGCTGCTTGGCAGATTTGCTGACTTGAGGTGGTGATGCGCAGGTTAGTGGAGAAGTATGGTGAAGGGCAGTGGAGCTTGATCTCTACCTTCTTCCCAGGGCGCATTGGCAAGCAGTGCCGGGAGCGATGGCACCACCAGCTCAACCCCAAGATCAACAGGAATGCCTGGAGCGTGGAGGAGGAGCGCATCATAGTCGCAGCACATAAGGTACAAGTCTTTTAGCTTGCACTGGGTTACTGATGCTGATGTGTCTGGAGTCATGGAGCAAGCAATTGAGCAATGCAGCTGTTCGCATCATGCACATGCTTGTTGATCATTGCTCATGCATTATCCTAGGACATGCAATGCACTCCAATGCTCACCTCTCTTGCCCTGACTGGCTGATGGCATCTGCCCTGATGACTCATGAGGGCCAGTTTGCATTTCACCATGCACTCAGCTGTGGCGTTGTCTGCTGAGAGTTGTCAACAACACTGCCTATGGCCAGTCATTGAGACACTAAGACAGTGCTGCAGTGCAAAAACATTCTGTATCAAGCCTGTTGCACAAGTAATTACTTTGTGATCTTTGCACCTTGCAGAAAGTGGGTAACAAGTGGGCTGACATTGCCAAGGACTTGGAAGGCCGCACAGAGAATGCAGTGAAGAACCACTGGAACGCCACCCTGCGCAAGTCCTGCCCCCATGCCTCCCAAGTCACCCTGCTCAGGGCCTACATGCACACCCTCAACCTGCCTGTGGGCCGCAGACATAAGGAAAATGCAGTTGCTGCTGCTGCAGCCGCCGCCGCTGCAGCCGCTGCTGCTGTTCAGAACTCTGTAGTGCCTGAAGGTGAGCTGTTGTGTTGATGCATGTTTGCCATATCTATCTTTCCCACATGCTGTGGGTGGCTTCTGTGCTTGTGCAGCAGCACATTTCTGCGTAATTTGCTCAGCTATGTACACATATCAGTGCAGTCGCAGAGACCTGACTGTATGTTGCACTCATGCTGCATCCACCTTGATGTGTTGCTGTGCCTTGTGTGCAAGCTCACTGTGATGTATGTTGCTCTGCCGTTTCCAAGCAAGTGCTGTTCTGCTACAGCTGAAGCTGGTACACCATGTGATGGAAGTTGTTGTGCATGTTCAGGTTCAGACATGTAGCAATTACAGCGCCCACGCTCTGCCCACCCCCACCCCACTCGTGCACCAAGATCTGGGTTTCCATGCGCAGGCCGCACTCCCACCGCTGCTGCTGCACAGCTGCCGCCTCTGTCTACGTCCACCACTCCCTTCGTCTCCCCAGCCGGCTTGTCGCTCACCTCTCCATCTCCCTCCTTCTCTGAACAAACTGCCTTCACCTTGAACACCGCCGCTAATCATGCAGCACCTCACCTGCCACCTAACCACCCTCACCGCCTAACCCCCCCTGCATTCTCTCCAGCTGCCTCTGGTGGTGGACCGCCCCCAGTGGTGGCCACAGCTGAGCAAGAGCTCAGCCCCATCACCAAGGGCTTTGTGGGAAAGGGCCCCAGATCTAGGCCCAACTCAGCTCGGCCTCAGTCCAGCTCAGCATCAGGGGACCAGCAGCAGCAGCAGCAACAGCAGCTTCCTGTCAATCTGGAAGCTGGCCCTGAGGGTTCCACTGGTGGTCATAACAATGCCAGCGGTGGGCACAGCGGTGGCAGTGGTGCTGTCAGCAGCGATGGCAACGGTGGTGGCAGAGGCGATGCTGATCTCAGTGGCAGGTTGAGCGGTGGCGGTGACAGCAGTGGTCAGCTGAGACGCAGGTCCAGAAGCGCTTCACTCAGCAGGGATCAGGGTGAGCAGGCTGACAAGCAAGTCAACAGTGGCAGAGCTGAGCCAGAGGCCCAGCATGCACCAAGCACAGCTGAAGGTGAGCAGTCTTTTGGACATGACTTTGCAGACAAACACTGGTGGTCTGGTGTTTGCATTGCACTGTTTCAGGCGCGCTTCAGTTTGGGCTCAGTGCCTCTGTTCTTGCGATCATAGAAAGTCACCCGGTTTCTCTGCAGATGCAGACAGGCCGGTTGACATCTGCAATGTTTGTGTAGGCTCAACAGGCAATAATGAGACTGCCACTGCCAGCAAGAGGGGCAACAAGAGAGGTCACTCAGCGCTGAAGCAGGATTCTGACTCTGACAGGGACGGGAGTGACAACCATGTTCCAGGCTCTCAGTCCGCAGCTGCTGCTGCAGCAGCAAAGGCTAAGAAGTGAGCAGGCTGCTGACAGGCATTCATGTTGTTGTGCCTGTCTTGACTGCATCTCAGATATGCACCAAGCTGCCATGCAAAGAAATGCAAGTCAGCTGTAGCAACAGCCTGCTCCATGTCATGCGTGACAGATTGTTATCCGTGCGGCCAGATGATGATATGACGCATCTGTGTGATTGTTAGTCAGCATGTTCAGATCTGTTGTCTTGACAGATGTCTGCACTCCAAGCACATGCTGCTGACTGATCTCATCACTCATAGCCACATGAGCTTTCACATGTTGCAGCAATGTGAATATTCACTTGGCATCTGTCGATAAACCTGCAACTGGCATGACGTAGAGTCCTAAATGATATATGGTAGGCATGTACTCACATACACCGCATCTTCTTTGCAGGGATGGAGTGGATGTGAGGTCTACTCTAGAAAACCTTGCAAATGCTGCTTTGCTGGCAGCTGAAGTAGAACAAGAGGAGCTGGAAGCAGCAGCAGCTGCACCCCCTCCTTCTCGCGCTGGCAAGACTAGCGTCAGAACGGTGGCTCGCCGTCCCAACAAGAAGCCTCGCAGCGGCTCTGCCACAAGCAGCCCTGGCACATCTCCTGAAGGGCATGCTGTGCACGCTGGGCCTGCCGAGGATCGGCCTTTGAGCGCCAGTGCCTCCCACTCAAAGCTGGACAGCATAGATCTTGAAACTGCTCAAGGCAAGGAGAAGATTGCTGCTGCTGCTGCTGCAGCATTGACCGTGCCGGAGGCCACTGCTGAGTTTGACACAGACACAGTGATGCACACCAATCAAGATCAGCTTGGCACAGGCGCACAGGGCAGCCAGACAGGCGCCAGCATGATAGTGCTGCAAGCCCAAGGCGTGCCTATGGATGCTGTCTCAGTCACTGATGTTTATGACCCCATTGCTGCTGCCATCAAGAATGCCACAGAGGCTATCACAACAGATGGGGCCATGCAAGCCGCCATGCCAGACCTCGGTATAGAACTGGAGGACATCAGTGTGTCTGAGCCTGTGGTATCAGACCCCATGCCAGCCCCATCTGCCAGCGAGGGGGGTGTGGCAGCATACCTGGACCCAGTGCCCCCTCAGCAGCTGCCAGAGCAGCTTCCTTTGCAGGTTGCACAGATGCCAAATGAGTCAACCCCAGACCACTTGACCCTTCAAGGCCACTCTGGGACTGTGACTTACCCAGTTATGTCTGATGGCACAGTCACCATCACTACCTCTCATCCAGCAGCATCAGCACCAGGAGCAACAATGATGGTTCAGCAGCCGGAGGGCCTGCTGATTGTTCGGGACCCTTCCACTGGGAAGGAAATATGCTTGGGGAAGCTTCTGAAGAACTCCTTGCAAACATCTGGTCTCTTGCAGGCAGCTGGTTTTGTGGAGCCGTGCTCTACCTAGGTCCAAGCTGACTGTCCCGCACCCTGATAACTGAAGCAGGTTGATGGTACTCAGCAGTGCGTCACTGTATAGAGAGTGTTCTTTTTGAAGTGTGATCTTATGGTCTGAGACATGATGACAACATGCATAAGGGATCAACTTCACAGCTGTGACTGTGGTCTCTTCAGGATTCTGGCATGATTGTGTAGCATGGATATGGAATGTTGCATGACAGCGGCCTACTGTTGGACGTGGTTGTGTATAGATCTAAGCTGCACGATGCTGAAGGCCTGCTGTGTGAACTCTAAGATCGCTGCTTTTTATTGAGGCCAAAAGTTCCTGGCTGCAGCTACCTATGGCAGTATCACAAGTGTGAGCACCTGAAAAAGTGGTTAAGACCTTAGAGCTGAAAGATGCACACAGATGTTGCGGTCAATACTTGTGTGGCACGAAATGTACATGGTCACATTATATTTTTAGAATTGACTATCAACATATGTATAATGCCTTTGCCTGTCTATCATATTCTATTCATTTGTCATTGCTGCGCAAAACTGCTACATAGTGTACACTTGATACACTGCTAAGTTCCCTAGTCCCTCACAAAACACAGTGCCAACAAAAACATGTCTGACCCACACGCAACACAACATGTTTGGAAAAGCTGCTACATGCTTCAATGCATGACCAACACTGTCTTGCTGCAGAACTTAGTGCAGAACTGTGTGACCGAGCCGACAATGAATTTGACTTGTCTGCCTTTGTTGTGCGCTGCCATAACTACCACCGCAGCACCCAGCTGCTCTGCTTGATGACATACAAATTGACCTATACTGTCTGCATCGTTGGTGCCTTTCAAGACTGTGACTTTGTACTCTGCCTGCCAGGTACCAATCAATTGTCAGCTTGCAGCATACTGTACATGACTGTGCATGATACACTGTAACAACTGTCAAAGCTTACCCCGACTTGATCACAAGTGTGAGTAAAACGCTCTTGTATCCAGTTATGAGCTTGATCCACCTGCGAGACACAGACTGAATCAGAACACTCACACGCTGGAGTTGCACCATGTGATTCGCCTGTCCAGATTCAAGTTTGTGGCAAAGAAACAATGAAAAGTGTTTGACCCACCAGCATTTCTTCTTGCTGCTCTGACTGCTGAATGACAGATGTGAACTGTGACTGGGGTACTACGTGCAAGAAGTGGACGATATCCCCTGCAAGAGTCCTCGTAAGGCTCAATGGTGCAGGAAGTTTCTTGCAAGCAACACAGATCTAGTTTGCAAGCAACACAGATCTAGTTCTCTTACCCTGTTTATGTATGTGTTCCAGTGCCCACTCCAGCGCTCTCTCGTTCTCCTGCACGTATTAAGGTATTTGTGGGCTTGAGCAAGTCCTGACCTTGCGCAAGACAACACCGTTGCACACCATTGCCTT
>JAABUO010006783.1_pt1 | contig 13101 bp, 17 predicted proteins | sample 5559291 | NCBI WGS metagenome assembly JAABUO01 (sample SAMN10711878, study PRJNA513372) | rock metagenome | isolation source: Antarctica rocks | place: Antarctica: Victoria Land, Finger Mt sud
AGCCAGCTGCGGCTTGCGGCCAAGCTTGCCCGCTTGAGGTCTGAGCTTAGAACTGCGGAAGAGCACGAGTCCTGTGCTGCTTCACACGCCTGCTCGCTTATGTAAATGAAGGTTCTTGTTTGACGCACGTCCATTCCTGCTTAAAGTGTCACGCGGTCCCGTGCCTATGCGCAATGTAATGAAATCTGACACTCAGAGGCTCTGAGGGCGCCCTGCACTTGCAGCGGCTTCTGCTACCTGCCCAGCGCCGCGCTGCGCGAGGCGGTGAGCCGGGAAGGCCTCACGCTTGTCGCAGAGGGACAGACCAACTTCACGCGGTGCGCTGCCCCCACAGGGCGCAGAGCAAGCACCAGCGCCCGACCCCCTCTTGAGGGAGCCTTCCTGGGCAGCTTGTTACCGCTCTGTGCTTGGCGTTTTGCAAACGCGCCTCTTCTTAATCCTCTGATGACTTGGCACCTCGCGCTCGCTGTCTAGCAAGTGCAGGCTCTGCATGGTAGTGCAGCTCATCTACTGGGCTGCTGCCAGGTGGTATGTGGCCGACGGCGAGGTTCACCCTGTCGGCGAGCCGCGCCCGCGCGCTTCTGGGCCGGCACCCGTATCGATGGGGCCAGGCGGCCCGAGCCCGCCCGCCGCTCCGGCGGGCTCGCGGCCGAGCAGCGAACAGGCCTGGTACGACGATGACGAGGACGGCGGTAGCCCTGCGGCCGCGGCTGCGGCGCGCGGCGCGGGCGGCGGGGTCAGGACCCCAGCATCAGACCCTGATGCTGCCAGCAAGCGCGGCCCGAGCGCCGCGCCCGCCGCGCCTGCGCGCCCGCAGGCTGCTCGCGCCAGCTCGGGTGCCGAGACGGGGGCGGCGGCGCCCGCCGCAGCAGAGGACGGGAGCGGCGAGCTGGGTGTGACTGAGGGAGGTGGCGGCACCGGGTGCGCACGCTTGCCGATGACAGTCCACCATAAGGGCAGCACTGTTTTTATGCTGTTTCTGTGAGTGGACCAGCAGGGCACCTAGTTGCAGGGCAGCAGAGAGCACAGCCTCCTTGCTATAGTGATATCGGCTCTGAGGTTCGCGAGGATGTGGGGGCGCGAGACACGAGACGCAAACACGCAGCGCAGAGGTGTACACGCAGCAGACATGCACCGGCGGCGCGGCGGCAACGAAGCGCGTAGTAGTGCGGCGCGGCATGGCCTGGCGGCGGGGCGAGTATGGTGCTGCTGCAGCATGCGCGCTCCCATTGCGGTGTTGAGGTGGGTTTAAGCAGTATGCGGAGGGCGGGCCGTCTGAGGACGCGGCGTGCCCTGTAACAATATGCATGTGCTCAGACCGCGCGCTGGGCTGCAGGGGCGGCGGGGCCGGCAGCGCGGCGCCGGAGCGCGTGGTGATGCTGCGCGGCGTTGTGTGGCGGCCGGGCGAGGTGGAGCTGTGGCGCCTGTGGCGCGACGTCGCGCGCGCCTGGCCCGCGCCCCTGGCCGAGCCCGGCGCCGGGCCGGGCGCTGGCCTGCTTGCGCACGCAGGCGCGGCCGTGCCTCTGTGCGGCAGCTCTTGTGGAATACATCATGGCAGGCATGCTTCTATATTTTGGGTGTGTGGTGTGATTTACCAATGATCAACCAGTGGCATCATGCTGCTCCTCCATACATGCCATCAAGTCAACCCAAACAGGCTACATAACCTGGACCTTAAGAGCGACCATGGTGGCGGCGGCCCTGCAGGCGTGGCAGACATGGCGCGCCAGCTGTGGGCGGACCTGCGGCCGCACCTGGTGAGCGCGCAGCGCAGCGGGCAGACTATCAGCCTGGGCGGCCACAGGTGCATGCCCCCTCATCTTCTCATCATTTCACCCGCAGGTGACAGACTTGGTGTTGCGCGGACTCGAGAGCGCAGCTAGTGGGGTGAACGGGGACCAGGGCGCTGCCTCGCTGTGCCAACCTCCATGCGGCGCCGCAGCCTGGGCGGCGCGCTGGCGCTGCTGCTGGCCGCGCTGGCGCGGCTGGAGCCTGGCGCGGCGCGCGGCAGCGGCCTGCGCTGCTACAACTTTGGCTCGCCGCCGGTGCTCTCGCACGCGTCTGGCGGCGGCGGCGAGGCTGTCTTGCAGGCGCGCCCCGGCCCGCCGCCTTGTGCACCCTGTGGGGCTGCGGCGAGGCCTCATTCTCCGCCGCTTTCTAGGTTTGTGATGGCGCGGCCGCATGATGCTGTGCGTGAGACGCTGCCGGTGCATTGTGCTGCCCACCCGAGTGCCAGAGCGTCCCTGCCTGTTGTACCAAACCCTGCTCAGATGAAACTGTGCTGACGGGTCCTAGCACTGAGGATTGAGGCTGAGATGTGCCCTCCAATGACGTGAGTGCACCCAAGCTGGGGCGTGTGGGCCCGCTGCAGGCGCTGGGCCTGCCCGCGAGCGCCATGCGCAGCTTCGTGCTGGACAATGACCCAGTGCCGCGCGCGATGCTGAGCGCGGACCCCGCGTTCGCGCTGCTCAAGCAGAGCGCGCCCGTCGCGTGGCTGCTGCAGGCGCGTGAGTTCCTCTGCCGTGGCTGTCTGCCTCAGTGATAGTTCCTGCTGTACGGGTGCTTGTTGTGACACAGCAATGTGACACAGCACCTCGGCACGAGAACGCTGCAGCCGCAGTCGTCACAGCGCGCGCGCCGCCGGCGCGCGTGGCCGCCCATGCTGCCAGCGCAGCATGCTGATGCCGGGCTGCCCCCGTGCGGCAGCGCCCGTGCTGTCCTGCGCATCCACCCCGCGCGCGCGACGGTCCGCGCGCGCAATGCAGGCGCGGCGCGCGCTGTTCGGCGAGGGCGCCGCGCTGACGCCGGACCGCTTCCTGTTCGGCAACGTGGGCGAGGTGCACCTCATCCGCTGGAGCCCCGAGCACGGCCACCGGGTGCGCTGCGCCCGGCGCGCCGCCGTCGGGGCGCTCGCCATCCAATCGGCATCACTCGATCCTCACATCACAGCATGCTGCTGCTGCTGCAGTGGCCTAGAAAAGAATCATGCCAAACGTATGTGCGGACTTTGGGGTGTGTCATATTGCATGTTCTCATTTCGAGCCAACTGAGACTGTAGCCCGCCGGGGTGTCTTACCTGTTGAGCCCAGTATCCCCTGTAACCTGCCTTGAGGCAGACAAATTTGTAAGGAATGCTGCCTGCTCTTGGTACTCCCGCAAACGCTTATAAATTCCACACCTGCGCGCGCCGCAGGTGCTGCCGCTGGCGCCGGCGAGCGCGGAGGAGGCGCTGCGGCTGGTGGTGGCCGAGGTCATGGCGTCGCCCGCCGCGGCGCTGCAGGCGCTGTACGACCACGCGCACGGCAGCTACTCCCAGGCGCGCCGCGCTGCCGGGGCGGCGCGGGGCGCCCCATGCCCTGCTTACCCCACATCGGTCGCGCCCCGGCGGCCGCTCCGCAGGAGGCGTGTGGTTGTTGTGCACTGCCGGGATGGTGCACGGCGACCGGCAGTCCCCAGCCCGCAGACCCGCACAACTGGAGGCTGTGTGTCCTTGTGGTCCCTCGCTGTGCAACGTCAGAGGGTGCCGTCTCTGCCCCGCTTGCTGATGCGACCAAAGTTTTGTGCAAGCAGGCAGGGCAACATGCTGCCCACTGGCAAAACACATACCTGCCCATGCGCAGGAGCTGGCCGCCGCGGCCAGGCAGCTGGAGCGCCGGACGGCCGCGCCGGCGGCCGCGCCGGCGGCCGCGCCTGCGGCTGCCGCGCCTGGCGCGGGGCAGGCGCGCGACAGCGCTGGCGCAGCTGCGGCGGCGGCCCGTGCGGCTACGCCTGCGTGACAGTCCTGTCGCTGTGGGTGGATAATGAGCAGCCCCTCAGAGCCTGCAGCCGCTGCCGCTCTGTGCGAAGGTGTTGCACACCGGCGCTGCAGCGTTTGCCCAGCACCACGCATAAGCCTACAAGAATAGAATGTCACACGAGGCATGCTGTTGTGCGGCTGCCGCGCGCCCGACTGCCGCTCTGCCCAGGGCGAGCTGCCGCCCCGCTGCCTGACATTGCGAGTACGCTGCTTAGGTTTTTGGTCAGCGGCATTCGCATAAATGCTGCCCCCTTGGGACAATGTCTACTGTTGCTGTGTCTGCACGGCAGCAGCCGCACGACTTTGCATCAAGAGGTGGTGGCGGCTCGAGGGCAGCACATGCAGCTACTACTTTTGCTTTAAGACAGTGATTGGCATGTCACGGCGCAGCCGAATGCATGTCAAGGCTCGAACACTGCATGAAAATCTGAGTGTCCATGAGAGGTTTTCGCTGCTGCTCTGAGTGCGTTGTTTTGACTGTGGCTATTGTGTGACTTTGAAATGGAGGGGGTCGGATCGGTATCAGCACACCTTAAATACAAATTGGCTTGCTTTCCACTTTGACGGGGATGTCTGGGGCTGAGGTGTAGGAACTGGTCTTGCAGTTATTGCAGCAGCATGCTTGTTCTTTGTGTGACACTGCGGGCGCATCCAGGCATGTGTGGAGGCGGTTGCATGTCCATGCAATCCTGCCTTCCCTTGTTGCAGTGTAGCAATCCATCAATGCCGTGTATTTCTCCAAGGAAGGGAGGCCTCGTCCGTATTTGCAACACAGTGGAATGTCTGCTGAGCCAAGTAGCAAAACCTAGGTAGGTGTTGTGGGGTTGGGCTGTCCAGCCAGCCGCCTGCTAGACACATCGCAAGCACGCGTGTGCCTGCTTGCAGCCTCGGACCAGTTGACAGGTGTGCGCCTACTGGCTCACAGCCAGACAAGCTGCTTGCAACCCTCACTTTGCCTGCGCGGTGCCCTGTGGGCGCTTGAGGCTGAAGCGTTTGGTGCTAAACCGAGCAAGAACAGTGCATATCAAGCACATAAGCTCCTCAATAAGTGTCTTGCTGTCTGCCACACTCTCTGCCAGCCAGCAGCCAAAATGTACTTAGCAGTCACCGCGTGACCCGCAGTCTAAGCACGCGCGTGCGGAGCACGCAGGAGCCGATGACTGTCAAGCGGCGCAACCACGGCCGCTCCAAGCCTGCTGGCGCACGCGGCCGTGTCAAGCGGGTGCGAGCCGCACTCACCAAGAATGAAGGAGCCAGGCGCTGTGCTGGACAGCGGGTTGCCTGCGCTGGGCAAAGTCTTTGGTTGAGCGCAGCCACAAGCTGGAGAGGCAGTGTCAGTGGTGCGTTTAAAAACTGGATGTATGCCGTGCTGCTCCGCCGCCACAAGCCGCTTCCAGCCGCGCGGAGTGCTCGCCTGCTTCGCACGCAGCTTGCAGGCTGTGTGCAACAGGCGTGCATGCTGGCATGAAGCAAGTGCGTGACCTGACGGGGCTGTGCCGTCATGTATTGGCGCGCTGCTCCCTGTGAAACATGGAAAAGGGGCCGCACCAACGTCCGCATGCACAAAGCATGCGTCCCCCGCGCGCCGGTGCCCCGCACATACAGCATCCTAAGCCTTGCCAAAAGTAAGGCTCGCACATGCAAACAGCGGTGTGGTCACGTGCGCGCGCGGCGCAGGTGCGCTGCGAGGCCTCGGGCGTCCTGGTGCCCAAGGACAAGGCGGTCAAGCGCTTTGTGGTGCGCCCGCGGTTCGCGCATGTATGCGCTCACAGCCAGCGCGGCGCCTCGCTCTTGCTCTTCATCTTGCCAGCCGTTTCTGGTGCCCGTGCTCGCGCGCGTCAAATCCGGGCATCCTCTCTGACGACAAGCACAGCGGCATGCCCAGCGGCAGGTACAGCGGCATGCACATCATGCACGTAACTGCCTGATATGCACACTTTCTGCACAGACCAGCACGGCGCGCCAACCTGCCTTGCCCAGTGCGGACCATGCGCTTGCCAGCGCGGTCACGAGGTGCAGGTCACGAGGTGCAGGGCGAGAGCGCGCATGCCTCAGCCGGCGCATGCTCGTGGGAAGCTCTTCACAGATGATCTATCTTCGTACTGTAAAATAAATGCGTTCCTATAGGTATGGGAGTGGTCATGCATGCCGGCCATGCGCAGGTGCGCAACATCGTGGATGCGTCAGCCATCCGCGACATCCAAGACTCGAGCGCGTATACAGGTCGGCCGCCCAGCGCTTCCAGCAGAAACGTCCTGCCGCCGCATGCAGACCTCGCTGCTTGTGTCCACGCATTGCCTGCCCGCGTGCGCATGCCGCTCCCTACCGCGCTGTGCCCCCACCTGCATCCGCGCGCGCTTGCGCCGGCCTGCGCCGCTCCCACCCGGGCGGGGGAGGAGTTTTCCAGCACCCGCCTCATGCCCGCGGAGGAGCCTCACTTGCTCATGGTGCCGTGTTTGCGGCGCTCTCCCGCGCAGATGACACGCAAGGCTACGCACTGCCCAAAATCTACCGCAAGCTGTACTACTGCGTGAGGTGCGCCGCCAAGCAGCGCTGCAGAGATGCTGTGCAGAGTCCCCGCAATGCAGCGTACCTGCTGTGGCCAAGAGAGCCAGCAAGCTGGCCACGCTTGCATCGCCCGTGAGCCCATTCGATGACATGCCCATCTGTGCAGGGTCACCCCGTGCTGAGGCCGCGGCGCGCGCGCGCAGCGCCGCCATCCACAGCCGCGTGGTGCGCGTGCGCAACCGCGAGGAGCGCAAGAACCGCGAGCTGCCGCCGCGCCCCTTCCGGCCGCCGCTGGCGCGCGGGCCGCCCGGCGCGGGCGGCGGCCCTGGCGCGCCGCCCGGCGGCAATGCCGGCGCAGGCTATGGCGGCGGCCCGGGGTACGGCGGCGGCGGTGGGTATGGCGCGCCCGGCTACGGTGCGGCGGCTGCCTTTGCGCACGGCTGTGGTTGGGTGCTCTCTGAAAGGGAATGCTCATATGAGAAGCTTCACCGCCCTCGATGCACTGGGGGCCCATACAGCAGCATGTTCACCGTAGCCAGCATGCGCAGGCGGGCCCAATCCAACTGGCGTTGGCGGTTTCGGCGGTGGCGGCGGCGGCGCCGGTGGCGCTGATTGGGCTGGCGGCGGCGGCGGCGGCGATTGGGGCGGCGGCGCCGCCGGCGGCGGCGGGAATTATGGTGGCGGCCGCATGGTGCCTGTGGCGCAGCCTTCTGCCGCCCCCGTGCAGGACTACAGCACATGGTAGCAGGGATACCATGCTGGGGTCGAGTCCTGTGTGGCTGGAGTGACTGCCCTGTGGCAAGCTTCGCCAGCAGTGGTGGCGGCAGCGGCAGCTTGTAAGGCTGGGGCGCGGTGGCAGTGGAGCGGCTGTGGACCGCCCTGGGTAGAAAACACTCAAGTCAGGGCTGCACAGCAAGATTTGTGACAAACAGCTTGGGCATGGGTACAAACTTGGCTGAAAAGTTCTGAAGCATGAGCAATTATTTCTCATGTATGGAGCTGCTCTGCAATCACCCAGACAGCAGGCAGCGCACATATCACTACTGCATGCATGTGGCAGGAGCCGGACATGTCTGCATGTTCAGGGAGGTATCTGCTAGGTGTTTGCAAGGGCAGCGAGCGCATGCAGCCTGAGTGGGAGCATACATGGATATGGTGCTTGGGGTACTCAGGACAGCTAAGCAGGTGCAGACAGGTGACTATATGAGTTTTCAGGCTACGTGTATGTAAGTGTGCTTTTTGTATGGCGCCAGCGTAGCTGCCAGGGCCGCAGCGGTCCAATCCAAGTCACCAGTGTCCCAGCCACACACCTTGCTGCACACTGACTACCTATGCAAGACTGCCGCACCACTGTCGCAGCACTGCCCCGGCCCAGAGCCTAGCCCGCCGCGCCCCCCGCCTCGCTGCGCCGGCGTTTTGCGTGCGGCTCGCCGCCGTCCGCGCCGTGCGTGGCCGCCAGCGCGCCCGCGACGGGCGCGGCGGCAACCGGCGCGTCCGCGGGCGCGCTGGCCTGGGGGCCGGCGGCGGCGGCGGGCGCGTCGGGGGCGCGCATGGGCAGCGCGGCTGGCCGCGGCGGCTGGCCCAGCAGCGCGGCCTCGGCCGCGGCGGCCTCTGCCTGTCGCGCGGCGACCTGCGCGCACAGCGCCACAGGGCCACCTTGGCATGTAGCGCAGGCATCATGTATGACAGGCATATTGAACAGAAAGAACATAGGTGGGTAATCAGAGCCTAGCGCACATCCTTGGGCAGCAGAGTTAGGGCAATGCAGCAGGATGTAGTGCAGCCACCAGCACAGAGGCCAGGGTCTGGCCAGCTGGGGCAGCAAAGCGCCTGGGCAGCGCACGAAGGACACAACAAGCTGGCAGCGAGTCACGGAGAGTGCAGGACGCATGGGGGTGCCCCGTGTTGCACCTTGCGCTGGCGCGCATCCGCAGCCGCCCGCTCGGCGGCGGCCTGCTGCTCCCGGAATGCATCCGACGCCGGGTCCAGCAGCGGGTTGTGGCACGCCTTCAGCCGCCGGTCGATGCGCCGCACCTGCGCGCGCGCGCCGCATCTCGTCTCCACTCTGGGCTTGCCGGCGGCTCCGAGCAGCCCCGCCGCCCCCTAGCTGGGCGCCCAGAGCGCTTGCGGGCGCTGCCTTGTAACTAAAAACAAAGCGGGTCACAGGCGCGGATGCTCAAGCGAACGCTTTCCTACAGGCATTCTTGCTGCTGGTACACACACACGCGCACAAATTCGCGCCCTCAAAGGCAACATGCTCAGAGCCCGACGCGCGCAGGCCGGAGCGGGCGCGCGCTGCCTCGTCGTCGACCGGCTGGGCGCCCTGCGCGCCCAGCGCGTCGATGCGCGCCAGGTCCTCGCGCAACCGCTCCAGCCGGCCCTCTCCAGCCGGGCTGCCGTCCGCCGCGCCCGCGCGCGCGGCCGCGCGCTCCAGGTAGCTGCCGAAAGGCGCGCCCAGCTGCGCGCCCCGCAGCGCTGCGCTCTCAGCTCTCGACAGCACAACAAACCGCTCATCGCCTGATTTGAAAGCAGGGCAGCGACGCCCCAGGAAGCTCTCGCCGTCGACGCCCATGGCCGCAACGCCACGCACGCCGCCCTGCACCTGCTCGCAGCCGCGCTGTCTGCTTCTCAGCGGGCCTGCGCGGACCGCCGCCAGCAGCCCCCTGGCAGGCCCTGAGCCCCGCGCGCGCCTTGCGCACGCCGGAGCGCAGCGCCGCGAGCGCGAGCTGGCCCGGCGGGAACAGCAGCGGCGCGTCGGTCAGCATCAGCGCGTCCAGGCCGGCGGCCGCCGCGCCGCGCAGGCGGCCCAGGCCGCCCGGCGCCGCCGCCAGCGCCGCCAGCGCGGGCTCCAGGCCGCCCGCGCCGGCCTCCTCGCCGCACGCCTCCAGGTCCTGCGGGGGCCCCGGGCGCCGTCGCGGGGGCGGCAGGTCGGCGGCGGAGCGCTGGGCGCAGGTGCCCCGCGCAGCAGTGCCTGATCATGTGCATGCACAGCATGTGCAACATGATATGAGCATGCGTGACACGGTCAGCAACATGCGCACGCACGTACAAGCTTCACGGCTGCCTGTGTTGGCGCTCGCTGGGCGCATGCAGGGCAGGGCACACGCCGCACTGGGACGTGCTGGCGAGCGCAGTGCACGGCATAAAAGTGCCTCTACTGCAGGCGCCCCAGGCTGCGCTGCTGCACCAGTGTCACAAGCAGGTGGCGCACCATGACAAAGCCTGCGAGCGCACGGAAGGGCGAGTAGGTGATGAGGTCGAAGCGCAGCGCCTGCAGCAGCGCCGGCTCCGCGCGCAGCACGGACGCCTCCTCCTGTCGCACGCGCGCGCAGAACTCCTCCGCGCCGATGTACGCCTCCTCCACCTGCGGCGCTCACACAGACGCCCCTCCCAATCATGCGGTTAGGGTAGGGTCATCATAATCGGGTCAGCGGCTCGCGCACGCGCCTCCGCCGCGGCCGGTGCCTGCGACGCTCGCGGGGCGGCCGCCCTGCCATGCGGTCAGTGTCTCGCGCGCACGCGCCCGCCGCAACCGGTGCCCATGGAAGGGGCGGCGGCATGAGCAGGCCCATCTGGGAGCGCATGCCCTGCATGCGCATTGGCGCACACACAGCGTCCGGCACCCGCAAAGACAGGAGTTCCACTGCCCTGATACAGTGTGGGTTGCGAGCCCGACATGACCCTCCCAGCACCCGTCCCGGAGCCAGCGCACCGCTGAGCAACCACCCCGACGCCCTTCGCCAGCATCTGACATCACTGGCCTCAAGTCCCTGCGCTGCACATGCATACCTGGTGACCATGACACAGCGGCTCTGGGACTCCGGTAGAGCTGAGCGCCCGGGCGCGCCTTGCCCGCCAGGTAGATGCAGGTGAGCATGAAGTTCTTGGGGTCGTGGTCGAGCACGGAGAAGGCGAGGTAGAAGCGCTTGAGGAACACCAGCGCGGCGGCCAGGACCTTGGTGGGGAAGCCCAGCGCGCGGCACAGGCCCTGCCGCGGCCGCATGCATCACAGGGCCTTCACTGAGGGGCAGCAGTGCGGGCTCAGTACTTGCCATGCCATGAAGTCTCCCACCAGCTTGCGGGTCGCAGGCCGCTGGCAGGTCGCAACATGCATTGGCACGGCAGACAACCGGAGGTGCACGCACATCAGCATCAGCATGATGCCAAGGCTTGGTCGCATGCTGCGCTGCTGCCAGCATGCAGTATCGCCTGCTCCTCGGTGCCTCAGTGCTTGTTGAATGCTGCGCTGCTGTGAGCATGCAGTATTGCCCGCTTCCTTGGCGCCTCGGAGCTTAGGAGGCAACGCTCCTGAAAGCCTGGAGCCCTGGCCTTGGGCGCCCCGCACCTGCATCTTAGTCTGGTAGAACTTTAGCAGCGAAGCCTCCTCCTCCAGCGTCACGGCGCGCGCCTTCTTCTGCTTGCCTGACGGCGACAGCAGCGCTGTGTCAGGGGACGCTCTGGCAGCGCCGTTGCTCCTTGCCGTTTCAGAGCGGGGCCACACCTGGCTGCTTGCTGCTGTCTGCCTCGGCAGGCGCCCCATGCGCGTCTCCGCTGTCCTCCTTTGCCTGCATGCCCGCTCATGCAAGTTACATGGTGCCGAGTGCGCTCCGTCGACAGCAAGGATATAGCAAGATGTTATCACCTTTCTTATGGCTGCCAAGCTGGCCTCCCGGTTCCTCTGCCGCAGCTCCAGCTGTGTACCGATGCACAGCAGCAGCTTTAGATGCAGTACGTGCATGGTGTATGTCAGAGCGGTCTGCAGTGAAGCCAGCGCTGCGAGCCCACCAGCTGCGCCTCGGTGAATAGCCAGCGGCTGCGTTGCGTGGACGTCTGAAAGTTCATCACCTCCCACCCTTCGCGGGACGCACCACACCGTTTTCTCCCTGGGACCACACCATCGATGACGAAGCAAGAAGTGGGGGAGCGGCGGGCAACTGGGTGCACAGCACGCAAGCAGCAAAAACCCCCTGCTGCCTGCTCAGGTTTCACTGCTCTCTGTGCGACGAGCGTAGGTGTCAGCCCCCACACAGGTGTGATCGCACTGAGTCTGGAGTTTGCTTGGCGTACTTTCTTGATAGTATGGCAGACACAGTGGACGTGGAAGCGCGACCTGCGGAGACAGCGCAGCAGCCGCTGCGAGTCACAGCGGAGCAGCTGGGCGTGCAACAAGGGTGCCTCCAGCCTCCACTTTGCAGTGACTTTGTGTAGCATTTACTTTTTATCAATACTTGGGCGGCGGCTATTACTGCACATGCATGCACTGCTTTATGGGGGTGCTGGCAGTGCTCAAGCCACCGGAAGCATGCTGCCGCGCAGCTGCACACTGCCTTGCAGTCACGCCGCTGCACTGGCCGTCGCTTGCACGCCCCCGACACGCTAGCCGCACTTTGCGCCGTGCTCGCCTGGGCCGGACCAGACCGGGGGAGAGCGCGCTGCGGCCCAGGGAGGAGTATGACGGCGGCCTGGACTACGACCTGGGCAACCTGATGGCCAGCGACCCCGCCCCGGTGGACGCGGAGCGCCTGCGCGCCGACCCGGACGGCGCGTGCCTGGAGCTCGCGACGCGCATCACGCAGAGCCTCGTCGCGCGGCTGTTCGAGCTGCCGAGCGAGGCGCGGCGCCCGGCCTGCCGCGTTTTGGCTTGCAGGAGCGCTGGTCCGGGCACACGGAGCCAGGGCCGGCGTGCGGGCAAGCGCCTGCACACCAGTACCGCCACTGTCTGCCAAGCGCGAGGTGCTGAGCTGAGCGTCACCGCGTGCCTCAGAGACTTGCCCGCGACGTGGTGCGCGCGGCCTTTCCCTCCTCTATGAGGAAGGCCAAGCTCAGGTAGTCCTGCAGAGGACCGCAGCTTTGCAGCACGCAGCGCGTATGGGAAGGGCAGTTTGCTTAAGGCGCTGCTGCCCCCACAGAATCAATGGCCGCGCAGTGAAGCGCTTGGGCGCCAAGGCGCCGCTGCGGCGCCTGTGCACGGGCTGTGCGCGCCAGCCGGCAGAGAGGTCCAGGTGATACGCCGTGGCAGCTTGCGGAAGGGCGACAACGGCGCGCAGGCGGCGCCGGTGGGCAGGGTGGCAACGCTGCCGCCGCCGGCGTACCCGCTACCGCGGCACAAGCCGCCGCCGGCGCCGCGCGCGCCGACGCGCTGGGAGGCGTTCGCGGCCAAGAAGGGCATCCAGAAGAAGAAGCGGCCGACCGCGGTCTGGGACGAGGACGCGGGCGAGTGGCGCCGCCGGCATGGCTACAAGCGCGCCGGCGACGCCAAGGACGTGCCCATCATTGAGGCCAGCGCGGCCGACCAGGCGCGTGCCTGCTGTTGCGGCAGGCGCCTGGGCCCGCGCGGCCGGGGCTGTAGAAGGGAAAAGGGCGCTGAGGGTTGGGATTACGCAGGCGAAACCAAGCGCATGGTGTTTGCGCTGACCAGCAAAGCGGGCGCAACAGCTCAATATCGTGTGTGGTGGGGGAGTATGGTGGGCTCGCGCGCGGGCCAGGGAGCATTGCCGCCAGGGTTCTGTGGGTGGTCAGCGTGCAGACAGGACCTGTGCTCGGATAATCACATGCAGGCCGGCTGCTTGACTGGCCAATGTGGTCAGAGGAGGTAGGTGTTGTCAACTGCACGACCTTTTTGAGGCCTTTCAGGGCGCCGTGCTAGCATGCCGGTCACAGCGGCGACCGAGGTGGGGGCCGCGCGCAGGAGGGCGAGGACCCGTTCACGCGGCAGCGCACGGAGAAGCGCGCGCGCGTCAAGGCGCAGGCCGGCCGCCAGCTCGCCAATGCCAAGGCGAGCGCGAAGATGATGGGCG
>JAABUO010006785.1_pt1 | contig 13097 bp, 19 predicted proteins | sample 5559291 | NCBI WGS metagenome assembly JAABUO01 (sample SAMN10711878, study PRJNA513372) | rock metagenome | isolation source: Antarctica rocks | place: Antarctica: Victoria Land, Finger Mt sud
CACGACCGTCTCTCTGGTGCCAATCGGATGCCCTCCCTGGCCGCCCTCATCATCCAACGCGCGGCTGAGGCCCACGCCCCCGTGGCGCTCGCGGCGGCCTAGCCCCCCGACTTTTCGATAAGATACCGATGCATGATGTGTCGGTCGTCGCATGCGGGCGCAGCGGCGGAGGTGGCGTGATGCGACTGGGACCCGGTGAGGGCCAGATCTACCTCTGGGAGGAGCGCAACCGCATCTATCTAAAGTGGCGCTCCGACGCGCACTGGGACGAGATACGGCTCTCGCTCAAAGCGATGTTCCCCTACCACGGGACGCTATCGTACGACGGCACGCGCAAGCTATGGAGCGTTCCCGCCACACGGTGCGGATCACTGGACGTATGGGCGTACGCGACCTTCGATGCATCCGACATCGAGTGGGGCAACGAACCAATAGAGGGCTTTTTTAGCCGGAGTCGGGCGCGTCACGGCGGCCAGGACCAGTACGAAGGCGCACAGGATGCGCCAGAAGCCCCAGACGCGGCGCTAACCTCGGCCTATCACGCGCTCCACCTGCTGCCCACCGCGCCGCCTGAGCTTGTCACAGCAGCCTACCGGGCGCTTGCCCAATTGCACCACCCCGACCGAGGGGGCGACGCGGCCGCGATGGTCCAGCTTAACCAGGCTGTGGCAATCCTACGCGACGGCGCGATGAAAAGGGCGTCGTGAGTACGGCCGGAGTACAGCGACAGTATGAATGCAAAAAAGAGCCGGGACGCGTCTGGCGCCCGGCTCATCGCTGGGAAGAGGAAAGTCATGCGCCGAGCGGAACTATGGCCGATACCAGTCTGGCCCAACCACGGTGCCCCGTTCCATGCTCACGCCGGACTGTCAAGGCGAGTCCCGCTCGGTGCGTACTTTCAGCATCGCACGTCTGTATGAAGCTCATGTGTTGAGCGCATCAAGAGTTTGTGACAGAGACAGCGGAGATAGAACCCATGACTAAGAACTCCAAGAAACACACCGTAGATACGCTCGGCGACGCCCCGCAAGCCCGTTTCACCGTCCTGCATAAGCGGGTACCCCTACCACACGGTAAGCGGCAGGACAACGGACTCTCCGAGGCGTTCGTCGCGCACCTCTGCCCCGAGGAGGACGTGCTTGACGCTGCCAGCGATAGTGAACGTGACGAGCTCGCCGACCTCGACCAGCAGCGGGAGGCGGTAGCCCTCGCACGGCTTGAAGCCGAGCACCCGGACCTGTATGGCGTCGTGTGGCTCGTCGACTATCGCGGCCTGTCTCTGCGGGAGACAGGCCGGTGCTTGAAAAAGAGCCATCCCACCGTGAGCAAACACCATGCGGTTGCCCTCGCGAAAGTACGGGCATGGTGTACGGATATACAAGATGCGTCGTAGGAAAATAGGGGCTAATAGAGGCGATGCGTATAAAGTATATTGACAGAGGGCTTACCATTATGCTACTATAAGGGTGTATTAGTGTCCCTACAAGGCCGCGTTTCCGAAAGGAGCGCGGCCTTTTCTTTTGGGGCGAAGGCGCCAGTCACCGAGGAGGTTCATCATGACCACGGCCACGTTACCGCGGCGACGCGGGCAGCGACTCCAGATCGCGCCGCGTCGGGAGATCGGCTTCACGCTGCTGCTGAGTGAAGATGAGCGTGACGAGCTTGACCGGAAGGCGTTGGCGGCGCAATGCACGAGTGCAGCCGAGTTCATCAGGCGACAAATCATTGGCGGTGCGCCGCGTTCGGCGGCGTGAGTGCGTGTGGGCAAAAAAATACCGCTGGTTTGGGCTGGAACCAGCGGCACTGTTGAGGCGGATTGGGCGAGGGGGCTGTCGATCTCGCGGCCGCCTCTTGTGACATAGCATAGCCGCCCTCGCGTGACGGATGCAATAGGCCAAGTAGGCCGGGTCGATTGGGTGAGGACAAAAAGGAGGGCTGATCGTGGAGTGCAGCCCATGCCCCCGCGATCAGCCCTCACACCGCTTGGTATCGCCGCACAGCCCGAGCAACGATAACACGCTTCTCTGTTATAGGGGTATCGAGTGTGTTTGGCAGTAGCCCATTTGGGCTATCGGAGATGGCGCGTTCGTGATGAAAAGGGAGTTGCCGAGGGGTGCATGTCCCACGCCCCTCGGCGACTCTCCGGCGGCTCGCGAGCGGTGGCAAGCCCTACCAACCGCTGACGCCAACTCTTTGTACTGACACGCAAGGTTCGTACCAGCACGCAAGGTGATGTCCTGTCGGCCCTAGCCGCGCGCAGCGGCGTGAGCGTGCGTGGGCGAAGGGAGTCGCTCCATGATGCACGAGGATACGCCGTCAGGGACGACGCCGGCGGCCATACTGCGGTCGTTATGCGTGCCGATCCGCAGAGATGTCCAGCTCAAGGATTTTACTCTTCTCCCCTGGCCGCATTCGTAACCAGATGTCGGCCAGGCACCGTTGGCAAAGCAGCCGATCACCATAGACCTGTCGCCGTCGGGCATAGGCGGCGGCGGCCAGGGTGAAGGGGGCACGGCACTCCGTGCATGTGAGCGTCACAGGGGATGCGTGTTTCGGCATGATCTGTCTCCGAACGCTGTCGCACGACGATTCCAATAGCGCGAACGAGCCGGCCAAGGAGCGCCAGCAAGAAAGGGGGGTCGGTCGTCGGTGCGTCCCATAGCCGACGACCGGCCCCACGCGGCGTGTTATTGGTGTCAGCCAAAACACCGATAGCAACCTTATCGTTATAGTCGTAGGCGCTGTGTTTGGCAGTAGCCCGAAAGTACTATGCGCTCTATAGACCGTTCGTGCCAGGTATCTCGCTCAAGTGTGGCGTAAGACAAAAAGCCCCTCGGCGAGGCCGATAAGGTGGCCGCCGAGGGGTGCCAAAAAAAGAGAGAATTGCGAGCACGTCGTTGTGCTTGCCTAAGATAGGCCAATGAGGGTGGCGAACGCAATGGCCTGATTGGGCTGGCCCAATCACCCACACTTCAGCAGTGCCACGTTCAACGACCTAAAGGGGTACACGATGTCAGCCAGCAGCAACGCTCTCACGACCTTTTCGCCGGCGGAGGTGGTGCGCCTGCTCGATAGGCGACCCGATGGGGCACAGGCCGCCGTGATGATACAGACGCTGATCGCGATGCCGGGCATGCAGGTATTGGACGTCGAGATGCGCGAGGACGAGGGTGTCGTCGCCATCGAGACCCGCTATTTTATGAGCGGCGACGACGAGAACGGCCAGTGGACGGCGGACGTGCCCATCACCCTAACCGTGCCATTAGGCCCCCTCACGCGCAAAGAGATGAGCTATAACGTGCCGCTGCTCTTCAAGCACGATCATCTCAAGGACACCTATGCGATGCAGGTCGTGGCGGCGGAAGGTTTCGTGTCGCCCCTGACCCTCGTGGTGGAGGGCCATGATGACGCAGACTAGCGCCGACGCCCTCGACGAGGCTGGCGCGCTCTTACCCGACGAGGTGCGCCTAAGTGATGGTCGCTCCGCGCGTGTGCGCGCCGCCGATCCCGCCGCCGATCGCCGCGCCGACCTGCTGCTTTTGCAAGCGCGGTTCATGCGCGGCGGCGCGATCAATCCCCTGGTGGGCGCGCTGGCGCGGGCGATCTTATCCATCGTCGAGATTGACGGTGAGCCGGTGCCTTGGCCGCCCTGTCGCCCCCGCCACGCCGACCTGACGGCGTATCTCAACATGTTCACCGCCGCGGACGTTGAGGCGCTCGCGGCGGCCTACAACGCGGCCAATCCGGGCAAGACGACGCAGCTCCTGCGCGCGGGGATCCGGCGCGGGCGCGTGGTGGCTTAACAGGAGGCATGATGGCCGAGTCTATCTACGAACTGTCCGCCCGCATATCCCTGAACACGGTGGGCTTCACCTCGGGCACAGCCCTGGTGATGCGGGGTTTTGAGCAGATCCAAAAGCACGTCCTGATGGCCGATCGCGCCGTGGCCGGGTTTGAGCAGCGGCTGCTCATGCAAAACATGCCCCAGGCGCAGCGTGAAGCCTATCGGTATACCCAGGCGCTCGACGCGCAGACCGTGGCCCAGACGAGGCTCACCGAGGCAACGAAGAACTATCACCGCGTGATAGCGGGTGGTGTTTTAACGGGTGTCGGCATTGCCGGCGTCGGTGTCATGTCCGGCTGGGTCAAGAGCGCCGCCACGATGCAGGACGCTTTGACGCAGGTCGGCGCGACCGCGCAGGGCACGCAGGCCCAACTGACGCGCCTCTATAACGACAGCTTCACGATTGCCGGGCAGACCCAATTCAGCGCGCCCCAGGTCCTCGACATGGCGAAGGTCATGGCCATGCATGGCTTTACCGATCCGTCGGGCAAGACGAGTCAGCGCGCGCTCATCGACCAGGCGTTGCCTGAGTTTGCCCGCGCCGCCGAAATCAATTATCGCATGAAGGGCACGCCCTACGCGGATACCGTGACCGCCCTCACCCAACAGGCCCATATGTTCGGTGTGTATAAAGGGCAGGCGCTCATCAACAACGTCGATGTGGCGACACGCGCGGGCCTGGCCTCCGGCATGACGCCCGACCAGCAGACGAATGTCCTCCGCTACATGATGCCTGCCGCGAAAGGACTCCATTTGCCCACGATGGATGTCTACGCCCTGACGGCCCTGGCCAACCAGAACGGCTTGACGATGGGCCGGGGCGGCTCCAACCTGGGCGCGCTCTTTCAGTACATGGCCCCCGGCGGCTCCAAGGCCCATCAGCAGGGGCTCAACGCCGTGCAGACGTATGGTGGGGGGTCGTTCTTCGATGCCAAAGGGCACTTCGAGGGTATCGCGAACGCGCAAAAGGTCCTGTCCACGTTTATGTCCGCCCGAGGTCTCAGCGACGCACAACGGTTGGGCGCGCTGACCGCCGCCTTCAAGCAGCAGGGCGAACGCGCGGCCGTCGTGCTCGGCACGCCCAACGCGACCAAGCAGTACGGCAACATCGTCAAGCAGTTGCAGCCCTACGACCCGTTGAAGAACCCGAGCGGCTATGCCACGGTCGCGGAGATGCAGCGGAAGCTCAATCAGACGCTCGTGGGTCAGATGCAAACCCTCTCAACGAATATGAGTTCGATATCGGCGATGATGGGCAAGGAGTTGGTCCCCGCCGCCGTGCATGCGGCCAATGCGTTCGTGATGCTGACGGGTGGGATTATTGCCCTCGGGACACAACATCCTATGCTCGTGCAACTGGCGGCCGATGCGACCGTCCTTATGACGGCTATTGGCCTTGTGGTTGGCCCCATCTTGCTCGTCAAAGGCGCCTGGTCACTCCTTGGCATACCGGGCATGATCAAGGGCCTGGCGGAAGTGGCCGATGCCTTCAAGTGGCTCTCGGCAACCGAAGTGATCGCCGGGACCGCCGCGAAGGCATGGGCTATGGCGCAGGGCGTCGCCGCCGTGGTCACCAATAGCCTGAGTGTCTCGCTGATCGCGGCGGCGGTGTGGAATCGGGCGCTGGCGGCGGCGCAAGCCGCCGGGGCCGTTGTCGCCGGTGTGGCGGCCGGGGCCTACGGTGTGCTCGACGGCGCGGTGATCGCTATGTCAGGCGGTTTTAGCATCGCGACCATCGCGGCCGCCGCGCTCGATCTCGCGCTCTCGCCGATCACGATCACCGTGGCGGCGCTTGCGGCGGGGGCGGGCGCGGCGTGGTACGCGTGGACCAAATGGGCGACGGTCATAGACGCCCTCTCGGGCAAACTTGGGCCGGTGGGGCAGGTCCTGGCGACCCTCGTCACGACGCTCGATCCGGCCATTGGGCTGATCGCCGTCATCTCGGGCGCGTTCCATAACTGGGACGCGATCATGGCGCAGGTGAGCGCCACCATCCGCATGCTCATGGCCGACATTAAGCACCTGACGCACGCGATCCCGAGCCTCCCGACGCTCCCCGGACTCCCCGGATTGCCGGCCGCCGGTCGGACGGGCGTCGGGGCCATCGAGCGGGGTTTTGTGCAATCGCTCGTCCCGTCGCTGCCCATTGGCCCGCTCATGGGGGCGTTGGGGGTAGGTGGCGGCGGCTCAATCTACGACAGGTTGGTTATGACGCCCCTTCCGGCGGCGCATACCACGCCCGTCCACACGTACCACGAGGATGTCGTCACGCACCACAGGGGCGAGCGGGCCAGCGGCCCCGCGCATCATGCCGCGGCTACCGGCGCGGCTCCCGTCTACCATCTGCACATCGCGCCCGGCGCGGTCGGCCCGATCCACGTCCATGGGGCCGACCACCACGATGAGGAGTCCTTGGCGAAGCGCGTGGGCGCTCATGTCGTTCGTGACCTGGGCGACGAGCTGGTCCACGCGCTCACGTCGGGCGCGCAGTCCGTGTTTGGCCTCTCGCCCGTCTTGAACACACCCGCGCCGCGCTAACGACCATTTGAATGGCATATAGATAGTACAGCAAGGAGAATAGACATGGCACAAGGCGTTATTCAAAAGATGATCGGCGACCACACGCGCGGTACCGGCAACGGCTTCATTCGTCCCACCACCGCGTCGGGGGCCACGCTCGTCGGGCAAGACCTCTTTTTTAACACGACGCAGGTCGTGAGCCTCGGCGAGGACGCGGCTCCCCTGGGCGTGGGTGATGTGGTCGAGTACAGGTACACGCACCCTGTCAACCGTGGCGCCGGGACGGCGCCGGGGACGCCGGTCGCGGTCGATATCGAGCGCATCGAGCGCGCCCCCCAGGGCGACGAGCGCGGGCGGTCGGCCAACGTGGCGGCGCGGGCGACGGGCGGTGGACAGGCAGCCGGCCCCAGCGTTGAGAAACAGTTGCGGGCGAACGACAGATACCGCGCCATTTGACGGCGTGTGGCAAGCGGGGGTCGCAGGGAGGTCTAGCACAACATGGCTTGGGAACAGCGGGCGCGCGGCGGCCGATACTACGTCAGAAAGCGATGGGTGTCCGGCCGCTGTGTGTCTGAGTACATCGGCGCGGGAGAGGACGCCATGCTGCTGGCCAGCCTGGATACTGCCGCGCGCCATGAACAGCGCCAGCGGCAGGCCGTGTGCCGGCGCGAGGACGAGGTCGAGGCGGCGCTCGACGAGGTGACAGAGATCATGACGATCCTGACCACGGCGACGTTGCTGGTCGCGGGGTGTCACACGCATAGAGGGCAATGGAGGCGACGCCGTGAGCATACCTGAGCCCGTGCACACGGTCCGGCTGGTCGAGCGCGAGGGGGCAGTGGGCCGTCTACGGGACGCCGTGATGAAGGTAGACCGTGAGAACCCCACTCCCCAGAATATCGCCAACTTGCGGGCAGTGCTGCGCGCCGATCCCCTCCTCGGGCGTGTCCTGTTCGATCTCTCGCAGGTGAACATCGATCGGCTGATCGAGTCGCTGGCTCCCGACTCGGTGCTGGTGCGTGAGGCCATCAGTGTCACGGTGGAGGCCATGCGTGACGACCTGGGCTATCGGCAGGCGCCGGAAATGGAGCGCCTGCTCATCGAGCACGTCGCGCTGTGCTGGCTCCGCGTGCAGAAAGTCGAAGGTGGTTACACGGCCTTTCTGACGCAGCGCGAGGTCGTGATCGCGCAGGCTGATTGGTGGGAACGCAAGCTCACGGCGGCGCATGCGCGGTATGTGCGGGCCGTCGAGAGTCTGGTGCGCGTCCGACGCATGGCGCGACCGTCCGCTGTGCAAATCAACGTCGGCGACCAGCAGGTCAACGTTGCCGGCAGAGTTGTTGTCGAGTAGCACGTAACGAAACAAGGGCGTCGCCGGTTTCACGCGCCGTGGCGTTGTGACGTGTGTCGCTGTCATACATGCGGATAGTCGCACATAGACGAAAGGTAGACGGATGGAGACGCACTGTCAGGCCACGACTAAGGGCGGCCAGCGCTGCAAGGGAACGGCACGGCCGAGCGGCTTCTGCTTTTCGCACGACCCCGACTTGCAACAGGCGCGGCGGGACGGTCAGGCACGCGGGGGCGAGAACAAGCGGACGGAGGCGCGTATCACGCGTCTGGTGCCCGCGACGCTCCGCCCTGTCCTGGAACGGCTCATGGGCGCCGTCGATGAGGTCTATGCGGGCACACTGGAGCCGAAACAGGCAACGGCCATGGCCAGCCTCGCCGGCGCGATCGGTCGCCTCTACGAGACGGCATCTCTTGAACAGCGTCTGGAAGCTATAGAGGCAGCACATGAGCAGAACGTTGGATAAGCGCATCGCCGACCTGGAGCGGGCGCAGGGGGCGCGCATCACCGAGGCGATGGACGACCCGCGCCTGGTCACCCTCGCGGCCCAGCTCAAAGCGGGTGTGTCCATCCGCACGTTCAGTGACGACGACCTGGACTACATGATCGCGTGGCGGCGGCGCCAGGGCGGGGACGCGGGGGTCGACGTGGCGGCGATGACGGATGAGGAGTTGGAGCGTGCCGCGGACGGCGACGAGACCGTGATCGCGCGCTACCGCTACCGAAGGAAGGCTCGATGAGTCGCTTACAGGGACGTATCGCCCGTCTGGAGCACCGTGAGGGCGCGCTGGCGAGGCCACAGCGGCACGATGGCTGTCCTACCCTTGAGGACTACTTCAACGCCCTGACGACGAGAGAAGCGCGCGAGGAGTTCCTTGTGCTTGTGCAGGATGTGCATGCGATCCAGCGGCGTGAGGTCGAGGCGCACGAGGCAGGGCGCGCTCCCCGCGCGGAGTGCGGCCGAGCAGGCGCGCATAGATGAACTCGACCGTTGCATTGAGAGACAGAGGACAGAGAGATGGCAATGAAGGGACTGCACGCGCGCCTGGGGCGGCTGGAACGCCGGTACGTCGATCAGGCGGCGGGGATGAATCAGCCGGTCGTCATGCCCGAGTACACACTGGAACACCACGCCGAGGTACTCCACATCCTGTGCGTGTGCGGTGTCTTCGCCGTGCCGGTGGACCCTGAGAGCCCCGACGCGCATCCGCTACAGGTTACTGGTCGCGTGTTGCTCCACGCGTGCGGCGTCCTCGACGACGACGGCTATCTTGTGGCGGGAGTAACGGCGGACGCCCTCATTGCGTAAGGTCCAGAAACGATGGAAAGGAACGACCGATGGATGGGCAAGTACGGAACGTTAATGAGCGCGGTTTTGCGTTCGTTAGAGGTGAGGACGGCGAGGATTATTTTCTCCATGCGACGCAACTGATAGCTATACCATTTAACGAGTTGCACACCGGGGACATGGTGTCTTTTCAACCGGCAGATGGGCCGCCTGGTAAAGGCCCGATCGCGACCAACGCCGCATGCGTCAAGCAGGCACATCGCTTCATGGATGCGGCGCCACGCCCCGAGCCCGAGGAGCCCACGCCGGGGCGGTGGCCCGCTCAAGTTCGGCCGATATTGCCGGTGCCTGGCGTGCGTTGAAGCGGAGTGGATCGCGCTGGAGGTGCGGTATGGGCGGGAGTGGGCGGGAGTGGGCGGCGCAGCATCGTAATAGGCTATTGCAGACCGATACGACAGGCCGCTTATACTCGTAGCGAGTAACTCCCAATCGGTAAGCGTACGCTGTGCGCATGTGGCAATAGTGTGGACACACATGCAAAATTAGGGTACGCTACCAAATAGCGGTGTATAGACCCTAATAAACTAACCTCTTGCAAGGAATGACACATAATGAACGTACAGGACCGGACCAAGGGCACAGGAGAGCCTGTGCGTAGCGCTAACGTGCCAGTGACCAAAACCGCTTCCTCGTGGCAGTCTGAAATGATGATCTTGAATCCTCAATCCAACCCATCACCCCCGCGCGTGCAACCTACTAGCGCGCCAAACCAGTCAGCTACCCACGATCAGGCATCACATAAGTAGACCACGTCACCTGTATAAACCTAGTCCTTGTTCTTAAGCTGACAGGGTATGCTCGATCATATTTGAAATAGGCTATAGTAGGTGGACTAGGGGACTCAAGTAGTGCGCGGTCGAACGTACCACCGCCGCCTACTGCACCAACGCGTCCGTAGTCATCGGTGTGAATCACAATGCACGGCATATGGGTAGCACCCGCCTTGCTAAGGCCATACGCTCGGTGATAGCCGTTCGACAAATAGTAGCGTCCGTTGCAATGGATGACGTGTACCAATGGGCTATTTTCACCGACCACTGCTCCTGCCAAGCGCATCTGGGTCGTGGTGTCTACGTTTGTGGCCCCTCCCAACGGGACAACGTTGGGGTCAGGGGACAGGATAAGTAATCCGTTAGCAAGTGGCAAAACTTGGAGCGGGCTGTCTTGAACGTTGTGTGGCAAGCAGATTTTCAACATCTCCTCCAGGGTTGGAGGGTTTGAAACGTTCGCGCAGATGGCTGCTGCTTTGTCTGTTTCGACATGAAACTGGAACGCAAGTAGAGGCTCAATTTCGACGAGCTTAAATTCCCATCTTACGTTGAGCACGGTGAGGTCGAATCGCGGGTTAAGCTTTACTCCATCTAAATAGGCTTCATGGCCAACTGGAATGGGATGTCGGCTTGGTTGTCCAGGACGTGCGAATGATGCGCCTATCTTGGCTTTAGCATCATTCCAACATTGGAGTAAGGCTGCATCCGATGCATCGGGGGGGGCACATGAATCTACTAAAAATGACCGGGCGGTTTGCTCATTCATAAAACCAACGAGGGCTAACCCCGGGACTGGCATTAGCGCGCCTCGCAGGTGTGTGTATAATCCCAATAGCGATTTGCAGGGGTAGTGATAAACTGAGGACGCATCCCAGACCTCCTTTGAAATAGCTGGGTGCTTGGCCGGCGGGGCGTGCAACCGCTCCCCGGCCTTTATTACAATGCTGTCATTGTACCTCTTTGACACTAAGTCCCTGACACCTTTTGTGGATAACGCTAGCAGTCGCAGGATCCCCCACCCACGACCGACCCTTGGCGAGGTTGGGTGGTGCCCTTTCCCCAAACGCCGCCATCGACCCCACTCTCTGTATCGGCTTTTCGCCTCCCAACCCACAGCAATGAAAAAGGCCGCCCGCTGGCCTCTCCCTGCCACGACGGCCACAGCCTGCTGACCATCATGCTATGGACAACCTCTCCTCCATCGCCGACACTACGCGTGCATGCGCTGATAGTCGCGTGCACTGGCTAGCCCACGGAGATCGCGCATGCCCATGACCCCTCACACTCTCGCGGCGACCCTCGCCCTGTTCGATGGTGACGCCGACGAAGCCACCATCGTCGCGCGGATCGTGGCGCTGCGTCAGGACCCCGACTGGCGGGTGGCCCTCCATCATGGGCACAAGCGCTGTGCGATCGCCCTGACCCATGGCCCCACGGACCACCTGTACCGCGTGTACCTGGATCGGGTCAAGGGCACCGAGGGCGTCATCTGGCGGCGGGCCGCATAATTGCGCTCATGAAAAAGGCCGAACGTGGAGCACAGCCCATACCCCATGTCCGGCCTGTTGAGGCTACTGCTGGCGCACAGCCCATACACCAGCCGTAGTCTTACTGTCTGTATCGACCGTGGACGCCGCGTCCTTTAGGCTCCCTGCCCTCGTCGCTCGCGGACGTCATGTCATCGCGCTGAGTGTGTAGACGGTGGCGTGTCCATCAGCCTATCGTTTTACGGCGTGGAGTGGGACAGATGGTCATCCCACATTGCTACGCCGCCGTGGTAGGAACATGTTCCGCTCGGATGTTGGCTGTAGCTGGTCGTGCCATCGTTGCATTCGGCGGTCGGGCCGGTTCCGCCCTCGTCACTAGCCAGGGAACTACTCGCCGAACTGCTGCCGCTCTCCGTCAAACCACCGTTGGCGGATGGAGTATTCGTGCTCAAAGCGCCGTCGCCGGTATACACAAACCGCGCCTGACCGGCCACCCCCATCGACACAGGTCCATCCAATTCCAGGACGTACGTCGTGTTGGGATTGAGCGTTATGGCGCCGAGCGAGATGACATCGGACATCTTCCAGCCGATATAGCCATTACCGGCCTTCATGTCGAGCGGCAACGTGCCAATTTGATTCGGTGTGTCGCTTGAGTCGATTTCATACACAGTGAGCGTGTAACTGCCTGCGGGGAAATGGCCGCTCGGCTCGATTACAGGGGAGGCAAAACTAATGCCGGCGCCTGCATCAATGTCCGATTGCGACAAGGAGGACGCGTCCTTGCCGCATATGGGCATGGATCCTCCATAATCGGTACCTCGGCAGATGTGCGCCCCGGAAACCTGCGCCTTCAGCGCGGCCATATCTGTCGGGTTAGCGGTCGGGACAACGGTATCGGTCGGTTGTTCACTTGGTACAACCACAGCGGGGGCAAAACGCGTGGCGGAGGGATGCACAGCAGCCGGGCGAATAGTGACCGAAGGTGCAACTGCCGGGTGTGCAGACGATATCGATCCGTTCACAGCAACGCCGAACAGAATGCCGAGCGGGATTCCGACGATAGCGGCAATGAGCCAATCGCGCCGCGTCATTTCACGGAAAGACTTTCTGCGGCGCCGCGTCCGTGAAACACTTGCACGTCCATCAGTGTTTGCGAGTGCGGCAAAAGGCACACCCGATTCGTGTGCAGCACGTTGCGACTCACCCGGAATGGTCGATCCGCTCGATGGCAAAGTCGTCCGGTTGGTCGTCGCAGGGTAAGTGCCGGCTTGTGTCTCGGTCGATGCGGCGTTTGCCACCGCACGCTGCTCGCACAAAGAAATACCACACTTCCGACAGAAACGCTGATCGGCGCGAAGGCTAGCCCCGCACTGCCCACAATAATCCACGGCCACACTCCTCGGCAATACTTAGCCACGACTACAACCCGAGTATTTGCCTTTTTTTAGCCTCGAAATCGTCGGCCGTTATGATACCTCGATCGCGCAACTCGGCGAGTTTTTCCAATTGTTCAAAACCATCCGTACCTACTTGCGCGCCAGATGATGGCTGTTGCAGTGGCACATTCATCTGTGGTGATGGTTCGGACATCTCTGCACTTCCGAGGAGTTCTTCAACATACTCTTTTAGGTCAATGAACTGCTGGTGTTCTCTAGTTTTCGCTAACAGCATGGCAGCAAGGGAACGCCTTTGGTAGAGTGCGGGTGCTAAGACCGTACCATCCAAAGGAGTTCCCTGATGCCCTCCGCAGTCTATCGTATGATGACCCTCCTGT
>JAABUO010006787.1_pt1 | contig 13095 bp, 19 predicted proteins | sample 5559291 | NCBI WGS metagenome assembly JAABUO01 (sample SAMN10711878, study PRJNA513372) | rock metagenome | isolation source: Antarctica rocks | place: Antarctica: Victoria Land, Finger Mt sud
CTGGTGCGGACTCGGCGTGCCGCGACGCCGGGTGTACAAACACTTGACCAGGCACACGGGCTTCCTGGCACGCTTGCACTGGCAGCGCAACTCACCGTGCGAGTCACAGCCCGCGTCGCACGCTCACAGACAGCATCTTGTTTATTTTCCAATGCCGGTGACGCCGCAAGCGGCCTGCTCTGCGCGCAGCACTCCCACACCGTATGCAAGCTGTGGCTCTGATGGTTTCTTCTGTCATCAACCGTTTAAGTAGCTGTGCGCCAGGCGCTTGGAAGGTGGAAGGCGCGCGCAAAGCCGAGGCGAGAAGCGGGGGGCCCACTCCGTGCAGGGCCCTAAATGCCCAGGCGAAAGCTCATGACACGGAGGGCAGGAGTAGTGTGCACAGGGCTCAACTGAACGAGTGTTTTGTGGCTGCTCACAAACGGTATACTGATAGAGTGCTTACGCGGAACCACCAAGGGGTGCTTGCATTTCCCATGATGCACCGCAGCACCTTGCAGGTTGGCAGCCCAGCAGCAGCAACGCAGCTTATGTCCTAGCTTTGGCACACTATACGGCTACTTATTTGGCGTGTGAAAAGCGTGCAGACATGCAGGGCCCCGTGCACTCTGCATGCAGGAGTCCGCCCTGTGCAGCGGTGCACGTGGACGCCGACGTCAGGCTGGCGTTGCACGAAGCGCGCCGCGCGCTGCAGAGCACATAAGCTCACCGTGCAGGTGCACGCCGAGCTGAGTCTCGCTTGGCGTTGCAGCTCTCCCGCAGGCATGCATGCGGCAGTCAGTGGATGCCTCGGTGTGCAGGCTGCAGCCGCTGGTGTGCAGCACAAGAGCACTGACGAGCTGAAGCGGCAGCTGCTGACAGCCATCAAGGCAAATGAGGGCCCGATGCGGTGCGCATGTTAATACGCATGTGAACCAGAGCTCGCATATAGTTGCAAAGCAGTATGCCTGCCTGGCTGTGGTGTCGCTCGGCAGCCTCACGGCTGCTACCAGTGCCATGCAAGCGCGACCAGGAGAGATGTCAGTTTTGAGCAATTTTATTGGCAGTGCACCCAGTTTCCGCAAAGCATCACCACACCGCACAAAGTGGGTCGAGCTGAGTGCAGGACGGGGCGCCTGACGCCCGATGTGCAAGCGGCCGTGGAGGAGATTGAGGCCGTGAACGAGGCGCAGCCGCTGCAGCTGCGGCCGGGCGCGGTGGACGGCCGGTTCGAGGGCATGCTCAACACGACCAACTACCTGGACGACGACGCGTGCAGCACGCTCGGCACGCTGACCTTCCAGCAGTTTGGCCCGAACGACCTCCGGGCGCGCCGCGCTCGCGCCCGCCCGGCTGCGGACGCCCGTCGTGCAGCCAGCCCTGGTCTCCCAGGCGTGCCTTGGGCGAGGGCGAGACGCTGGTGACCTGACCTGCGCAGCCTGGCTCAGGACCGCTCAGCAGTGCTGGGGTGGGCGCAGGTGCGCGTGTTCAACACGGAGGTGCTGACCGGCGTGGACACGCCCGCGCAGTACTGCACCAAGGCCTACTTTAAGGCGCGCGCGCCCTCACCTGGGCGGCGCGGGCCCAGGCTGGAAGTGCAGAGCCCGTGCACGTGCTGTGCAAATGCAGGTCCGACACGGGTCCCGTGCGCTGGTCGTGACAGGCGAGGAGCGCCGCGCAGGCGGCTGCTGCCCTGACGGCATGGGCTGGCTGGGTGCCACCTGCATCATTATACTTGTTATCGGTGACAGTTAAAACTACCGTAAGCAGTGCTTGTTCTGTACGTGCGGATGTGCTATGCTGCGTCCACAACTGGGCAATCTGGACCATGCCGCGTCAGGAACTGCCCGGCCAGGCGGCGAGGACGGGCGCGCCGCGCGTAGGTGACGGACTGCGAGGCGGAGGGCCTGGAGGGCGTGCAGTCGGCGCTGGGCGAGTACGAGCTGGACGCTGACAACCCCGCGCGCCAGAACGTCTACTTCACTGGCATCCGCATCGAGCCCAGCAGCAGCGATCCGGCCGCGCTGCGCGCCTGGGTGGCCCTCCTGCGCGACAGCAACCCCACTATGGCGCGGCCCCTGCGCCGCTTGCGCTGTCGTTGCGAATGTTGTTAAATGGCGGCTATGGGACCCCGGGGTGTATGTCAAGTGTGCAGAGCGCTGTGCAGTTGTGCTGCATGGTTTGGCACTGACGGAGTGGCGCCAGGAGATAGGCCTATTTCCTAGAGGCTGGTAGACCTGGCGAAGTCCAACTGTGCGCACGTGGCCCCACTCACCTCGCGCCACCCCTCTTGTGACGCAAAGCGGCCAAATGTGCCGTACTGCCGCCACGTGGGCTGCTGCTGAGCGGGCGCGGGCGCTGCAGGAGCCGAGCACAGGCGTCGCAGAGATAACTTTCCCTAAGAAGATCAAAGGCACACGTGACTTTGTGTTCCTGGACGACGAGCTGCAGGCGCGCCCTGCCACGCGCGCAGGCCACGCAATGAAACAGGGCGGCTGCTGGCTGTGCACACGGTTGCTGCAACCCTGGGTTATGACAAGCTGCTGCGTGCAGGTCACGATGGGCAACCGCGGCAGTCTGGTCATCATCCGGAAAAAGTAACCGCCATCATCATCCTTAGGGCCGACCCGCCAGTTGCGGCAGGGTCACTATTGCAGGGGCTGGTAAATTGTGCTCCCTAGGCCTGGCCGTAGGCAGGTATAGAAACCCTGCTCTTGCATGATGCGTGAAGACCTCACTGGCTAATGCACCGTGTACAATACAGGATGTGTGATGTTGCTAGACTGCAAGATAGGATTTGAGGCGACCCGCCATGCCGGACTACGTAATTACAAGCTGAATCAATTACAGTCATGCAGCATGCAGGCCCGCAGCCTGCCCACAGCTGCAGGCCCGCGTCCTCTACCGTCCGCGTGCTGCCGCTCACTTGGCTGTCCCCCTCTCCTTTGCCTTCTGCAGCTTCAGAACCTGTGCACCCGTCGCCCTGGGTCACGCTGGTTACAGGCTATCAAACACAGTCAGAAGGGAACATAGGTGGCGCAGATACCCTGCACTTCCCCTACGACGCTCTGGGACCGAGACCACGGCGGCGGGCACCGCGAGGCCCGGCGCGCACCTTCTTCACGATCTTCTGCTCCTCGATCAGGAACGCGCGGATAATGCGCTCGCGCACCACCTTGTGGTCCAGGTGGCCGCCGTAGATGCGGTGCACGGTCTTGTGCTTCCGCGACAGCCGCTTGTTGCTCATCTCCTTTGGGCGCAGCGCGGGAATCTGCGACGCCGGTCACCTCTCGGCCGCTGTCCTTCGCGCTGCTTCGCGTCACCAACATCCCAGCAACACACTCAATGCAAGCAGATCAGCACGCTCGGCGCGCCGCGCACCCCATTGAGCCGCACGCCGGTCGCGCCGCAGATGCGAGGCGAGGGCTGCTTCCGTGTGTAATGCACCACGAGCTTGCCTCCTGCGCGGCGGGCGCTACGGCCTCACTTCCGCCGCTCGCCGCGCAGCACCCCACTCGCAAACACACACCACTGCCGCCGCATGCACGCTCATACCTCGAGCACGTGAGGCTGCCACTAGCCAGTACAAGCAAGCAGGTTGGCGGTCTGTCAGTGACGCCCAGGCACGCAGCGCGGGCGCAGACGCGCGAGGCTGCGGAGTGGTACCCAAAGCACCCTCACAGCCCCACATGCCTGCGGGAGCCGCGCACCCGGCGTCTTGACCTTCTTTACTTTGTTGGACTTTGTGGCATAGCAGTGCCGCCTCCTGTACGTCAGGCGCTGCACCATCGTGCCCCCTGTCGCCTCCTACAACGCCTGCTCGCAACAAGAGAGCAAGGCGGCTCGCTCTTTATTTTGCTCAAGGGTTCTGTAGACAGGGTAGGCAGCAGCTGTTCTCGCACTCACGGTACGCTCATGCTGCTCTTGATCGGGAGCCTTGTGCTTAGCTGCCAGGAGCGGGCCGCGCAAGTGCCAGGTGCGCGCGCGGCGGCGCCCAGCGGGTTGCAGGGACGCCGCCGCAATGGCGAAAGGCAGTGTACGTTGTCGCGTCGCATCATTGGTCAGACGGCTGGCGCCCGGCGACTCTGCCGCTGAGCAAGCGGAGGCTGCACGTGCGCTGGCGCGCCTGTGCTCTGACAAGAGCGCAAATAGGGAATATGTGAGATGCTGCGGGGGCATCGCGGCGCTCGTTGGGCTGCTGGCGCCCTGCGGCTCTGCTGCCGTGCACGAGGAGGCTGCCGCGGCGCTGCGCAACCTGTGCCTCGACAATGGACGGAATAAGGACAGCGTGAGGGAGTGCGGGGGCGTCGCGGCGCTGGTCGGGCTGCTCGTGCCCGGCGGCTCGCCTGCCGTGCAGGAGCGGGCTGCTGCGGCGCTGCGGATCCTGTGCATTGAAAACAAACAAAACCAGGACGGCGTCAGGGAGGGCGGGGGCGTCGCGGCGCTGGTCAGGCTGCTCGCACCCGGCTGCGCTACGGCTGTGCAGTGGTATGCAGCTGGGGCGCTGACAGACCTGTGCCTGGGGCATGCCAAGAACACGGACAGCGTGCGGGAGTGCGGGGGCGTGCCAGCGCTGGTCGGGCTGCTGGCGCCCGGCCGCTCTGCTGCCGTGCAGGAAGTGGGCGTCGCGGCGCTGGCAAACCTGTGCAAACAAGGCCTTGAGAACAAAAGGAGCGTGGAGGAGTGCGGGGGCGTGGCAGCGCTGGTCAGGCTGCTGGCGCCCGGCGGCCCTGCTGCCGTGCAGGAGCGGGCCGCGTCCGCGCGGGGGAACCTGTGCTTTGAAAACACTCGATCGGACAGCGTGCGGGAGTGTAGAGGGCTGGCGGCGCTAATTGCGCTGCTGGCGCCTGGCTGCTCCGCCGGCGCACAGCATCAGGCAGCAGGCGCGCTGGGGAACCTGTGCATCGAAAACACCCGGAACCAGGCCAGCGTGCGGGAGTGCGGGGGCGTCGCGGCGTTGATCAGGCTGCTCGCGCCTGGCCACTCTGCAGGCGTACAGAAGCGGGCTGCGTCCGCGCTGGGGAACCTTTGCTCTGATCGAGAACATCGACTGCGTGCGGGAGTTCGGGGGCATCGCGGCGCTCGTCGGGCTGTTGGCGCCCGGCAGGCCTGCTGGCGTCCAGGAGCAGGCTGCCAGGGCGCTGCGCAACTTGTGCGCTGACAGCAAAGAGGGTCAGGACAGCGTGCGGGAGTGCGGGGGCATCGCGGCGCTGGAAGGGCTGCTGGTGGCTGGCGGCCCTGCCACCGTGCGCGCGGAGGCTGCCGCAGCGCTTTCGCTTGCTTTGCCCGAAAGGATGTCCAGCCCAGCGCTTGCGCATGCAATGCTGGGGAGTCACGGCGCTGGTGGGGCTGCTGGCGCTCGGCGGTTCTGACGCTGTGCATGAGTCAACTGCTGCTGCTGTGCACCACAGCCGGCCGCCGCGCTGGTCACTGTGTCTAGCGAGGGTGGGCAGAGCCAGGAGGCAGTCCGGGCGCGCGGGGGAGCTGCAGCCCTGGAGCGTGTGCTTGCATGCACCAGCTCGGCGGCGGCGCACGCGCGGGTGGCGGCTGCGCTGCGCAAGCTGGGCATGTCTAGCAGGTTATTGGGCAACTCATGCCAGCCAGGCTCAATCAGACGCGCTCGCTGAAACAGGCTTTCAACCCAGCGCGCCTGTATGCGCCGAACGGCGCGCGCGTTGAGAGCCTTCTCTTACCTATCCTGAGCAGCAACAAAAACCCTGTATGCTTCACAACACGCCAAATTGCAACACCTTGCCCCGCGCTTCACGCTTGCAGCCACGGCGCGCCCTGTCGCACGTGGCTCTCCCGCTAGCTACACAACGCCCCACTTGTCCTCCAGCGCGTTGGTGATGCGGCCCAGGCAGCAGGCCGCGGAGAGCGGGAACTCCGACACGGCCACCCACTCGTCCACGTACGCGACCTCCAGCGCGCCGTGCGCCATGGCGCCGACCACAAACACGGCCGGCGCGCCCTCCGGCAGCGCCTTCACATACTCGCGGAAGCTGACCAGGCTGGGCGCGGCGCGGCTGAAGCCCACGCGCCGGCAGCCGGCGGGCAGCAGCTTGGTGACGGGCCCCTTAACGACCTGCGGCCGGCCGGTGCGCGGCGTCAGAGGCCGGGCGCGCGTGCGAGCGTGCGCCGCCTCACAAAAGTGCCAGGCACAAGCGTGCGGGCACCACCAAGCGCGCGCCCGTGTCCAGCAGCTAGCAAGCAAGGGGCAGGCACGTGCTTATGTTCAAGCCCCAAGCATTATGCCATGCGAGGCGGCATGCACCATGCACTGGGCTACGCACACAGTGCATTCGGACTGCTGGGCACGCATGCGGGCGCGGGTACGGTGGGTCGCAGCCCTATTGCAGCTGGGTAGAAAAGCGCTGTGCCATACACGAGCCGGCTTTAAAGGAGGGACCGCAACCAGGGACCGCAACCAGGGACCGCACTTGCAGCGGCACGGCGAGTGGGCACGCAGTGGCTCAACGAGCGCTTACGCACCCGGTGGAACCCGCGACCAGGAGCAGGGGGGCTACCTTCAGCAGCTTGTCGGGGCCGTTGGTCGCGCGGATGCTCAGCTTCTGCAGCAGCTGCACCATCAGGCCGCAGAAGCGCTTGAACGTGCGCGGCAGCCGTACCTGCGGATTCACCTGCACCTGCGCGCCCCCGGCAGCACGGCTGCTGTTCCGAGTCGTCCGACAGGCTGCAATCCAGCCGCGCATGCAGCAGCAGGCAACACTCAGCCATGAAAATGTACATTTTTCGGTCTGGACCATGAAGGGGAGGCGCGGAGCCGCACCAGCACATTGCGCGTCGTGTGCACGTACAGCGCCTGCGCGAACACGCCATGTCAGCTTGCGAGCTCGGCACTGGCCAGGGCCGGCAGCGCGCCAGCGCGGGGCCCCGCGCGCCTTTAGGCGCCCAGACTTGGCGAGCGGGCTGTCGAGGATGGCGAGCAGCGCCTGGTGCGCAATGTCCGGCCGGTACAGCGCCGGGTCCTTGCCGTGCTTGCGCAGGAACGTGGCGTGGTCATCGCAGTTGAGCAGCTGGTAGCCCTGCGCGACGCACACGCTCGTGTGAGTTGCGGGAGCACCCACAGCTCTGGCCCGGTGCAGAAGCTCAGGCGTCCACATGCGGCGCTCCACGCGAGGGGCCCGCCTTGCCGACTTTGGCGGTCTCCAAGCTGGCGCTCTCGAGCACAAAGACGACGCCCTGGCGCTGCGCGGCCTCAACGCGCGCCTCCTCCTCTTCGCTCGGCGGCGCCAAGCCGCCGACCATGCGTGGGGTGCGGTCTGTGGCAAAACCAGTAGGTGCAGCGCAGCCCTGTTAAAGGACTGACCCTCTGCGGCGCCTGCTGGCCTAGAGCTCTCCTCCTAAGTCAGCGAAGCGGGGCTGCTGCTGACGGATGCGGTGGTATGCACTTCTCACGCCGGAAGTGTGCAACGTTCCGTGGCCCTAGTCCGACCTCACCCCTGTGTGCCGCCTGCTAGCCTAGAACGCCTCGAGCGCTTGCACGCTCTTGGTCACACCGCTGAGGTGTATGCCGCCGAATAGGAGTGTGATAAGGGCAGAGACTGGCGTTGCAGAGGCGGGCCAGACGCGCAAGCTGCTCAAGTAGGAAGGAAGGAAGAAGCAGCCCCTGTGCTGTGCGCTGAAGAGGAAGCTCGAGGGTCCAGGGCTTGGAAGGCGGGTGAGTCGCTCCGGAAAAACTCGGAGCACGAACTGAACTTCGGGCCAGCGCACCGTGGGCAGGGCGCGCTGCGATGCGCATAGAGCGGTTGCAAGGGGCGCTGCTGTTTGGGCTGCTTGTGCACTCAGCCTCTGCGGCGGTCCACTCATACAACCAGGAGCTCTTCTACTCAGTCGCTGATGCGTTCATATACCGAGGCGGAAGGCAAGATGCTACCTGGCTGTTTTTCCTGGCTGGATGGGCCGGCAGAAATATGAATTGCGGCAGTGACTGATGATTGGCGCCCGCTTGCAGGGAAGGCCTATACGCCTCGACGAAAGAGGTGAGAAATGCACAGAGGGTGGTTGCAGCACCTTGGAGCTGCCGTTCTTTGTGCGTTTGGTTTCACCGCGCTGGTTCAAAATGTCAACTTGCCTGTCGAGGCCATAGGCTAGGTTGATGGTTGCCCAGGGGCTAGGCAAGGGCCGAAAGTGCATGGACCTCAGGAAGTGCTGTGGCAAGCGCCGGGAGCCGTGTCCAAGGCATTGGTTTGTTGCGCAGACTGAGCTGGTCGTGTCAGACACGGCATATGGCACGCGCCGATCCACCACTTAGCTACTGAGTTTCTACTGCTAATGTGAGGGGTTGGGCGAGGCGTGCAGACCCGGTCAGCAGGCTAACTGAAAGGCCACTGCGTGCGGTGTGTGCTTTGGCGGGTCGGCTGCCGTTCCGAGCCCGCCCCCCGCGTCCTGGTCGAAGCAGACGCGGCCTGAGCAGCCCCCGCAGCATGCTGCTGCGGGAGCGAGCCGGGGTCGGGGCGCGCCTGTGATCTCACAGTCTGAGACAGCTCCCTGGCCCGTTCACACCTCGGGGGAGCTGTGACCTTGTGTCGCGCCACGACAAGCCCGCGGCCGCAGGGCGGGCCTGCGGCTCACGGCGCAACTGCAGGCGCTGGAGGCTTGGGACGCCCAGGGGCCCTGTTCGCGCCGGCAGGGCCGGGCGGCCGAGCAAGACGAAGTGTGACCGAGCTGGGGCTCTTGTTCTGACAATCTATGTGTTGCACAGCAGGACAGCGAGCGTGCACGCGGAGGTCCGGCCGCCCGGGGCGGGGCGGCAGAAGCTGGGAGGCGCGGGGCGGTAGGGGTCACCCGGGCACACTGGCGCTGGTCGATGGTTGGAGCGGGAAGGGGCCGCAGAGGCGGGAGTCAGCGTTCAGGGTCCCAAACAGGCGCGCGCCAGACACGGCGGCGCTGCAGGCGGCGCCTGAGCCGCGCCGGCGCCGCGGCAGGCGCTGGAGAAGTGGGGCAACTGGGGCCAGCCGGGCGCGCCGGCGCTGTCCAACGGCCAGAGCGAGATAAAGTTTACGAAGCTGCAGTTTGCGCGCCCGGGCGACGTGGCGAACCAGTACGCGCCGGACGACGGCTACACGGGCGCGCCTCCGCCGGCCCCGGGCAGCGCCCTCTGCTGTGCGGCATGCCACAGCGCAAGCACCCTGCGCATGTTCGGGCGCCCTGCGGCTCTGCCAATGTGGCGAGGCCATGCGCGCGGCCGGTCTGTGGCCGCGCTGATGCCGCGGGAGATGCCTCCCACATGGCGAGCGCAAGCGCATGGCTCTGGCCCTGGCCCGGGCCCGGGCTCGGCGGGCCGGTCTCATGCGAAGGCTCGCGGCCGCCCCGCGGGGCTGACGGCTGGGGCGCAGCGCCAATCGGTGATCGATTCAATACATGTTGTTGCTTTTTACCTGAGGAGCGCCCCCCTCCGCCCCGCGCAGGCCTGGTCCAGGCGGTGCTGTTCGAGGTGCATGACCGCGATCTGATCGGCCACCCGACGCCCGGCGGGCACCGCTACTGCTGCACCAAGGAGCTCGTGCCCAAGACCAAGTGCTTCCAGGACCGCCTGATCTACCAGGCGGGCGCCCTGCCCTAACCCTAACCACACACCCGGCCCCCAGCACCCCCCTCGCGCATGATCAGTTACGTGCCGCCGCCGTGCGGCGGCGCCGGGCCCCGCGCGCTCCCCGCCGGGCCGGCCGGGCGCGCTGCTGGTGCTGCAAGGCGCGAACCTGCCGGCGCACCTGCCGCAGACACTGGCCTGCCTGCCTTTTTCCTCATCACGACTTTGACGCAAAGGCGTGGGTTGCCTGAGGACGCAGCCAGCAAGCAAGGCGATGCAATGCCCGTCTTTGTTTCACATAAACGCAGGGCTGCCTGCCTGCGGTGCTTCAATCTGCCTGCTGATCACATCAAGGCCCCGCGCCCGAAGCTCACAGTTGCTGTGCCCTGCAGGAGAAGGAGGATGGCTGGCCAAAGGTGCGGCGCACGCATGTCGCTGCGGCGCGCTGCGCGCCGGCCGGCAGGAGCACCAGCAGCGGGCGCTGCCTGCCATGCGCAGAGGGCCGCATGAGCTGTGTCGTGTGTTGCAGTGCCTGGCATGCTTGCACGTGGTGCTTTGTGGGGTGTCCTGGTGGCAGAGTAACGCGCATCCTTTGACGCTTGCTTTTCTTGCTCAGTCGGAGCAGGGCGGTGTGCAATGGGAGATCGTGTGTTTGCATGCCTGAGGCAGGTTGCGGTAGGGAGCACATCCCGGCAGCCGCAAGGGCGCTTGCGCACTGGCGCGAGCCTCATGATGACCAAAATGCGACCGCAGCGCGACCAAAACCCGCGCAGGTGCTGGACATCTACTTCAAGGACAACGAGACGGTCGCCTTCAGCTGGGAGGAGGCGATCACGATCGAGGAGACCGGGCTGTACTACCTCTGGTTCGTCATCTGCGATGCGGAGCTGAGCGCGGCCACCGTGAGTGGCGCCACCATCTGGAAGAACCCAACCGGCGCGCCGCCCGCCTTGCGCCTGGCCCCTGCCGCCCCGCGCCGCCCGGCCGCTGCGCTCCGGCTGCCAGAGGCGGGCAGCCGGCGCGCTGGCGGGCCGGGGAGGCGGCCTGCGTACGCATGCATCTGCCCGCGCTCGCTCGGCACGGAGTCGCCGGGCTCTGACCGCGCGGGCGCCGGCGCCGGCGCGCAGGCTACCTGCCCGGCATGATGCTGCCGCACACGCGCTTCTTCGGCGTCATGGCGCTCGCGTACCTGGGCCTGGCCGCGCTCTGGGCCGGCCTGTACGCCTGGCACTGGCGCGAGGTGTTCACGCTGCAGCACTGCATCTCCGCCGTCATCGCGCTGGGCCTGATGGAGATGAGCACATGGCGCGCCCCGCCTTGAGCCCTAACCCTACACAATGCTCGCGGCCGCCCCACTTCCGGGACATGCTGACTGTGTCAATTGAGGCGCTGCTGGCCTTGCTGATAGCACCGCGGGCGTTACAACTGTGGTGCCCCTTTGGTGTAGGCCTGTGAGTAAGGGCAGCGCCTGGGGGCTGCCCGACCTGGAATCGAGATCAAGTGCCTACTCAGCATGCATGCAGACGACCTGCCCCCACTGTGCGCTGGGGTACGCTGCCGCCTCGGCCAGACGCTGAGGGCGTATTCCCGGGGCGCCCGCGCAGGTACTTTGACTACGTCAACTTCAACGCAACGGGCTACCGGCCGCTGATCACCACGCTGTACGCGGTGGTGCTGGGCTGCCTGCGCAAGACGTTCTCGCGGCTGCTGGTGCTGATCGTGGCCATGGGCTACGGCGTGGTGCTGCCGTACCTGGGCGCCGTGCAGAAGAAGGCGCGCGCTGCCCTGCATTAACCCAACTGGCATCCTTCGTTTGGCCTCCCACGTTGCAGAATACTGACCAAGCCAAGGAAGTTATTCATGCCAAGCTTGTTTACTTCCAGTGACCACCAGGCACAAGATGCTGCCTCACTAGCTGGCTGCCCTTTTCTGGGGACTGCGCATCGTGCTGAGAGCTGCCAAAGTCATGCGCCCGCGCGCCTCGGCGACGGCACGCCATGGACGCCGTGATCACAGAGACATGGCTCTTATCCGCCTGGCGCCCGCCAGCGGCCCCATACCCCATGCCATCTGGAAACGGCAGGGGCGCGGCGCGCAGATCATCGCGCTGGGCGTGGCGTACTTTGTGGCGGTGACCGCGCTGGACGTGGTCACCAACGTGGGCGCCATCGACGACCTGACCAGCACCGCGCGCATCGTGCTGGTGCCGCCCCCGGCCCGCGGCTGCTTTCTGGATAGTTCAGGGTACCCTACCCTACCCACAGCCAGATCCCCCTCGGCGTCGCCATGCTCGGCCCGCGAGAGCCCGCCCGCTCGGCGCTGCGCGGCCTGCGCTCCTCGCAGGCGGCGCTGCCCCGCGCGCCTCATCGCAGGCGGGGCCGCCCTGCCGAGCTGCCCATGCCGAGCTGCCCGTGACTTTATCTGCAGAGGCAGATAAACGCGTGCAGTCGGGCAGGCAGAGAGCGTGCCCTCCGTGGCGCGCATGCGCCCTCAGGGCCCCTGCCTTACCCTGTCCTGCACGTCACGCGGCCGTACCTCGCCCTGCGCGCGCAGGTGCTGCCGGTCGCGGTCCTTGACGGCGCGCTGATCCTGTGGGTGTTCACCAGCCTGTCCCGGACGCTGGCGCAGCTGCAGGCGCGCCGCGCGGGCGCCAAGCTGGACCTGTACAGGCGCGGGGTCCCCCGCACCCCGTACGTGCAGGCCCTTGCGCACTTGCCCTGTTAGGATAGTGAGTGCCTGCATGCTGCGCATGCATGCCATGCACGCGTGCTCGGGTCCGCGCGACCTAGCGCAGTGCGTGATTTTGTGGACAGGAGCGTATGTCTGTAGCGCGCCCGACGCAAACACCCCGCGCCTCCTGAGGCTGCCAGATTTGCTCCAGCTGCTGACAGGGCGCGGGGCGCGCGCGGCGGGGCAGGCGGTTCACCAACACACTGGCGCTGATGGTGTGGGTGGCCGTGGCCTGGATCGCGTACGAGATGTTCTTCAAGGCGCGTGCAGGGGACCCTTGCTTGCGGACCGCGCATGCATGCCGTGATGACGCCGTGCCACGCATCGGCTCCGACGCCGCCAGCGATGTTTGCACAACACATAGCGCTTCCTTCATGTCATGCATGATTGGCAGCATGACATGGCAGCCAATGGAGCGGCTTGCGCAAGCTGTCCTGTGTTCGAGTTGCCCGCCAAACCAGTCGCCGGGTGCAGCCCAGGGTGTCAGGCATCGCGCCAGGCGCATGCGCGCTCGGCCCATGCGCGCCCGCCGCGCGCAGGTGTCGGACCAGTACAACCTGAAGTGGCGCTGGGACTGGATCATCGCAGACTTCTGGCGCGCGCCCCGCGCGGCCCGTCCGCCCCGACGCCGCTGCGGCGCCTGACATCATGCTTGGGGGTTATCCTAGGGTCACTGTTACGTTTTCCTCTAACCGGGTACAGGGGTAGGCCTACCCCGACCGCGCCCGGGGCGCGCGCAGGCACGTGCAGAACCTGTTCTTCCTGTGCATCGTCTGCGTCCTGTTCCGCCCCAGCTTCAACTCCACGCGCTACGCGTACAGCGAGCTGGAAGG